>Ga0209148_1001325_pt1 | contig 13157 bp, 12 predicted proteins | sample AraplaCol_mMF_r2_2_FD_184288 | JGI IMG/M metagenome (GOLD analysis project Ga0209148, IMG submission 184288) | Arabidopsis root microbial communities from North Carolina, USA - plate scrape CL_Col_mMF_r2 (SPAdes) (version 2) | ecosystem: Host-associated > Plants > Roots > Endosphere | place...
CGCCCTTGCTCGCGGCAGGCGACGACGCCCGCTTCATGAACGAGATCGCGCTCCGCCTCGCCTGAGGCCCGTCATTGCGAGCCGTTTGGCGGCGCGGCAATCCAGACTCGCAGGTGTGCTTTCACGTCCCCGGCGCCACCTCGGTCAGCACCTTCCCTTTGCCCGCTTCCTTGACCTGCCGCATCAGCCCACCCGCACGCTCGAACAATTCGCCGTCGGTGAGCGTGCTGTTCGGTCCCACGATCAGTGCGCCCATGCTGCACGACAAAGCGAACCCCGATTTGCCCAGGGTCGATGTCACCCGCTGATGGAGGAGATGCGCCAGCCCCTCGGCATTCTGCGCGGACGATGCGCCGAGCAGAAATCCGAATTTGTCTCCGCCCAGTCGCCCGAACAGGTCCGATCCGCGCACCATCCGTAACGCTTCCTCGGAGAAAGCGCGTAGCGCCACATCGCCCGCGGCATGGCCGAAGCTCTTATTTATCTGCTTGAACCCGTCGAGATCGATGGCCGCGGCAAGCAAGGTTTCCCGCGCGCGCTGCGCGGCCGTGACATGGCGCACCACCGCCGCCTCGAATGGCAGCCGGTTGAGCGCGCCGGTCAGCGCGTCATACATCGCGCGATAATCGGCTTCGTCATAAGCCCGGCGATAGGCGCCGATGATCAGCGCCAGGAACAGATAGGTCGTGGCGCGCACCAGCGCATTGCCCATCATCGCGATGCCGACCGGCGCGGTGACCACGTCGGGGATCAAAGCGACGATCGCGGTAAGGATCGCAAAGGCGATCGGCTGCCAACGCCGCAGCGTCCAGAACACCGCGCACAGCAAGGGCACATAGAGCGGCACCAGCCGCAGCCCGACCGATCGCATGCTGCCGTCGAGCACCACGATCAACAGCAATATGGCGATGCCCCCGACCCAGGCTTTCACCGCCGGCAGCCGCGCGAGCTTCGCCATCGCGCGCGACAAAGGCGAGGTCCATTCGCCATCGCTTCGCCACAAACTCATCGTGCCGGAATGCTCCGGCACGGCATCGGTTGCGATCGCTGAGCCCCCACAGCCATGGTGCCGAAGCTAACCGGGCCACCCCCGCTTGCCCAGAGGCAGGGGCGGCCCAAGTAAAGGAAATTGCCGCCGATTCGGCTTATCTTGCTGCGCTGCGGGTAGCCGCTTTGCGGGCAAGCACTGTGCGGCCCAGCGGGATCATCAGTAGCAGCGCTGCGATGTTGGTCACGGCCTTGAACGCGATGTCCATCGGCAAGGCTTCGCGAAAGCCGGCGGAACTCGCGAGCATTGCGCCGATCAACGTGCCGCAGAAAACCGCGAAGCTGTGCCACTCGGTCCAGCGGCTGCTGGCGCCCCAGCGCGTCATGCCCAATAGCACCAATAGGATCAGCACTAGGAAAGCCGCGAACATTGCCGGCGCGGGAAGATGCGGCGCGATGCCGAAGGCGAGCAGCACCAGCCCGAACCACAAGGTTCCCCAGATCGCGCCTCCGATCGCAAGCAGGATCGGGGCGGGCGGGACGGCATCGTTGCTCAGCCGCGGCGGAAACTTGATCGCCCATACAAACAGCGCCGCGATCACCGCCAACGCGCCCGCGAAATCGGCATGCGTCGGATTGTAGATGGAAAGGTGGAAGCTCTGCACGCGCGCGATATGCGTCCAGCCATACCAGGCCATCATCGCGCCGATCGGAAACAGGATCGCCACGATCGCAAGGCCGGTCTTGCTGAGGAAGGTCTCGTGCCGACGCGCGGGGAACAGCATTTCGACGACCAGGGTCGGCATCAGCACGACCCACACGGACGTATAAGCCAGCGCCCACAAGGCATAGACATAGTTGATCCCGCCCGCGCGTGCCCACTCGACGCCCTTCAACTTAATCACCAGCGGAGCGAAGCTGGTCTGAATGATGATGAATTCCTCGGCCATGCCGATCACCAGGCCGAACAGGATCAGGCTGCCCCAACCCAGGCCCAGCTTGCGCGCCAGCGCCCGCAGCATCAGCGCACCACCGCCCCACACCATGATCTCCATGATCATCAGCGGGGGAAAGCCCACCATGGTTGAGAGGCGGGTGCCCCCCAGCAGCCATTCGGTGAACAATGGCGGCAGCACCATCATCAGCAAGGCGGGTGCGATCCGTGACCAGAAGCCGCGAGTCGGCCGGGCGCTTTCGGGTTGCTTCGCAGGGGCCATGGGGCAATCTCCTCCAAGACTGGCTTGTCGCATTCATACCGAGTGTGTAAGCAATAAGTATCTTAGACGTGAGATAAATACAATGCCCAAATCGCCGACAGCCACTGCGGGGGAATCCAACCGCCTGCACCGCGAACTCGCGACCGCGGTCGTAAGCCATCAGGAAGCCATCGCCCGCTCGGTCGGGATGACCGCCGCCGAGCGCAAATGCGCGGGCCTGCTGGCCGAACGCGGCCGCATGACTCCCGGCGAACTCGCGCAGGAAACCGGCCTCACCACCGGCGCGATCACGGGCATCGTCGATCGCCTGTCGCGGGCGGGCTATGCCGCGCGGGTCGCGCACCCGACCGACCGCCGCAGCGTGATCGTCGAGGCGCGCCATGCCGAGAAGCTGATGGGCCTGATGGGCCCACCCTTCGCCGCGCTCGCCGCAGCGATGAACAAGATCGACGCGCGTTATTCGGACGAGGAACGCGCCTTGATCCTGCGCCACCTGCGCGACACGACCGCGGTCCTGCGCGAGGAAACCGCACGCCTGATGGCCAATCCGCCCGGCGCCGAACGCGTCGCCTGATCGCGCCTTCCCGTCACCCCGGACTTGTTCCGGGGTCCACTCCGCGGCGAGGCGTCTGCTTCAGGGCTCGGGCCAAGGCATCCTCGGCGCGACGGTTTTAGCGTGTCGGCGGCTCTACGGCATCGGATGCGGACGGCGGCCCTGCGACGCCATCTTCCTCGTCGCCGATGTCCTTTTTCTTCTGGATATTTTCGATCGCGGCCGATTTCGCGGGATCGAAGATAGCGCCGAAAGCCAGTCCGATCGCGAATGTCGCACCCGCCAGCCGGACTTTGCCGCGTGCGGATTTCTTAGAGGCCGCAATTGCCCAGGGCAGCAGCGCGAGCAGCGCGATCGCGACAGCCAATGCGACAATCCATTTCATCGCTGGCATCTTCTAAGCCTTAAATCCTTGCCCACAACCATCGCCGCCATCGCCATAAATATTGCGCGCCTTTGGTCTTTCCGCGCTTCGGGATGGCCATGGCAAGGCGGAAACCTTATCCCGCAGGCCATGACCACGCGCAGCCTGTTCGCCACCCGATTCTACGAAGGCGCGCTCGGCGACGATGCGCTGCTCGACGAGCTCGACCATAGCTGCCGCACGCTGGCCGAAGACGATGGCGCCGGCCGCACCTGGTCTAAAGCGCATGGCTATCGCGGCTACACCTCCTACGCCTCGCTCGACGATCTGCCCCAGCGCGACCCGGTCTTCGCCGATCTGGTCAAGGCGCTGAACCGCCACGTCGCCGCCTTCGCCAAGGACTGCGCCTTCGATCTCGCCAAACCGCTCAGGCTCGACAGCCTGTGGGTCAACGTGATGAAGCGCGGCGGCACGCATTCGGGCCATATCCATCCCCACAGCGTGGTCTCCGGCACGATCTACATTGCCGTCCCCAAGGGCTCGGGCGCGCTCAGGCTGGAGGATCCGCGCCTCGGTTTGCTGATGGCCGCGCCCACCCGCCGCCCCGACGCCCCGCAAGACCTCCAGCCCTTCGTCTATGCCGATCCGCAGCCCGGCACGATCTTCCTGTGGGAAAGCTGGCTCCGGCACGAGGTGATGCCGAGCGATGCGAAGGAAGAGCGCATCTCGATCAGCTTCAATTATCGGTGAGCGCGGGGTCGTGTCGCGCCTGATCCTGTTCAACAAGCCGTTTGGCGTGCTCTGCCAGTTCAGCGACGAGCGCACCGGCCCGCCGCGCCCGACGCTCAAGGACTATATCGATCTGCCCGGCGTCTATCCGGCCGGGCGGCTGGATCATGACAGCGAGGGTCTGCTCCTGCTCACCGATGACGGCCGCCTCCAGGCGCGCATCGCCGATCCCAAATTCAAGACGGCCAAGACCTATCTCGTCCAGGTCGAGGGCGAACCCGACGAAGTCGCGCTCGATCAACTCCGCCGGGGCGTCCGCCTCAAGGATGGCCCCACCCGCCCGGCCGAGGCTGAGCGTATCGCCGACCCCGATCTCTGGCCGCGCGATCCGCCGATCCGCGTCCGCAAGGCCATTCCCGATAGGTGGATCAGGCTGACGATCCACGAAGGCCGCAACCGTCAGGTGCGCCGCATGACCGCGGCGGTCGGCTATCCAACCTTGCGGCTGGTGCGCTGGACTATCGGCGACTGGACGCTCGACGGCCTGCCTCCGGGGCAATGGCGCGACGCGCCGCCCCGTTCCTCCTGATCCGAAAGCCGAGCCTCCAATGTCCGTATCGATCGAGCCCTTCCACGCCATCGCGCTCAGCCGCGCCGCGCATCGCATGGCGGCCGAAGGGCGCTCGGTCATCCATATGGAATTCGGCCAACCCTCGACCGGCGCCCCGCCCGCCGCCATCGCTGCGGCGCATCACGTGCTCGACACGGACGGCATGGGCTATTGGGAAAGCGCGCCCGTCAAGGCCCGCATCGCGCGCCATTATGCCGATAGCTACGGCGTCGAAATCGACCCCGAACAGGTAATCCTCACCTGCGGCGCGTCGCCCGCTTTCGTGCTGGCTTTATCCTGCCTGTTCGCGCCCGGAGATCGCGTCGCCTTCGCGCGGCCCGGCTATGTCGCCTATCGCAATGTCGTGAAGGCGCTCTACCTCACGCCCGTCGAGATCGGCTGCGGCGAGGCCGAACGCTTCCAGATCACCGCCGCTGCGATCGAAGCGCTCGATCCCGCCCCACAGGGCCTGATCCTCGCCAGCCCCGCCAACCCGACCGGCACGATCATCGCCGACGAAGAACTGGCCGCGATCGTCGCGGTCTGCCGCCGGCGCGGCATCCGCATCGTCTCCGACGAAATCTACCACGGCCTCTCCTACATCGGGAAAGCGCGCTCGGTGCTGCAGGACGAGCGCCAAGCGTTGATCGTCAACAGCTTCTCCAAATATTTCAGCATGGCCGGCTGGCGGCTCGGCTGGCTGGTCGTGCCGCCCGACCTGATCGACGCGGCACGTGCGCGGATGGGCAATCTGTTCCTGACGCCGCCGTCGCTCGCGCAACATGCCGGCCTCGCCGCGTTCGACTGCCGCGCCGATCTCGAAGGCCATGTCCAGACCTACGCGCGCAACCGCGATCTGCTGCTCGCCGCCTTGCCCGCGCTCGGCCTGCGCCGGATCGCGCCGCCCGACGGCGCATTCTACATCTATGCCGATATCGGCCATCTGAGCGACGACAGCATGGCCTTCTGCATGGACCTGTTGCGGGACACCGGCGTCGCCACCGCGCCCGGCGTCGATTTCGATCCGGGTGAGGGCCACCATTTCATGCGCTTCAGCTTCGCCGTCTCGACCGACCGGGTCGAGGACGCGCTTGGCCGGATCACCCCCTGGTTCGGGGCCCGCGCGGGGCGCTGAGCAGCTCGGCCGGCGCCGCAAGCTGCGAAACGGCGACATCACAAATTGACAAAGATGTCATGCCGAACCCCTATGCCGGAGTCGTAACGGCAGCGAATCTTTCACGCTGCCCGACCCCCACCAAACGAGTTCGGCATGACCAGGATCACCACTTTGCTCACGATCGGTGCACTTCCCCTGCTGCTTGCAGGCGCGGGCGTGGCGCAGGCCGCGCCGGCGGGAGCGGTCAAGAACGTCGTTCTGGTGCACGGCGCCTTTGCCGATGGTTCCGGCTGGCAGCCGGTGGCCGAGATCCTCGCCAAGGACGGCTACAAAGTCAGCGTGGTCCAGCATCCCGAAACCTCGCTTGAGGACGATATCGCCGCGACCAACCGCGTGCTCGACGCGCTCGACGGACCGGCAGTGCTGGTCGGCCATTCTTATGGCGGGATGGTGATCAGCGGAGCAGGCACCAATGCCCATGTGAAGAGCCTGGTCTATGTCGCGGCCTTCGCGCCGGACGTGGGCGATACCCTCCTGTCGCTCCAGGGGAGCAACCCGCCCGCATCCAAGGCGATCGCACCGACCAAGGACGGCGCCTACCTGCTCATCAATCCGGTTGATTTCCATGCTGATTTCGCCGCCGATCTGCCGCAGGCGCAGACGGATTTCATGGCGCTGTCGCAGGTGCCCTTGTCGGTGAAATCGGCAACCGGCCAGATCGCCGCGCCCGCCTGGAAGACCAAGCCCAGCTACGCGATCGTCGCCACCGAGGATCGCTCGATCAATCCGGAACTGGAGCGCTGGATGTACAAGCGCGCGCACGCGGTCACCAGCGAGGTGAAGGGCAGCCACGTAATCTATATCTCGCAAGCGCGCTTTGTCGCCAACGTGATCGAGAAGGCCGCCGCCGCGCAATAAGGGCGCGACGGCGAAGTGCTGGCCGGGGTCAGGCGGGCTCGGCCACGCGCTCCTTCCTGATCCCGCTGGCCAGCTTGTCGTTGACCTCGGCCAGATGGTCGAACTGCGCTTCGTAATGCGCCATGCCCTGGCTCAGCGATCGCAATTCGGCCTCCAAGCCATGCAATTCGGATTCGGGCAGCTGGATCTCAAGTTGGTCCCAGCGCGACCAGCCTTCCAATGGCGTGATGCCCAGCATCTGCCCGCGCCGGCTCGTCGCCGCCGAGGTTATGCGCGACACCGCGCTGCCCGGCGCGGTCACCGTCACGTGCGCGATCGGTTCGAGCAGATAGGGCCCGGCCTGCGCCAGCGCCTCTGCCATCGCGATCCGCCCCGCGGTGCGGAATGCCAGTTCGGAGCTATCCACGCTGTGGAAGCTGCCGTCGACCAAAGCCACCGCGACGTCCACCACCGGAAAGCCCATCGGCCCGCGCGCCATCGCATCCTTCACGCCCTGCTCGACCGCGGGAATCCACTGGCGCGGGATTGCGCCGCCCGTGATCTTGTCCTCAAAGCGGAAGCCTTCGCCACGCGGCAGCGGCCGCACCTCGATCACCACGTCGCCGAACTGGCCGTGCCCGCCCGATTGCTTCTTGTGGCGGCCATGCTGGCGCACCGTCTTGCGGATCGATTCCTTGTAGCTGCTCTCGGGCTGCCGCGCCGACACCGCCACGCCGTAACGCCGCTTCAGCCGCGCGATCACCGTGTTGAGATGCTCGTCGTTGATCCCGTGCAGCAATGTCTCACGCGTCGCCTCGTCGGTGCCCCAGTGCAGCGCCGGGTCCTCCTCGGTCAGCCGGTTGAGCGCGGTCGATAGGCGGACCTCGTCCTTATGGTCCTTGGCCGCGATCGCCAGCGCGCAATTGGTGACCGGCCGCGCGGCGCATTCCGCTGGCGTGGGCGCGCGCCCGGTCGTGCCCAGCCGGTCGCCCGCCTGCACCGCGTCCACCTTGGCGATGCCGACGATGTCGCCTGGCTCGGCTTTGCCGATCTTGATCGTCTGCCCGCCCTGCAGCGTGAAGAGCGATCCCGCGCGCGTCCGCGTGCCGTCGCATGCCACCAGCTCGGCACCCTCGGCCAGCGGCGCGCCGAACACGCGCGCAAGCGCGAGCCGCCCGATCGCGCAGCCATGCGAGATCTTGAATATGTCCGCCGTGCCGCCCGTTATTCCGATCCGCGCCGCGGTCGTCGCTGCCAGAGGCGTATCATGCCGCAGCATCTTGAGCAGCCGTCCGATCCCGAACCCGTTGAGCGCGGAGCCGAACAGCACCGGCGCGATCAATCCTGCCTGCGTTTCGCGCGCCAGATCGCCGAAGATCGTGTCCAGTCGTGGCGCCTCGTCGATCAGCAATTGCTCGAGCAGCGCATCGTCATGGTCGGCCAGCTGCTCCAGCATGTGAAAGCGCGCGGCCGCCTCGTCGTCGCGGATATGCATTGCGAGCGGGACGCGCTCGGATCTCTTGCCCGGCTGATAATGATAGGCCCGCTCTAGCGCGAGATCGACGAACCCCGCCACCCGCTCGCCCGCGCGGATCGGTATCTGCCGCGCGACCAGCGCCGCATTGCTCAACGGTTGCAGCGCTGCGAGCAAATCCTCGATACTGCCCCGCGCCTGATCGATTTTGTTGACGAAGATCGCATGCGGCAGCCCGGCCTTCTCCAGTCGCCGCAAGGTCGGCTCGGCCAATACCGCGCGCGCCGGATCGGGGTCGATCACCACCAGTGCCAGGTCCGCCAGCATCAGCGCGCGCTCGGCATCCGCCGCGAACCCGGCCGATCCCGGTGCGTCGATCAGCGCGAATGTGTCGCCCATATAGTCGAAGCGTAGCAAATTGAGCTCGGTCGATCCGCATCGCGCGCGCGCTTCGGGGCTCGAATCGCCGATGCTGCTCCCCGCATCGACCGCGCCCAGCCGCGGGATCGCGCCGGCCGCATGCAACAACGCTTCTGAAAGGCTCGTCTTCCCCGTTCCAGCCGGTCCGACGATTGCGACGGCTCTTCTGCCGTGGACGGTCTCACCCATCACGCTCTCCTTCTGCCTGCCCCTCGCTCTTCGGCAAAATGCAAACCCGGAGTCGGCACGTTCTGCCTGTTGGCGGGGGATGGCAAGGGGGTTGAGGGGAGCGGGTTTTGCTGCGCGGTGACAGGCATCCTGGCTGAGAAGGATTCACATCGTGGCTGAGAAGGATTCAATTGCCCGATCGCGCGGTTATCCCGACAACATTGGTGCCGAATATCCGGACAGTCGCGACATAGCGCGTGACCAAAAGAACAAGATCGCGATCATGGCTGCACCTATCTTTGGCCCTTCCGGAGCGTGTTGATGATCCCTCGTCTCGCCGCCGCTGTCGCTTTGCTTGCTCTCACCGCGGCAGCCCCTGAGTCGCGCGACTGGAGCACGACACTCAAGACGGATGCAGCCGCCCTGCATGAGGATATCGTTGCCAACCATCCCGGCATGGCGAATGCGCTCGATCCCGGCTTCGCTGGCCGGGAAGCGGCGGCCTACGCTTTGCTGCAGAAGCGCGCCCCGAGCGTGACGACCTATGCCGGCTACCGCTTCGCGCTTTCTGCTTATGCCGCCAGCTTCGACGACGGGCATATGACGGTCGCACCCGCCGACAACGCGCCCGTGTTCGCGGCGCGCTGGCCCGGTTTCCTGACGGGCTTCGACCAGCGCGGGCAGGTTGTGATGACCCGCGCCGACCGCGCGCCCGTACCCCTCGGCGCGCGGTTGATCGCCTGCGACCGAGTCATGGCTGACAGGCTGGCCAGGACCAACATCGGCGCGTTCGACGGCCGTTGGTTCCTGGCCTCGCGCCGGATGCTGCGGGGCGGGCGCCTGTTGGTCGATCAGGGCAATCCCTTCATTCGCCGGCCTGCACGCTGCACCTTCGATATTGGCGGCAAGCCACGTTCGGTCACGCTCGACTGGCAGCCGATCGACGATGCCGAACTGACCAGACGCATCGCCGACACCAACCAGCGCACCCACGAACCGATCGGCGCGAAAACGCTGTCCGACGGCACGCGCTGGTTCACCTTGAGCGGCTTCGACGGCGATCCGGCGGGCCCGGACGCGAAAGGGCTCGTCCCCTTGATCGCCGGGATGCGCGCCGATCGTGCCCGGTTGGAAAATGCGCCACGCATCGTCCTCGATCTTCGCGGCAACAATGGCGGTTCGTCCGACTGGTCGGTCCAGATCGCGCAGATATTGTGGGGCGAAGCGGCGGTCGATGCCGTCCCCAACAAGGAATATGTCGAATGGCGCGCCTCGCCCGCCGTGATCGACACGATCAAACATTATGCGGTGCAGTTCGCCGCCGATCCCGACGCAAAGGCGCGCTACATGATGATGGCCGACGGCATGACAAAAGCGAACGCCGCTGGACGCAAGCTCTGGCGCGAACCCGACGACACATCCGACGCATCCGCCGCCAAACCTGCGCCCGTGAAGCGGCTCACCGCACCGGTCTACTATGTCACCGACACCGGATGCGCCTCGGCCTGCCTCGACGCCGTCGATCTGTGGCGCGCGCTCGGTGCGATCGGTGTCGGCCAGGAAACTAGCGCGGATACGCTCTACATCGACGTCCGCTTCGCGACGCTCCCGTCGGGCCTGACCCGCGGCGTGATCCCGATGAAGGTCTATCGCGACCGCCCGCGCGCCTCGAACGTGCCGGTCGCACCCGATTATCGCTATCCGGGCGACCTGCGCGACACCGCCAAGCTCGCCGCGTGGATCGCGACTTTGCCGCCCAAGCGACCTTAGGTCACTGGCGCGCCCGCCCGCCGGCGCAGCGTCGCCATCTTGCTGGCGGTGCCGCAGGTCTCCATCGCGCACCATCGGCGCTGCTTGTTCTTGCTCGTGTCCGCGAAGATCCAGCCGCACGAGCTTTGATTGGCGCAATGCCCCAGCCGGAAACGACCCGCGCGGGCAGTACCCAGCGTGTCGATCAGGTCGAGCGCGATCCGCTTGAGCGGCAGCGTCGCATCGCCGGGTGCGGCGTGCAGCACCAGCCGCCCGTCATCCGACAGCGCCTGATCCAACCGCGCCTTGCGCAGCCAGCCATTCGCGGTCCGCAAAGCGTCGGCGGGCAGGGGCATGCCATCGATCCACGCCACCAGCAGGCGATGCACGGCATCCCGTAACGCCCGGATCTCCGCCATCAGCGATGCCTGGTCCGCCTTCGATTGCGGCAGCGCGATCGCCTCGTCACCCCCGATCGCGCGCGTCCGTCGCGCCCACTCCGCATAGCGTTCCGGCGTGGCCAGATAGTCCTCCGCCGCCGCGGCGAAGCGGTCGTGAATGCTGTTGGCGAAATCGATGCACAGTCGGCCGCCATCCAGTCGGATTGCGGCGATCGGCCGGGGCGAAACCTCCATCATGTCCGCCGGCTATCACAATTGACTCTACCGGTAAAACTCGATTAGCCGGTAAATATGGAAGCGGAACAGGATCGCCTGATCTGGACGCGGAACGGCTTCTGCCTTGTCTGGCTGGCGCTCTTGCTCGGCACGATCGCCATGCTCGCGATCGGCGGTCGGCCCGATCCCGCCGGCCTCGGTCAGGTTCTCGACGGTCCCTGGCGTTTCCACGCGGGCGATGATCCGGCCGGGGCCGATCCCCGTACCGACGATGGCAATTGGGACCGCTTCACTCTGGTGTCGAAGCCCGACAGCCGCGACGGCGATGTCGGCATCCCGGGCTATCTCGATGGCTGGCACGCGCGCGGTCACCCGACGCTCGACGGCTATGGCTGGTATCGCCGCACAGTGACCGTTCCACCGCAGGGCCGCTTCGTCATCGTCGGTCCGACCTTGGTGGATGACGCCTATGCGATGTTCTGGAATGGGCAGCGGATCGGCGGGGTTGGGCAGCCGCCCGGCTCGCCTGACGTGACCTCGACCCGGCCGCGGCTGATGCCGCTTCCCGCTACCGCCGCGGGCCAAAGCGGCGTGCTGGCGATCCGCGCTTACATGCAGCCGGGTTTCGACCGCGACGCGCAGAGCGGCGGCTTGCGCACTGTCCCCGTCCTCGCGCGGCAGGCAGAAGGCGAGGCGCTCTATCGCGCCGAATGGCGGCGGACGATCGCCGGCTATGTGGTCGATGCGGTCGAGCCAGCGGCGATGCTGCTGCTCGCGCTGATCGCGGTCCTGGTGGCGCCGACCTCGGCGCGTCCCGCTTTCGCGCGCTGGGCTGCCTTCGCATTGGTCGCCGCCGCCTGCCTGCGTCTCGGCAATGCGGTCACCGCCTGGACCGACCTGATCAGCCTACGCACCTTGTTCTGGCGGAATGCGGTGATCGTGGCGCCGCTGGCCAAGCTTGGCTGGACCTTCGCCTGGAACCAGTGGACCGGCGGCCGCGATCGTCGTTGGATCGGTTTGGTTGCCGCCACGGCTTGGGCTGCGCTGGTCGTCGCCGCGATCCTGCCGAACCCGCCTTTGGCCGCGCTCGGGCGGGCCGCTTTTGCTTTATGCCTCGGCGCGATCGCGATCCGCATCTCGCTGCATGGCGAAAACAGGATAGTCGTATTGGCAGCGATGCTGTTCACCACAACCGGTCTTTTCGCATCCGACCTGTCTGCTTTGGGCGTCCCCGGCATCTGGTTCCCGTTCAACATCGGCGTCTCGCGCTCGCAATATGCCTTCGCTTTGGCGCTCCCGCTTATCGCCTGCGCAATTGTGGCGAAGCCGACCGGAAGGCCGAATACTTAGAACCCCAGTCATGCCGGACTTGATCCGGCATTCCGCGTCCTCCTGTCCTTCGTTCCCACCTCGTTCGTGCTGAGCGAAGTCGAAGCACGCTGCCACGCGGGCTTGACAAACCCGCCCAAATCATGTACGCACGGTACGTTCGATGGTTCATTCCAGAGAACATGACCGGCGCGAAGCTCCTCGGCATGCATGAGACGGTAACTTCGCCCAAGAGTACAGATCTCGGCATGTGCCTTCGGGCATGTGGCGATGCTGGCGTCGTGCAGGGGAGCTATGCGGACGACGTGGGGGTTTAAAGCCCTCGGGGGTAACCTCCGGCCAAAGTCCGCGGCTTCTTGGTGGCTATCGCGCACAGTGGCTATACGGGCGATGGTTGGAAGGGTCAGACCTTTCAGGGGACAGAATGCCCCCCGCCCAAACCGCGGCCACGACTGGATGCCTTGCGCATAGGATGGCTGCAGGCAGGTATCCCGGGGGAAAGCCCCAAGGTCGACTGCAACGTCCCCGCTGCCGGGAGACAAGGGAGCGGAACCGCGCCGGTCACACCTTACCTGCTCCAGGCCTGGGAAACGTGCGTCTTCTTTCCGTCATCCCAGCGAAAGCTGGGATCTCATGAGGCAAGAACATAAACCTCCCCAAACACCCATCGTCACCCCGGACTTGATCCGGGGTCCAGCTTCTTCCTCCTGGCTCGGGCCAAAGCCAGCTGGACCCGGGGGTCGAGTCAGGGGGCGACGAAAAAGGAGGCATCTCGTGTCCCACATCCACTGCGGGTAGCCTTCCCGACCACAACCCACTATGTGCGCCGCTTCCTCTCATCATCAGGCGATCCATGGGCTTCAAGTGCGGCATCGTCGGCCTGCCGAACGTCGGCAAGTCGACCCTCTTCAATGCGTTGACCGAAA
>Ga0209148_1001326_pt1 | contig 13150 bp, 11 predicted proteins | sample AraplaCol_mMF_r2_2_FD_184288 | JGI IMG/M metagenome (GOLD analysis project Ga0209148, IMG submission 184288) | Arabidopsis root microbial communities from North Carolina, USA - plate scrape CL_Col_mMF_r2 (SPAdes) (version 2) | ecosystem: Host-associated > Plants > Roots > Endosphere | place...
GGGCATGCGTGTGCACCAGGCCCTGGGCCTTGGCGTGGATCTGGGTTACGAAGGCGGCGAAGGCCCCTGCCTGGTACGCGGCGACGCGCTCCAGATCCAGGAGGTGATCGACAACCTCGTCGACAACGCCTTCCATTACGCTGGCCGTGGCCACGCGGTCACCGTCTCGCTCGCCGGTACGGATGACGAGGTCGTCCTGGCCGTGGAGGACGACGGCCCCGGGGTGGACGAGGCCTTCCTCGATCAGTTGGGCGAGCGCTTCTTCCGCGTGCCCGGCAGCGACCAGGAAGGCACCGGTCTTGGCCTCGCCATCGTCGAGAGCATCGCGGAGCGCCACGCGGCGAGGGTGGTGTTCCGGCGTGGCGCCGAGTCCGGGCTGAGGGTGGAACTGCATTTTCCTGCGCCGCTCACTGGAAAGCCGGGTGAAACCGCGCACTGAGACGATGGCCCCCTAATGAGTCAATGACGCGAGGCGTCCTTGTGGCCACAACGGCGGAATTCCACTTCGAAGGCGGACGCGATGGCGTCCTGCTGATCCATGGCCTTACCGGCACACCGACCGAGATGCGGATGGTGGGCAAGGGCCTCAACCGCGCCGGTTTCACCGTCGTGGGCGTCCAGTTGGCCGGCCACTGCGGTACCGAGGAAGACCTGCTCGCCACCAGCTGGGAAGACTGGTACGCCAGCGTCGAGGCGGCCGCCGACCAGTTGCGCGGACGCGTCGATCGCGTCTTCGTCGCCGGTCTGTCCATGGGCGCCCTGTTGGCGTTGCGCCTTGCCGCGGTCCGACCCGAGTGGATCGCGGGCGTGGGTGTCTTCGGCGCCACCTTCCGCTACGACGGCTGGTCGATCGGCTGGACCGGCAAGCTCTCGTTCCTGCTGCCCATCTTCAAGCGCCTGGGGATCGGCCGCGGTCGCAGCTTCATCGAGCAGCCGCCGTACGGTATCCGCGACGAGCGTCTGCGCGCGCAGGTCAGCGCCGCCATGTTCTCCGGCGACAGCGAAGCGGCCGGCCTGCCGGGCAATCCGTGGCACGCCCTGGCCGAAATGGTGAAACTGTCGCGCGACGTGCGTCGGCGCCTGCCGGACGTGGTGGCGCCCTGCTTCGTCGCGCATGCCGCCGACGACGACGTCGCCAGCGTCGCCAATGCCGATCTCGTGGCCCGGCGCGTACGCGGTCCGATCGAAATGCTGTTGCTTGCCGACAGCTATCACATGATCACCATCGATCGCGAAAGGCGCACGCTCATCGAACGCACGGCCGATTTCTTCGGCCGCATCGCACGCGATTCGCGCCCATCGCGCATGGCGGCGTAACCATGCACGGCCTCGTGCTCGCGCTGTGGATAGCGAACGTGGTGCTCGATACCGGCGGGCAGTTGGCGTTCAAGGCGGCCGCCGGCGACGAGCGAGCGGGCGATGGGCTCGCGCGCTGGCGCTACATGCTTGCCCGCCCCTGGCTGTGGACCGGCATCGCCTGCTACGTCGCGGAATTCGTGGTCTGGATCGCTTTTCTTTCGCTGGTACCGCTGTCGGAAGGCGTGCTGCTCGGCTCGATCAACATCGTCGCGATCATGCTGGCGGGGCGCGTGCTGTTCCGCGAACGGCTGAGTCCCTTGCGCGTCACCGGCATCCTGCTGGTGGCCGCTGGCGTCGCCATCGTGGGAGCCGGCACGTGAAGCGCTTCTATCTCATCGGGTTCGCCCTGCTGCTGGGCTTCGATACGCTGAACCTCATCTGCTTCAAGCTGGCGGGCACGCATGCGCTGCCGGTCGAAATGAACGTGGCGTGGCTTGCCAGGGTGTTCTCGTATCCGTGGATCTACGGCGCGGTGGTCGGTTACCTCGGCGCCTTCGTCACCTGGATGAGCCTGCTCAAGCACGCGCCGATCGGCCCGGCCTTCGCGGCGTCGCATCTGGAAGTGGTCAGCGTGATGCTGCTGTCGTGGTGGATGTTTGCCGAACCGGTCACGCCGACTCAGATCCTGGGTGCGGTGGCGATCGTCGCGGGCATCGTCTGCCTTGCATTTGCCGAGAGCGGCGAGGATGCGCATACCGATGCCGTTCCGGCCTGAGCGTGAAGCACCGCCGACTGCAGGCTTGCCGCTCGGCCTGTCCGACCTGACGGGCGGCGCGCCCGCGCCACTCACCGCCCTGGCGGCGGCATGGCTGGGGGTCGAGCAGGTGCAGTTGGAGTGCTCCGGCACCTCGGCGCTCACCATCGCGCTCGCCACGCTGCACGAGCATGCGCGCTCGCGCCGCGAGGTGGTGATCCCCGCGTTTACCTGCCCACTGGTGCCCCTGGCGATTCGCCGCGCCGGCCTCGTGCCGCGCCTGGTGGACGTGAAGCCCGGCCATTTCGACATGGACCCGCAACGACTGGCCGAAGCGTGCAGCGAACGCACCCTTGCCGTCGTGCCGACCCATCTGGGCGGACGTACGGCAGACGTCGCCATCGCGAACGACTTGGCGCACGCCGTCGGCGCGTCCACCGTGGAAGACGCCGCGCAGGCGCTGGGCGCGCGCATCGACGGGCGGTTTGCAGGCACGCATGGCGATATCGGCTTCTTCAGCCTCGCCGCCGGCAAGGGACTCTCCATCTTCGAAGGCGGCTTGCTGGTGGCGCGCGACGAAGCCTGGTACGAACGCTTCCGCCGCGTGTCGCGACGCATGGCGCGCTGGCAGCCCGTATGGGAATTGCGGCGAACGCTGGAACTCGCGGGTTACGCCGCGCTCTATCGCCCGCTCGGTCTCGGCACGGCATATGGCAGGCCGATGCGTCGGGCCTTGCGGCGCGGCGACCTGCTGAGTGCGATGGGCGAACGCTTCGACGCGGACTTCCCCATGCACCCGGTCGGTCGCTGGCGGCGTGCGGTCGGTGCCCGTGCGTTTGGACGGCTGCCGTCGTTCATCGCCGCGACGACCACGCAGGCGGCGGCGCGTGTGCCGGCGCTGGCGTCGATCCCCGGCGTGCATGTCTTCAAGGACGATGGCGGCACCTGGCCTTACCTGATGCTTCGCCTGCCTGACGAGGCGACGCGCGACGCCGTGCTGCGGCGCCTGTGGAGTTCGCGGCTGGGCGTCGGCCGCATGTTTCTCCATGCCCTGCCCGACTACGACTACCTCGGCGAGCTGCCCGGTGGCGACGATGTGCCGAACGCGCGCGACTTTGCGGCGCGCACGCTCACCATCACCAACAGCCCGTGGCTCGACGACGCATCCTTTGCGCACATCTGCGCCGTGATCGAGGCGGTGGTGGTATCGCGCTGAGGTGGTCCGCTAGAGGCCCTAGGCCTTGCCCTGCTCCACCAGCGTGAGCGCAACCTTGTCGCGCAGGTATACCGGCAAGGCCAGTTCGGGGGCGACTGCGTCACCGTCGCGAAACCGGCGCACGGCCAGTTCCGCCACGTGTCTTGCCTGCGGGTAACGCGCGCCTTCGGCGGAACGGATCGGTGCCGCGATGCGTTGGCGAAGCGCATCCTGGTACGTGGTCCAACCCGTGCCGACCACATGCCACGACGACACGTCGGGCAGCACCAGAGCAGCCGCCGTATCCACGCGTTCGCGGTCGAGCAGTGTCACGCTGCCGTCGTCCTCCCGGCGCCATGCGGCGACGTAGATCTCGCCCATCCGCGCGTCGATCACCGAAAGCACCGCCGCGTCGTCCTCGGGCGCTTCCAACGCCAGCGCCTGCAACGACGACACCGTGACCACGGGCACGTCCAGCGCCATGGCCATGCCCTGCGCGAGCGATACCCCAAGGCGCACGCCGGTGAAGGCGCCAGGACCGCGGCCGACCGCAATGCCGTCGAGCGCCGTGCGGCTCAGCCCCGCCTCGGCGAGCAAGGCATCGGCCATCGGCAGCACCAGTTCTGCATGCCGGCGCGGTGCGACCTCGCTGCGTTCGATCACCTCGTCGCCGTGGACGAGGGCGACCGAACAGGCTTCGGTGGAGGTTTCGATGGCAAGAAAATTCATGGCGTGTCCAACGGGGCAAGGGGCGGCGCCGTATGCGCGTACCAGTCGATCCGGCGGGTCAGGTACATCAGCAATGCGATCACCCCGACCAGGACCGCCGAGCCGATCAGCAACGCGTACTGCTCCGCGCCGATGAGGCCATACAGTATGGCGTAAACCAGGGCGATGACGCCGCCGAGGACCAGTCCGGCCCGGCGCGCACGCAGCGCTGCCATCGCGTAGCCACCCACGATCAGCACCACCGTCGCTGCCGCGACCGCATAGGCGGGGCCGAAGCCGATCTGTTCGGACAGCGCGAGCAGAAGCACGTAGAAACTCGCCATGGCGGCACCGACGAGCAGGTACTGGACCGGATGCAGGCGCAGGCCCTTCAGGACTTCGAACAGGAAGAACGCCACGAAGGTCAGCGCGATGAACAGCAGGCCGTATTTGCCGGCGCGATCGTTCTGCTGGTAGACGCCGCCTGCCTGGTAGAGCTTCACGCCGACCGCGGACGGCTCCAGCCGCGAGGCCACCTCGCCATCGTTCGCATCCCAGTGCTGTCCATAGGGACGATTGAGATCGAGCACCTGCCAAGACGCGTCAAAGCCCCGCGCATCGACGCGATGCGTACCAGGGAGCAGCGCTCCCGTGAAGCTCGGATCGGGCCATGGCGCGCGGAGACGCATGGTGTTGGTGCGTGCCATGGGCAGCACGGAGAACGATTCGGTGCCCGCGATGCGCAGGGTCATGGCGAAGTCCACGGGCGTCTCGCGATCCGGATCGATCTGTATGGGCGTAGCGAGCACCGTGTACGGCCCCATGCGTGCAGCTGACGATGAGAGCCGCGCATCGTGCCCGTCGATGGTCACGGAGGTGATGCCCTGCAGGCCGCGGGTATCGGCGATCAGCAGGCGAAGCTCCGCCTTGCCGGGACTCCAACTGGCCGTCGAATCCGCCGCGAAACGGCGCACGTCGCTGGGGAGAAGGCGTCCGCGCAGGGTCACGTCGCCCGTGTACACCGGCACTTCGTACATGCCGGCATGACGACGCTCCACGGCCAGGTCCACCACCGTATTCGATTCGTCGGCCAGCACGATTTCCGTGCCGTCGCGCACGCTGACGACCTTGCCGTCGCTGCCGCGCATGTCCTGGCGCGTGGGCACGGCGAGCACGAAGCCGCCGATCGTCTGCGGGCCACCCCACCCTTCCGCCACGCGAACCGAGGCGGCATCGCGCATGGCCTGGCGCTCGCGCACGAGGCCATCCGCCTGCGACAAGGGGATGAGCATGATCAAGGCCAGCAAGGCGACGCCGAGCACCTTCGCCGTGATCGATTGTGTCCAGCGGAACATGGGATTTCCGCTGTCCTGCGTCGTGCGTGTCATGGCGTTCCTCTCGCTACGGTGATGCCGAGATGGTCAACCGCAAAAAAGTGCGAGGGCGGGTCGGATTCTGGCGCGCTCCGGGCAAGCCCTGGCGGAAGCCGGCCCGCGGGCAAGACCGAGGACATGTGGTGCCACACCCCGACCCGGCACCCAGAGCGGGTTCGAGAGTGAGAGTGTTCTCATGACGTGCGGCGGCATTCCATGGAGCATTCGGCGCAACCCTCACGAGGACAGCATGATGCTACCCGTCCAGCTAGCGATGCCCCTGGCCCTGATGGTCGGTGCCGCCATCGCCGCCACGACCCCTCCCTCGCGCCACGGCGACTGGGAAGCCGACACGGGCCCAGGTGATGGCCCGAACAGCGACCGCGCTACCGACAGGCACGGCGACATGCGCATGCTGCGCCTGTCGCTGCAACCGGGTGCATCGTTGCCCTGGCATCGCGACGCCATACCGGGCACAGGCTACGTGCTCGAGGGGGAACTGCACATGCGGACGTCCGGCACGGCGAAGGTCATGCGTACCGGCGACTGTCTTTTACCGAGCATGGCCGCGGAGGGCAGCACCGTGGCCGGTCCGCAGGGGGCGACGGTGCTGGTGTTCTACGCGGAACGCCACGCCACGCGAAGCTGATCCACCAACCTTGCCGCGACGCTAGGACGAGGGAGCGGCAGCGTCCCTGAAGAAGGCGACGACCTCGGCCAGATCCCGCGTGCGCGGCATCGGCGGCAGGCTGGCGAGGAACAGGCGGCCATACCCCTTGGTGCTGAGGCGTGGATCGCACAGCACCAGCACGCCGCGATCGTGCATGTCGCGGATAAGGCGCCCGGCGCCCTGCTTGAGCGCAATCACCGCCGTGGGCACCTGCCAGCCCATGAACGGATTGATCCCGGCTTCTTCCAGGGCCTCCAGCCGCGCCTGCAACACGGGATCGTCCGGCATGGCGAAGGGCAGCTTGTCGATCACGACCACGCTCAACGCCTCGCCAGCCACGTCCACGCCTTCCCAGAAACTGGCCGCGCCCAACAACACACCGCGGCCACTGGCACGGAATGCCTCGAGCAGGCGATGACGCGGCGCCGAGCCTTGCACGAACAGCGGCCACGGCACACGACCTTCCAACTGCTCGGCGGCACGGCGCAACGCGCGATGCGACGTGAATAGCAGGAAGGCCCGGCCGTCGGACGCATCGAGTACCGGGCGGATGGCGTCGATCACCTTGTCGGTGTAGTCGCGAGCCGCAGGATCGGGCAGGCCCTGCGGCAGATACGCCAGCGCCTGATGCTGGTAATCGAACGGGCTTTCCACATGCAGCGTGTGCGGATCTTCCAGTCCCAGTTGCCGAGCGAAATGCCCGAAATCGCCCGCGATGGAGAGCGTGGCGGAGGTGTGGATCCACGCGGCATCGGTGGACATCCGCATCGCCCGCAGTGGCGACGCGAGATCCAGCGGCGTGGCGTGCAGTGCGAAGCCCTTGGGCCAGGTCTCGTACCAGCGAACGTCGCTCGCCGAGTGTTCCTCGGCAATGCGGTCCAGGCGCAGGCTCAGCATCTGCGCGCGTTCGTAGACGTTGGCCAGCCCTCGCGAGCGCTCTCCCAGAGAGGCCAGAAGATCGGCGGTGGCGGCCATGACGTCGCGCAATTCGGTCAGCAGCTCGCGCGCCGTCGTATCGCGATCCAGCGCGCCGAACGGGCCGCGTGGCGGCAAGGAATCGATCGCCAGGCGCAAACGTTTCACCAGATCCTGAATGACCTCGACAGGTTCCAGCAACTGGCTGGTGGCGCCGGTGACGCCCTGCCCTTCGGCCAGCGCGTCATGGCCCAGGTCCACGAGTTGGCGCGAGCTGACGCTCTGCGAGAAGAACTGCCCGGCCAGTTCGGGAATCTGATGAGCCTCGTCGAGGATGAAGGCGTCGGCACCGGGCAGGATTTCCCCGAAGCCCTCCTGCTTGAGCGCGAGATCCGCCATGAGCAGGTGGTGATTCACGACCACGAGATCCGCTTCCATGGCCTCGCGACGCGCCTTCACGACGTGGCAGTCCTCGAAGAACGGGCACTCGGAGCCCAGGCAGTTCTCCGGCGTGGAGGTCACCCGCGGCCATACGGGGGAATCTTCGGGAATGTCCGCCATTTCCATGCGATCGCCACGCCGCGTGCGCGCCGACCAGGCACGGATGGCGGAGAGCTGCGACACCAGTTGCCTGTCCGCGTTACCTTCGCGCACGGCCTGGTCCAGGCGATAAAGGCACAGGTAATTGGAGCGCCCCTTGAGCAGGCTGAGACGCGCCCGGCTGCCGAGCACCGCGTGCACGCGCGGGAGATCGCGGAAGAACAACTGGTCCTGCAGCGCCTTGGTGCCGGTGGAAACGATGACCTTGCGCCCCGACATCAAAGCGGGAACGAGATAGGCGAAGGTCTTTCCGGTTCCGGTTCCGGCCTCCGCGATCAGCACGTCGCGCTCGGCAATGGCGTCCGCCACCGCGGAGGCCATGCGCTGCTGGGCTTCGCGAGGCGCGAAACCGGGCACTTCGCGGGCGAATGGGCCCTCCGCGCCGAGGATCGCGGCCACTTCGAGTTCAGTCATCCGCCAAGTATCGCCTACAATGGCGGTCTTTACGCCTGCCAAAGCGCGCCCGATGGCGCGAGCCGAGAGCCTACGCATGGACAAGAGTTTCGAGCCCAGCCAGATCGAGTCGAAGTGGTACGCCCACTGGGAAGCCAATGGCTATTTCAAGCCATCCGGCAAGGGCACGCCGTACACGATCATGCTGCCGCCGCCGAACGTGACGGGCACCCTGCACATGGGCCATGCGTTTCAGCACACGATCATGGACACGCTGGTCCGCTACCACCGCATGCGCGGCTTCGACACGCTGTGGCAGCTCGGCACCGACCACGCCGGCATCGCGACGGAAATGGTCGTTACTCGCCAGCTCAACGCCGAGGGCAAGCAGCGCGCCGATCTCGACCGCGACGCCTTCATCTCACGCGTGTGGGAATGGAAGAAGGAATCCGGCGGCACGATCGGCCGCCAGATGCGCCGCATGGGCGTGTCCGGCGACTGGAGCCGCGAGGTCTTCACGATGGATGAAGGCCCTTCGAAGGCCGTCGTGGAAACCTTCGTGCGCCTGCACGAAGAAGGCCTCATCTATCGCGGCCAGAAGCTGGTCAATTGGGACCCGGTGCTGAAGACCGCGATTTCCGATCTCGAAGTGGTCAGCGAGGAGGAAGACGGCTCGCTCTGGTCCATTCGCTACCCGCTCGCGGACGGCACCGGCGAGCTTGTCGTCGCCACCACGCGCCCGGAAACCATGCTGGGCGACGTGGCCGTCGCCGTGCATCCGGAAGATGAACGCTACGCGCATCTGATCGGTCGCATGCTCGCGCTGCCGCTGTCCAACCGCCAGATCCCGATCATCGCCGACGACTACGTCGAGAAGGAGTTCGGCACCGGCTGCGTGAAGATCACGCCTGCCCACGACTTCAACGACTACGCCATCGGCCAGCGTCATGGCCTGCCGATGATCAACATCCTCACGGACGACGCGAAGATCAACGACGCGGCGCCGGAGAAATACCGCGGCATGGATCGTTACGTCGCGCGCAAGGCGGTGCTCGCCGATCTCGAAGAGGCGGGCCTGCTGGTCGAGACGAAGAAGCACAAGCTGCAGGTTCCGCGTGGCGATCGCACCGGCCAGGTCATCGAGCCTTACCTGACCTGGCAGTGGTTCGTGAAGATGGACACGCTCGCCGCGCGCGGCCTCGAACTGGTCGAGCAGGGCCACGTGCGCTTCGTGCCTGAGAACTGGATCAACACGTATCGTCACTGGCTCGGCAACATCCAGGACTGGTGCATCAGCCGCCAGCTCACCTGGGGCCACCAGATTCCCGCCTGGTACACCGACAGCGGCGAGATCGTCGTGGCTCGCAGCGAGGCCGAGGCAAAGGCCCAGGCCGCCTCGCAGGGCTACGACGGTGCGCTGCGTCGCGATGCCGACGTACTGGAAACGTGGTTCTCGTCGGCGCTGTGGAGCCACTCCACGCTGGGCTGGCCCGATCCGCAGGCGCAGGCCGCACGCGGCTTCGACCGCTACCTGCCGACGAACGTGCTGGTCACCGGATTCGACATCATCTTCTTCTGGGTCGCCCGGATGATCATGATGACCGACCACTTCACCGGCGAGGTGCCGTTCAAGGACGTCTACGTCACGGGCCTGATCCGCGACAAGGACGGACAGAAGATGTCCAAGTCCAAGGGCAACGTGCTCGATCCGCTCGATCTCATCGATGGCATCGACCTCGACGACCTGCTCGCCAAGCGCACCCGCGGGCTGATGCAGCCGAAGATGGCGGAGAAGATCGAAAAGGCCACGCGCAAGGAATTCGCCGACGGCATTCCGGCCTTCGGTGCCGATGCGCTGCGCTTCACCTTTGCCTCGCTCGCCACCCATGGCCGCGACATCAAGTTCGACCTGGAGCGCTGCGGTGGCTACAAGGCGTTCGTCAACAAGCTCTGGAACGCGTCGCGCTTCGTACTGATGAACCTCGGCGACAGCGCCGTGACGCCCATGGCACCGGCCACGGAAGCCGAGCGCTGGATCCTCACCCGTCTCGGCGAGACGCTGGCAACGGTGAAGGAGCAGCTCGCGCTGTACCGTTTCGATCTCGTGGCGCAGGCTCTGTACGAGTTCACCTGGAACGAGTTCTGCGACTGGTTCCTCGAACTGTCGAAGCCCGCGCTGCAGGGCAGCGACGCGCAGGCCGTGGCGTCTACCCGTTACACGCTCGTCCACGTGCTTGAAACGCTGCTGCGCGCGCTGCATCCGCTCGTGCCCTTCGTGACCGAAGAGATCTGGCAGCACGTGCGGCCGCTGCTCGGCATCGACGGCGACACGATCATGCTGCGCCCCTACCCCGAGGCCTCCGACGTCACCGCAGATGCCGCGGCCACAGCGGAGATCGAATGGGTCAAGGACGTGCTGACCGGCGTGCGCCGTATCCGCGCCGAGATGAACATCGCTCCGGGCAAGACCATTCCGCTGCTGCTCGCCGACGGCGATGCGGCAGATCGTGCACGGGCCGAGAAGTTCGCCGCGCAGATCGCCTTCCTGGGTCGTGTCGAGTCCCCCGCTTGGGTGGGCGCCGACGAACCCGCCGCCGCGGTTGCCGTCGTCGGCGGCATGCGTGTGCTGATCCCGCTCGAAGGGCTGATCGACGTCACCGCGGAGAAAGCACGCCTCGCCAAGGAAATCGCCCGCGTGGAAGGCGAGGTTCGCAAGTGCGAAGCCAAGCTCGGCAACGCCAACTTCGTGGCGAACGCACCGGCCGACGTGGTGGAGCAGGAGCGCCAGCGCATCGCGGACTGGACCCGTCAGGCGGATGCCATGCGCGAGCAGGCTCGCAAGCTGGGAGGCTGAAGCTCCCCAGTCGAAACCGTTTCCTGTGGGAGCCGCTATATAGCGGCGAGGCAATCTTGCGAAACACCGCCAGCCTGCCCTCGCCGCTTTAGCGGCTCCTACAGCGGCGATTCCTTGGGCACGCTCACATGTCGTGCTTGGCGACCTCGAAGCCCAGTTTCTTGTACTGGGTCCAGCGAACGCGGGAGCCGTCGCGCTCCGCCGGATCGGCTGCGACCACTTCGAGCACGCGATCGAAATGCCCTGGCGCGCAGGTGTCGCGCAGATTGATCACCAGCGGACGATCCGGCGTGTCGACACCGGGCGGCACGATGAGGACCGCGCAGATCGCGTCGTCCTCGTCGCCCGCCAGTTGGTGCGGCACGTAGACGTCCTCGCCCAGATCCCACAGGCGCTCGTCGATGGCTTCGGCCTGTTCGAAGTCGCGCGTGAGGATCAGCGTGGGCTGCTGCGCGCCGACCGCTCGCTTGGCGAGTTCGCACACGAGCAGCAGCGGATCCTCGCGAAAACGCGGCTTGTCGATCAGGTAGAAGTCCGCGCGCGGCATGCCGAAGCGATCAGCCGGCCGCGACGCGGTCGAGCAGCCACTGCGTCAGCAGCGGCACGGGACGGCCGGTGGCCATGCCCTTGCGCCCCTCGTCCCACGCCGTACCAGCGATGTCGAGATGCGCCCAGCGGCGCCCCTCGGTGAAGCGGGCGAGGAAGCAGCCAGCCGTGATGGCACCGGCGTACTTGCCGCCGATATTCGCCACGTCGGCAAAGGTGGACTCGAGCTGGCTCTGGTAGTCGTCCCACAGCGGCAAGCGCCATGCACGATCGAGCGTGGCCTCGCCGGCGGCGAGCAACTCGGCCGACAGGGTCTCGTCCTTGGTCATGAGGCCGCTGGCATGCTTGCCCAGGGCGACGACGCAGGCGCCGGTCAGGGTGGCGGCATCGATGAGGGTGTGCGGATCGAAGCGCTTGCCCGTGTAGGTCAGCGCATCGCAAAGGATGAGGCGGCCTTCGGCGTCGGTGTTCAGCACCTCGATCGTGATGCCGGCGAGGCTCGTGAGCACGTCGCCCGGACGGTAGGACGCGCCGTCGGGCATGTTCTCGACCGCGGGCACCACGCAGACCAGGTTTACCGGGAGGCGCAGCTTCACGGCGGCCACGAAGGCGCCGAGCACGCCCGCCGCACCGCACATGTCGAATTTCATTTCTTCCATGCCGGGGCCGGGCTTCAGGCTGATGCCACCGGTATCGAAGGTGATGCCCTTGCCGACGAAGGCATAAGGACGTTCGCCCTCCTTGCCGCCGTTCCACTGGAGGATGACCAGGCGCGGCGCGTTGGCGGAACCGCGGGCCACGGCAAGCAGCGAGCCGAAGCCTTCGCGCTCCATGTCGGCGCGGTCCAGTGCCTCGTAGGTGACGCCTTCATGGGCTTCCGCGAAGGCGCGGGCCTGTTCGGCGATGTAGTCCGGATTGCAGATGTTCGGCGGCAGATTGCCCAGCTCGCGGGCATAGCGCACGCCCTCGGCGATGGCACGCGCCTCGTTCAGGCCGGTTTCGCCCTCGGCAGGCCCCACCAGGGTCAGGCTGGTCAGTTCCGGCTGCGCCTTGTCGCGCGGCTTCACCGTGGCGGTGTAGCGATACGCGGCGTGGTCGGTCGCGAGAGCCGCCACACGCAGGCGCCACGCGGCGTCACGCCCCGGGACGTCGATTTCGGGCAGCCAGCTCACGGCCTCCGACACGGGCAGCCGGCCAATGGCGCGAGCCGCTTCCGTCGCGACCCGCTGGTAGCGCGCGGCATCGAACGATTTCTGCGGGCCCAGGCCCAGGATCAGCACGCGCTCGGCGGACACGCCGGCCGGATGCAGCAGGGTAACGACCTGGCCCACCTTGCCGTTGATGTCGCCAGCCTCGACGAGGCGCTTGATCGCCCCGCTGGCGGCGGTGTCGATCCGTGCCGCGGCACTGGTCAGGACACCGTTCTCGTAGACGCCGACCACGGCCACCGGGGTGGCGGTCGATTCGGGAGCATTGGAACCGAGGCTGAACTGAACCGTCATAGCTAACTGCCTTGCGAAAGCCCGCCGGGGGTCCGGACAGGCTAGACTTGTGGTTTGCCGGCCGGGACTGACGCGGCACGAACCGCCAATTCTATCAAATGCTCAGCATCCTCGACCGTTATTTCCTGCGCGAACTCGCCTATGGGGTCCTGGCGACAGCCATCGTGCTGCTGGTGATCTTTGCCGGCGGCGCCTTTGCGACCGTGCTGCAGAAGGTGGCCAACGGCAGCATCCAGCCCAGCGTCATGTTCGAGGTGCTCGGTCTGCAGATGGTGGATCTGCTCTCGACCCTGCTGCCCATGTCCGCCTTCCTGGGCACCCTGATCGCGCTGGGCCGCATG
>Ga0209148_1001328_pt1 | contig 13120 bp, 7 predicted proteins | sample AraplaCol_mMF_r2_2_FD_184288 | JGI IMG/M metagenome (GOLD analysis project Ga0209148, IMG submission 184288) | Arabidopsis root microbial communities from North Carolina, USA - plate scrape CL_Col_mMF_r2 (SPAdes) (version 2) | ecosystem: Host-associated > Plants > Roots > Endosphere | place: USA...
CCCGCCGGCGGCGCGGGCACGCGGCCGGCCAGGCGGGCCGGCGCGATCCATTTCACCAGCGTGCGCAGCAGCAGGTCGGGGTCGATCGGCTTGACGACGTGGTCGTTCATGCCGGCCGCCAGGCTCTTTTCGCGGTCGCCGGCCATCGCGTGCGCCGTCATGGCGACGATCGGCAGGTCGCCGCAGCCGGGCAGGGCGCGGATGGCGCGCGTCGCCGTGAAGCCGTCCATGTCGTGCATCTGGATGTCCATCAGCACCAGGTCGTAGTCGCCGTCGCGCGCCATGCGGATGGCGTCCGGGCCGTTGGTCGCGGCGTCCACGCGCATGCGCGCCACGGCCAGGAAATCGAGCGCCACCTCGCGGTTGTTGGCGTTGTCGTCCACCAGCAGGATGCGCGCGCCGGCCAGCCGCTCGGCGTCGGGCCGTTGGCCCAAGGCCGGTTGCGCGGCCGCGGCGCCGGCCGGCGCGGCCAGGTCGGGGCGCAGCACCTGCAGCAGGCTGTCGTACAGCAGCGCCGGGCCGACGGGCTTGGTGAGGAAGCCGGACAGCGGCAGCTCGCCTTCCTGCTGCAGCACGCCTTCGCGGGTGCAGGCGCTGACCATCAGGATCGCGGGCGGCGCCGCGAAGCGCGCGTCGGCGCGGATGCGGCGGATCGTCTCGACGCCGTCCCAGCCCGGCATCATGTAATCCATCAGCACCACCTGGTACGGGGCGCCGTCCTGCACGGCCTGCGCCAGCCGGGCCAGCGATTCCTCGCCGGACGCGACGGCGTCGGCCTGGATGCCGAAGCCGTCCAGCATCTCGACGAGGGCGTCGCGCGCGCCGCGGCTGTCGTCGACGACCATCACGCGCATGCGCTGCAGTTCGACGCCCGGCGCCGGCGCGGCGGCGGCGTCGGCGTCCGCGATGCCCAGCGGGACCGTGAAGGAAAAGCGGCTGCCCACGCCCGGCGTGCTGGTGACGGTGATCGTGCCGCCCATCAGTTCGACGAGCTGCTTCGAGATCGACAGGCCCAGGCCCGTGCCGCCGTATTTGCGGGTGATGGAGTTGTCGGCCTGGGTGAAGGACTGGAACAGGCGCGCCAGCTGGTCGGCGTCCAGGCCGATGCCGGTGTCGCTGACGGAGAAGCGCAGCACGACGCGGCCGGCGTCGCGTTCGACCACCTCGACGGCGACGACGATCTCGCCTTCCTCGGTGAACTTGACCGCGTTGTTGGTCAGGTTGATCAGCACCTGGCCCAGGCGCAGCGGGTCGCCCACGAGCCGGCCCGGCACGCCGCGCGGCACGCAGAACACGAGTTCAACGCGGCGGGCGTCGGTCTTGATGGCGGCGATGCTGGACAGGTGTTCGAGCGTGTCGTCGAGGTCGAACGGCACGGCGTCGAGGGTCATGCGGCCGGCCTCGATCTTGGAAAAGTCGAGGATGTCGTTGATGATGCCCAGCAGGTGCTCGCCCGCGCCGAGGATCTTGGAGAGGTAGTTGCGCTGCTTCGGCGTCGGGTCGGCCATCAGCGCGAGGCGGCTCATGCCGATGATCGCGTTCATCGGCGTGCGGATCTCGTGGCTCATATTGGCCAGGAATTCCGATTTCATGCGGGTCGCCGCCTCGGCGCGCAGCATGGCGTCCTGGATGCTCTTGGTGCGCAGGCCGAGGATGCGCATGAACACGAGCATGTCGAACGTGCCGCCGAACTGCGTGGAATTCAGCGTCCAGTAGGTGGCGTCCAGCCCGCCCTTGATGACTTGCGCCTGGATGGCCGAGCTGACGAAGCTCGCGGCCCAGCCGACGAGGAAGTAGATGCCGACCGTGTCGCCGCGGCGCGCGCGGTTGAACGCGCCGGGGAGGCCCAGCAGCATCGGCATGATGCCCAGCGAGCCGATGATGGCGACCAGCGCCCCGTCCTCGATCAGGCCGAAGCCGAAGGCGGTGGCGGCGATCACGCACAGCGCGGCGCCCGTCCGCATCAGGCGCGGGAACACGCGGTCGACGCCGGGACGCGTCAGCGCTTCGCCCACGAACAGGTAGCCGCCGCAGGCCGTCATCAGCGAGATGATGCCGGTGGCGTGCACCGTGGCCCACCGGCTGGCGCCCCACAGGTATTCGGCGCCGAGGCCCCACCAGGCGATGTTGTACAGGGCCAGGCCGCCGATCAGCAGCGCGTACTTGGCGAACAGGATCTCGCGCAGGTTGACCCATTGGGCCAGGCTGTACAGCAGCAGGCACAGGAACAGGCCCGTGAGGATGCCCTGCACGAGCCGGTCGTGCAGTGCATCCTCGTAGAACGTGCCCGGTTTTTCGAAGCTGATCGGCAGGATCTTGGGGCCGTTCGTGTCCACGCGCAGCAGCACGTCGTAGTTCGCGCCGGGTTCCAGCTGCAGGAGGAATGCGGGAACGGGGCCGCCGCGCGCGATCGAGCCGCGCGCGCCGGTCCGTTCCGACCCGCCCTGCGCATGCAGTTCGACCCGGCCGGCGCGCACGAGCCAGACGTCGACGCGGTTGAGCAGGCCGAAGTCGACCTTGAGCGCCCACGCGCCGTCGCCGCCCGCCGTCGCCTGCACGGGAACGCGCACCCACACGACGCCTTTCTCCATGCCCAGCGTGGCGTAGGCCGCATGCGGCGCCGTGAAGCGCGCGGGCGCGGCGACGAGATCGGCGGCGTCGAAGCGGCCGTCCGGATCGCGCAGCAGCGTAACGGCCGGCCAGGCCTCGACGTGGGCCGCGGCGTCATCCAGCATGAGCGGCGCCTGTGCGGCGTGCGCCATGCCCGGCACGGACAGCAGCGCAAACAGCAGCGCGAACAGCAGCGCCAGCGCGCACCGGCGCGGGCCGGGCGATGGGGTCGAGAAACGTAGTGCGAACATCGTTTATCCTTGACGGGCGGCGGGCGCGCCGCGCCCGGTGAAGCGGCGTTCGAGCGCGTTCACCCAGCGCGGCGCCTTGTCGTCGTTGTGCCACGCGCGCACGGCCGCGCCGACTTCATCCTGCAGGGAGTCCGGCAGTTTCAGCGGGCGGGTTTCGTCCATCAGCAGCTTCGCGGTGAGCTGGTAGCCGAGGATGCGCGTGACGAGGCGCGAGATCGAGAAGCCGGGGAACACGAGGCGGCCGACGGCGTCGACGGCGCGCACGAGACCGAAGCCCAGCACGAACAGGGCGCGCGACACCAGCGACACGCGGCCGTCCAGGCCCAGGTCGCACGACGCTTCCTTGCCGACCAGGTGGCGCGTCAGCAGCACGGGGAACGGTTTCAGCACGCGCGGCGGAATGTAGCGTTGCATCGTCGCGACGAGCGCGCCGGCCAGCGCCGGGCGCGGATCGGATTTGCGCACCTGGCCGCGCGACTTGGCCTGAACGTCGGCGAACATGCGGGCCCCATCGATCATCGTGTCCGTCATCAGGCCGGGTTCGATGCCGAGCACATAGCCCAGCACGTTCCACGTGTGCAGGTACGCTTCCTCGTCGCGCTTGGAGAGGCCGAGGCCGAGGCGGCGCAGGCCCTGCAGGAACACGTAGTTGAAGGTCAGCAGGGTGTACGCGAGTTCTTCCTGGTTGCAGGGCAGGCCGAGGCGGTCGATGTCCCAGCCGTGCGCGTACAGCACCTGCGGCATCGTGCCGCCCTGCCTGAGCAGGCGCGGGACGCGGCGCGGCGCCACCAGCGCGTCGGCCACGTCGCCGCGCAGCACGAGGTGGCGGATCATGGCGTGGATCAGGCGCACCTTGATGGCCTGGGCGACGCCGCCGCCGGCGGGGGCCGTGAGGCCGCCGTGCATCATGACCGGGAAGATCATGGCGGCGGTGGCGCGCACGCGGTAGTCCGTGTGCTGTTCGAGTTCGCCGGCCGCGTGCAGCACGGCGGCCAGGTCGGGCATCACATAGCATTGCGGCAGGCTGGCGCAGAACAGCAGCGTGCACGAGGCCATGCTCATTTCCATGAACAGGACTTCGGCCCGCGCGATCCGCGCGGCGTCGGCCCAGTCGGGCAGCACGCGCGCCCTGGCGACATAGTCTTCCAGCGCCGCCGCCATCTCCGCGGGCAGGCCGGGGCTGGCGCGCCAGCCGTCCAGGTCCCCGTTCAGCTGCCAGCGCGCGATCTCCTTGTTCAAGACGCCGATCGTTTCCATGTCCGGGCCGCCGGGCCGGCCGGGACCGAGGATGCGCGCGATGGTGGCGTCGGCCAGCGGGTCGGCGCGGAGGGTCGGATCGTCGGCCAGGCCGGGTTCGAGGGCGTCGCGTTTCATGCGGCCTCCTTCAGTGCTTCGGCCGGCAGCGCGGCCGTGGACGATTGGGCGTCGGCGGCCGGGCGGGCCAGGACGCCTTGCCAGCGCAGCAGCCCGATGACCGCCGCCAGCAGCGGGAAGCCCATCGCGAACAGGGCGATCGTGCGCGCCTCGACCGGGTAGCCGAGCAGCACCTGGAACACCATCAGGCCGGCGTACACGCCGAGCGGCACGAGCACGTGGCGCAGCGTGGGAACCACGGCATGGCCGCGATCCGGACCGGACGATGCGGCGGCCGGGCGCACGCGCGCGAGGCGGCGGAACGCGAACAGGATCGTGAACGAGACGACCATCCAGCCGGCGAAGCCCTGCACGGTCTCGCCGAACCACCAGCCGTCCGTCTTCGCCATGATCCAGGCCTTGAGCACGTACACCATGTACGGGTCGACGCCCAGGTCGTAGCACGTGACGACCAGCGCGCCCAGCAACGCCAGGATGGCATCGTGGCCGGGCGCCGCGGGCGCGTCGACCGGGTCCTGCCACACGATCAGGTTCGAGACCACGTAGCCGACGTAGGCGAGCGCGAACCACATCATCGGGATCACGACGGGCACGTCGAGGAGGCGCGGTCCGAGCACGGGCGTGTACGTGTAGCTGCCGAAGAACCAGCCGTACGTGGACCCCAGCTGCTCCGCCAGCCAGCCTAAGCCCGTGGCGATGGCGACCAGGCGCAGCGCCGCCGCGCCGCCGAGCAGGTGCGCAGCGCTGGCCCAGCAGCAGGCGAACATCACGAGCGAGCTGGCGACGAGGAGCACGGTGGTGTCGCCGCCGATGCGGCGGGCGAGGACGAGCAGGAAGATGACGAGCAGCGAGGCGGAAACGAGAGGCAGACGACGGTGCAGCAACGGGGTCATAAGAGGCTCCAGGGGCACGGCGTTACGAGATAAATGCGGCCGCTTGGGTGCGGCGGCCGCGGTCGGAATCAAGGTCGGGACTAGAAACGGTAATCGAAGCGGACGTCGGCCGTGCGCGGCTCGGTCGGCACGGCGAGACCCGAGGAACTGATCGTCATCGGCCGTACTTCGTTCTCGAGGTTGCGCACGCGCGCCAGCACGCTCCAACGGGCGCCGTCCGGTTCCCAACCGAGGTGCAGGTCGGATTCCGTGTGGCCGGGGACGCGGTACTTCAGCCCCGCCTGCGGCACGGCGAGGAGATAGCCCGCGCTGGCGCGGGTGCCGACGCCGCCCGCCAGCTGGCCGCCGGCGAGATGCAGGCGGTGCTCCCAGCCGAGCGCCAGGGTGCGCGCCGGCGTGCGGTCGAGCTTCACGCCGGACCAGGAATGCACGCCGTCCGGCGCGTAGCTGACGTAGTGGGCGTCGAGCAGCGTGAGCGCGTACGTGAGGCGGTCGTCGCTCGTCGCGAGTACCTGGCCGTCCGCTTCCAGTCCGCGGATCGAGGCCTGGCCGGCATTGGTCGTCTCGTAGCGCGGCCGGCCGTTCACGACGACTTCGTTGGACAACTGCAGGTTGCGGTAGTCGTAGTGGAACACGGCCACGTTGAGGCTCGCGCGGCGGTCCCAGAAGCGGGTCTTGACGCCCGCCTCGTAGGCGCGCACGGTCTCCGGCCGGTACGTGAGGCTGGCGGCCGGCAGCGCGCTGGCGGCCGGGCAGCCGATGCCGCCGCGGGCGTCGCCCGCCGCGCAGCCGTCGTTGAAGCCGCCGGCCTTGTAGCCGGTCGCGATCGAGCCGTAGACGAGGGTGGCGGGCGCGAGATCGTAGTCGAGGCCCAGGCGCCACGTCGTCTTGTCGGTGGCGATGCTGCCGGCGTTCAGCTCGCGCAGGTCGGTGGCCGCGTTGAATGCCGGGGCGCGCTGGTAGCCGATGGTGCCGGTGCGCGACTTGGCGTCTTCCGTGTAGCGGGCGCCGGCCGTGGCGCGCAGGCCGGCGGCCAGGCGGTACGTCGCCTGCCCGAACACGGCCCTGCTGCGCGATTCGACCGGGTCGTTGCCGAACACGTAGTAGGGCGGCAGGCCGACGGCCTGCAAGTCGCGGAAATAATAGACGTCGCGCGCGCGCTCGCGGAACCAGTACACGCCGCCCTGGGCGCTGAGCGGCCCGGCGCCGTTGGTGGCGAGGCGCAGCTCGTGCGAGTCCTGGTGGTAGCTGCCGTCGAACGGCTGGCGCACGCCGAGCGCGATCGTCGGCGCGACGCGGTAGTAGAAGTTGTACAGGTAGTCGTGGTCGAAGCTGCGGTGCGCGCCCAGCCACGACAGCGTCGCCGGGCCGAGGTCCCAGTTCAGTTCCGCCGTCAGGGCGGACGTCGTCTTGTGCGAATGCCCCTGCTCGAACCGCGTGTTGGGCGGATTGAAGCGGTTGGTCAGGCGCCGGTCGGTCGAATCGCCGTTCCACACGGGGTTGCCGGTTGCGATGCCGTTGTAGAAGTTCGAATCGGGGACCGTGCTGTCGTTGTTGCTGTCGTCTCGGCTTGCTTCGTAGCGCACGAGCAGCGCGGCGCGCGGGCCGAGGGCCAGCTTCGCCGACAGGCGGGCGGCGCGGTCGGCGCGATCCAGGCCGAGCCCGCGCGGCGTGTTGCTGCCGTTGCTCAGGTAGGAATCGTGCTCGTTCCAGGTGGCCGCGGCGCGCAGCGCCAGCACGTCGTTCACGGGCACGTTGACCATGGCGCCGAGCTTGCGCTCGCCCCAGTTGCCGAGGGTGGCGTTGACGTCGCCTTCGAACCGGTTCACGGGCGCCCTGGTGATGACGTTGACGACGCCGGCCGTCGTGTTGCGGCCGTACAGCGTGCCCTGCGGACCGCGCAGCACTTCGACGCGCTCGACGTCGTACAGCGCCACGTTCTGGCTCTGCGGCCGCGCGAGGTAGACGCCGTCGACCATGAACGCGGCCGACGGGTCGCCCTTTTCCGTGACGTCCGCATTCGACACGCCGCGGATGGTGATGCGCAGGCCGTCGTACGAGTTTTCCAGATACGTGTTGGGCAGGCGCGCGGCGAGGGCGCCCGGCTGGTCGGCGCCGATCCTGTCGAGATCGGCGGCCGTGAGGACGCTCAGCGCCACCGGCGTCTTCGATTCGGGCGCGGCCGTGCGCTGCGCCGTGACGATGACTTCCTGGACGCCGTCGCCTTGCACGCCGGCGGTCTGCGCGTACGCCGGCGCAAGCGGCGTGCCCCATGCGATCGCCGCGATCGCCGTGGCGAGCAGGCCAGGGGTCAACCGACCCTGCTGTTTCTTCATGAACTACCCCAGTTTTTTGTGTTCGTATGCTTGGTTCGCCGTGCACCGGGCACGGACGCCGCCTGCGTGAATTTTCGTGAGATTGTATTGCAGGCGGGTGAGACGGAAGAGTCTAACAGGTAGTGCGAACGGGAAATAGTGTTGAGTTACCACAAAGTGGTACAAGAATGTTCACAGACCGTAGCTTTTAGGTCACGCCGGCTTGTTTTCCCGCAAATATTGGATGAGCACACGGCACGCGCACGGGCCGCGGCCGCCCCCATGCCATGCGCCCGCGCACGACTGATCTTGCGCAAACGCGCGGGAGCGCACCTCCTTATGCTGGATGCATTCCAACGACCGGACGGTGCGGCGATGTGTCATGTTCCGACTGACGGCCTGCCGTCGCAGGCGCCCGCATACCGGCACGGTGGCGGGCAACCCCGTGTGAGCGTGCTGGTGCCGACCTTCGAACAGGCGCACTTCATCGCGCGCGCACTGGCGAGCCTGCAGGCCCAGACGCTCGGCGACTGGGAAGCCGTGGTCGTGGACGACGGTTCGCGCGACGCCACGGCGGCGGCCGTCGCCCCGTTCCTGGAAGACGCGCGCATCCGCTACCTCGCGCTGGACGCGAACGGGGGGCTCGGGCGGGCGCTGAACGTGGCGCTGGAAGCGACGGCCGCGCCGCTGGTGGCCTACCTGCCCAGCGACGACGTGATCTACCCGCGCCACCTGGCGAGCCTGGCGGCGGCACTCGACGCCGCGCCGGACGCCGTGCTGGCGCATGCCGGTGTGCGCTGGCACTACAACCGCGAGGCCGCGGGCTGCATCCCCGGCAACTGCCTGCAACTCGTGCAGGTGATGCACCGGCGCGCCGGCCTGCGCTGGACCGAGCGCGCCGAACTCGAGTCCGACGACCTCGACCGCCTGTACTGGTCGCGCCTGCTTGCGCTGGGCGCGCGCGTGGGCACGGGCAGCATCACGTGCGAATGGGTCGATCACCCGCGCCAGCGCCACAAGCTGATGCGCGAGCCGGAGGGCGGCATCAACCCGTTCCGCCGCCACTACCGCGTGCGCACGCCGTTGCGCTTCCATACACGCGCCGGCAACCCGATCGACGAGGTCGAGCTGTACCGCGGTCTGCGCGAGCGCCCGCCCACGCCGCGCGCGGCGGACGGGCTCACGATCCTGCTCGTGGGCGAGTTGGCCTACAACGCCGAGCGCGTGCTGGCACTGGAAGAGCAGGGACATGCGCTGTACGGCTTGTGGATGGACGCGCCGCACTGGTTCAACACGGTCGGCCCGCTGCCGTTCGGCCACGTCGAAGACCTGCCGCGCGCCGACTGGGCGGCGGCGATCCGGCGCCTCCGCCCCGACCTGATCTACGCCCAGCTGAACTGGCAGGCGGTGCCGTTCGCGCACGACGTCCTGCTGGCCAGCGCCGGGATCCCGTTCGTCTGGCATTTCAAGGAAGGACCGTTCATCTGCATGGAGAAGGGCAGCTGGCCGCAGCTGCTCGACCTCTACCGCATGGCGGACGGCCGCATTTTCAGCAGCCCCGAAGCACGCGACTGGTTCGAACTGGCCGCGCCGGGCCTCGTGCGCACGCGGCCCTGCCACGTGCTCGACGGCGATCTCCCCAAGCGCGACTGGTTCGACGGCGCGGCCGGGCCCGATGGGGCTGTCGGCCGCGATGGCGCCTGTGCGCCGTCGCTATCCGCCGCCGATGGCGACGTGCATACGGTCGTGCCCGGGCGTCCGATCGGACTGCATCCGTCCACTGTCGCCGCGCTGGCCGCGGCCGGCGTCCACCTGCATTTCTATGGCGACTTCACGCAGGGCCAGTGGCGCGAGTGGATCACGGCGTCGCGGGCGCTGGCGCCGCGCCACCTGCACCTGCATGGCAACGTCGCGCAGGACCGCTGGGTCCGGGAATTCTCGCGCTACGACGCGGGCTGGCTGCACTGCTTCGCGAGCCACAACGGCGGCGACCTGCGGCGCGCCGACTGGGACGACCTGAACCTGCCGGCACGCATCGGCACCTTGGCGGCGGCCGGCCTGCCGCTGATCCAGCGCGACAACGGCGACGCCGTCGTCGCGGCGCAGTCGCTCGCGCGCCGGCTCGGCATCGGCGTGTTCTACGACGACATCGACGGCCTGGCCGCCCAGCTGCGCGACGGCCCCCACATGCGCGGGCTGCGCGCGCGCATGCGGGCGCAGCGCGAGCAGTTCTGCTTCGACACGCACGTGCCGGAACTCGTGGCGTTTTTCCGGCGCGTCATCGCGAACGCCGATCGGGGGCCGCGGGTGGCGGGGTAGTGGATAGCGGGGTATCGGGTGGCGGGGTGGCCGGATAGTGGGTGGCTGGGTAACGGACAGCGGAGTATCTCGTAGCGGGGTCGCGGAATAGCGGGTGGCGGGGTAACGGACAGCGGAGTAGCGGGTAGTGGGATGGCGGATCGCGGCGGAGCCGCTTGTGCCCGTATCCGCCATCCGCCGCTCAACGCTGCCGCAGCAGGTCGGCACGCGGATACCCCCAGCCCGGCACCGGATGCGGACAGGGCGCCGAAGCGAGGTCCGCATAAGCGATGGTCGAGAAATTGGCGCGGCCCGGCGGACTCCAGCGGGCGTCCGTGGCCGTTGTCGCGCCGACGGACGGGGCGCGTGCGAAACGCATCCAGGCATTGAAGTGGCAATTGGTCTTTTGCAGGTCGCGCAGGTGGGCCAGGCTGTCGCGCTCGTCGCTTTGCCAGGCCAATCCCGGGCCGCGATTCGCACCATTCGCGCCATTCGCGCCGTCGCCCGTGGCCCGGCCGCCGATCGGCGCGGGGCAGGATGAAGCGGGGCTGACACCCGGCGCGATGCTGAGCAGGCCGCGGCGCAAGTGATAAGTGCCGTGCGCGGCGTCGGTCGCCACCGTCACGAACGACCAGCACAGCGGGTTGGCGGGATAGGCGGACAGTGCCGTGTCGAGCAGGCGCTCGCCCGGGTCCCGGCGCGCGATGGCCGTGGCGACAGTGTCGCGCGCCGTGCGCATGGCCGCCGCCTGGACGGCGACGAAGGCGAGCGACGCGGCCAGTCCGGCGACGAGGGCCGCGTGCCCGCGCTCTCCACCGGGCTGGCGCGCCTGCCGGTGTGCGGTCCAGGCAAGTACGCCCCCCATGGCCAGCAGCCCGGCCAGCGATCCCCATTGCAGGAAACCGGCGAACGTCACGCCGACCGGCACGGCGGCGAGCAGGGCCAGAAGCAGAGCACGTGGCACGCGTCCCGGCGCCATCATCGCGAGCGGGACGCCGAACGCGATCCAGAACACGGGCTCGACGATGAAGATGAGGTCGCCGTAATACCAGCGCGCATCGAACGGCCAGAACGGATGCACGCCGTACACGTTCAGGCCATCCATCGCGACGTGCAGCACCGTGCCGGCGCCTGCCGTGACGAGGGCCGCCTGGCGCGTGCGGCGACTGGTGCGCAGCAGATGGCGCGCTGCCGGCCACAGCAGCCAGACGAGCCCCAGCAGCAGGACGACTTCGCCGAGCGCGCCCAGCAGGGTATGCGTATGGCCGCGGTGGTGCAGCAGATAGCCCAGCGGCGCTTCGAGCAGCCGCGTGAGCACGAGGTCCAGGTCTGGGACATTGCTGGCGAGGCAGCCGAGCGTCAACAGGATGCGCGTGCGCACGCGCTGGGCGTCGGGCTGGGGTTCGGACGGCATGCTGCAGTCGACCAGCGCACCGATGCCGAGGCCGACGATGGAATGGGTAATATTGTCCATCCTGCAATCTTACCAAGAGGTCTAGCAAAACGCCCAGCTTGTCGTCAGGGCAACAACCCCCGTGCACTCAGCCGTTTCGAAGGTCTGCAATTGGCCGGCATTCGACCGGCGAACCATTGCTGGACGAAGTCTCGACAACGATATGCCGATGAGGGTGGTTCGATATGATGTGCGATGTTGTCAAACGGTGGTTGGCGGTCGCGGCATTGCTGGGTGTTGCAGCCGCGGCCCTCGCGGACGGTGCGGACACATCCATGCCGAAGGTGGAGGTGCAGGGCGCCACCCACGATCGCGACGAAAAATCGTACCGCGACATGCTGGCCGGAATGGACGTCTTCGACAAGAACCGTGGCCTGGCGCCGACCGCCACACTGCGGTTCAAGGTGTTGCCGCGTCATGAAGGCGTGTCCATGGAGGGACTGGTTCTGCAGGTTTCCGGTGACCGCAGCGGCATTCCCGTTCCGCTGGCGGCGGACCAGACGTTCACGCTGCCGGTACGCCCCGATGCCGCCAACGACAATGCCATGGTGCGTTTCAATCGCCAGGCCGGCAGCCTGGCCTGGCGCGCCGACGTCCGCAGCGCGGGCGTGCCGCCCAATGCCCGGCGCCTGGGCGATCTGCTGCTCGAATGCAAAGTGGCCATGGCCGGCGACCTCGTGGCGTACGTGCACCATCCGATCAATGTGCTGATCACCAGGATGGAAGACCCGTGCCGCACGCTGCCGATCACGATGTTTTATTTCGCCGACCGGCCCTTGTTCAGCGTGACCTTGGTGGCGGGGAGCCGGCGCCGCATCATGCCGGCCGCGATGCTGCACGGCCCGACCGCCCCGCTGATGCCGAACCAGGAAGACTGGACGTTCCTGCGCGAGCGCGTGTACACGGTCAAATTCAAGTCCCTCTACGAGCAGGGCTGGACCGACGATACGGTGCTGCAGTTCGATGGCATGGACGACGATGCGCCCGCCGGGAGCCCGCCATGAGGGGATATCGCTACATCGCGCCGTTCGTCCTCGCCGCCGCGTGCGCGGGCTGCGCCGCGACCGGCAACGGCGCGGTCACGACGCTGACGCGGCAGGAGGCGGCGCAGGCCATCGTGATCGGCAAGTCGACCAGGGCCGATATCGCTGCCGCATTCGGCACCGCCAGCGTCACCAGGTTCGCCAACGGCTACGAGCTCTGGCTGTACCAGGTCGGGTATGCGAAAGCCGTCGATTCCATGCCCTACGTGAATCTCGTCGTGAGCAGCGCCGACAACAAACGGGAGCTGTCCATCCTGTTCGACCGCGGTGGCGTCGTGAAGAAATACCTGTTAATGGATCAGTAGGCGCCCCAACATGGCGCCAGCGCAACGCTGCCGACATAGCCGTCGGGAACGTCCAGCGCCCGGCACGGGCAGGCGAGCAGGCCCGGCTCGTCCGCTGCGCGCCACTCCACCAGCGGCAGGCCCCGGCACTTGAGCCGCGCTTCGCGTTCGCTCCACGCACGCGCGAACGCGGCGGCGCGCGCGGGCGCGGGCAAGCGGGCCAGCGCGTCCGCGCACGCGGGGCCGAGGTAGTCGCGGGCGACGGCTTGCCAGTCCGGCGTGTCCGTCACGCGCATCACGTCGATGCCGACGGCGCCGCCATCCAGCCGCCATGTGGCCACCGACAGGTCGCCGTCGTGGCTGATCGACAGCGCGATGCGGCGCGCGCCGCCGCGCCGGCCAGCGCCGAGCAGCGCATACGGCGCCTCGCCCGCCGCGCCGCACAGCCGGACCTGCGCCGGAGACAACCCGCCCGCTTCCACCAGCGCGTCCAGCAGGGCGGCGCGGATCGTCTGGCGGGCCGTGGCGCGGTCGGGCTGGCCGCGCACGCCGACGACGTGCACGGGCCCGGCGGCGACGGGGGCCGCCGCGAACCCGCC
>Ga0209148_1001331_pt1 | contig 13094 bp, 10 predicted proteins | sample AraplaCol_mMF_r2_2_FD_184288 | JGI IMG/M metagenome (GOLD analysis project Ga0209148, IMG submission 184288) | Arabidopsis root microbial communities from North Carolina, USA - plate scrape CL_Col_mMF_r2 (SPAdes) (version 2) | ecosystem: Host-associated > Plants > Roots > Endosphere | place...
AGCGCCGGGTGATCGAGGAATCCGCCTGTTGGAAACGATCGAAGAGCTGGCCGATCTTCTCCATGGGGATGCCGATGCCGGTATCGGCCACATCGATCATCAGATAGAAGCGTAAGGACGGGGAGATATCCCCGGCGGCATTGGCCAGGCGGGTCATCGGTGCGGTCGTCGCGCGGATGACGATGTCGCCATTCAAGGTGAACTTCACCGCATTGCCGACCAGGTTCATCAGGATCTGGCGCAGTCGCGACTGGTCGCCACGGATGAAGCGGGGCACGTTGCCGGCGATCTCGGCCGACAGGCTGACGCCCTTGCTCGCCGCCCGTCCGGAAAACAGGGTCACGACGCCTTCGATGATGGCATGCAGGTCGCAGTCTGTCGTCTCCAGTGCGACCCGGCCAGCCTCCAGCTTGGTGACATCGAGAATGTCGTTGATGATCGCCAGCATGTCCTCGGCGGAAGCGAGGGCAACCCCCGCCCGGCGGCGCTGATCCTCCGTCAGATTGTTGTCGATCAACAGGCTGAGCATACCGATGACGCCGTTCAAGGGGGTGCGCACTTCATGGCTGACGGTGGCGAGGAAGGTGCTCTTGGCATCATTCGCCGCTTCCGCCAGGCGCCGTTGGCGATTGAGGTCACGCGCGAGGCGGGTCAGCGATGCGGTCTGATGCTCGAGTTCCTGGCGCGCCGTCACCAGGTCTGAGATATCCGTATGCGTGCCGACAACACGGGCCAGACGGCCCTGCTGATTGCGATGCACGGCGACGCGGCAGAGAATGTGCACGACATGGCCGCTGCGATGGCGGAAGCGCAGGATGCAATCGCTTTGGGCGGCTATGCCGCGGTTGAGTGACTGCAGGGTCGAGACGGCCTTGTGCAGATCCTGTTGCAGGATCAGGCCGCGCCAGGTGGCAGGGCTGCTCTCCAGATCGGCATCGCGATAGCCGAGCTGCTGTTTCCAGCGTGGCGACAGCCAGAGCTGGTCCTGGGCGCGGTCATAGTCGAACAGGCCGTCATTGCTGCCACGTACCGCCAGCGACAGGAAGCTCTCGCGCTCGCGCAACTGGGCGGCAGCCTGGCGTTCCTGACGGGCGAGACCGCTCAACATTTGATTGGTGGCGTTGAGGCTGAGGACGAGCAGCTGGATGTTGAAAAGGACCGGCACCGAATCGAAGCGCCTGAACAGGCCGAAAGACCAATGTGCGGCGGCGATGGCCTCGATGCTGATGAGGAGCGTGATCGCCATGGAGACGGTCATGTCCAGGCGGATCGACGCCCAGGCGATCAGCGGAAACAACAGGAAAGCCAGCGAATCCGGATCCGAATCCAGGATATGCAGCAGCGCAATCGGCAGGCCGAGCGGCAAGGTCGCGGTGATGATGAAGATGGCGGCGGCTTCGACCACCCAGCCGAGACTTTTGGCGCCGGCGCGATCGGTGCCCGGTTGCAGCCAGGCGAGCAAGGGTGCCGTCAGCATGATGATGCCGCCGGCGTTGCCGAACCAGAAGGTTTCGAGTGCCGGGAGGAAGCCCTCGGGCGGCACGCTGCCGACGGCGTAAAGCGTCAGGATGGAAATGAGGCTGCTGACCAGCGGGCCGGAGGGCGCACCGATCACCGCCAGCAGCGCCAAGTCGCGCAATCGTCCCAGGCGGCTGTCGAACCCACAGTAGCGCTTGAGGATGCCCGCCGAGATCAGCGGCTCGAGAGCGGCGCCGATGGCAAAGGCCAGGATCGCCCAGAGCGGCCGGTCGGCGCCCGGCCCGATGAATTGCAGGGTGAGATTGCCGAGAAAGATCGCCGCCGATACCTGCGGGCCGAAGAACAGCACCATGGCAAGGGCAACGCCGCTTGCCGGCCAGACCGGCGAGACACCGCTGCGCAGCGCCAATTGCAAGCCGATCCAGCCTGTCGCCAGATAGAAGAGATAGCTGGCGGCCTGCGCCAAGAGCGCATGCGATCCCAAGCCCTGCCAATGCCGTCGCCACTGACTGCGACCAATGCCGAATGCGGTTGTCATGCGTTCAACATACACCGCCGGCGGTGGCCGGCTAAAGCGATTCAACTGGCGCAAAGATTGACCGGACGCAGATGTCAGGCGGTGGCGACCGGTATGATGCCGTCGGGCATCTCGCGCATGAGGAGATCGGCCAGTGCCTGGAAATCCGCCAGGCGGGGCGACGACCGGCGATAGACCAGGCCGATACGGCGCTTCGCCGTCGGATCGGCCAAGCGGGTGAGGGCGATCCCTGGTCGCCGCTCGACCCGGGCGGCCAAAGCCGGCAGCAGCGTGCAGCCATGGCCGGCGGCCACTAATTGCAGCAGGGTCGCCAGGCTGGCGGTCTGAAAACGAGGATCGGTGCCGTCCTGGCCGCAGACCGCCATGGCCTGGTCGCGCAGGCAATGGCCTTCATTGAGCAGCATGAGATGCGCATCCCGCAGCTTTGGCGCTTCGATCACATCGAAGCCGGCCAAGGCATGGTCGGCCGGACAGGCCAGGAGGAAAGGTTCATCGAACAGCGGCAGCGCATCAATCTCACCGGCGGCGTCGACCGGCAAGGCCACCAGGGCGGCATCAAGGTCGTAGTCGAGCAAACGGGCGAGCAGGCTGTCGGTCAGGTCTTCGGTGAGGCCGAGTTCGATCTGGGGAAAGCGGGCCTGCAGCGGCGCCAACAGCCAGGGCAGCAGATAAGGGCAGAGCGTGGGGATGACGCCGAGCCGCAAAGGCCCGGATAAGCGCGCCTGGGCGGCACCGGCAAGGTCGCGCAGGCGGCCGACCCCGGCCAGGATCAAGCGCGCCTCGGCGATGATGCCTTGGCCGGTTTCAGTGACCGTGACCTGCTTATTGCCGCGTTCGAACAGGGTGATGCCGAGCTGCTCTTCCAGCTTGCGGATCTGGGTGCTGAGGGTCGGCTGGCTGACATGGCAGGCTTCGGCGGCGCGCCCGAAATGACGATGCTCCGCCAGGGCCACCACATAGCGCAGCTCGGTCAAGGTCATGTCTCGCGTCCTTCCGCCAGTTCCAGCGCTTGCAATAGGCCCCGTCTATCGGTCCGATAGAATAATAAAATTTCTTAAATCAATAAAGTAGTGCTTAGTTTGGAGCAATTATAAAGTGGCAATTGTGGCCAGGAAGACCGAGGAGCAGCCCGATGACTGACACCGCACCAAAAAACCCGCAAATGACCAATGCCGCCGGCGCCCCGGTCGGCGACAATCAGAACTCCCTCACCGCCGGTCCGCGCGGGCCGATGCTGCTGCAGGATGTCTGGTTCCTGGAAAAGCTGGCGCATTTCGATCGTGAAGTGATTCCTGAGCGCCGGGTCCATGCCAAGGGCTCGGGCGCCCATGGCAAGCTGACCATCACACATGACATCACCAAATATTCAAAGGCCAGCCTGTTCGCCAAGGTCGGCAAGGAAACGCCGGTCTTCCTGCGCTTCTCCACCGTGGCCGGGGAACGCGGTGCTGCCGATGCCGAACGCGACGTGCGCGGTTTCTCGCTCAAATTCTATACCGATGAGGGCAATTGGGATCTGGTCGGCAACAACACGCCGGTCTTCTTCATCCGCGATCCGCTGAAATTCCCCGATTTCATCCACACGCAGAAGCGCGATCCGGCCACCAATCTGCGCAGCCCGAATGCTGCCTGGGACTTCTGGTCGCTGCATCCCGAAAGCCTGCATCAGGTGACGATCCTGATGAGTGATCGCGGCCTGCCGCGGAATTACCGCGAGATGCACGGCTTCGGCAGCCACACCTTCAGCCTGATCAATGCGCAGAATGAGCGCTTCTGGGTGAAATTCCACTTCAAGTCGATGCAGGGCATCACCTACTACACCGATGCCGAGGCAGGCGGGGTGGTCGCCAATGACCGCGAATCGGCGCAGCGGGATCTCTATGACCAGATCGAGGCCGGCAATTTTCCGCGCTGGCATATGCGTATCCAGGTGATGCCGGAACAGGATGCGCTGACCTATCGCATCAATCCCTTCGACCTGACCAAGGTCTGGCCGCATAAGGATTATCCGCTGATCGATGTCGGCATCCTGGAACTCAACCGCAATCCGCAGAACTATTTCGCCGAGGTCGAGCAGGCGGCGATGAATCCGGCCAATGTGGTGCCGGGCATCGGCTTCTCGCCCGACAAGATGCTGCAGGGCCGCTTGTTCTCCTATGGCGACACCCAGCGTTATCGTCTCGGCGTGAACCACAATCAGATCCCCGTCAATGCCCCGCGCTGCCCGTTCCACAATGTGCATCGTGACGGCTTGATGCGGGTCGATGGCAATAATGGCGGCGGCCCGAACTATCAGCCGAATACCGTCGGCGGCCCGGTCGATGACCGGCGCTATAACGAACCGCCGCTGACCCTTGCAGGTGCCGCTGATCATTTCGATCATCGGGTCGACAGCGACTATTACAGCCAGGCCGGCGACCTCTTCCGTCTGATGACGCCCGACCAGCAGCAGCGCCTGTTCGGCAATATCGGTCGGTCGCTCGGCGGTGTGACCCGGCGCGATATCCAGGTGCGCCAGATCAAGCACTTCTATCAGGCCGATCCCGCTTATGGTGCCGGCGTGGCGGCTGCCTTGGGCATCGACCTGAAGAGCGAGGTCCTGGCTGCTGCAGCCGAATAGGAACGCGCCGCATCCGATCTCTTGGCCCGCCGGGTAGCAGAAATGCCGTCCGGCGGGCATGTCATTTTGATGCTGATAATATTTGATTGAGGCGATCAGACCTCTGCCCTCCTGGCATCTTGCTTTTGTCGATACGGTGCCCAGACTGTGGGGAACGATCGGGCAATCAGAGATGCTGAGGGGTATCCATGACCAACACGGCTGAACGCCGCACCGACGCGGTTGCCAATATACTGTCGCCGGAAGATCTCGACTTGCTGCAGCAGTTGCGGCAGGAGCGCGGAACGCGGGAGATGCCGACGCCACATCTGCCGCGCACCGTCGGTGAAAAGGTGTCTGATGCCGTCGCCGCAACGGTCGGATCCTGGCGTTTCACCATTATCCAGAGCATCCTGCTGGTGATCTGGATCATCCTCAATGTCATTGCCTGGCAGTATCGCTGGGATCCCTATCCCTTCATCCTGCTCAATCTGGCGCTCTCCTTTCAGGCTGCGTATACGGCGCCGATCATCATGATGAGCCAGAACCGGCAGGCGGCAATCGACCGGCAGAGTCAGGAAAGCGACTACGCAGTCAATCGCAAGGCCGAGTTGGAGATCGAGCTCCTGCATCAGAAGATTGACCTGCTGCGCAGCCAGGAGATCGAGCGGCTGATCCGCATCATCGACGAACTGGCGCAGCGCCTGCCGCCGGTGCGCTAACGGCACGTTGCATTTAGCCGAGCGAAGAGGGGCGGCGGCAATCCCTCGAAAAGACTGAAAGTAAGATGCCCATGGAGAGGATCGGGGTCTCCCCATGGGCAAGGGATGATGCAGTTGTCAGGGAGAAAGTCGACGAACCGCCCAGTTGTTGTATTGCAAATGAGAATTATTTGCAAATAGAAAAATCTCCTGCCGGCAAGCGACAGTTCGCCGCGGTATGTTCGCCGTCGGCCGGGACCTGTCGCTGGAGAATCTCATCCCGTGATTTTTCTGTGTGAGCCAGGACAACTGCCCGCTGCAACTGCCGCACCGCACCCGGAACAAGCGAGAATCGCGGCCATGCTCTGCCGCTATCGCGGCACGCCATGACGTTGCCATGATGACGCTCTCGGGGGCCGCATGATAGGGTCGGCCCATGACGCGTCACGATCATATTGCCGACCTCCAGGTCGAGGAAATTTCCCTGGCCAGCCTGCCGGCCGATCCCATGGCCTGGGTCAATGCCTTTGCCGATCTGCCGGGCCTGGTCTTTCTCGACAGTGCCCGGCCCGGCGGTGCACTCGGCCGCTATTCCTTTCTGGCGGCTGACCCGATTCACCTGATCGAAGCCAAGAACGGCCATGTCGCCATCGACGGCGCGCCGGTCTCGGGTGACCCATTCGCTGCCGCCAAGGTCCTGCTCGATCGCTACCGGCTGCCGCATCGCGCCGACTTGCCGCCGTTCCAGACCGGCCTTGCTGGTTATTTCGGCTATGATCTCCGCCATCACCTGGAACGGCTGCCGCCGCATGCCATTGATGACCAGCCATTCCCCGATCTGCTGCTCGGCTTCTATGACGTCGTCATCGCCATCGATCATGTGGCGCAACGCTGCATCGTCATGTCGAGCGGCTTTCCGGGGACGGGCGACGAGCGCGGCCGGCGTGCACGGCAGCGCCTGGCTTCGACGGTGGCGCGGTTGCGCGCGGCGATACCGCCGGCACTTGCCATGGGCTGGTCGGTCGCAGCGAAGCCCGATCTGCCGCGTGACCGGGTCGAGGCCATGGTCCGTCGTACCATCGACTATATCGAGGCCGGCGATATCTATCAGGCCAACATCACCCATCGCTTCCGCGCGACCCTGCCGGTGGAGCTCGACCGGCTCTCGCTCTATGACGCGCTGCGGCGGCGCAACCCGGCGACCTTTGCCGCCTATCTCGATTTCGGCGAGATCGCCATTCTCTCCTCATCGCCGGAACGCTTCCTCAAATTGCGCCTGGATGCAGATGGCAGTGCTGTCGTCGAGACGCGCCCGATCAAGGGCACGCGGCCGCGCGGCGGCACGGCGGCGGAGGATACAGCCGAGGCGGCACGCCTGCTGGCGAGCGAGAAGGATCGTGCCGAAAACCTGATGATCGTCGATCTGTTGCGCAACGACATCAGCCGGGTCAGCGCAATCGGTTCGGTGAAAGTGCCGGTGCTTTTCGGCCTTGAAAGCTATGCCACCGTTCATCATTTGGTATCAGTAGTAACTTCGCGTCTGTTGCCAGATCGCGACGCAGTGGACCTTCTGCGGGCCAGCTTCCCCGGCGGTTCGATTACCGGTGCCCCGAAGATCAGGGCGATGGAGATCATTGCCGAATTGGAGCCCAATCGCCGCGGGCCTTATTGCGGCTCGATCGGCTATCTCGGTGCCGATGGCTCGATGGATACCAGCATCGTCATCAGAACCTATTGCCTGACCGGTCGCGATCTCAGCTTCCAGGTGGGCGGTGGCATCGTCGCCGATTCCGATCCTGCCGCTGAATACGACGAGACCTTGGATAAGGCCCGGGCGCTGCTGGAAACCTTGCGTGATGGCCCCGAAGAGCCGGCCATCTCGGGCACCGATACGGGTGCCAATGGGACGGCGGCATGACCTCACGCGCCAAAGTCGGCGACAAATCCGACACTGACATGTTGTGGTATGACGGGCAGCTGGTTTCGCGCAAGCAGCTTCGTCTGGATCCGGGTGACCGTGGCCTGCTCTTGGGTGACGGTATCTTCGAGACCCTGTTGGCGGTCGATGGCCGGATCGAGCATCAGGACCTGCATCTCCAGCGGCTGCGCAACAGTGCGACCATGCTGGGCATCCCACTTCCCTATGATGCCGATAGCATGGGGACTGGACTTGCGGCCTTGTTGGCGGCGACCCGTCTGACCGCGGGACTGGCAGCCATCCGCATCACCCTCACCCGTGGGCCCGGTCGTCGTGGCCTACTGCCGCCGGATGCACCAGAGCCGCATCTGCTGATGACGGCCATCGCCTATCATCCGCCGGTGGAGGAAAGTTTCGCCGCCCGGATCGTCGCCATCCGGCGCAACGAAGGTTCGCCCTTGTCGCGCATCAAGAGCCTCAACTATCTCGACAATGTGCTGGCCTTGCAGGAGGCAATCGCCGGCGGGGCTGATGAAGCCTTGCTGCGCAACAATGCCGGCCAGATCTGCGGCGGCAGTCGCAACAATCTCTTCGTGGTGCGTGGTGGTTATCTGGTGACACCGCCGATTGCCGATGGCGTGCTGGATGGCATCAAGCGCCGGGTGATTCTCGATTGTGCCCGCAAGATCGGTTGTCCGGTTGCCGAGCAGTCGCTGTCACCGATGGATCTTCTCACGGTGGATGAAGCCTTTTTCAGCAACAGCCTGATGGGTATCAAGCCGGTGCATCGGATCGATGAGCGGGTTCTGCCGATGGGGCCGGTGACGCAGATCCTCGCCGAGGCACTGGCGGCGGCACGGTAGCGGCTTATTCCTTCTCCAGCGCCATTTGCGCTTCCAGCCAAGCCTCTTCGGCTTCATCCAATCGCTGCCGAACTTCGGCATGCTTGCGCTGCCATTCGGTGACCTGCTCGGCGGGACCATTGTAAAGGGCGGGATCAGCGAGCTTGGCCTCGATCAGCTTAAGTGCCTGGGTGAACTTCTCCACCGCCAGGCCCGATTGCTCGACATTGCGCTTCTGCTGATTCTTCCCGGATTTGCCGCCGCTCTTTGTTCCGGTGTCCTTGGGCGTGCTCTCATTGGCCGCTTCTTTGCGCCTGGCGCTGCGGTTCTCGCCATTGCTGCGATTGGGCGCCGCACGGTTGTCACCGCTCTCCAGCAGATGCCGGTAGTCGTCGAGATCGCCGTCGAAGGCCTTGCAGGTGCCGTTCTTGACCAGCCAGAGGCGGTCGACGGTGAGTTCGATCAGGGTCGGATCATGGCTGATCAGCACCACCGCGCCGGCGAAATCGTTGATGGCATCCACCAGCGCGCGGCGTGAATCGATATCGAGATGGTTGGTCGGTTCGTCGAGCAGCAGGATATTGGGCGCGCTATAGCTCATCAGCGCGAGCAGCAGCCGCGCCTTTTCGCCGCCGGAGAGATTGGCGATCTTGGTATCGACTTTGTCGACGCCGAAATCAAAGCGGCCGAGATGGGCGCGGCATTGCTGTGGCGTCAGTTTCGGCGCCACCCGTCCCATGGTCAGCAACGGCGTCGACTGCATGTCGAGTTCATCGGCCTGATGCTGCGCGAAATAACCGACGCGCAGCTTGGAGGAACGGCGGATATTGCCGCTCATCGCTTCCAGGCGTCCCGCCAGCAGCTTCACGAAGGTCGATTTGCCGTTGCCATTGGCGCCGAGCAGCGCAATCCGGTCATCGGGATCGAGCCTGAGATCGAGATTGCGCAGGATCGGTTTGCCCGGCTCATAGCCGACATCGACATGATCGATGGTGATCAGCGGTGGCGCCAGCTCGACCGGCTCCGGGAATTCGAAAACGATTGCGTGATCCTCGACCGCGGCGGTGATGGGTGGCAGCTTGGCGATCGCCTTCAGGCGCGATTGCGCCTGCCGCGCCTTGCTCGCCTTGTAGCGGAAGCGGTCAACGAAGGCCTGCATGTGCTTGCGCTGGGCTTCCTGCTTGGCGGAGGTGGCGGCCATCAGCGCCAGTTTCTCGGCGCGCGTCTTCTCGAAGGTATCGTAATTGCCGCCATAGACCGTGAGCTTGTTCTCGGCGAGATGCACGATGCGCTCGGCCACCTTGTTCAGGAGTTCGCGGTCATGGCTGACCATCAGGATCGTATGCGGATAGCGGCGGAGATATTCCTCCAGCCACAAGGTCGCTTCGAGGTCGAGATGATTGGTCGGCTCGTCAAGCAGCAGCAGATCGGGAGCCGAGAACAGCACCGCGGCGAGGGCGACGCGCATGCGCCAGCCGCCGGAGAAGTCGGAACAGGGACGGGCCTGGGCCTCGGCGTCGAAACCGAGGCCGGCGAGGATTTCCGCCGCCCGGGAGGGCGCCGAATGGGCATCGATATCGACCAGCCGATGGTGGATCTCGGCGATCCGGTTGGGATCGGTGGCGTGCTCGGCCTCGTCCAGCAGCGCGCTGCGCTCGGTGTCGGCGGCCAGTACGGTATCCAGCAGGCTCTCAGGACCGCTCGGTGCTTCCTGGGAGAGCATGCCGATCGTGGCCCGCCCGGCCATGCGGATGTCACCGGCGTCGGCGTGCAGTTGGTGCGTGATCAACTTCAGCAGGGTCGATTTGCCTGTGCCGTTGCGGCCGACCAGACCGGCCTTCTGCCCGGCGGCCAGCGTCAGGCTGGCCTGGTCGAGAATGGTACGGCCGGCGATGCGGTAGGTGAGGTCAGTGATGGTCAACATGATATGGAGCGCCGCGTAAAAGGCCGGGAAAATTGGTTAACGAGCGAATTGTTGCATTGCAATGGCAGGATTGCGGCAGCGGTCCGAACTCTATATAAGCCAGCGCCAGTTTCGCAATGAGGAGTCTTACGACCATGGCCACCGAACGTACTTTTTCGATCCTGAAGCCCGATGCCACCCGCCGCAACCTGACCGGCAAGATCAATGCCGTCATCGAGGCTTCGGGTCTGCGCATCATTGCCCAGAAGCGCGTCCAGCTGTCGAAGGCCCAGGCCGAGAAGTTCTACGAAGTCCATGCCGCCCGTCCGTTCTACAATGACCTGGTCTCGTTCATGACCAGCGGCCCGGTCGTCGTGCAGGTGCTGGAAGGCGAGAACGCCATCACCAAGTATCGTGATGTCATGGGCGCCACCAACCCGGCCAATGCCGCCGCTGGCACCATCCGCAAGGAATTCGCGGAATCGATCGAAGCCAATTCTGTCCATGGCTCGGATTCGCCGGACAATGCCAAGATCGAGATCGCCTATTTCTTCAGCGGCCTCGAACTGGTGGGCTGAGCTGACGATCCCGTGTCCGGGCCGGTCAGGTCCGAACAGGCAAAAGGCGCCGGAGCGATCCGGCGCCTTTTTGTTTGTCATCCCAGGGACATGCACCGCCCCTGGCAACGGTTGATGCCGTCAGATGATGAAATACAGCGCAAAGATGGTTACGGCCGCAACGGCAATGGTGCCCCACAGCAGCAGGCGGCAGAAGCCGTTCCAGGTCTGCTGGCGATCGGCCAAAATCTGATCGTTGATCGTTGACGACATCCGAAGGCTCCCCATTTGCAAAGCGAGAATGGGGGCTTTTTAACGCAGGCGCCGTCCAGAGGCAATCCCATGGCCGGCAATCCATGGAAAGCGCGCCCGTCCGTCATCTTGAGCCGAACGCGGGTATAAGGCCCGCCTGGAGCTGGTCCTCAGGAAAGAGCGGGATTGATGAGGAAGGCGGCCGGATCGCCGGCATCCGCGATCACGGCGATCTCACCCTCAACCCGCACCTTGCCGGCGGCAATCAGTCGCAGGGCATGGGGGTAGAGCTGGTGTTCGGCCGCCAGCACCCGGTCGGCCAGCAGATCCGGCGTGTCGCCCGCCAGGACCGGCACAGCGGCCTGGGCGATGATCGGGCCGGCATCCATTTCCGGCCGCACGAAATGTACCGTGCAGCCATGCAGTTTCAGGCCGCGTTTGAGCGCTCGCTCATGGGTGTGCAGGCCCTTGAGGGCCGGCAGGATGGCGGGATGGATATTGATCATGCGGTCGCGCCAGGCATTGATGAAGCCATCGGTCAACAGCCGCATGAAGCCGGCCAAAGCGATGAAATTCGCCCCCGTGTCCCGGATTTTCGCATCCATTGCCGCGTCGAAGCCGGCGCGGTCGGCGAAGTCTTTGTGATCGATGATCGCCGTCGGTACGCCAGCCTTTTCGGCGCGGGCGAGGCCGGCGGCATCCGGGCGGTTCGAAAGCACCAGTACGATCTCGATCGGGCTGCTGGCGACATGCGGCCCGAATTCATCCAGGATCGCCTGCAGATTGCTGCCGCGACCGGAGATCAGCACGGCAAGGCGCAGCTTTTCGGTCATCGCGCGGGGATCGCGGCCAAGGGTTTCAGGCCCAGCCGCCGGTATTGTTGACGACGCAGCCCGGCGCATCCTTGGTGCGGGCGCCGATCTGGCCGATGCGATGCACCGTCTCGCCGGCACCCTGCAGCACCTTGGCGACCGCATCGCTGCGGTCCGGCGCCACCACCAGGATCATGCCGATGCCGCAATTGAAGGTGCGGCTCAGTTCATGGGCGTTGATGCCGGCGGTCTTGGCCAGCCACTGGAAAACCGGCGGCAAGCTCCAGGCGCCGGCGTCGATCACGGCCTGCAGATCACCCGGCAGGACGCGCGGAATATTCTCCAGCAGACCGCCGCCGGTGATATGCGCCAGTGCCTTGACGGCGCCGGTCTCGCGGATCGCAGCGAGGCAGCTCTTCACATAGATGCGGGTCGGCGTCAGCAAGGCAGCGCCGAGCTTCCGGCCCTTGGCAAAGGGAGCCTCGGCGTCATAGCCAAGGCCAGCGCGCTCGACCACCTTGCGCACCAGCGAATAGCCGTTGGAATGCACGCCGCTGGAAGCAAGACCAAGGATCACGTCGCCGCTGGCGACGGTATCGCCGGTAATCGCCTGACCACGTTCGACAGCGCCAACGGCAAAGCCGGCGAGGTCGTAATCGCCGCCGGCATACATGCCGGGCATTTCCGCCGTCTCGCCGCCGATCAGCGAACAACCCGCTTGATGACAGCCTTCGGCAATGCCCTTGATGATGGCGGTGCCGGCCGCGACATCGAGCTTGCCGGTCGCATAATAATCGAGGAACAGCAGCGGTTCGGCGCCCTGGACGACGAGGTCGTTGACGCACATGGCGACGAGATCGATGCCGACCGTGTCGTGATGATTGGCGTCGATGGCGACTTTCAGCTTGGTGCCGACGCCATCGGTCGTGGAAACCAGGATGGGATCGTTGAAGCCAGCGGCCTTGAGATCGAAAAACGCACCGAATCCACCGAGGCCGGCTGCGGTTCCGCGCCGCGCCGTGGCCTTGGCCAAAGGCTTGATGGCTTCGACAAGGGCGTTACCGGCATCGATATCGACCCCGGCATCGCGATAGGTCAGACCGTTGCCAGCCTTGCCGGCTCCGCTGCTGCTAGCGCCGCTGGTTATGGCATCCTCCATGGTTTCGGGCTATAAGGCTTCGGGCTGGACAATACTGGTTTCAGGGCGGTTTGCAATGGGTCTGACATATGTCGCGGGACGGGCAAAAGACGGCACGAATCGGCCGTCTCGGCGGCGATCCGGGCGTTTCCGGCTATGTTCTGGCTGGCTGTCGCTGGCACTGCTGGCAGCGGTGCCGGCAGGTCTCGCCGCGGTCGCGTCGAGCCCGGCCCTGGCGCAGCAGGCTGATGTCTACAGTGCCAGCGGCATCACCGTCGATCTCACCGGTGACATCGCCACCTTGCGCGACCAGGCCCTGCAGCAAGGCCAGCGTCTGGCCTTGCAGAAGGTGCTG
>Ga0209148_1001333_pt1 | contig 13085 bp, 11 predicted proteins | sample AraplaCol_mMF_r2_2_FD_184288 | JGI IMG/M metagenome (GOLD analysis project Ga0209148, IMG submission 184288) | Arabidopsis root microbial communities from North Carolina, USA - plate scrape CL_Col_mMF_r2 (SPAdes) (version 2) | ecosystem: Host-associated > Plants > Roots > Endosphere | place...
GCCGGTGATGCCGCCGCCGGCCGTGTAGAAGTCGGAGGCCGAGCGGGTGCGCTTGGCGGCCCACCTGGTGATGAACAGGGTGAAGATCACGAACACGGCGAACATCGTGATTGCCGTGTAGTTCGTGGCCTGCTTGGTGGCCTGGCCCAGGTCGGGCGCGGCGAGGACGGCGCCGGTGGCGGCCAGCAGGGCCGCGGCGGCGGCACTACGGATGAGGGTAGTCGTCTTCATGCGCGGACCTTTTCCTTGCCGGCGGCGGCGTTGCGTTGGATGGCGTCGGTCAGCGCGTCGAATTCGCTGTTGGCGCGGCGCACGTAGATGCCGGTGACCGCGACGGTGAACAGGATCACGAACAGGCCGAGCGGCACGCCCCAGGACATGACGCCGGATCCGATCCGCGATCCCATGAATTCCTTGTCGAACGCGTTCAGCAGCGTGAAGCCGTAGTACACGATCATCACGGCCCAGGTCAGCATCCAGCCGTAGCGGGAGCGCGTCCGCACGAGTTTCTGGTAGTTGGGGTCGCTTTTGACCCGCTGGACAATATCATCTTCCACTTTTGTCTCCAATTTTCTAGTCATACGCCGTTCAGGTTGACGGGCTGATATCGATCCTAAGTGGGCCGCCTTACCCGATTCTTACGGCCAGCGTAAATGTTTGCGCCCAACCGTTTCAGCGTGAAACTAAGATGAAACGCCGGTTGCAAGTTCGGTTACACTTGCAACATGAGTTATCCGACCCGACCCGCGCCCGCGCCCGCGCCGGACCAGGGCGCCGGCAAGCCCGTGATCTGGACGGTGTCCGTGTCGCGCCTGTCCGACCTGTTCCGCCACATCACCCCCGAATACGACCACCTGGCCCACATCGAGCCGCTGCACCTGGGCTTCGACGAGGCCGCGCGCCACATCCGCGAGCGCATGGCGACGGAGCATTGCGACGTCGTGATCGCGGCCGGTTCCAACGCGGCCTACCTCAAGGGCCGCGTGTCGGTGCCCGTCGTCGTCGCCACCGCGAGCGGCTTCGACGTCATGCAGGCCCTGGCGCGCGCGCGGCGCATGTCCGCGCGCATCGGGCTCGTGCATTACCAGCGCCCGGTCGCGGAACTGGCCGAGTTCGCGGCCACGTTCGGCCTCGCCGTCGAACAGCGCACCTATGTCACGGAAGACGACGCCCGCGCCAGCATCGCCGAGCTGAAGGCGGCAGGTGTCGAGGTGATCGTCGGCGCCGGCCTGATCGTCGACCTGGCCGAGGAAGCGGGCCTCAAACCCGTGTTCATGTACTCGCTCGAATCGATCCGGCGCGCCTTCGACGACGCCCTCGAGATGGCGCGCCTGACCCGGCTCGAAAGCGGCCGCGGACGCCGCACTGCGGCCGCCGACAGCACCCGCGCGCGGCGCGGCCTCGCCGACCTGCGCGGCGAATCGCCCGCGATGGAACGGCTGCGCCAGACCGTCGTGCTGTACGCGCGCTCGGCGGCCACGGTGCTGATCCAGGGCGAGACGGGCAGCGGCAAGGAACTCGTCGCCCAGGCCATCCACCGCGAAAGCCCGCGGCGCGGCGCGAACCGGCCGTTCGTCGCCGTCAACTGCGGCGCGATCGCGGAGTCGCTGCTGGAATCGGAACTGTTCGGCCACGAGGAAGGCGCGTTCACGGGCGCGCGCCGCGGCGGCCACGCGGGCCTGTTCGAGGCGGCCGACGGCGGCACGCTGTTCCTCGACGAGATCGGCGAGATGCCGCTCGCGCTGCAGACGCGCCTGTTGCGCGTGCTGGAAGAGCGCGAGGTGATGCGCGTGGGCGGCACGCGTCCCGTGCCCATCGACGTGCGGGTGATCAGCGCTACCCATTGCGACCTGGAGGCGCGCATGCGCGACGGCCGCTTCCGCGCCGACCTGTTCTACCGGCTGGCGGTGCTGCGCCTGGCCCTGCCGCCGCTGCGCGAACGCCGCGCGGACATCCCCCCGCTCGCCGAATGGGCACTCAAGAACGCCCTCGCCGCGCTGAGTGCGCGGCCGCATCCGAACCTGGCGGCGGAAATCGCGGCCTGCGCCCCGCTGCTGACGGCGTATGCCTGGCCGGGCAATGTACGCGAACTGCGCAACCTGATGGAACGCCTCGCGCTGTTCCTCGCGGCCGAGCCGCTGCAGGCGCTGACGCCCGCATTTTTGCTGTCGGTGGCGCCGGAACTCGGCGCGGCGCCGACCGGGCCCGCCATCGCGCCGGCGCCCGCCGCCCCCGTGCCGGCGCGGGAAACGGTGGCCGACGTGCTGGCGCGCTTCGACGGCCAGCGCGACGCGGCCGCGCGCCACCTGGGCATCAGCCGGACGACGTTGTGGCGGCGATTAAAAGCCGGAAACTGAAGCGCCGCCACCCACCACGCGTATGCCAGGTCCGCCTTAATGCGGGCCAACGCACGCGCACGCGAAAAGCCGTATGATTATTTTTTTACTACGGCCTGGTGCCCGATCGGCGCCAGCTTTTCGCGCGCGGCACCCACGAAGGCCGCGCCGGCCCGTTCGCACGGAGGCAATATGCAAGACTTGTCGCAAGCTGCACTGTTTTCCCTGATCGGCAATACCCCGATGGTGGAAGTGACCCGCATGGACACAGGCCCCTGCCGCCTGTTCCTGAAGCTCGAATCCCAGAACCCCGGCGGCTCCATCAAGGACCGCGTCGGCCGCGCCATGATCGAGGCAGCGGAACGCGACGGCCGCCTGCAGCCGGGCGGCACCGTCGTCGAGGCGACGGCCGGCAACACGGGCCTGGGCCTCGCCCTCGTCGCCCGCATCAAGGGGTATCGCGTCGTGCTGGTCGTGCCGGACAAGATGGCCTCCGAAAAAATCCTGCACCTGAAGGCGCTCGGCGCCGAAATCCACCTCACCCGGTCCGACGTCGGCAAGGGCCACCCCGAGTACTACCAGGACTACGCGGCCCGGCTCGCGCGCGAGATTCCCGGCGCCTGGTTCGCCGACCAGTTCAACAATCCCGCCAACCCGCAAGCCCACGAGACCACGACCGCCCCCGAAATCTGGGACCAGATGCGCCACGAACTGGACGCCATCGTCGTGGGCGTGGGGTCGTCCGGCACGCTCACGGGCCTGTCGCGCTTCTTCGCCCGGGTGCAGCCCGACCTCGAATTCGTGCTGGCCGATCCGCAGGGCTCGATCCTGGCCGACTACGTCAGGACCGGCAAGGTGAGCGAAGTCTCAGGTTCCTGGGCCGTCGAAGGCATCGGCGAGGATTTCATCCCCGCCATCGCCGACCTGTCGCGCGTAACGACGGCCTATTCGATCAGCGACGAGGACAGCTTCAACACGGCGCGCGACCTGCTGCGCCAGGAAGGCATCCTGGCCGGCTCCTCGACGGGCACCCTGCTCGCGGCCGCGCTGCGCTGGTGCCGGGCGCAGACGACGCCGAAACGGGTCGTGACCTTCGTGTGCGACACCGGCACGCGCTACCTGACGAAGGTGTACAGCGACGGCTGGATGGTCGACCAGGGCCTGCTGCACCGTCCGCGCCTGGGCGATTTGCGCGACCTGATCGGGCGCCGCTTCGACGCCGGCGAAGTCGTGACCGTCGCCCCGTCCGACACCTTGCTGACCGCCTTCAACCGCATGCGCAGCGCCGACCTCGCGCAGATGCCGGTGGTGGAACGCGGCAAGCTCGTCGGCCTGATCGACGAATCCGACCTGCTCCTGCACGTGACGAGCGAACGCGAGCGCTTCAAGGCGCCGGTTTCCGGTACGATGGCGTCCGACCTGCAGACGCTGGCCCCGGGCGCGAGCATGCAGCAGCTGCGCGACATCCTCGACCGCGGCCTGACCGCCGTCATCGCCGACGGCGACCATTTCTACGGCCTGATCACCCGCTTCGACCTTCTCAACCACCTGCGCCGGACCCTGACGTGAGTTATCCTGTGAGCCATTCAGACGACACCCAAAAACGCCACATCGCCACACGCGTGATCCACGGCGGCCAGGCCCCCGACCCCGCCACGGGCGCCGTGATGCCGCCCATCTACGCGACCTCGACCTTTGCCCAGGAAAGCCCGGGCGTGCACAAGGGCCTCGACTACGGCCGCTCGCACAACCCGACCCGCTGGGCGCTGGAGCGCTGCGTGGCCGACATCGAAAGCGGCGGCGCCGCGTACGCGTTCGCGTCCGGCCTGGCGGCCATCGCGGCCGTGCTCGAACTGCTGCCGGCCGGTTCGCACATCGTGGCCGGCGACGACATGTACGGCGGCACCTACCGGCTGTTCGAGCGCGTGCGCCGCGCGAGCGCCGGCCACGATTTCACCTACGTCGACCTGACCGACCCGCTCGCGCTGGCGAACGCCTTGCGGCCGGAAACGAAGATGGTGTGGGTCGAGACGCCGACGAATCCGATGCTCAAGCTCGCCGACCTGCACGCGATCGCGCAGCTGTGCCGCGAGCGCGGCGTGATGACGGTGTGCGACAACACGTTCGCCAGCCCGATCAACCAGCGCCCGCTGGAACTGGGCATCGACGTCGTCGTGCACTCGACCACCAAGTACATGAACGGCCACTCGGACGTCATCGGCGGCATCGCCGTCGTCGGCGGCCACGCGCACCAGCAGGCCTGGCGCGAACGCCTCGGCTTCATCCAGAACGCGGTCGGTGCCATCCAGGGCCCGTTCGACAGCTTCCTCGTGCTCAGGGGGATCAAGACGCTGGCGCTGCGCGTCGAACGCAGCAACGGCAATGCGCTCGGCCTGGCGCAGTGGCTGCAGGGCCGGCCCAAGGTCCGGCACGTCTACTACCCGGGGCTCGCCTCGCATCCGCAGCACGAGCTGGCGCGGCGCCAGATGCACGGCTACGGCGGCATCATCTCCATCGACCTCGACACGGACATCGCCGGCGCCCGCCGCTTCCTCGAGCAATGCGAAGTGTTCACGCTGGCCGAGAGCCTCGGCGGCGTGGAAAGCCTGATCGAGCATCCGGCCATCATGACGCATGCGACGATTCCCGCGGACCAGCGCGCGCGGCTGGGGATCGGGGACGGGCTGATCCGCTTGTCCGTCGGGATCGAGCACGTGGACGACCAGCGCGCGGATCTGGAGAAGGCGCTGGCGGCGATTTAAGCCCGGAACTACGCACGTCGTCCCTGCGAAGGCAGGGACCCAATGTTGCGTGCGGCGCGATAATGCATGCAGCACTTGGGTTGCCGCCTGCGCGCACTAATGTCCGGAATAAAATTTCGTAAAATGTACGTCATTCCCGCGAAAGCGGGAATCAATACTGAGCCACAGAATTCTCTACGTTGAAGATACTGTAGTCTCTTAAACCGACTGACTTCGGCACTTCTGCATGGGTTCCCGCTTTCGCGGGAACCACGTGGGTCAATGCCGTCGGCGACTCAGGCGTACGCCGGTGCCGGCAGCGCCAGGCCGCGGCCGTAGCCGGCCTCGTCGTCGTCTTCGACCAGAACGTGACGGACTGCCTCGTCGCCGCGCACGCGGAACGTCGACACGACATCGGTCAGCTCCTCCGCCTGCGCGCGCAGCGTTGCCGCGGCGGCGGCGGCCTGCTCGACCATGGCCGCATTCTGCTGGGTCGCCTCGTCCATGTCGGCGATGACGCCGCGCACCCGGGCGATGCCGGCCGCCTGCTCCGAGCTGGCGCCGTCGATCGCATGCAGCAGATCGGCCACCTGCTGCACGCGGTCGAGGATCTCGCGCATCGTGCCGCCCGCCGCGCTGGCGATGCCGGCGCCCGATTCGATGGCACCCGTCGATTCGCCGATCAGGTGCTTGATCTCTTTCGCCGCCGCCGCCGAATGCTGGGCCAGGTTGCGCACTTCCGCCGCCACGACGGCGAAGCCGCGGCCTTCCGTGCCGGCGCGGGCCGCTTCGACGGCCGCGTTCAATGCGAGGATATTCGTCTGGAACGCGATGCCGTCGATCATCGCCGTGATGTCGCCGATGCGCGCGGCCGACTGGCGGATCGTCTCCATGCGCTCGACCATCTGCTCGACGGCACCGGCGCCCTGCCGCGCCACGCCGGAGGCGGCCAGCGCGAGCTCGTTGGCGTCATGCGCGTTGACATGGTTCTGCTCCACGGCCTCGGTCAGGTCGGACATGGCCTGCACGGTCGCATGCAGGCTGCGCGCCTGCGCTTCCGTCCGGTGCGACAGGTCGCTGTTGCCGGCCGCGATCTCGGCCGAGGCATCGTCGATCATCCGCGCGCTGTCGAGCACTTTCACGACGGTGGCCGACACGCCGCCCGTCATATGGTTCAGCGCATCGAACAGGCGGCCGATTTCGTCGCCGCGGTCGTGTGCGATGGTGGCCGAAAGATCGCCCTTGGCGACACGCTCGGCCAGCACGACCGCATCCTGCAGCGGCGTGACGATGCTGCGCGTGAGCAGCCAGCCGGCCGCGCCACCGATCAGCAGCGCGGCCGCGCCGAACGCCGGCAGCAGCACGCGGCTGAGCGCGAAGGCTTGTGCGGACGTCGCCGCCATCGCGTGCGCCTCGCGGGTCTGCCAGGCCAGCAGCGCGTCGAGCGCGTGCGTGTAGGCGTCGAATGTCGTCGCCAGTTCGCCGGCCGCCATCTGCTCGACGTCCTGCGTCTTGCCGAGGTCCTTGGCCTGGAAGACCTGCTGGCGCACTTTCAGATAGGCGGCCTTGCGCTGCGCGGCGCCGTCGATCAACGCGCGCTCATCCTTCAGCGACGGCAGCGCGCCCAGTCTGGCTTCCAGCGCGGCCGCGTTCTTGTCCCCCTGGGCAAGCAGGGCCTGGAAATAATCGGCGGCTTCCAGGCTGTCGCTGCGGGCGATCGCGACGGTGCGTACACCGTTCAGGCGCGTCACGCCCAGCAACTCGGCCGTCATCTGCTGCCGGGCCAGTTTATCGTTGACGAGATCGTTCGTGATGGCGTCGGCGGCCTGCATGCGCCATAGCGCGACGAAGGAAATGATGACGATGGCAAGAGACACCACGGCAAAGGCGCCGATGATCTTGGTGCCGGTGTGGAGGTGTGCGAGTCGCATGGGGCAATGTCCGGGAGGGAGGGATGCGACCGATTATAGGAATGCCATATGACATCAAAATGAATATGTGTGGCATGCAGGCATTTGTTTGTGACATGCGAATGACAACGCAGGCCGGGACAAAAAAAAAGCCCGCACGAGGCGGGCTTTCGGTGAAGCGATCAAGCGAATCGCTTATTCGATTTCGACAGTCTCGACCGGCTCCGGCGGCGGCGGGACGTCGCCTTCCGGGAACTCGAGGAACACGTCGTCCTTCTCGTTCAGGTCGACCGTGACGCGGCCGCCATTCACGAGACGGCCAAACAGCAGCTCGTCGGCCAGCGCCTTGCGGATCATGTCCTGGATCAGGCGCGACATCGGACGGGCGCCCATCTGCGGATCGAAACCTTTCTTCGAGAGGAACTTGCGCAGTTTCTCGGTGAAGATGGCTTCCACCTTCTTCTCGTGCAGCTGCTCTTCCAGCTGCATCAGGAACTTGTCGACGACGCGCAGGATGATCTCCTCGTCCAGCGCACGGAAGCTGATGATCGCATCCAGGCGGTTGCGGAACTCCGGCGTGAACATGCGCTTGATGTCGGCCATCTCGTCGCCTGCCGCCTTCGAATCCACGAAGCCCACCGAACGCTTGGTCAGGCTTTCGGCGCCCGCATTCGTGGTCATGATGATGATCACGTTGCGGAAATCCGCCTTGCGGCCGTTGTTGTCGGTCAGCGTGCCATGGTCCATCACCTGCAGCAGGATGTTGAAGATGTCCGGATGGGCCTTCTCGATCTCGTCCAGCAGCAGCACCGCATGCGGCTTCTTCGTGATGGCCTCGGTCAGCAGGCCGCCCTGGTCGAAGCCGACGTAGCCCGGCGGCGCGCCGATCAGGCGCGACACGGCGTGACGCTCCATGTACTCCGACATGTCGAAGCGCACCAGCTCGATGCCGAGGATGAACGCCAGCTGCTTCGCGACTTCCGTCTTGCCGACGCCGGTCGGACCGGAGAACAGGAAGGAACCGATCGGCTTGTCCTGCTTGCCGAGGCCGGCGCGGGCCATCTTGATCGCGGACGCCAGCGCATCGATGGCCGGGTCTTGCCCGAACACGACGTTGCGCAGGTCGCGGTCGATGGTCTGCAGCTTGCTGCGGTCGTCCTGGTTGACGGTCTGCGGAGGAATCCGCGCGATCTTCGCGATGATGTCCTCGATCTCGGTCTTGCCGATGGTCTTCTTCTGCTTCGACTTCGGCAGCACGCGCTGGGCCGCGCCGGCTTCGTCGATGACGTCGATCGCCTTGTCGGGCAGGTGACGGTCGTTGATGAAGCGCGCCGCGAGCTCGGCCGCGGTCGACAGCGCCGACGCCGAATACTTCACGCCGTGGTGCTCTTCGAAGCGCGACTTGAGGCCCCGCAGGATCTGCACGGTCTGCTCGATCGACGGTTCGTTCACGTCCACTTTCTGGAACCGGCGGCTCAGTGCATGATCCTTCTCGAACACGCCGCGGAATTCCGTGAACGTGGTCGCGCCGATGCACTTCAGCTGGCCGTTCGCGAGGGCCGGCTTGAGCAGGTTCGACGCGTCGAGCGTGCCGCCCGAGGCCGAACCGGCGCCGATGATCGTGTGGATCTCGTCGATGAACAGGACGCCGTTCGGCGTGTCCTTGAGCTGCTTCAACACCGCTTTCAGGCGTTGTTCGAAGTCGCCGCGGTACTTGGTGCCGGCCAGCAGCGCGCCCATGTCCAGCGAATACACGACGGCATTCTGCAGGATCTCGGGCACGTCTTCCTGGACGATGCGCCATGCCAGGCCTTCCGCGATCGCGGTCTTGCCGACGCCGGCCTCGCCCACGAGCAGCGGATTGTTCTTGCGGCGGCGGCACAGGATCTGGATCACGCGGTCCACTTCCTCTTCGCGCCCGATCAGCGGATCGATGCGGCCGTCGGCGGCAGCCTTGTTCAGGTTCGTGGTGAACTGATCCAGCGGGCTTTCCTTGGTCTGGCCTTCGACCTGCGCTTCTTCCACGCCTTCCGACGCCTTCTGGCTGTCGATCTGCTGGTCCTTGCGCACGCCGTGCGAGATGAAATTGACCACGTCGAGGCGGGTCACGCCCTGCTGGTGCAGGTAGTAAACGGCATGCGAGTCCTTCTCGCCGAAGATCGCCACGAGCACGTTCGCGCCCGTGACTTCCTTCTTGCCGTTCGACGCCGACTGGACGTGCATGATCGCGCGCTGGATCACGCGCTGGAAGCCCAGCGTCGGTTGGGTGTCGACTTCGCCGGTGCCCGGCACGGTCGGTGTGTTATCGCCGATGAAATTCGTCAAGGTCTTACGCAGGTCTTCGATATTGACCGCGCACGCACGCAGGACTTCAGCGGCCGACGGGTTGTCGAGCAGTGCCAGCAGCAGGTGCTCGACCGTGATGAACTCGTGCCGAGCCTGCCGCGCTTCGACAAAGGCCATGTGTAGAGATACTTCCAATTCCTGCGCAATCATACTTCCTCCATCACGCACTGCAGGGGGTGGCCTGCCTTGCGCGCATGCGTTAATACAAACTCCACTTTGGTACACGCTATATCTTTGGAAAACACGCCGCACACGCCTTTGCCATGGCGGTGTACAGAAAGCATGATCTGCGTCGCCGTCTCGCGATCCTTGTTGAAGTACTCCTGGATGATGGCGACCACGAACTCCATCGGCGTGTAGTCGTCATTGAGCAACGCCACCTGATACAACGGAGGTGGCTTGACTGTCTGCCGCTCCAGCAGCTGTTCGGTATCGTGCTTGGTTGCCATAGGGGTATTCTAAATTGCTTTCGATCTTCGTGTGTGCGGAAACTAACGCTCAGGGTATTCCCATTTGCTTTCCATCTTACGCGTTTTCCAGTTGGTGCGCAGATGGCGGTTCCGTCGCGAAATTCAAGAGCTTGTTTTTTGGCCACTATGTAGATTTTTACAACGCGTGTTCAAAACCGCTTGACTTACAAGATTATTGCACCAACAATGCAGTTATTGACATGTACTTATGTACTTGTTGATAAGAAGTGAGCAGGCTGAGGAGGGGGCAAGAAGCTTCTTGCTTTTATGGCTCGTGTGATTTGTTTTTAATCGAAGGTTATTTTATGGCAACAGGTACTGTTAAGTGGTTCAATGATTCCAAAGGTTTTGGCTTCATCACCCCTGATGACGGTGGCGAAGATTTGTTCGCGCACTTCTCCGCAATCAATATGAACGGTTTTAAGACCCTCAAAGAAGGTCAAAAAGTCCAATTCGAAGTCACGCAAGGCCCGAAAGGCAAGCAAGCTTCCAACATCGTCGGCGCGTAAGCACCCTCGGAAGCAGAAAGCCCCGCTACGGCGGGGTTTTTTTATGGCGCAACACCCGGCACGACCTCCCTCCCTGCCGCAGCACGGCACCTCTCTCTATATATATTAGTCGAGAATACAAAAAAGCCCCGTGCGTGACGGGGCTTGATATGTATCAATCAAACTGCGATTACATATTCTCGATCATGACCTCGCCGAAACCCGAGCACGATACCTGGGTTGCACCCTCCATCAGGCGCGCGAAGTCGTAGGTGACGCGTTTCGACACGATCGCCTTTGCCATCGAACTGATGATGAGGTCGGCAGCTTCCGTCCATCCCATATGGCGCAGCATCATCTCGGCCGACAAGATCAGCGAACCCGGGTTCACATAGTCCTTGCCCGCATACTTGGGCGCGGTGCCGTGCGTCGCCTCGAACATGGCGACGGAATCGGACATATTGGCGCCCGGCGCGATACCGATGCCGCCGACCTGGGCCGCCAGTGCGTCCGACACGTAGTCGCCGTTCAGGTTCAGCGTGGCGATCACGCTGTACTCGGCCGGCCGCAGCAGGATCTGCTGGAGGAACGCGTCCGCGATCGAATCCTTGACGACGATGTCCTTGCCCGTGCGCGGGTTCTTGAACTTGCACCACGGACCGCCGTCGATCAGCTCCGCGCCGAATTCGCGTTGCGCCAGCGCATAGCCCCAGTCGCGGAATCCGCCTTCCGTGTACTTCATGATGTTGCCCTTGTGGACAATGGTCACGGACGGCTTGTCGTTGTCGATCGCGTACTGGAGCGCCTTGCGCACGAGGCGTTCCGTGCCTTCGCGCGACACCGGCTTGATGCCGATCGCGGACGTCTCCGGAAAGCGGATCTTGCGCACGCCCATCTCGCGGGTCAGGAATTCGATGACCTTCTTCGCCTCGGGCGACTCGGCCGCCCATTCGATGCCGGCGTAGATGTCTTCGGAGTTCTCGCGGAAGATCACCATGTCCGTCTTGTGCGGCTCGCGCAGCGGCGACGGCACGCCATTGAAATAGCGCACCGGGCGCAGGCAGACGTACAGGTCGAGCTCCTGGCGCAGCGCGACGTTCAGCGAGCGGATGCCGCCGCCCACGGGCGTCGTCAGCGGGCCCTTGATCGAGACGACGTACTCGCGCACGACGTCCAGCGTTTCGGCCGGCAGCCATACGTCCGGGCCATAGACCTGCGTCGACTTCTCGCCAGCAAACACTTCCATCCACGCGATCTTGCGCCGGCCGCCGTAGGCCTTCGCCACGGCGGCGTCGACGACCTTCAGCATCACGGGCGTGATGTCGACGCCGGTGCCGTCGCCTTCGATATAGGGAATCACCGGCTGGTCGGGGACGTTCAGCGTAAAGTCCGCGTTGACAGTAATCTTTTGACCATCGGTAGGTACTTTGATATGTTGAAGCATCATGTTCTCCGAAATGGGCGCACGGCGGGCCGCGAAGGCGGCGTCAGCCCGCCGGGTCTGCGATCTCCATTAGAATAGTGAGTGGCCGTCGGTCTTGTCTAAGACGCAACACTAGCACAACATTATGCACCAAATCCATTCTACATGTCCCTCATCCTGTTCAATAAACCCTACCAGGTGCTGTGCCAGTTCTCGCGCGAGGACGAGCGCGAGACCCTCGCCGACTACCTGACCATCCCGAACATCTATCCGGCCGGCCGCCTCGACGCCGACAGCGAAGGCTTGATGCTGCTCACGGACGACGGCCGCCTGCAGCACCAGATCGCCCATCCCGACCACAAGGAAGCGAAGACGTATCTCGTGCAGCTGGAGGGCGTCGCCGACCGTGCCAGCCTGGCGCGGCTGCAGGCCCCCATCGACCTGGGCGACTTCACGACGAAGCCGTGCCGCGCGAGCCTGATCGCGGAACCGGCGTGGCTGTGGCCGCGCAATCCGCCCATCCGCATGCGCCAGGACAAGCCGACCAGTTGGGTCGCGCTCACGCTCGAGGAAGGCAAGAACCGGCAAGTGCGGCGCATGACGGCCGCCGTCGGCCTGCCCACGCTGCGCCTCGTGCGCTCGAGCATCGGCCCGTTTTCGCTGGCGACGCATCCGCTGCTGCCCGGCGAGTGGATGGAAGTGCCGGCTGCCGCCGTGGGCGGCAAGGGTTGATCGGCTTGAGGCAGATCAACCTTTCCAAAAGTTAATGTAGGGGTGACAAAAACCTGTCAACCGGCAACTCTCGGGCACCGTTAAGGGAACAGATTCACCCGTTGTGGATCACCTTCTTCTTTAAAGGAACCCGAAATGTCCAAACTGATCGCTGGCCTGGTTGCTTCCCTGTTCGCCGTCTCCGCTTTCGCCGCGCAAGCTCCGGCCCCGGCCGCAGCCGCTCCCGCCGCATCGGCCACCGCCGAGCCGGCTGCCGTTCAGGCGAAGAAAATGAAGAAGCACCACAAGAAAGCCAAGAAAGCCGCTGCAGCCGACACCGCCGCGGCCGAGCCGGCAAGCAAGTAAGCGCATCGACGCTCATCCAGGCAGCCTGCGGGCTGCCTTTTTTTATCGCCCTGCTCGACAATTCGGGGTCAGAGCCCGGTTTTAGGATCGGCATAGGGGCCGCCAGTTTAACTGACGGGTCCCCTGCCACACCACCCGGCATGCGGGTCCGCACCGGGCGGTTCGAGTAGTTGAGGTCAAGACAGGCGTGGTACTCCCAGTCGGTCGAAGTAGGCAACGGTGAGGACCGACTTCAACAGCCGGTCCGCATTGCGCCACCAGCGGCGGCCATTCGCCGCCACCTGCCTGGCGACG
>Ga0209148_1001334_pt1 | contig 13077 bp, 12 predicted proteins | sample AraplaCol_mMF_r2_2_FD_184288 | JGI IMG/M metagenome (GOLD analysis project Ga0209148, IMG submission 184288) | Arabidopsis root microbial communities from North Carolina, USA - plate scrape CL_Col_mMF_r2 (SPAdes) (version 2) | ecosystem: Host-associated > Plants > Roots > Endosphere | place...
CTATGGTTGAGTTGAGTCTTCGCAAACCCAAATTTACCTCAAGAATCACAATGGCCGCCCCTTCAGGCTGCCTTCCTCAACGCCGGTTCCGGCGAACTCTTCATACACCACGTCCTGGGGCACCATCGCAAGGGATCACGCCATTCGCCGCCATTGGGAGCTCGTGTGCTGCGCATTTGTCTTTTGCTGGTGGTATGCAGACTGCCGCTGGCCTGTCAGCGACGAGATGCGGAATCCGGACAGAATCGCGCCACCGTCGACGCGGCGGGAAAAAAATCAGCGCCGTCAAAACGACGTCGTGCTGGACCCGGTCGCTACGTGTGGTTCGGGCTTGGCTGGCCCCGGAGCACTGGCTGGCGCGTTGCTGGGCCGCGTTCTCCGCATTGCCCCCGTCCCCTGAAGTTACCGCGTTGATCGAGGCCGTGGTCGCCAGCCGCGGCATCAACCTCTACCTTCGCATTTAACAAACTACCGTTAGGTTATTGATTTCGTCTACACCCTATCAAGCAATTCCCGACATCGGGTCAGTAATGTGCCGCTGATCCCACTAATTACGCTGAAGAACAAGATACCAAACCACTCTGTCTTTCTGAAGGCCCGGCACAGACGTTTTCGAGAATTTCTTTTTCAAAGGCGCCGCAACCGAAAACCCTTTTCTGATAACGCTTGAAGCACACCTTCGGGACCCACAAGGTGTTCCGACCCAATCGCAAAAACCACGCCAGACTCTTTGTTAGAAATTGATGAGATTGCAGCAGTCATAGATCTGTTTCTATTTTTAAGAATATTCACGTTGTAAAAACGCGAATAGGGGTCATTTAAAGCGCGTCGCTTCGCAACCGCGCGCTCCAATGCCCCCATGTCCGCCGCTGTCCACGCAAGCACTTCATCTCGGACGATGCCATAAATAACGTGCGCTTTAACCAATTTTGCATATGCGTCAAAAACGGTTCCCGCAGCGGCTGACGCCCCAGTATCAAATGCTTTTAGCTGGGCATCCAACCCCTCCAATTCGCCTATCGGAATCCGATGTTCCTTAGCAAACGGAAGCAACTGCAACTCTGAGCCAAATTGCAAGTGCGTCGGTTCATCCTGAAGCGGATCGTAAATTGGCATCACCATCGTTATAAGCCATGGTTTGGCGTGCGCATACTCCTCGTCACTAAAAAAGTTCGCCTGCTCAACCAGAATTCGATGGTAAAAATCGTAGTTTTCCGAACCAATTGTGGTTCTGAGCAAAGGCGCCGACGTAAAGCCGTTAGCTTCTATTTTTTGACCAACACCTTGCGAATCCGATATATCCGCTTCAACATACAACTTGCGCGCCGCCTTCAAAACGCCAGTGATATTTTCACCAAGGTTCTGCTCGACTGAAAAACCTGTATGTATAGTTCCCAGAAGGTAAGAGACATGGCCGCCCTTTTCAATCGCGAATAAAAATCCATTATTCCGCGACGCAGCCTCTGCAGTAGCGCCTCCTTGAAACAAGATGCAAACAAACAGCGACAATAGAGCCGAACACAATTTACTACGAAACTCAAATCGAACTTTCATGCCGCACGCCCTATAAAAACAGATAACTGAAATAATACGAAAAATCGAAGTTTCTGTCGCCCGCAGTTATACAACTAAACTATGCCTTATCGCTGAATCGCAGCTCGGCCACTCACAGTAGATCCCAATTTATATAGGTTTATCCGTAGCAGTCGGCTCAGACGCCGATTTCATTCTCCGCCCGCCGGACTGTGAGCTGACTATAGCACACAGCCCTATGCCAACGACAACACAAGACTCGCACCTTCAGCCCAAACACAAGCCTGACTGATGCCTATTGACGATGCATAAGCCCAGTATCACGAAGGAGTAAAACGGTTATATAACGAGGTGATCAACCGGCGAAAACTGAAGCCCGACAAGATACCACATATGATAAATTAAATAAATTACCGCAAAACTATTACGACACTATAATTAGAAACACTAAAACAGGGTTCCGCACCCGCTTCAATCCCGCCGATGTTCCCGTATTGGGATTACCGCTATTATCTATCCTACTGGAATCTACAAAATTTTGTTAGTCCTAGAAGGAAGAAACACTTCAGCATTTTTTGTAAAACCTTATCTCTTCGGCATTCTAATTAAGACCGCCCGACGATATCGTGTCGGCTAACATAATACCGTTGGGCGGATTTTCAATTTAGCACATCTCTGGGTGGATGAGGAAGCCCCCGCCTCCCCCTCCAACGGGACCATCGACTCCGATAGACCCTTCCATAGACTCTAAAGATGGTAGAGAGCCAACGCAAGCCCTACCCCCGAACCAAGACCCCGCTTGCCCGCCCAACTTACCTCCAACGTAGGAGCCAGCCTGTTTGCCGTATTTTTGTCCGACCGCGGCACCTACAACCGCGCCCGCACCCGGATTGCCTGCTAAGGAACCCACGGCAAAGCCGGCTGCTCCGCCAACGTCAGCGCCATACAGGCCACCAGCATATTTTCCAGCGTATCCTCCGGCCAGTTTCCCGATATTTCTGTAGATATCTTGGCAGCTCGGGTTGGGGCTTGGGGAATGAACGCCGCTTCCGGCGCCGCCACTTACTTCTTTAATCTCAGCAAGGCTAATTACTCGCATGATCTCAACTCTTAAAAAAGTTATGTTATGAAAAATGACAACAATGCGAACAGACGCCAAGTGAAAGGCGCGGCCGATGGCCAATACCGATCGAATTACTTGAACTCAAAAACGCCCAGGAAATCGCCCGACAAATAGGCTATTAATTCTGGCTCGCGACTAGCTTAAGCGCCCTCCTAAAAGATCAGCCATAAGCTGAAACTCTTTATCGCATCGCTAGTATACACAGCCACATAGGCAACATACTCGCGAAATGTAACGGCAAGGAGAAATTATTCACAGCACTTTCAATGAAATAGCAGCTGACGCCGTTAAAGTTTCGACCTAATGCAATACTTGCCTCAATATGGTGGCACCTCCGCAAAAAGAACAAAACCTTGCAACATCAGATAACCTGAAATGATAGTTCAAGGTGAGCATAGCAAATTAATAAATCTATAGGAGATAGGGACCTACATCCCGCGACTGACGAAACCGATCGCGCAGCCGAAATAGCCGACTGGGGCGACTCATCCGCATGTGCGACTGGATGGGAAGTGAGGTAAGTAAACCGTTGTTAATATCTGTCGCTGGAAACACCGAACCATAAGGAAGGAGATATCAAACATCTTTGAGTCGCTAATACTCTCTTAAGTAAACTCGCATTCTCTCATGGGGGACGAGTCGCCGGATGCGACTCTACTTTCCGAAATTTTTAAGGAATCGAACCCGCCTGTGAAATAGCGCTTACGCGGCTAGGACATCATAGCCGCGCACCTCAATCGCTTTGCCGTCCTGCAAAGCGATAACGCGTTCTGCAGCCTCGATTGTCTCGCGTCGATGCGCTACCATGATTCGTGTAAGGCTCATGCACGCGAGTGCCCCGGTGACTTTTTTCTCATTATCGACGTCGAGGTGGCTCGTTGCCTCGTCCAATGCCAAAATTTTCGGCTCCTTGTAGAGCGCACGCGCCAATAGCACACGTTGCCTCTGGCCGCCCGAAAGACTGCTCCCCATGTCGCCAACGAGGGTCTGGTAGCCCATCGGCATCGCAGCGATTTCCTCGTGGATGGCAGCCAGGCGCGCGCAATTTTCTACTCTGGAAGATTCGAACTTCGCATCGAAAAATGCGATATTTTCTTGTAGTGAGCCGGCTAGCAGAACATCGTCCTGCATTACGGTGCCTACAAGCTGGCGGTACGCTCGCAATCCAAGCTGTGAGATTGGGATGCCATCGATAAGAACGTCGCCTTCCTCAGGCCGTAGTAACCCTAGAATGATCTTGCATAGCGTACTTTTGCCGCATCCACTAGGGCCCGTAAGAGCAATACTTTGCCCCGCAGGAATATGCAGGTCGATGCCATTTAAAATATATGGCTCGCCGTTAGAGTAGCGAAACCTAACATTTTTCAGGGTAATATTACCGTTGAGGCGACTAAGATCTGACTCTTGCGCCGGCTCTTCCTCAATCGGTTCAAGGACGATATCGGCGAGCCGCTCGGCATGTAAGCTCAGCATTTTGAGGTTGACACACAGATCGATCAAGTTGAACACGCGCCCAGAAAATGTACCGGCGTAGCTGGTAAAAGCCATCAGCATGCCTACGGTCAAGGTATTCCGCATAACAGCATCTGCGCCAAAGTAGAAGAGCGCGAGCCCTTGGCTACTGAAAATTGCAGTATTCGCGACTTTAAACAGTATTCCTATTTTTTGGGTCTCGACGTCGAGATTGATCACGTCCTGCTGCAGGTTTTGCCAACGGGCGCGCCGCTCGACTTCGCGCCCGAACAGCTTCAGCGGCGTGATGGCGCGCAGCGTTTCCAGAAAGTGGCTTTGCTCTTTCGCGGCTAAGATTAGCCGCTCCTGCGACGCTTCGCGTAGTGGCCCATAGAATGACCAGCGCAACAACGCATATATCGCGACCGCTGCTAACACCAGTGTCGAAAGCGTAGGGCTGTACATTAGCATCATTCCCAGTGCGAACAATGCCATCAATCCATCCAGCAGGCTTTCCACAAAAAGGCTGGTCAATGTACTTTGGATCGCTCCGACGCTGCCAAAGCGCGACACTACATCGCCGAGGTGGCGCTTTTCAAAATAGGTGACGGGAAGCCGAGTGAGATGCGTGAACAGACGTGTCGCCCACTGCTGGCCGATGTCAACGCTCCAACGCATCAGGAACCAACTGCGCGCCAAACCGATGGCAGTTTGAGCCACGGTGAGAAGACAAAATCCGAGCAGCAAGACTTTGAGCAGGTCGTGGTCACCACTGACTATGACTTCGTCCACAACGAACTGACTAAAAAGTGGTGACGCAAGTGCGAAGATCTCAAGTGCGAAGGCCAAAGAAATTAGCTGCACAAGCGCACGGCGCAAGCCCACGACGTGCCCCGTCAGATCACGGATTGCGATCTTCTTACGCTCTTCCTTAACGGTAAAATCGGCATTTGGCATCAATTCCAACGCGACGCCGGTGAAATGCCGGGATACTTCGTGCAAAGCCATCCGTCGTTCGCCAACGGCCGGATCAAGTAGTGTCACCATGCGTTTGCCACCAAACGCGCGGCCGACCCGTTTGAGCACGACAAAATGGTTCATGTCCCAGTGCAGGATGCACGGCATCTGCAACTTGTCAAGCTCTCCGATATCAAGCCGTAGCGGTCGCGCGGCAAGTTGTAGCGCAGAGGCATGGCGCATCAAATGCTCCAGCGTGGTGCCCTTAAGACTAACGGAAAAGCGTCGACGCAGCTCAACGAGGTCGACGCGATAGCCGTAGTGATTGGCGATCATGGCGAGACTGGCTAGCCCACATTCGCTCGATTCGGTTTGAAGTATGACGCGCATGAAGAAGTTGATGTGGTCTCAATAAGAACGCATGGCCAGCAAGGGCTCGGCGACCCATTCCCAGATCTTCCTGCGCTCCTGAAGAATGTCGGCTTCAAGAGTCATCCCGGGCTTCAATGCCTGCGAATGCCCATACACGTCGATCAGCTGCTTTTCCGGACGGACCCTGATGCGATACAGTGCTTCATTGCTATTAAAGCCAAGCAGACTTTGCTGGGCATTTGACAAAATGGTACTGGCAAGGTTCTGCGGCAATTCACCTGGAGCGAGCGGCGTGCGGCTGACATCCGTGACCGTGCCTTTCTGTAACCCGAACTTCTGATACGGAAATGCGTGATAGCGAAGTAGGACCGTTTGATTAACTGCGACGAAACCAGCGGCTCGACTGGGCGCATAAAGTTGGACTTCGAGTTCAGGTGTTGTTGTAGGAGCATCGCCCTGTCCGGGAATCAATGTCGCCAAGACCTGACCCGCGCCTATTGCCTGCCCGGGCTGATAAATGATGGTCGTCAGGACGCCATCCTTTGGCGCTGTGATCAGGAAAGATCTGTGATTGCTATTTTCTGCGACTTCCTGCTGAAGAGACGCCTTCGATTGCTGGATCTGCGCCAAGTCGCCTTCAAGGCTAGACGCCTGGGCAGTCAGTTCCGCCTCCGCGTCTTGACGGCTGGCCCGTAGTTGTACATCGGTCCGTCTTAAATTTTTGAGACGTGCGCTGAGGTCGATCAGCTCTTCCTGCTTTTGCTGGGCTTGCGCCAACGAGACGTAACCGCCTTCTGCCAGGCTCTCAAATTTGCTCAGGCTTTGCTGTGCGAGATCGATCCGGCGCTTTGCCAACTCTATTTCCTCTTCCAACTGGCCCTTCTCAGCGTCAAGCGCTTGCAAGCGTTGCTTCAGCGCCGTCTCTTTCTCATGATTTTGCGCAATTCGGACGCGCTGCGCTTCTTCCAAGCTCTGTTGCTTAGCAGTCAATTGCTGGGCAATCAGGAACGACAACTCTCCATTGCTCCCATTTCGCTCTGTGGACAACTCAAATAGCGTCTGGCCGACACGGACGTGCTCACCTTCCTTCACGGCATTTCGAATCAGAATGCCAGTGCCGGGCGCATTGATGCTTATAGTGCCTTGCACCGGTATCAAAATGCCCGTAACGTGGGCCTTTTTAGTGACATTGCCGATGAAGATGAATGCCAAGAAAACGGCCGAGATTCCCAATGCCAAGCCGGAAGCCAGCCATGACGTATTTTGCTGGGTGAGACGAATGGAGCCCATCCATTGATGGCTTAAGGAAGCTGTGACCTCTTGGCGAAACAGAGCCGATTGATGTACTTCGTTATGCGACATAAACTCGTTCTAATGCGCTTCAGGTGGGCCCTCCGAAAGTCATGGCCAGGCAAAGGTGTGCTTGCAAAGTAATTTTACCGATCAGCAACTTTATTTTGTATTACGAGAATATAATTCTGCGGTTATGTTGCAAGGTGGCAATTTGTTAGAATTCTGGTCATGGGCTTATGCTAGACAATTACGCAACCTCGACACCATCGGTGTTCTAAAGTGGTCCCATCAGTCAGGACATTCAGCCGGCTAGTTTGAGCTGTGTTCATTTCCACTCCAGCAGATACCTGGCGCTTCCCCCGTACTGCCGTCTTCCGCCCGTCCCGGGGCCGCGCCATCGAACCTGTTGGTGATCCGCGCGCCACCGTCGACGCCGGCCTGGCCCGGCAGACATGATCCGGTCTCGCGCAGCCCAACGCCTGATGCGGTCGGCGGGCGTTGTAGAACGCGAAGTACTGTGCGAAGCCGACCGTCAGCTCGGCCATGTTGGCGCCCCCTTCAGACACATCCTCGTACTTCACGTTGCGCCACGAACGGTCGACGGATGTTGTCCAGTGCCCGCCCGCGCGAAGCCCCCGCCGGTCGGCTCTACATCTGGTCGGTGCCGCTCACCTGATTCAGCTGCGTGACCGCCACCCACGCAGCATGAAGGGATAAACCTCGTGCGGCGGATGCGATTTGCTCGTCGCTGGCCAGGCGCCATGCCCGCCAGACCCGTTTCCCGCATCAGGCGCTGCGAGCGCTTGCAGTTGACGCGATGTCCCCTTCCTCGCAGGAATACCATCATGCGCCGACTATCATTGAACGTCGGTTGGTGTATTCCTCGACGATCAGGGCGCGCAGACGACCGTCTTCTTCAAACGGGCATTCCTAGCGCACCGGTGGCTCGCCGCGTCCTACCGACGATACACCATCGAACGAGGTACGCGGGCCAGCTCGCACCACATCGTCTGCGACATGTCGTCTTCCCGAGCGATCCTGCTTGCCCGCTCGGCAGGGCCCATTCCCCAACCTTTTTTTGAACCAATCCACCTGCGTCTTTCCCTTGCCGATTATGCTTTACAGCTTTTCCTCTGGACTGCTTTCGTCCACTGCTTCCGACGGCACTTGACGTCGAACAGGACATTAGCGTTTTCCTGCCACCTTCTTCCACTGGCCCACCAGCACCGGATACACGTCGTGTTCCTGCGCGATCCCAGTCACCGTCTGCAACCCGCGCACCGCTTCCATCCCGATCTTGGTCTTGAACTCCGCCGTGTGCACCATGCGCTTTTTACCTTCACCAGTTTGCCATCATCCTTTCGCGGACGAGAGCTGAAACCACCATCTCAAACTTGAGTCCACTATATTTAGCCGCAGCCGTGTGGAAGCGTACCGAAATTTCCTGGAAAGGGTCTCCTCCTTAAAATCGCGGCATTTTCCATGGCTTTGCGACCTTTCGAACTGTACAGCGTGCTATGCTGGCCCGACAGGCCGTGGATCTTCATAACCCAAAAATCATCGGTCAAACTTAGAAGTCCCTCCCTTGATAACTTTTTGCACAATGCAAAGCGGACAAGGCGACCAATTTACGAACCCGCGGCGCTAGGATTTTCCTCTCAGATTAGTCCATACCCAGCGATGAGCCAGCCCCCGTTACCCAATTCTCTTGAGAATACACGCGCCCGACCAAGCGCCCGAATCCGCCCCCGCCGGCTTACACGCGCCATGGCAGTAGAGCATATCCACGCTAAGCTATTACGTGGAGGGTCTCCGCGTACGCAAATGTTTATTTTGACGTCGCTGACTGGGCTTGCCGGTTTCGGTGCCTCGGCGGCTATGTTGGCGACCGGGTTGGAAGCGATGGGCTTGCGTTATTTCCTGGCAATGGGAGCCGCCTATATTGTGTTCCTTTCTCTATTGTGGGTGTGGTTACGCACGCGCCCTTCGGACTATCTCGACGAGATTGCTTGGGATCAGTTCGGATTAGACGAACCCAGTGGTGCGCCTCCTGATTTCAGCGGCGGTGGCGGCACTTTCGATGGCGGTGGCGCCAGCGCCAATGTCGACTTCGGCTCCCAGGACAGCACCGCTGACGTCGCTGTAGAAAAACCACTAGCGCCCGTAGTGCATGACGACGAAGGCATGCTTCCCCTCACAGTAGTTCTGCTCGCTGCAGGTTTGGCAATGTCCGCCCTGTTTGTCATCCGGTCTGCGCCGATGCTATTTGCCGAGATCCTAGTCGATGCATTACTGGCGGCCGGTCTGTACCGGCGATTACGATTACTTGATCCGCGACACTGGATCGTCGCCGCGATAAGACGTACGATTATTCCGTTTGTCTTGACCACGATAGTCGTGACAAGTGCAGGATACGTAATGCAAGTTTCGACGCCCGGGGCTAAGTCGCTGGGCGAAGTCATCGTTCGACGCTGAGTCGATCGAAAGGCGACCTCATGTTTCGCAGCCTATCAAGGGGCATGGCCCAGTTGATGCCAGCGTCGTTGCCAATCTGGCTTCATGACTGCTACCGTCCGGTACATGGGGGTCAACAACTGGCAGGATCAGGAATTCAAAGGTGGGGCGGCTGCACGCTTACAATCGGTCGTGTGCCGCTCAACGTGCTTTGGCCAGTCCGGCCTCGATCAACAACAAGCGCCATGCAGCGTAATCGATCTGCGCATGGGTCTTCGAATCAAGCGAGGCAAGCCAACGGCGTACGGCGCGCCCGTTTTTCATGCCGACCAGCGCTGCGACCTGATCGGCCGTTAAATCCAGCAGGTCGATTACTGCACGCACGTCGGCGGGAGTCGGCGCACAATAACCGGGATCGTTGTACGCCAACAGCGTCGCCGTCGCTGGCAGAGTCACTGCTGACACTCCCCCACGGCGCGCCCCTCGAAAACTCCGTCAAAGCCTTTGGCCGATGGGGAATCGGTGACAGCCTTCGCAACGGCCAGCACAAAAGATTCGCGTATGTAGGCGCAGCGAATCTCCAATTTTTCCTGACCAGAGCCGGCAGCGGAATCGATGATCCTCTGAAGGTTGACCGACGGAGCAGCTACCGCCAAACGAAATAGATCACCGTCGTCGACGAGCGGGTTCCACACCGAGATAGGTGCGTGTTCACGTTTATAAAGAAGGCCTGACCGGTACGGGAAGGACCTAGGAACATACATCATGTATTTGAACCCGACCGCGTTCGCAACCAATTCAAGGAGCTTTTGTTCGATATTGGATGTCATCGTTGTAGTCATCGCGCCTCCTATCCTCAGACCCAGAATCGGACTTTGGTAAATACGTGTATCTCGACGGTAACATCTTTACGGAAATTTTCTTGTTCAGTCTGCGTCTGGATTGATCTCGGCCAAAGGTTTACTTTGGAGCTCCGCAGTCCGCAGCCCGGGTAGCTGCTGACGAGCCGACAGTGTCATCGAGGGCCACGTACTGCAGCGCCATCTGCGCCTTGTACTGTTCGAGTAACAAGGGCTCATTAGCGAGGATGCGACGCGCCATCATTGTTATGCAGCTGATGTGATGGCCGTAAGCGTCGACCCAGTACCGTGTAGACACCCGATAGTGCGCCACTCAACATAGTCCCCACTATTTTTTAGCGGGGACTATCTTGGCGGGTGAAGCAGAACAAAAGAAGCGCCGGCGCAGCACCAACTATCCTCTGGAGTTCAAGCGGCAGCTGGCGCAGCAAGCATGCGATGAATCGGTGTCAGTAGCCCAGCTGGCGATGCAGCACGGGCTGAACACGAACATGGTGTTTCGCTGGCGACGCCAGTTGCGTGCCGGTTTGCTGGGCACGACGACGACGCAGTTTCTGCCGGTCGCGTTGACGGCCGAGCGGGAAGAACTGCTTCGCGTTGGCAGTGCGGGCACCATCGAAATTCAGTTGGGCCAGGCCACGGTCTGCATTCGCGGCACGCCCGATCCGGCGACACTGGCACTGGTGTTGCAAGGGTTGCGTCCATGATCGGGCTGCCCGCCGGTACGCGCATCTGGCTGGCCGCCGGCGTGACCGACATGCGCTCGGGCTTCAACGGCCTGGCCGCAAAAGTGGAAACGGCCTTGCAGGAAGACCCGTACAGTGGCCATGTGTTCGTGTTCCGTGGCCGGCGCGGCGACCTGGTGAAAGTGCTGTGGTGGACCGGCGACGGGTTGTGTCTGCTGTGCAAGCGGCTCGAGCGCGGGCGCTTCATCTGGCCGCAAGCCAGCGAGGGGACGGTAACGATGACGCAAGCCCAGCTCTCGATGCTACTGGAGGGGATCGACTGGCGGCGCCCCGAGCGCACCTGGCGCCCGCAGTCGGCCTTGTAAACGTAAGCTGACCCGCGTAAACTGGGCCGCATGCTCGACGCCTCCCACCTGCCCGACGATATCGACGCCTTGAAAGCGATGCTGCTGGCACGTGAGGCGGCGTTGCAGGCCAGTGAAGCACGTGTGGCGCACCTGTCCGCCGAACTATCGACGCGCACCGCCGAGATCGAGCATTTGAAGCTGGTGCTGGCCAAGCTCAAGCGCATGCAATTCGGCCGCCGCTCCGAGAAGCTCGACCAGCAAATCGAGCAACTGGAACTCAAGCTGGAAGACCTGGAAGCCGAGGAGGCGGTGGCCGAAGCTAAGGCCCCGGTAGACGTCGCACCGCGCAAGAAGGCCGAGCGCAAACCGCTGCCCGCCGACCTGCCGCGCGAGGAACGGGTGCTGCGTCCGGCTCTGGATGCCTGCCCGGACTGCAACGGCAAACTCGCACCCCTGGGCGAGGACGTGTCGGAACAGCTGGAGTTTGTGCCGGCCAGTTTCCGCGTCATCCGCCATGTGGGTCCCAAGCTGGCGTGTGCCTGCTGCGACCGTATCGTACAGGCCCCGGCGGCCAGCCGGCCCATCGAGCGGGGACTACCCGGACCTGGGTTGCTGGCCCATGTGCTGGTAGCGAAGTACGCCGACCATCTACCGCTGTACCGCCAGAGCGTGATCTACGCACGCGAGGGCGTGGAGCTGGAGCGCTCCCTGCTAGCCAGCTGGGTGGGTGCGGCGAGCACGCTGTTGCGGCCGCTGGGCGAGGCCTTGCGCCGCCACGTCTTCGCCGCCGCCAAGCTGCACGCCGACGACACGCCGCTGCCGGTGCTTGCACCGGGCAACGGCAAGACGCGTACGGCCCGCCTGTGGACCTACGTGCGCGACGACCGCGCCAGCGGCGCCACCGAACCGCCCGCCGTGTGGTTTGCGTATTCGCCCGACCGCAAGGGCGAACATCCGCAAGCGCACCTGGCCGGCTTTACCGGCGTGCTGCAGGCCGATGCGTATGCCGGCTTCAACGCCATTTACGACAGCGGACGCGTCGTCGAAGCAGCCTGCTGGGCCCACGCCCGGCGCAAGTTTTACGACCTGCATGCCGCTCGTCCATCGCCCTTGACCACCGAGGCATTGCGCCGCATCGGCGAGCTGTACGCCATCGAAGGGGCTATCCGGGGCAAGCCACCGGACGAGCGCCGCGCCGAACGGCAGGCGCGAGCCAGACCGCTGCTTGACGACCTGGAGCGCTGGCTACAGGCCACACTTGCACGCTCTCGCGCAAATCGGATACGGCGGCGGCGATCCTGTATGCGCTCAAATTGTGGCCGGCCCTGGCCCGCTATGCCGACGACGGGCGCATCGAGATCGACAACTCGGCCGCCGAACGGGCCTTGCGCGGCGTGGCACTTGGCCGCCGAAATTTCCTGTTTGCCGGCGCCGACAGCGGCGGCGAACGCGCGGCCGCCATGTACGGGCTCATCGGAACGGCCAGGCTGAACGGCATCGACCCCGAAGCCTGGTTGCGCCACGTGCTGACGCATATCGCCGACCACCCTGTGAACCGCGTCGACGACTTCCTGCCCTGGAACTGTGCCGCCAAACTGGCCGGCTGAACTCCGCTTCCCAGCGGTGTGACAAGCATCATCTCGTATCAGCTTCGGTAACTCAACACGGTGCTAGGACGACGCTTACTGATGGCCTGCGACGCCTTGCAGTTCTCCACCGCACAGCAGGCAAAATGCCTTCTCCCCGTCCAGGTCAGTCAGGCCCTCAGCTACTCGCTCTACGCACATACGCCAGCCCTCCGGGGCCAGTTCGAGGTGACGCATATGGAATACGGCAGCGGCTGCAGCGATGGAGCGGTAAGCGAGCATATCCATAACATTCTCCTGACGAACGCCCTGCCGAGGTAGCTGGGCATAAGCCATCCTAAGTAGTCACGCAAAATTTATTGTGAATTCGCTTCCGAAACCTTTCATCAGGGACTGAATTTCGTCAAGCAGATC
>Ga0209148_1001337_pt1 | contig 13046 bp, 11 predicted proteins | sample AraplaCol_mMF_r2_2_FD_184288 | JGI IMG/M metagenome (GOLD analysis project Ga0209148, IMG submission 184288) | Arabidopsis root microbial communities from North Carolina, USA - plate scrape CL_Col_mMF_r2 (SPAdes) (version 2) | ecosystem: Host-associated > Plants > Roots > Endosphere | place...
GCAAACACGTCGTTGTCGCAGCGCTCGTGGCGCTCGCGGGCAGCGCGCAGGCGGCCGGTGTGGTCGGCAACCCGAAGGACGGGGCGAGCAAGGCCGCCATGTGCATCGGTTGCCACGGCATCCAGGATTACCGCGCGGCGTACCCGGAGGTCTACCGGGTGCCGGTCCTCGGCGGCCAGAACCAGCAATACCTCGAGAACGCGCTGAAGGCCTACCGCAAGAAGGATCGCCACTTCCCGTCGATGAATGCGATCGCCGGTTCGCTGACGGACCAGGACATCGCGGATCTGGCGGCTTACTACGCCGCCCAGAAGGCCGACACGAAGGACAATCCCTACAAGTAAAGCGCGCGCCGCCGATCTGACCGGCGGGACAGGAGCATTCATGAATAACGCATTCAAGACGGCGGCGGTTGCACTGGCGGCCGGCCTCGCGATCGGTACCGCGCATGCGGCGGACACCACGAAGGGCAAGGAGCTGGTCGAGTCGCACAATTGCGCGGCCTGCCACGGCGCGCAGCTGAACAAGCCGATCAACGCAGAGTATCCGCGCCTCGCCGGCCAGCACGCCGACTACCTCGTGTGGGCGATGCGCCAGTACCAGATGGGGCTGACGAACCCGCTGCTCGGTCGCAATAACGCGATCATGCAGGCGCAGGTGCAGAACCTGTCGGTCAGCGACATGAAGGACATCGCGGCCTACATCGAGTCGCTGAAAGAGACCGATCTCGTCTTCAAGAAGTAAGCGCATCGGACCTTCCCGGTCCGTGCAGCCGGAGTACCCCGCCGCGGCGGGGTATTTTTTTGTCCGCGGCGCTCAGTCGCGCGACGCGCGGCGCAGGATGCGCTGCAGGTACGCGTCCGTATCGGGCGGCGTGCCGGTGCGCTGCGCTTCCCAGATCGTCTCGCCGAGGCATTCCATGATCATGTGCTGCGCCTCGTGGGTCGAATCGAGCTTCGCGGCCAGCTTGTCGTGCGCGGCGCGGATGCCGGGCGGCTGGTCGATCGACAACTGCTCGCTGATCGCGAGGTGCATCGACAGGTGCAGGAACGGGTTCGTGCGGCCTTCCTCGGGCGTGTAGTTGCGCGCGGCGGCGCCGTCGGCGTCCGCGAGGTCGTCGTGGTATTCGGGATGCTCGACGATCCAGTCGGCTGCCATCGCTTCCAGCGGCGTCAGGATCTCGCCGGCGCGCTGCTTGCGCCAGGTCTCGGTGAAAAAGCGACGGACTTCGTCGCGACTCGGATTGAACATGGTGGGGATGCGTCGTGATTCGGGCGGCGTCATGCCGCGTCGCGCATTGTACGCCGGGTCGGCGCACGGCGCTGGTGGCTGGCGGCGGGCGGCGCGCGGGCGGGGCGCCCGCCGTGGCATAGCGCGGGCGACGTCAACTGGAGTCGGCCGGCGCGGGCCGTGGCGCGGCGCAACGGGTAAGCGCGGGCTAGGCTGCCGGCCACCGGGCCGTTAAACTCCGACGATTCCCGTCGTCGCGCTCACACCGTTCCGTCATGTCCGCCACCGTCCGCTCATCGTCCGCCGCGCTGCAGGGCGCGCTCTATGTCGCGCTGTCCGCTGCCGCATTCGGCGCGATGGCGATCTTCGGTCGTTATGCGTATGCGGCCGGCGTCGACGTGCTCGGGCTGCTCATCGTGCGCTTCGCGATCGGCGGCGCGGTCCTTGCCGCGATTGCCCGGCACCGCCGCGTCGCATGGCCGCGCGGCCGCGCGCTCACGCCGCTCGTGGCGATGGGCGCGCTCGGCTACGTCGGGCAGTCGTTTTGCTATTTCAGCGCACTCCAGCATGCGCAGGCGAGCCTCGTCGCGCTGCTGCTGTACCTGTATCCGGCCTTCGTCACGCTGTTGGCCGCGTGGTGGCTCGGCGAGCGCCTCACGCGCGCGAAGGCGGTCGCGCTCGTGCTCTGTGTCGCGGGCTCCGCGCTGATGGTCGGCGGCGGCCACGGCGAGCCGCTCGGCATCGCGCTCGCACTGGCCGCCGCGGTGATCTATTCGCTGTACATCGTCGGCGGCACGAAGGCGACGCGCGGCGTCGATCCGCTCGCGACCACCGCGATCATCTGCCTGTCGGCGACCGCGACGCTCGTCGTGATCGCGATCGTGCGGACCACGGCGTTCGGCGCGCCGCCGCGCTGGCCGGAGACGGCCGCCGGCTGGGCGTCGATGCTCGCGATCGCGCTGGTGTCGACGGTCGCAGCGATGCTCGCATTCTTCGCCGGGCTCGAGCGGCTGGGGGCCGCGCGCACGTCGATGCTGTCGACGCTCGAACCGGTCGTGACGGTCGCGCTTGCGGCGCTGCTGTTCGGCGAGGCGCTGTCGCCGTTGCAGTGGGTCGGCGGCGTCGCGATCCTCGCGGCCGTGCTGGCGCTCGTGCGTGCGGGCGGCGCGGCGGCCGACGACGCGACGGCGACGTCCAACGCATAAGCAGGGAAACGGGGAAAGTCGTGGGGGGCCGCAACGGCGTTTGCGGGTCGTGCCGCGCGCCGCGCACGGCTCGGGCGGCCGCGTGCTGCGCGTCAGCCGCGGCCGGCGGTCACTCGTTCGGCGGTGGTGTCTTCGGCCGGAATTCGCACAGCGGCTCGATCGCGCAGTGCCAGCATTCGGGCTTACGTGCCTTGCACACGTAGCGACCGTGCAGAATCAGCCAGTGATGTGCGTCCTGCAGGAATTCCTTCGGCGTGAACTTCTCGAGCGCGGCCTCGACGGTCCGCACGTCCTTGCCCGGCGCGAGCCCCGTGCGGTTCGCGACGCGGAAGATATGCGTGTCGACCGCGATCGTCGGCTGGCCGAACGCGGTGTTCAGCACGACGTTCGCGGTCTTGCGGCCGACGCCCGGCAGGCTCTCGAGCGCTTCGCGATCGGCCGGCACTTCGCCGTCGTAGCGCTCGAGCAGGATGTTGCACGCCGCGATCACGTTCTTCGCCTTGGTGCGGTAGAGGCCGATCGTCTTGATGTAGTCGGCGACGCCTTCTTCACCGAGCGCGACGATTTGTCGCGGGGTGTTCGCGACCGGGAACATCTTGCGCATCGCCTTGTTGACCGACACGTCGGTTGCCTGCGCGGACAACATCACCGCGATCAGCAACTCGAACGGCGTCGTGTATTCGAGCTCGGTCGTCGGATGCGGATTGAGGCTCTGCAGCGTTTCGTAGATCGCGCGTCGTTTGGAGGCGTTCATGGACGGTTCTTGTCGGGCGGCGCGGTCGGACCGTTGCGGTCGTCGTTGTTCGGATCGTCGTGGTCGTCGTGGTCGTCACGGGTGTCCGCAGCCTCGGTGCCGCGCTGCGCCTGCTGTTCGGCGAGCCGCTTGCGGCGGGCTTCGGCCGCGTCGATCTGCGCCTGCACGGCCGCGCTCACGCCTTCGGTGTTCTTCGGTCCGGCACCTCGTTCGGACAGTTCTTCCTTCTTCTTGCGTGCGCGTTCGAGCGCGGCGGCGATGATCGCGCGTTTCCTGGCGTCGGCATCGTCGGCCGGGGCGGCGCCCGGTGCGCCAGGCGGTGCCGCGGCCGGCGCAGCCTTGGCCGCACCGGCACTGGCCGCGCGGCGGGCGGCGGCACGCGCTTCGGCGGCCTCCCGTTCGCGACGCTGGCGGGCGAGCCGGCGGTCGTGGCGTTCGCGCGCGGCGTCCGCCTGTTCCTGCGACCACGCGTCCCAGCCGGTGCGCTCGTCGGTCACGGGGACCATCGCGATGCAGTCGACCGGGCAGGGCGGCACGCACAGGTCGCAGCCGGTGCACAGCGATTCGACGATCGTGTGCATCTGTTTCGGTGCGCCGACGATCGCGTCGACCGGGCATGCCTGCATGCACAGCGTGCAGCCGATGCACAGGCTTTCGTCGATGAACGCGACGGCGCGTGGATGCTCGGTGCCGTTGACGGGGTTCAGCGGGATCACGGGCTTGCCGAGCAGGCTCGCGAGGCGTGCGATGCCTTCGGCGCCGCCGGGCGGGCACTGGTTGTAGTTCGCGTTGCCGGCGGCGATCGCGTCCGCGTACGGACGGCAGCCGTCATAGCCGCACTTCGTGCATTGCGTCTGGGGAAGCAGATCTTCGATGCGATCTGCGAGGGTCTTGGAATCGGTCACGGTGACAACGGGCGCAGCAGCGCCGAATGGCTCTCGGCCGCGTCTGGCGCGGCCGGAAAGGTTTGCCAAACCTCGATTATCGCCGATTTCCCGCATTGCGCTGGACGCTGTCTGTGCGCATAATCGAACCGCTTTTTTGCAGGGGCTCAGCAGGAGGGCGGCCGCACGCGGTGCGCTCGTTCCAGGGCAGCCGGCGCCGAGGCGGTGGGGGTGCCGGTCCGGATCACGCGGCTCACATAGCAAAACGCCACCATGAATCAGCCAAAAATCAAAAGAGATCCTGAAGGTACCCGCCGCCGCATCCTGATGGCGGCAGCCGAAGAGTTCGCGAGTGGAGGGCTGTTCGGCGCGCGCGTCGACCAGATCGCGCGCCGGGCCGAAACCAACGAGCGCATGCTCTATTACTATTTCGGCAGCAAGGAGCAGTTGTTTACGGCCGTGCTCGAACACGCGTTCTCCGCGCTGACCGAGGCCGAGCGCGTGCTCGATCTCGACGGCGTCGCGCCCGTCGAGGCCGTGACAAGGCTCGCGCATTTCGTGTGGGATTACTACCGCGATCATCCGGAGCTGCTGCGGCTCATCAACAATGAGAACCTGCACGAAGCGCGCTACCTGCACAAGTCGACGCGAATCCGCGAGATGATGTCGCCGATCGTCGCGAAGCTCGGCAACGTGCTGATGCGCGGCCAGAAGGCCGGGCTGTTCCGCAGCGACGTCGATCCGCTGCGCTTCTACGTGACGCTGTCGGGGCTCGGCTACTACATCGTGTCGAACCGTTTCACGCTGGCCGCGACACTCGGCCGCGACTTCAGCGAAGCCGACGAGCGCGCGGAGATGGTCAGGATGAACACCGAGGTGCTGCTCGCGTACCTGTTGCGACGCTGAGCCCGCGCGCCGATGAGCGGCTCACCGTTGGCCGCCGGATAAAAAAACGCCGCCGTGCGCAAGCAACGGCGGCGTTTTTGCGTCGGAACGCGGCGCGTCAGGCGGCCTTGCGCGCGCGAACGGTTTTGGCGCGTGTGCCGCCCGCGCGTTTCGCGGCCGGTGCGGCCTTCGCGGTTGCCGTCTTGGCGGGCGCAACCGTCACGGCCGGCGCCTTCGCGCGCGCGCGCTTCGGGGCGGTCGCGCGCACCGTCACCTCGGGTTGCGGCTTGCCGGCCGGCACGGCGGTGAGCGTCGTCGCTGCCGGTGCTTCGACGGGCACCTTGGTCGCGCCGTTCTTCGGTTCCGGCGCATGCTCGCGGATGAAATCGCGCAGCTGCGGGTAAATGATCGTGCGCCAGCGGCGGCCCGAGAAGATCCCGTAGTGACCGCACTTCTCGGCGGTCAGGCTGCGGCGATCGTCCTGCGGGATGCCCGTGCACAGCTCGTGCGCGACGTGCGTCTGGCCGCTGCCCGAGATGTCGTCGAGTTCGCCCTCGATCGTCATCAGCGCGGTGTGCTTGATGTCCTGCGGACGCACGCGCTCGCCTTCGACATCCCACGTGCCTTCCGCGAGCCGGAATTCCTGGAACACGACGCGGATCGTCTCGAGGTAATACTCGGCCGCCATGTCGAGCACCGCGTTGTACTCGTCGTAGAAGCGGCGGTGTGCCTCGGCGTCATCCTCGTCGCCGCGCAGCAGGCTCTGGTAGAAGTCCCAGTGCGACTGCGCGTGACGTTCCGGATTCATCGCGACGAAGCCCGTGTGCTGCAGGAAGCCCGGGTACACCTGGCGGCCTTCGCCCGGATAGTTCGCGGGCACCGTGTGGATCACGTTGTTCTCGAACCACGCGGTCGAGTGCTGCGTCGCGAGCGAATTGACCGACGTCGGGCTGCGGCGCGCGTCGATCGGGCCGCCCATCATCGTCATCGTGAGTGGCGTGTCCTCGCCGCGGCTCGCCATCAGCGAGATTGCCGCGAGCACCGGCACGGTCGGCTGGCACACGGAAATCACGTGCAGGTTGCGCGCGCCGATGTGGCGGATGAATTCCTGGATGTACGCGATGTAGTCGTGCAGGTGGAACGGGCCGACCTCGACCGGCACCATCCGCGCGTCGATCCAGTCGGTGATGTACACCTTGTGATCCTGCAGCAGCGTGCGCACGGTGTCGCGCAGCAGCGTCGAGTGGTGGCCCGACAACGGCGCGCAGACCAGCACGACCGGCTCGTCCTTCAACTGCGTGACGGCATCGGCGTCGTCCGAATAGCGTTTGAAGCGCAGCAGCCGGCAGAACGGCTTCTCGACGATCGTCTGCTCAACGATCGGGATGTTGTGGCCGTCCTTGACGATCTGATGAATGTTGAATTCGGGCTTCTCGTAATCCTTGCCGAGCCGGTACATGAGCTCGTACGCGGCGGCCATCCGCGTCGCGCCGGGCATCAGCGAGAACGGGCTGGACGGATTGGCGAACGATTTGGATGCGGCCTGGGCCCAGGCCGTGAGCGGGCTCAACATCGCCCGCTGGAATTCGTGCAGTTGGTAAAGCATGCAGACTACTCCCGCGTGGGGGACGGTGCGCAAGGGCGGCGTGGGGCGTCGCGGCGTGCCGTGTGGGTCGGCGACCGGCCATGTTGCAGTGCGGCCGGACAATCGAATCGATCATATCGGACAACGATGGGTGGTGCAATGCAACATTTCCCCGATTTTTCATCAAACTGTTGCGAATTGACGATCTCTGAAGAAGCCGTTCCGCCCCCGGTCAGCGCCCGGTCGCCACGGCCGGCGCGGGCTGGCCGGCCGCGCGCGCCATGGCGTCCTCGTGGTGCATCAGGTTCATCGCGGTGTGCACCAGCGCAACGTGCGAGAACGCCTGCGGGAAGTTGCCGACGAGCCGGCCCTCGACCGGGTCGTATTCCTCGGCGAGCAGCCCGAGGTCGTTGGACAGCGCGAGCAGCCGGCTGAAGAGCCGGTGCGCGTCGTCGATCCGGCCGAGCAGCGCGTAGTTGTCGACCAGCCAGAAACTGCACGCGAGAAACGTGCCTTCGCCGGGCGGCAGGCCGTCGTCGTACTCCGTCGTTCGGTAGCGCATCACGAGGCCGTCGTGCAGCAATTCCCGCTCGATCGCGTCGACCGTGCCGACGATGCGCGGGTCCTCCGGCGGCAGGAAGCCGAGCAGCGGCATCAGCAGCACGCTCGCGTCGAGCTCGTCGCTGCCATAGCTCTGCGTAAACGCCCGTTTGCCTTCGTGCCATGCGTTGTCGCAGACGTCGGCGTGGATCCGGTCGCGCAGCGCGCGCCAGCGGTCGAGCGACGCGGGCAGCCGGAACATCTCCGCCGACTTGATCGCGCGGTCGAACGCGACCCACGCCATCACCTTCGAGAACGTGAAATGGCGGCGGCCGCCGCGCGTTTCCCAGATGCCCTCGTCGGGCTCCTGCCAGATCTTCTCGAGATGATCGAGCAGCGAACACTGGACGGACCACACCGTGTCGTCGGCCTGCAGGCCGCCCACGCGCGCGAGGTGCAGCGCGGCCATCACTTCGCCGAACACGTCGAGCTGGAGCTGGTTCGCCGCGCCGTTGCCGACGCGCACCGGTTTCGAGTCCTGGTAGCCGGGCAGCCAGTCGAGCTCGATTTCCGGCAGCCGGCGCTCACCCGCGATCCCGTACATGATCTGGATTTGCTCGGGCGAGCCGGCCATCACGCGGCCGAGCCACGTGCGCCAGGCGCGCGCCTCGTCGTAGTAGCCGCCGCGCATCAGCGCGAGCAGCGTGATCGTCGCGTCGCGCAGCCAGCAGTAGCGGTAGTCCCAGTTGCGGTTGCCGCCGATCTTCTCCGGCAGCGACGTGGTGGGCGCCGCGACGATCCCGCCGGTCGGCTCGTACGCGAGCGCCTTCAGCGTGATCAGCGAGCGGCGCACGGCGGCCGCGTAGCGCCCCTGCACCTGGCAGCGGCCCGACCATTCGAGCCAGTAGTTCTCGGTGCGGGCGAGCATCGACAGCGGATCGCGCGCGGGCGGCAACCGCAGGTGCGACGCCGCGTAGCTGAGCGAAAACGGCACGCGTTCGTCGGCGCTCACCGTGAATTCCGCGAGCGTATGGAGGTTCTTGCCCGTGAGCGGCACGGGCGTGCGCAGCACGACGGTATCGGGGCCGGCGATCGCCTTCATGCCGTCCTCGCGCGTCAGCTGCGTGACCCACGGGACGGAGAAACCGTAGTCGAAGCGCAACACCAGTTCCATGCGCATCTTCATCGTGCCGTGGCGGCCGACGACGATCCGCACCAGTTCGGACCAGCCGTTGCCGGGCGGCATGAAGTCGATCACGGTGACGGCGCCGTCGGCGCTTTCGTAGTCGGTTTCGAGGATCAGCGTATCGCCGCGATAGCGGCGCGTCGTGTGCGTGATCGCGGCGTCGCCGGCCGGCGCGAGCAGCCAGCGGCCGTGCTCGGGCGTGCCGACCAGCGCCGCGAAACAGGCGCCCGAATCGAAGCGGGGCCAGCACAGCCAGTCGACGGAGCCGTCTTTCGAGATCAGCGCGGCGGTGTGGCCGTCGCCGACGAGGGCGTAGTCTTCGATCAGGGCGGGCATGGGCAAGCGGTCCTTGGATATTCGAGTTCACTATGCAGGCTGCGGCGCCCGGGCTTCACGCGCCGGCGTCGCGCCCCGTATACTCGGCTCGGCGGCGGAGCGCATGAACGGCCGGCGTTTCGTCCTATCTCAACACTTGAAGCGACTCGATGCAAGGAGGATTCAATGCCCAGCCGTTTACGCGAGCGTGACGCACGCGCTTCGACACGAGGGTTCCCGCTTAGGCTCGCTCACTGGATGAAAGGTTTCGCGATCGTGCTGTCCTTGTCCGCAACCCAGGCCTTCGCTCAACAATCGCCGGCGCCGGCCGACGGCGTCTACAACCTGCTGGTGGGCACCTATACGGGGCACGGCAGCGACGGGATCTACGTGTACCGCTTCGATACGAAAACGGGCAGCGTCGCGCCCGTGTCGTCGGCGAAGACCGTGAACCCGTCGTACCTGTTGCCTAGCCGCGACGGTCGCACCGTCTACGCGGTCAATGAACTGCCCGGCGACAACGGGCCGGCCACGCAGCGCGGTGGCATCAGCGCGTTCAGCTTCGATCCGAAGACAGGCGCCCTCACGTTCGTCGACCGCGTGTCGTCGGAAGGGAACGATCCCTGCTATCTCGCGCTGTCGCCGGACGGCAAGTACCTCGTCACGGCCAACTACTCGGTCGCGGCCGATCCGGGCGGCAGTTTCGCCGTGTTCCCGGTCCGCGACGGCGGTGCGGTCGGCCCGGCCGTGCTGACGGTGCATCATGAAGGCACGGGGCCCGTGAAGGGGCGCCAGGACGGCGCGCACGTGCACTCGACGGTGTTCTCGCCCGACGGCCGTTACCTGTTCGTGCAGGATCTCGGCGCGGACAAGATCTACGGCTACCGCTACACGGTGGACGGCAGCCGCGGGCTGATCAGCCCGACCGACACGCGCTACACGCCGGTGAAGGCCGGCTCGGGCCCGCGTCACATGGTGTTCAGTGACGACGGCCGGTTCGCGTACGTGACGAGCGAGCTCAACGCAGCGGTCGAGGTGTTCGGCTACCACGACGGCAAGCTGACGCCGGTCGAGACGCTGCCGATGACGGTGCCGGGCTTCAAGGGCAAGGTCGGCGGCGGTGCGATCCATCTGTCGCCGGACGGCCGCTTCCTGTACGCGAGCAACCGGGGCGACGTGAACGACATCGTGATCTACGCGGTGAACAAGGCCGACGGCCGGCTGAAGACCGTCAGCCGCCAGTCGAGCCTCGGCAAGACGCCGCGCGAATTCCTGATCGATCCGACCGGCAAGTGGCTGATCGTTGGCAACCAGGACAGCGACACGTTCTACGTATTCAGTCGCGACGTCGAAACGGGGCAGCTCGGCCCGAATCCGCAGAAGGTGGCAGTCGGCAGCCCGGTCGACTTCAAGCTGGTGCCGGTGGCGCAATAAATGCAGAAAGGGCGCTGCCTCGGCAGCGCCCTTTTTCGTTCGGGCGGCGGCTTGTGCGGGGTGCCCGTATCGGTCGTCGGCCGCGCGGCCGCCGTGCTCAGTCGGCCGCGGCTGGCACGAGCACCTCGCGGCTGCCGTTGATGCCCATCGGTGACACGAGTCCGGCCGCTTCCATCTGCTCGACGAGTCGCGCGGCGCGGTTGTAGCCGATGCGCAACTGGCGCTGCACCGACGAGATCGACGCGCGCCGCGTGCGCACGACGAACGCGACCGCTTCGTCGTACAGCGGATCGGCTTCCGCATCCGGCGCGTCGCCGAACAGGTCCTGCGTCGCACCGTCGGCCGCCGGGCCGTCGAGAATCCCTTCCTCGTACTGCGGCTCGCCGAACTGCTTCAGGTATTCGACGACCCGGTGCACTTCCTCGTCTGCAACGAACGCGCCGTGCACGCGCTGCGGGTAGCCCGTGCCCGGCGGCAGGAACAGCATGTCGCCCTGGCCGAGCAGCGATTCGGCGCCCATCTGGTCGAGGATCGTGCGCGAGTCGATCTTCGACGACACCTGGAACGCGACGCGCGTCGGGATGTTCGCCTTGATGAGGCCGGTGATCACGTCGACGGACGGGCGCTGCGTCGCGAGGATCAGGTGGATGCCGGCCGCGCGCGCCTTCTGCGCGAGGCGGGCGATCAACTCCTCGATCTTCTTGCCGGCGACCATCATCAGGTCGGCCAGCTCGTCGATCACGACGACGATCAGCGGCAGCTTCGACAGCGGCTCGGGATCCTCGGGCGTCAGCGAGAACGGGTTGCCGATCTTCTTTTCCTTCGCCTCCGCGTCGCGGATCTTCTGGTTGAAGCCTGCGAGGTTGCGCACGCCGACGGCCGACATCAGGCGGTAGCGCTTCTCCATTTCACCGACGCACCAGTTCAGCGCGTTCGCCGCGAGCTTCATGTCGGTGACGACCGGCGCCAGCAGGTGCGGGATGCCTTCGTAGACCGACAGCTCGAGCATCTTCGGGTCGATCATGATGAGCCGCACGTCCTCGGGCGTCGCCTTGTACAGCAGCGACAGGATCATCGCGTTGATCGCGACCGACTTGCCCGAACCCGTCGTGCCGGCGACCAGCATGTGCGGCGCCTTCGCGAGATCGGTGACGACCGGGTGGCCGGTGATGTCCTTGCCCATCGCGATCGTCAACTGCGATGCCGAATGCTGGTACTGGCGCGATTCGAGGATTTCCGACAGGCGGATCATCTGGCGTTTCGCGTTCGGCAGCTCAAGGCCCATGCAGGTCTTGCCGGGAATCGTCTCGACGACGCGGATCGACGTGAGGCCGAGGCCGCGCGACAGGTCCTTCATCAGGCCGACGATCTGGCTGCCGCGCACGCCGAGTGCGGGTTCGATCTCGAAGCGCGTGATCACCGGGCCCGCCGATGCGCCGACCACGGTCACCGGCACCTTGAACTCCTGCAGGCGTTGCTCGATGACCTGGGCGGTCTGCGCGAGGTGTTCCTCGGTGATCGTTTCGACGTCGTCGGAGGCAGGCTCAAGCAGGTCGAGCGTCGGCAGTTCGACGTTGAACGATGCGGGCGCGTGGAATTCGAACGCGTTCGGGCGCGGCTGGCGCGCGGGTGCGGCCGATGCGTCCGGGGCCGGGACGCTCGATTCCGCCGGAGCCGGCGGCACGGTGGTCCCGGAAAGCGTTGCGTCCGGAGGCGGTGCGGTCGTGACGGCCGGGATGGCGGTGCCGGTTGCCGCAGGCGTCGCGCCGGTGCCGGGCATGGACCAGCTCGCCGATGCAGCCGCGGGAGCCAGCGGGGTGGTGAACGACTGGGCCTGCGGCGCCGGAGCGGACGCGATGGCGTGCGCCGGTGTCGCCGTGTCGATGGATTCGCCCGGTGCGGAGAAGGTTGGCATTGCCGACATAGGCGCCGTCGCGTAAGTCGGGGACGCGGCCGATGCCGTCGCGGCGGTGGTCGTGGCGAAGGAGGCCGGCGCGCTACCCGACGCCGCAGGCACGCCGCCGAACGCGGCGGGCGCAGCGGCACCGATCGTGCTCGTTTGGGCGAGCGCGCCGGAAGACGGCGCCGGGACGACCGACGGGGAAGGCGCGATGCCGGGTGCTGAGTGCGCTGCTCCGGCCGGCACGGCCTGCGTACCGGTCGACCAAGCGTCAGGCGTGCGGCTCGTCGGTGCTGCCGAAGGCGTCGCCGATGCGGTCGACGTTGCGGTTGATGCGCTGCCGGACGGGGCGGTAGACGCGATCGCAGGCGACACCTGCGTGCTTTGCGCCGGCTGCAATCCGGTTGCGCTGAAGGACATGCCGGTCGATGCGGGTGCCGTCGCGGCTGCCACGATCGGCGCGGTCGCGGACGGCTGCGACGTGGCCGGACCGGAAGCATTCATCGCGGGCGTCAGGGCAGACGCCGCCGCCATGCCTGGAACGGCCGCGGAAGGTTGTGTCACGGTCACACCGTGGGCTCCGGTCGCAGCCGTCGGAGCAGACGTCGCCGCGGGTGCGAGCGGCTGCGCGGTGGGAAGGGCGGCGGCACCGGTCGAAGGCGTGTGGGCGGGTGTCGTCGGTGCGGGTGCCGGCGTGACCGTGGCCGATGCCGCGCCCGTGGTACCGAGCGCCGATGCTGCCGCTGCCGGCACGTGACCGATGGAACCGTATGCGATCCCCGTGGCGCCCGCCGGCGCGAACGGCTCAGCCGATGCAACGGGCGCTGCCGATGCGGGCGGTTGCGACGGCGACCAGGAGGCCGTGCTCGTCATGCCGGACAACGAAGGCGTAGCGGCGGCAGGTGTGCTGTTCGACGTGTTCGCGAGTGCCGGTGCAGCAGAGCCCGGCGCGGTGCCGACGCGCGACGACGCGGTAGTTGACGAAATCGTCTGCGCAGGAGAGGGGGATTCAGCGGACAACGGCTTCGACCACGATGCGGACGCAGGTTCCGCGATCGCGGATGTCGACGCCGCCGGTGCGGGTGGCATGGCGTGTTGCGTGCCGGCAGGCGATGGTGCGGTTTCTCC
>Ga0209148_1001338_pt1 | contig 13044 bp, 11 predicted proteins | sample AraplaCol_mMF_r2_2_FD_184288 | JGI IMG/M metagenome (GOLD analysis project Ga0209148, IMG submission 184288) | Arabidopsis root microbial communities from North Carolina, USA - plate scrape CL_Col_mMF_r2 (SPAdes) (version 2) | ecosystem: Host-associated > Plants > Roots > Endosphere | place...
CGATAGCGCGCGCCCTGCCCCGCGATCGTCTTTCCGCTGTCCCGGAAGCGCGCGAAGGTGGGCGTATTGAGGCCAATCGCATTCTCGAACCCGATCTGGGTGAAGGCGCTGTCCTCGGCGCTGATGATCACCCCGGCCTTGCTGACATTCTCGAACCGGACATCCTTGCCCCAGAGCGAATCCGAATAGCCCTCGTCGATGTCGATCCCGACCGGCGTGTTGCGGATCGCGACGTTGACGAGCGTCAGGTCGACCTCATGCTCGCGGATCGCAGCCTCGCGCTGGCCGTCGAACGAGGAATCGACCAGCGTGAACTGCCATGCAGGGGAGGTCTTCTCGCTGATGATCCCGTAACGGCCGCCGTGGAAATGGAGATCTTCCATCTCGTTGCCGGCGAGATAGACCCCCGCCAGGCCGGACCCCAGGTTGAAGTCCATGTGACTGAGGAAGGTATGCTGCGCGACGTGGAAGCGCGCGACGACCGCGCCGGCATTGCCGGCGCCGATCTCGAAATCGACATTGCCCATCGCCGAATAGAAGGTGCTGCTATTGGCGTCGGCGGTGTCGGGGTTGAAGGGTATTGCGGTCGCGACCGGGAAAGGCGGCTTCTTGTTGCCGTAGGTATCGCGGCCGGTGAACACGATCATCGTCGCGACACCCTTGGTGAAGCCGGGCGTGTCGGGTGCGAGCAATATCACCGGCCGGGTCTTGCCGACGCCGAAGACGCGTACCGCAGGCGGGATCAGGATCGATCGCGTGATGCGGTAGCGGCCCGAGGGCAGAAATACGATTCCGCCCCAGCGATTGTCGACCGCCTTGTCGATCGCGGCCTGGATCGCGCCGGTGTCGTCGGCACGACCGTCGCCTACGCCCTTCACGACGGTCGCGCGCGGATCGTTCGGCATGGTCTGATAGACCGATGTCGTTGCCGCGGACGCCATCACCGGCGCGCCCAGCAGGGCCGCCGCGAGCAATTTGGTCTTCATGCCATCTCCACTAAACGAAGCTGATTATTGGTCCGGGTCCTTGCCCGTGAACGGCGAGCAGCAGGGTTTGCCGATCGCGTGGAATTCCATGATCTCGGCGCGCGTCCCGTCGGGATCGAGCAGGTTGAGCTGCCACTTGGCGTCGCGCCCGATCTTGGGCGTCTCCTTCTGCCCTTTCAGCCGGTCGCCATTCCAGAGCAATGTGTAAGCCGCGCGGGTATCGGCGACGCCCAGCGAGAAATGGTTGAGCACGCCCAGATCGTGTGGGTTCATCGTCGGCGGAATGCCGACCGTGTCGGGCGTGCCGACCACCATATATTCGAGCCAGTCGGTCCCGTCGGGCACCTGTAACGAGATCCAGGTGGGGTTATCCTCGCGCATCCCGCCGAACCAATAAGGCCGGAAGCCGAGGATGTTGCGCCAGAAAGCGTCCTCATTGCCGCGATTGTGGATGATGAAGCCGACATGGATGATGTGGCGCGACAGCGGATTGGGCGCGATCGACGGCGGGTTGGCCGGGCCCTGCACGAATTGGACTTTGGTGCCTTCAGGATCGGTCACGTCGAACCAGCGGCTGCCGTCGGCGCCGCTCTCCACCTTGGCAGGCACCTTCACGCCCTTCGACTTGAGATATTGCCGCATGCCTTCCGCATCGGCGGTGTTGAACGCGGCATGGTCCATGCGGTTGATCGAGCTGTTCCCAGCGGGCAGCGGCAGCACTTCGACGAACTGGCTCGGGCTGAAATAATAACGCGCACCGGCGGAATTTTCGGGATCGGGCAGCTTGGTCGCGCCCAGATCGTGCACGTAGAAAGCTTCGCTCGCGGCCGGATCGGCGGCATAGACCGCCAGATGCGAGACAGAGGTCAGCGGCGGCCGTGTGGGCGGGGCGGCAAACAAGACAGCGCTGCCAATCAAGGCCATCGCACAGCCAAACGCACGCCGCATCACCATCTCCCCTACGACCATCGCTTCGTTGTTAGCGCGACCATAGCCCGATATGATCCGCTTGCCAGCCCTACAAAGGTCGCAGGCAGGAGGATGAAATGCCAAAGGAAATCACGCGTCGCAGTTTGATCGAGCTTAGCGTTGCGGGTGTCGCCGCTCTCGCCGCGGCCGAATCCAAGGCGATCGACCGCCCTATCTTGCCCAAGGACCAGAAACTGGGCTTCGCTGTCGTCGGCCTCGGAAAGCTCGCGCAGGGTGAGATCATCCCCGGCCTGCGCCAGGCCAAGGGTGCCAAATTGGTCGCATTGGTGAGCGGCCATCCAGACAAGGCCAAGCGCATCGCCGACGCCGAGGGCCTGCCAGCCGATGCAATCTACAATTACGAGAATTTCGACCGGATCGCGAAGGATCCGCGTATCCAGGTCGTCTACATCGTGCTGCCCAACAGCATGCACGCCGAATTTACGATCCGCGCCTTGAAGGCCGGCAAGCATGTGCTGTGCGAAAAGCCGATGGCGACCACGGTCGCCGATTGCGAAGCGATGATCGACGCGGCGAAGAAGGCCGATCGCAAGCTGATGATCGCCTATCGCTGCCACTACGACCCCAAGAACCTCGCCGCGATGCGCGCGGCACGTTCGGGCCAGCTCGGCAAGCCGCGCCTGTTCGTGACCGATATGGGCCGCCAGGCCGATGTGTCCGATCCATCCGATGCATGGCGCGTCGACAAGACGCTCGCGGGTAGCGGCGCGATCGGCGACATGGGCATCTACGGCATCAGCGCCGCGCGCTACATGCTCAACGAGGAACCAATCGAGGTCCGCGCCTGGTCCAACACCAATCCCAATGACCCGCGTTTCAAGACGGTCGACGACCTGATTTCCTGGCAGTTCCGTTTCCCCTCGGGCGCGATCTGCAACGGATCGACGTCGTTCGATTATAACGCGACCATGTCATTCGAATTGTGGGGCGAGAAAGCACGCCTGCGTGCCGATCCCGGCGCCTTCTACGGCGGCAACCGCTTCGAGATCGTCGATGGCGGCAAGTTCACGCCGATGGACATCCCCGAGGTCCACCAGTTCGCGCGCGAAATGGACTGGATGGCCGACGTCGTGCGGGGCAAGGCACCGATGGTTTCGCCCGGCGAGGAAGGGATGCAGGATCTTCGCCTGATCCTCGCGCTCATCGAATCCGCCCACAATGGCGGTGCGCCGATCAAGACCGACTGGGGCTACAAGCGCGCGGTCGATCCGGCGGCCGTGGTCGATATCGTGGCGTGAAGAATGGGGAGGACCAGCGGATGGCCGGTCCTCCCCTTCCCTTGGCCCTCCCGTAGCCGGGAGGCGACCGGTTTACGAAAGCTCGTTGGTCGGCTTGGCGCCCCACAGAGCGTAAAACAACACGTAGAGCTCGCACGCGGCAGTCAGCAGGAACGACAATTGCAGCCCGTACGTATCCGCCAGCTTGCCCTGAACGATCACCAACGCGCCGCCGGCAATCGCCATGATCAGCAGGCCCGACCCTTCCTCGGTAAGCGGGCCAAGGCCCTTGATGCCGAGCGTGAAGATGGTCGGGAACATGATCGAGTGAAACAGCCCGACCAGGATCAGCGACCACATCGCCACGGGCCCATGCGCAAACACCGTGATCATCATCACCACGAACGCGCCGATCGAGAAAGCCGCGAGCACGGTTTCGGCGCGCACCTTCTGCATGATCGCCGAGCCGACGAACCGGCCTACCATCATCCCGCCCCACAGGAAGGTGAGGTAGCGGCCCGCCTCTTCATGCGTCAGATTGGCGATGGTCGGCTGGCTCACGAAATTGACGAACAGGTTGGCGACGCCGATCTCCGCGATCAGATAGATGAAGATCGCGGGCACGCCGAACACCAGGTTGCGATGGCGCCACAGCGAATGATGCTTGCGCTCTTCCTTGGCGACGCGGCTGGTGGCCGATCCCATAGCGGGCAGCGGAAAGCGCGCGATCACCACCGCAAGCACGGTCAGCACGATCGCGACCAGCACGTAGGGCAGTACCACTGAATGCGCGTCGGCCAGCCGCTGCGCGGGGGTAAGGACGGTGCCCTCCTTGACGGTGCCGCCCACGGAACGGCCGAGGATCAGATAGGCGCCGAACAGGGGGGCGAGCATCGTGCCCGCCGAGTTGAGCGCCTGGACCAGATTGAGTCGCGAAGAGGCAGTGGCGGGCGGGCCGACCACCGCGACATAGGGATTGGCCGCGACCTGCAACAAGGTGATACCGCTCGCGATCACGAACAGCATTACCAGCGTCACGCCGTAGGACGGCAAGCTCGCCGCCAGCACCATGCCGAGCGCACCCGCTGCCATGATCAGGAGGCCCACCACCAGGGATTTCTGATAGCCGATACGCTCGATCAGCTTTGCAGACGGGATCGAGGCGAAGAAATAGGCGATGAACCACACGCTCTCAATCAGCGTGGTCTGGGTGTAATTGAGGTCGAACACGCTCTTAAGGTGCGGCAGCAGCGTGTTGTTGATGACCGTGATGAAGCCCCACATGAAGAAGAGCGTCGCCAGTAGCGTCAACGCGGGCCGGTAATCGAAGCCCGGATCGACCGTGCCCTCGGCTACGGATGTGGTTCCAATCGGTCCAGCCATGATCCTCCCTCAATTCCTAACGCTGAAGGCTTATTGCCCTTTGGTCATTTGTATGAGTATTGAGGCAAAGCCCTAGCGTCAATCTCGCCGCACCGTAGCGCTCCCATTAAAACGCCCATACAGACGAGGCCAATGTCCAAGCTCCGCTCCCGCGCCTGGTTCGATAACCCCGAAAATATCGACATGACCGCGCTCTATCTGGAGCGTTACCTCAACTATGGCCTGAGCCTGGAAGAGCTCCAGTCGGGCAAGCCGATCATCGGGATCGCCCAGACCGGGTCCGACCTCTCGCCCTGCAATCGCCACCACCTCGTGCTGGCCGAGCGCGTGCGCGAGGGGATTCGCGAGGCGGGCGGGATCGCGATCGAATTCCCGGTCCATCCGATTCAGGAGACGGGCAAGCGCCCGACGGCCGGCCTCGACCGCAACCTTGCCTATCTCGGCCTGGTCGAGGCGCTCTACGGTTATCCGATCGACGGCGTGGTTCTGACGATCGGGTGCGACAAGACCACGCCCGCCTGCCTGATGGCGGCGGCGACGGTGAACATTCCGGCGATAGCGCTGTCGGTCGGGCCGATGCTCAACGGCTGGCACAAGGGCGAGCGTACGGGCTCGGGCACGATCGTCTGGAAGGCGCGCGAGATGCTCGCGACCGGCGAGATCGACGCGCAGGGCTTCATCAAGCTCGTCTCCTCGTCCGCGCCGTCCACCGGCTATTGCAACACGATGGGCACGGCGACGACGATGAACTCGCTCGCCGAGGCGCTCGGTATGAGCCTGCCCGGCAACGCCGCGATTCCCGCGCCCTACCGCGACCGGCAGGAGAGCGCCTATCATACCGGCCTGCGCATCGTGGACATGGTGCGCGAGGATTTGAAGCCGTCCGACATCCTGACGCGCGACGCCTTCCTCAACGCGATCGTGGTCAATTCGGCGATCGGCGGATCGACCAATGCGCCGATCCATCTGGCTGCGATCGCGCGCCATATTGGTGCCGAGCTCGATATCCGCGACTGGCAGGAATATGGTCATAAGGTCCCGCTACTGGTGAACCTCCAGCCCGCGGGCGAATATCTGGGCGAGGACTATTACCGCGCGGGCGGCGTGCCCGCAGTGGTGGCCGAGCTGATGAAGCAGGGTTTGATCCGCGAGGACGCGATCACCGTCAACGGGCGCAGCATCGGCGACAATTGCCGCGACGCGACGATCGAGGACGAAAAGGTCATCCGCCCCTTCGCCACCCCGCTGAAGGAGGAGGCCGGCTTCCTCGTCCTGTCGGGTAACCTGTTCGACGCAGCGATCATGAAGACCAGCGTGATCAGTCCCGAATTCCGCGCACGCTACCTCTCCAACCCCGGCGATGCGGATGCGTTCGAGGGACCCGCGGTCGTGTTCGACGGGCCCGAGGATTATCACCACCGGATCGACGATCCCGCGACCGGCATTACGCCCGACACGGTTCTGTTCATGCGCGGCGCGGGGCCGATCGGCTATCCAGGGGCAGCGGAGGTCGTGAACATGCGTCCGCCCGCTTACCTGATCGAAGACGGCATCCACGCCCTTCCCTGCATCGGCGATGGACGCCAGTCGGGCACGAGCGGGAGCCCCTCGATCCTCAACGCCTCGCCCGAGGCGGCGGCGATGGGCGGGCTCGCTTTGCTCCAGACCGGCGACCGCGTGCGGATCGACCTCAGGAAGGGCAGCGCCGACATGCTGGTCGACGCGGCCGAACTCGACCGCCGCCGCGCCGCGCTCCAGGCCAAGGGCGGCTATCCCTATCCCGCCTCGCAAACGCCGTGGCAGGAAATCCAGCGCGCCGTCGTCGGGCAGATGGACACCGGCGCGATTCTGGAAGGCAGCGAGAAATATCAGCGCATCGCACAGACCAAGGGCCTGCCGCGGGATAATCACTAGAAGACGCCACCCCGGACTTGTTCCGGGGCCCACCGTGTCACAAGCTTGGTCAATGCGGATGACGGGTTGATGCCGGAACAAGTCCGGCATGAAGGGTCGAGCTCACCCCTGGAGCGACAATTCCGTGTCCTCAAGCGCGAGCCGCACCAGTTCCGCCATCTGCTTGCGCGCCGCAACGGGATCGCCCGCGACGATCGCGTCGTAAAGCAGCTCATGGTCCGGCAACGGATCGCGCGGCAAACCGCGCTTGCGCTGCTTGAAGACGGTGGTCCAGCTCACCGCCGCCGCGATCGAGCTCGACAAGGTGACGAGCGGCGCGTTGCGTGCGGCCGACAGGATCGCGGTATGGAAAGCCTGGTCGGCGGCCTGGCCCTCAGGCGTGGCGAGGCCATGCCGACGCATTCCCTCGATCGCTTCCTTCATCCGCTCAAGATCGGCCGCGTCGCGGCGGCGGGCGGCAAATTCGGCGGCGGCGGGTTCGACCACCATCCGCAATTCGAACAGGTCGCGCACGAAATCCTTGTCGGGCTCTCTCTCGAACGACCAGCCCAGCACCTCGGGGTCGAGCAGATTCCAGCGTTCGCGCGGGGAGACGCGCGTGCCGGTGCGGGTGCGGCTTTCGACCAGCCCCTTGGCGATCAGGATGCGTACCGCCTCGCGATAGGCGCTGCGCGACACGCCCAGCGTCTGTGCGAATTCGATCTCGCCGGGCAAGGTCTCGCCCGGCTCATAGCGGCCAGCCAGGATGTCCACCCCCAGATCGTGCGCGATCGTGCCGTGGATACGGCGCGCGCTCGCCGGGGCCGGCGGCATGGCAATATTCGTGTTCCCTCGTTTCGCCATGCGCCCTCCCCCCCGACTTAAGGGCAAGCGCGCAGGATTGTCGAGCGGCGGCGTCAGAGCGTGCGGACCGTCACAGGGTCGACCGGCGCATGCACGATCGGATTGCGCAGCGGCAGCCGGAAGGCATCGGCTTCGATTTCGAATTCGTCGCCTTCCTGCGTGACCACCCCGTCGGCGAAGGAGGCTGTCGCCGTCCCGAAGAAGTGGACGTGCACGTCGCCTGGCTGGCGGAACAGGCCATATTTGAAATGGTGATGCTCCAGGTTGGACAGGCTGTGCGACATATTGGCCTCGCCCGACAGGAAGGGTTTTTCCCACAGCACCGCGCCATCGCGGAGGATCCGGCTGGTGCCGCGCACATCCGCCGGCAGTTCGCCGAGCCTGAGCTCGGGCCCGATCGCCGCGTGGCGCAGCTTGCTATGGGCGAGCCACAGATAATTGCCGCGCTCTGTGACATGATCGGAGAATTCGTTGCCGAGCGCATAGCCCAGCCGAACGGGCATGCCGTTGCGATCGATCAGGTAGATGCCCGCAATCTCGGGCTCCTCGCCTGCGTCGAGTGCGAAGGCGGGCGACATCAACGGATCGCCCGTGCCGACCAGCGTGCTGCCGTCGCCCTTGTAGAACCATTCGGGCTGGACGCCGGTTGCGCCGGGCGCGGGCTTGCCGCCCTCGACCCCCATCAGGAACATCTTCATCGAATCGGTCGGCGCCGGATTCTCGACCGCGGAGCGGTGCATCTTGTCGCGACCCTCGGCCGAGCCAAGGTGCGTGAGCCCGGTGCCGGTCACGATCAGGTGCGGGGGATCGGGATGATCGATCGGCGCGAGCAAGGTGACCGTATCGAGATCGACCGCGTCGCCCAACCCGTCGGCCGCGATCACTTCCAGCATGGTATGCCCCAGATCGAGCGCGCGCTGCGCCAGCGCGATCACGCTGTCCACGCCCAGCACCGTGCGCGCGCTGCCGTCATCGGCCACCAGCGCGAGCCCTCTTTTCCCTTCATGGCGATATTGAACGAGCGAGGTCATATGGTCCTTCCCTATTACTCAGACAAATCGCAGCAAGCGGCGGGAAAGGCAAGACCCGCAACCGAGCGGCCGCAACGCGGTTTCGACGTGCTGACGATCCAACTCGCTGCTATCCAAGCATGTGTTTTATTGAGCGGGTAAGATGACAGCGATCACGTGCGCTTGTGGCGAGGTACTTTTCGAAGCGGTCGGCGCGCCGATGATGTCGGTGATCTGTCATTGCACGAGCTGCCGCACGGCGGGACAGACGCTCGACTCCCGTTCGCCCGTTGAACCCATCGTCGACGCTGCCGGCGGCACCTCGGTCGTCGTATGGCGCAAGGATCGCGTGCGGTGCGTGCGGGGAAGCGATCGGCTGGTGGCGCATCGACTCTCGCCGGACGCGCCGTCGCGCCGTATGGTCGCCTCATGCTGTGCGACGCCGATGTTCGGCGACTGGACCAGGGGTTTCTGGGTGTCGCTCTATCATGGCCGCGTCGCGGACGCGCCGCCTCCGTCGATGCGGGTCATGACGTCCGACGTACCGGCCGGCGTGATCATCCCCGACGACATCCCGCACTTCCGCGGTCGGCCAGCGCGGTTCCTGGTCAAGCTTCTGACGACATGGGCAGCCATGGGCTTTCGCAAGACCCGCCTTGCCGGCGTGGCGGACTAGGCTCTACCGATCGGAGACGTGTGGGGCTGGCGCTATCCCGTCGGCCACCAGCCGCTGAAACATCGCGTCCATCGCTTCCGGTTCCAGCCGCGCCTTCGCCTTGAGCCACCAGGCAAGCAAGCCCGTGAAAGCGCCCACCACGAACTGCTGCCTGATCTCGCGCGCGACCGCATCCGCTTGCGGCAAGCGGGCGAGATCGCGCCGTGCCAGTTCCGAGACCAATTTGTATAATTCGTCGAGCAGCAAGGCGCCGGCGCGCGCCCCCGAGAAGGCGGAATAGAGCCCGCGATGGTCGACCAGGTGCCGTAGCACCGGAAGCGCGAGGGCAAGCGGAAAGGGTGGCCCGCTCGACGGACCTGCATCGATCAACTCGGCCTGCAGCATCCGGAAACACAGCCGCAGCAGATCGTCCTTGCCCGAACAATGTGCATAGAAGGTGGACCGCCCGACGTTCGCCTCGACCAAAATCTGCTCGACCGTGATCGACTCATAGGTCTGGTGCGTCAGCAGGCGGATAAAGGCTTCGCGGAGGGCGGCCTGGGTCTTGAGGATGCGACGATCGACGGGCCGGGTCACGAAATGCTCCAATGCCGGACTTTTCAGCCGGACCGTTCGCAAACGAACATCAGGCGCGCGAAATCTCTCGAATAACCGAACAAATGTTCATTATCGCTTCGGCCGTGTCGCGCCAAGCCAAAGTCGGCCTCGCCACCGGAAAGTGAATATGGACAATCACCAAAGCCATCGCATCGCTATCGGCACCCGGATCGTCCCGCTGGAGCTGACCACCGTATCTGGCGTGCCGGCCCCGCTCCCGTGCCCCGGGCGGCTGACGCATCTCCAATTCCGGCGCTTTGCCGGCTGCCCCGTTTGCGACCTGCATCTGGCCAGCTTCCGACGGCGGCATGCCGAAATCATGGACGCCGAAATCGCGGAGGTGGTCGTCTTCCATTCCCCGGCAGCCGCCCTCCAGGCTTATTCCGATGAACTGCCGTTCGCGCTGATCGCCGATCCCGAGAAGCGCCTGTATCGGCGCTTCGGTGTCGAGCAATCGCCACGCGCCCTCCTCGATCCGCGCGCATGGCCCTTCATTCTTGGCGGCGTGGTTCGATCGCTCGTGAGGATCGTTCGCGGCCGTCAGCCCATGCCCCCGATCTCGCCCGAAGGCGGCAGCCTCGGCCTGCCGGCCGATTTCCTGATCGCGCCCGACGGCACGTTGGTTGCCTGCCACTACGGCGCGCACGCCTACGATCAATGGTCGGTCGATACGCTGCTTGCGCTCGGACGTATTGGATCCTGCCGAGACTGAAGAAAGCGCCACGCTACCCGTCTAATGTTCTCTTTTTGTTCTTGACATTTTTCGCATTTCGTGCGAAAGAACCTGAGACGGTCGATCCAGGGATTGGACCGTCCCTTTCACAAAAATTTGGTTGCGCCGCAGTCCCCGTCACCGGGCGAGGATGCTGCATCGTGCGCGCAGGATCTGACGGGGGATAGCGATGCGACAATTCACCAATCCACAGGATACTCGGAAGCGGCCCAGCGGCGTCGGCCCGATTGGGGACGTGCTTGCGCCGCCCCCTAATCTTTATATCCAAAACCGCCCGCCCTCCCTGTGGCGCATGCCGACAGACACAGCCGGCCAGCTTGGCAGGAATATCATTCTTGCCGGGCTGGGCTCCGATCTCGACAATCCACAGCCCGGGGGCTCACCACCGACAGCCGGGCTATCGCTGGCGCAGCACTTGAGCCAAAATCGTACGGCACAGACCGGATATTCCGGCGGCCAGTCACCGATGCCGTCCGCGCGTCCGGCTATGGCGGGCGCTACTCCGCCTCAACCACAGCAGCGATCACTGTTCGACGTCGCCGGCAGATTTCACGACTTTCAAGCCGGACCCAAAATTGCCCGCCCGAATGGATGGGAAGAATTGATACCCGTCGTCGGGCCCGCATGGGACGCAGCGGCCGATCTGCAGGACGGCAATTATGGCTCCGCGGCTTTCAACGCCGCGATGGCCATTGGAGACGCTCTTCCGGTCGGATATCTCGGCAAAGCGGGAATGGGCGCCTGGAAGCTCGGCAGGGAGATGGGAACATTTCTTCCGAAGGCGGCGGCCATTCAAAGAAAGCTGCACAAGATCGGCATGGCACTGCCAACCGAAGAGGTGCACCATGTGCTCGCACTGAATGGCCTCGGCCGCTACGTGCCAAGCTTTAAGAACAGCCCTCTTTTCCTGAAAGTTTTGCCGAAGGAGGCGCATCGCAGGCTACACGGCCGCTGGGCCGGACAGCCGAAGTTCGGCCTGCTTCCACAGCTGTGGCATGGCACAACCGATTGGATGAAAGGTGTTGCGGCAGGGGGTGTCAGCTATGCCACCGATGAAGCTCAAAATCTTGGGCAATGGCTTTGGGGGAAACCCCAGCCCGCACAGCAAAAGTAAAAACTGGCGCACCCGAAGGGATTCGAACCCCTGGCCTCTGCCTTCGGAGGGCAGCGCTCTATCCAGCTGAGCTACGGGTGCCGGTGCCGTGGAGGGGCGCTTAGCAAAGCCTTTGCGCCCCGGCAATTCATGCCGTGCCCTTATCTTTCGGCGCGGGCGTTTTCGGCCTGAAGGCGCACAGGTCGATCTCGACGCAGCGCCAGCATTCGGGCTTGCGCGCCTTGCAGACGTAGCGGCCGTGCAGGATCAGCCAGTGATGCGCGTGGCTCTTGAAGGTCTGCGGCGTGACCTTTTCCAGCTTGGCCTCGACCTTTTCGACCGTCTTACCCGGCGCGAGGCCGGTGCGGTTGGAGACGCGGAAGATGTGCGTGTCGACCGCGATCGTATCGTGGCCGAAGGCGACGTTGAGCACGACATTGGCGGTCTTGCGGCCGACGCCGGGCAGTGCCTCCAGCGCGGCGCGATCCTCCGGCACTTCGCCCCCGTGGTTCGCGATCAGTTGCTCGGACAAAGCGATCACATTCCTGGCCTTGGTGTTGAACAGGCCGATCGTCTTGATATGCTCCTTCAACCCCGCTTCACCCAGCGCGACCATCGCCTGGGGCGTCTGGACCTGCTGAAAGAGGCGTTTGGTCGCCTTGTTGACCCCCACGTCCGTCGCCTGCGCGGACAAGGCGACCGCGACCAGCAACGTATAGGGGTTCACATATTCGAGCTCGGTCTCGGGCGAGGGATTGAGCTCAGCCAGCCGACGGTAGAATTCGAAGACGTCGTCCTTCTTCATTCGAAGCCGAGCACGTCGCCCATCGTGTAGCGCCCGGCCGGCTTGCCCGCGAGCCAGAGCGCCGCCTTCAATGCGCCCTTGGCGAAGATGCCGCGATTTTCGGCGCGGTGGCCGAGCTCGATCCGCTCGCCATCGGTCGCGAACACCACCTGATGGTCGCCCGCGACCGATCCGCCGCGCAACGAAGCGTAATATATCCCGCCCACCTCGCGTTCGTGCGGGCCGTCCTGCATCCGGTCGAAGCGGTTGAGTTCGGTCGTGCTCGCGGCACCCCGCCCGATATTGGCCGAGGCGCCGAGCAACAGCGCCGAACCCGACGGCGTGTCGAGCTTGTGGCGATGGTGCATCTCGACGATGTCGATATCCCAGTCCGTCCCGAGCGCGCGCGCCGCCTGCTCGACCAGCTGGCGCAGCATGTTGAGCCCCAGCGAGGTGTTCGCGGTCTGCAGCACCGCCACGTCGCGCGCGGCCGCATCGATCCGGGCATGATCCTCAGGCGTAAGCCCGGTGGTGCCGATCACGATCGGGGTACGGCTCGTGCGCGCGCCGTCCAGGCCCTGCGCCAGCATTTCGGGGGTGGAGAAATCGATCAGCACGTCGCTCGCCTGCGCCAGTGCCACGGCGGTTTCATAATCGCCCAGCACCGCACCCGCGCGGTTGATCCCGCCAGCGATCGCCACGCCTTGCGCCACCGCCACGTCGGCGATCGCGCGGCCCATGCGCCCGGTGGCGCCGATGATCCCGATCCTCACGCTCATGCGCGCGCTCTGACACAGGCGCGCGCTTGGCGAGCGCGG
>Ga0209148_1001339_pt1 | contig 13038 bp, 9 predicted proteins | sample AraplaCol_mMF_r2_2_FD_184288 | JGI IMG/M metagenome (GOLD analysis project Ga0209148, IMG submission 184288) | Arabidopsis root microbial communities from North Carolina, USA - plate scrape CL_Col_mMF_r2 (SPAdes) (version 2) | ecosystem: Host-associated > Plants > Roots > Endosphere | place: USA...
TCACGCTCTTTGACCGCGCCTCCCGTATCGGCGGCCAGTTCAACATGGCCAAGCGCATTCCGGGCAAGGAAGAATTCCACGAGACGCTGCGCTACTTCGATCACCGCCTGGATGCCACGGGCGTCGAGCGTCGGCTCGGTACCGAAGCCTCGGCGGACACGCTCGCGGAAGGCGGCTTCGATACCGTCATTCTTGCCACGGGCGTGCTGCCGCGCCCGCTCGCGATCCCGGGCGCCGATCATCCGAAGGTGCTCAGCTATCTCGACGTACTGCAAGGCGACGCGCCGGTCGGCGAAAAGGTCGCCATCATCGGCGCGGGCGGCATCGGCTTCGACGTCGCCGAGTTCCTCACCGAAGCGGTGCCCTCGCCCACCACCGATGTTGCGCGCTGGACACGCGAGTGGGGCGTGGACATGGCGATGACGAAACCCGGTGGACTGATGCCGGCCCATCCCGAGAAGCCGACGCGCCAGGTCTGGCTGTTGCAACGGACCGAGGGGCGACCGGGAGCGCGGTTGAACAAGACGTCCGGCTGGGTGCATCGCGCCACGCTGAAGAACAAGCGCGTACAGATGGTCGGTGGCGTGACCTATGAGCGCATCGACGACGAAGGGCTGCACGTGGTCGTCGAGGGCAAGCCGCAAGTGCTCCCGGTGGACAACGTGATCGTCTGCGCGGGTCAGGAGCCCAACCGCGCCCTGCACGACACCCTGCAGGCGCGCGGCATGGATGTGCGCCTCATCGGCGGCGCCGACGTGGCCGCAGAACTGGACGCGAAGCGCGCGATCGATCAGGCGACGCGCCTGGCCGCGACCCTCTGACCACCGTCCCGAGTGGGAGCCCGCTTGGTGGGAGCCCGCTTGGTGGGAGCCCGCTTGGTGGGAGCCCGCTTGGTGGGAGCCCGCTTGGTGGGAGCCAGCCTGCTGGCGATGGGTGCTCGCGGAACACCCATCGCCAGCAGGCTGGCTCCCACCCGATTCATCAGCGCGGCGGCAAGAAGGCTAAGGATCGGCAATGTGGGAGCACTGTGGGAGCCGCTATAGCGGCGAGGAAACTTGCGTCACGGCTTCACCGCTCCGTCGGCTTCTCGCCGCTATAGCGGCTCCCACAGGCGTGGTGCCCTCACCGCTATAGCGGCTCCCACAGGCGTGGTTCCCCTCACCGCTATAGCAGCCCCTAATCGGACAGATCAGCGCTTTTCGATCGGCGTGTACGTCTGGTCTTCCGGGCCGGTGTAGTTCGCGCTGGGACGGATGATCTTGCCGTCCTGACGCTGCTCGATCACATGCGCGCTCCAACCGGACGTGCGCGCGATGACGAACAGCGGCGTGAACATCGCCGTCGGCACGCCCATCATGTGATACGCCGACGCCGAGTACCAATCGAGGTTCGGGAACATCTTCTTCAGTTCCCACATCAGCTTCTCGATCCGCTCCGACACTTCGAACAGCCGCGGATTGCCGCCGTCGGTGCAGAGCTTGCGCGAGATCTCCTTGATGATCTCGTTGCGCGGATCGGACACCGTGTAGACCGGATGACCGAAGCCGATGATGATTTCCTTGCGCTCGACACGCGCACGGATGTCGGCTTCCGCTTCGGCGGCATCGCGATAACGCGCAATGATTTCCATCGCCACTTCGTTCGCGCCGCCATGCTTCGGGCCACGCAGCGCGCCGATGGCACCGGTGATGGCCGAGTACATGTCCGAGCCGGTACCCGCAATGACGCGCGCGGCGAACGTGCTGGCGTTGAACTCGTGCTCGGCGTAGAGCACCAGCGAGCGATCCAGCGCGTGCGAATGCAGTTCGCTCGGCTTGCGGCCGTGAAGCACGTGCAGGAAGTGCGCGGCGATGGAATCGTCGTCGGTCTCGGTCTCGACGCGCTTGCCGTTGTGGCTGAAGTGATACCAGTACAGCAGCATGGAGCCGAAGCTCGCCATCAGCCGGTCGGCGATGTCGCGCGCGCCGGTCACGTTGTGATCGTCCTTCTCGGGCAGCACCGTGCCGAGCACGGAGGCACCGGTACGCATCACGTCCATCGGATGGGTCGCCGCGGGCAGCAGCTCCAGCGCGCTCTTCACCGGTGCCGGCAGGCCACGCAGGCGCTTCAGCTTGGCGCGATAGGCGTTCAGCTCCATCCAGTTCGGCAGCACGCCGTGCACCAGCAGGTAGGCCACTTCCTCGAACGAGCCCTTGGCGGCGAGGTCGTGGATGTCGTAGCCGCGGTAATGCAGATCGTTGCCGCTGCGGCCGACCGTGCACAGCGCGGTATTGCCCGCGGCCACGCCGGACAGCGCGACGGACTTCTTGGCCTTGGGCTGGGTGGTGGTGGTATCGCTCATCGGTGTAACTCCTTAAACCTTCTTGGAGAACAGTTCGTCGAGGTGACGTTCGTAGGCGTGGTAACCAATGCGGTCGTACAGCTCCTCGCGCGTCTGCATCGTATCGATGACGTTGCGCTGGTGGCCGTCGCGGCGGATGGCGGTGTACACGTTCTCGGCGGCCTTGTTCATGGCGCGGAACGCGGAGAGCGGATAAAGCACGATGCCGACGCCGACGCTGCCCAGTTCTTCGGTACTGAACAGCGGCGTCTGGCCGAACTCGGTGATGTTGGCGAGGATCGGCGCCTTCACGGCGTCGACGAAGCGCTTGTAGGTCGGCAGGTCGTACGCGGCCTCGGCAAAGATCGCATCCGCGCCGGCTTCGACGCAGGCGATGGCGCGCTCGATCGCAGCGTCCACGCCGTCCACGGCGATGGCGTCGGTACGCGCGATGAGGAAAAAGTCGGGATCGGTCTTCGCATCGGCGGCGGCCTTGACCCGATCGACCATCTCCCCGGCGCTGACGATCTCCTTGCCGGGCCGATGACCGCAGCGCTTCGCGCCGACCTGGTCCTCGATGTGGCAGGCCGCGGCACCAAACTTGATGAGGCTCTTCACCGTACGCGCGATATTGAACGCGCTGGGGCCGAAACCCGTGTCGATATCGACCATCAACGGCAGGTCGCAGACGTCGGTGATGCGGCGCACGTCGGTCAGCACGTCGTCGAGCGTGTTGATGCCCAGATCCGGCAGGCCGAGCGACCCGGCCGCCACGCCGCCACCGGAGAGATAGATGGCGCGGAACCCAGCGCGCTTGGCCAGCAAGGCATGGTTGGCGTTGATCGCGCCGATCACCTGCAGCGGCTGTTCAGCGGCGAGCGCTGCACGGAAACGAGCGCCGGCCGAGGGTTGCTGTGCCATGAAAGTCTCCAGGTAAAGACCGGCATTTTAGCGCACCGGACCGCCCGGGCCTTGCTGCGTCGCGGCGGAACCCGCGACGAGCGCTTCGCTACGGCGCCTGGCGGGCGCCGCAGTGCGGACCACGCGCGATCGCCCGGCGAATGTCTTCCAGCGCGTTTGGATCGTCGAGGGTCGAGAGATCACCCGGATCGGTGCCCTGCATGAGCGCCTGCAATGAGCGGCGCAGCAGTTTGCCGGAGCGGGTCTTCGGCAGCGCGGGGACCACGTATACGCAGCCTGGGCGGGCGACGCCGCCCAGCAGTTCCACGACGCGGCGCTCCATGGCCTGCGCCACGTCGCGCGGATCGTCGGTGACGCCTTGCTTCACCGTGGCGAATACCGCGGGCACCTGGCCTTTCAGCTCATCCGTGACGCCCACGACGGCTACCTCCGCCACGGCGCCTAGCGTCGCCACCGACTCCTCGATTTCGCGCGTGCCTAAACGATGACCGGCCACGTTGATGACGTCGTCGGTGCGACCGAGGATGAAGTAATACCCATCGGCATCGCGTACGGCCCAGTCGAGAGAGCTGTACAGCAGCGTCTTGAAGTGGCCGAAGTAGCTGCGCCGATAGCGCTCGTCGTCACGCCAGATGGTCGTGAGGCAACCCGGCGGCAGCGGCGGCTCGATCACCAGCACGCCTTTTTCGCCGGGCGCCTTTTCCTCGCCCGTCGCCTCGTCGATCACGCGCATGCGATAGCCGAACGTGGGGAATCCGGGCGAACCGGGTTTCACGGGCTTCAGGTCCAACCCGGGCATCAGCGACAGCGCCGGCCAGCCCGTCTCCGTCTGCCAGTAATTGTCGATCACGGTCTTGCCCGTACCCTCGCTCAACCATGCATAGGTCGGCTGGTCCAGGGGTTCGCCGGCAAGAAAGATCCACTTCAATGCCGACAGATCGTATTTTTTCAGCCACTCGGCGTCCTGCTTCTTCAGCACGCGGATACCCGTCGGCGACGAGAACATGGTGCGTGCGCCGTAGGTCTCGCACAGCCGCCACCAGATGCCCGGATCGGGCCCCGTCGGTAGCCCTTCGTAGAGAATGGCCGTGCAGCCGCCAATGAGCGGGCCATACACGTTGTACGAATGGCCGACGGCCCAACCGACGTCGGAGGTGCAAAGGATGGTCTGCCCCGGTTGCAGGTCGAAGATGGTGGTCATGGACAGCGCCAATGCCACCGCGTAGCCGCCGACGTCGCGTTGCACGCCTTTGGGTCGACCGGTCGTGCCCGAGGTGTAGAGCAGATAGCTCGGTTCGTTCGATTCCAGCCAGGTGACCGGCACGTGTGCGTCCGCGTGCTTCGCGCGAAGCGTTGCGTAATCGACGTCGCGTCCCGGCACCGTGTCCATGTCGAGATCGAGCCCGCGTCGCACGATCAGCACACGCGGTGGCGGTGCCTTGGCCTCGCGCAGCGCGGCATCCACCAGCGGTTTGTACGGAATCACCTTGCCGCCACGCATGCCGGCATCGGCGCAGATCAACAGCGCGGGCTCCGCATCGTCGATGCGCAGCGCGAGGTTGTGCGCGGCGAAGCCGCCGAAGACCACGGAATGGATAGCACCAAGACGCGCGCAGGCAAGCATCGCGAACACGGCTTCCGCAATGTTCGGCATATAGATGACCACACGGTCACCCTTGCCCACGCCAAGCTCCTGCAACGACGCGGCAAACGTGTTCACCTCGCGATGCAGCTCGCGGTAGGTGATCTCGCGGGTGATCCCGGTTTCGGTCGACACCGCCACGATGGCGAGCTGATCGGGGCGCGCATCGAGGTGACGATCGATGGCGTTATGGCAGAGGTTGGTGGTGCCTCCGACGAACCAGCGGCGAAACGGCGGCTCGCTGTCGTCGAGGATGCGCTGTGGCGACGTGTCCCAGTGGATCAGCCGCGCCTGCTCGCCCCAGAACGCTTCGGGTTCGTCGACGGAACGCCGCCACGCGGTTTCGTAGTCCATGCTCAGGCCTTCGGGTGGGACCGTCCGAGAGTATGTGAGGTGCCGACCGAGTGCCTCTGGACGATGGTCGAAACCGCGGGACCTCCGTCAGGCGAAGGCCCCGCGGATACGCCGTTTATTTCCCCTGCCCCGGCCGCGCCACGCCGTACATCGCCCAGGCGATCTTCTTGAGCAGAGCCTGGCGGTCGTCACCCTCGGTATAGAGATCGAAGTGCGTCTTGCCGGGGAAGAACTGGATGTCGCTCTTCGCGTGCAGACCGTCGAGGGTTTCTTTCAGCAACCGCGCGGAACCATCGAGGTAGAAGGTATCGGCGGTACCGACGAACAGATGGATCTTGCCGTCGAGGTCGGGTTTCAACGCCGGCCACTGCGTGCGCAGCCGCTGCGCGATGTCGTAGTGCGCGCGCCAGTACGCCGCCACGTCGGGATCGACCGCGCCGGTGTCCCGGTTGAACATCGGCTGCGGGCGGCCATCCTTGCCACGCGGCGAGAAGACCCACTCGAACGACGCGAGCTGGCCGCCGTAAGGCCCGAGCACGCGTTCGAGCTTGGCGAACGTCTCGAAGGTGGCGATGACCTTGCCCTTGTCGCGAACCAGAGGATTGGCCGAGCCGTCGGGTTTCTTATAGGCGTTGGCATTCGGCGCGTAGATGTCGATGCCGGTGAAGTCGCGGAAGTCGCTCGGATCGGGCGACGTGGACCAGGTACCGCCGAAGACCGTCGGGTAGCGGGTCTGCAACCACAGCGTGGCCCAGCCGCCCGACGAGTGACCATTGAGGAAACGACCGCTCGGCTTGGCATCCATCCGGTAGCGGCCTTCCAGCCAGGGGATGTACTCCGTGGTCAGTGCCTGGCCCCAGGGCCCGTTGTTCACCGAATCGGCGAATTCGTGCGTGCCCGTCGGGCCGGACTCGTCGAGCAGTACCCAGATCATCGGCGGGATCTCTTTCTTCGTCATCGCCGTCCACAGGTACGTCATGGTGGGGGCGAAGCGGTCGAAGCCGCCGCCGAAGCCGTGGGTCAGATACACCGTGGGATAGCGCGTGCTGCCGTTGGCATCGTAGCCGGGCGGCGTGACCACCCAGGCGCGAATCGAGAGCGGGCGGCCGGCAAATGCGGTGAGCAACGGACTTTCCAGCACCTCTGCATGGGCATGCTGGCGCGCTTCGGGAAGCGCGTCGCGCAGGGCCTGCGGCACGGAGGGCGGGAGCACCCAGGGATCCTTGGCCGGCACGCTCTTGCTGAGCTTGATCGTCGGCACGCTCGCGCCGGGCGACAGCTTCACCGGCGTCACCTCGCTGACGAGGTCGCCCGCGTGACGGCCGCTGTAGTTGTAGTCGTGGTTGACGTCGAGCACGGCCTGGAACAGGTAATCGCCCGGCGGCAAGGCGGAGAACCCGGCCGGGAACGCCTCGCCGTCCGCATCCAGGTCGACCGACTGGCCGGGCGCGATCCAGCTCACCTCGCGTGCCGCCACGGACACCGCCTTAGGCTGGAACGGATTGGTGTCGACGGCATCGATCTTGCCGTCCTTGGCGTCGGCCGCGGGCATCGCGAACAGCAGCAAGCGGCCGGATGTGCCCTTGTCGACCGCACCGTCGAGGGTCACGCGCACGATGCGGTGCGCCAGCGGCGCGTCGTCCGCATGGGTCGCGGCAGCGCCCCCGGCGAGGAAGGCAAACAGCAGGGCCGCGCGGGCCGGCGAGCTTTTCATCGGAAGTCCCCTTATCGAGCCGCGGCGCGCGGCGTGGCAACATGGCCGATCCTGCCACGAGACTAGGAGCGAACGGAATGGACGCGGAGTGGATCAGCCGGCATGCGCTGTCGATCTGGGCGGTGCTGCTGGCGCTGGCACTCGTCGGCACCGACCTCGCCTGGCGACGCGCCGTGCGGCGCCGCGAGGGCCAGGATGCCGCTGCGCGCCGCCTGCTTCGACCGGTGACCGTGATCGCGGTGGTGGTCGCCACCCTGACGATCGCCGCAGCGATCGCAGTCGAGGTACGCGAAGCGGCCGGTCTTACCGTCTTCGATGCCGCGCTCGCGCAGGACCTCCGTTCCAACATGCCGCTCCCGGCGTTGCGGGTGATCGCGCTGCTCACGCATGCCGGCGATCCCCTCGTGGTCGGCGTCGCCACGCTGATCGTTTTCGTGGCTCTTCTTTGGCGGCGCCACGTCCGGCTCGCCGCGATGTGGATCGCGGCGTTGGTAGGTACGGCGCTCATCAATAGCGCATTGAAGGCATGGTTCCAGCGCGAAAGGCCGCTGCACGATCACGGCTTCATCATCGAACGCAGCTACAGCTTCCCCAGCGGGCACGCCTCGGGATCGATGGTCTTCTACGGCATGCTCGCTTACGTATTGCTGGTGCTGGCACCGCCCCGGTGGCATCGCGCGATCGTGGTCGCAGCGGTCGCCATGATCACGCTGGTGGGCATCAGCCGCATCCTGCTTCAGGTGCATTATTTCAGCGACGTGATGGCCGGCTACGCGACTGGCCTCGCCTGGGTCACGCTCTGTGCCGGCAGCGCGGAGTACGTCCGCCTGCGCGAGGGACGCCGCGCTACGACGTAATTTCATGCGGGCATGACGGCGCGAATGGTTCCTTGTGACGCATGAGCCACGCATCCTCCTTCGCCATCGTCATGAACGCCGGGTCCGGCAAGCAGTCCGCTGAGGAGGCTCGGCAGACGATTGCCGCCGTCCTCGACGCGGCCGGACGCCCCTATCGCTTCTTCCTGATCGACGGCGATCGAGACATCGTGACCGTGGTCCGCGACGCTGCGGCCCACGCCAAGGCGACCGGCGCCGCACTGGTCGCAGCGGGTGGCGACGGCACGATCAACTGCGTCGCTTCCGCCGCCTGGGCGGACGATCTGGTCATGGGGGTGCTGCCGCAGGGCACGTTCAACTTCGTGGGCCGCACTCATGGCATCCCGCTGGACGCGCGGGAAGCGACCGAGGCGCTGGTGCGCGCGACGCCGTGCGACACGCAGATCGGCATGGTCAACGACCGCGTGTTCCTCGTGAACGGTAGCCTGGGCCTTTACCCGCAGGTACTGGAAGATCGCGAGGCGTGGAAGCAGCGTTTCGGTCGGCACCGCATCGTGGCCCTGTGGTCCGGGCTGGCGACCATGATGCGCGGCTATCGCCCGCTGCGTATCGAAGTGAGCGACGGCGAGCGCACTCGCCAAGTTCGCACGCCCACGTTGTTCGTAGGCAACAACGCACTGCAGCTGGAAAAGATCGGGCTCGACGAGGCCGAGGCCGTGCATCGCAACGAAGGATGGCTCGCGGGTCTGGTGCTGAAGCCGATCGGCAGACTCACGATGCTCGGACTGATCCTTCGCGGCGCACTGGGCAAGCTGGGTGAAGCCGAGAACGCAGTGAGCTTCGCGTTCCGCGAAATCACCGTACAGCCGAAGCATCACCATCATGCGATCAAGGTGGCGGTGGACGGCGAGATCGTCTGGCTCAAGCCGCCGATCGTGTTTCGCGCCGCCCCGCGCCCGCTTCGTCTGCTCACCGATCGCGTACGTCAACCGGGGGAGGACCCGGGTTGAGCCTGGTCGTCCAGATCTCCGATCCGCATTTCGGGACCGAGCGTGCGGAAGTGGTCGACGCACTGCGCACGTCGATCCGCGCATTGCAGCCCGAACTGGTGATTCTCTCGGGCGACGTGACCCAGCGCGCACGGCGTGCGCAGTTCGCTGCCGCGCGACACTTCGTCGATACGCTCGAACGGCCGTGGCTTGCCATACCGGGCAATCACGACGTGCCGCTGCTCAATCTCGTCGCGCGGGCGTTCGATCCCTTTGGAGGCTATCGTCGAGCCTTCGGCACCGACCTCGAACCGATCTTCACCGCCCCCCGCCTGCTGGTCATCGGCGTCAACACGGTGCGTGCCACCCGGCACAAGAACGGCGAAGTGTCCGACGCGCAGATTGCGCGGGTGTGCGAGCGGCTGCGACAGGCAGACCGCGATCAACTGCGCATCGTGGTGACGCACCAGCCGGTGCATGTGATCCGCGACAAGGACATCGCCAACCTCCTCATCCACCGCGAGCCAGCGATCGTCGCCTGGGCCGAGGCGGGAGCCGACCTCGTGCTCGGCGGCCATATCCATCTACCCTACGTCCGACCCCTGGACAACGAGACGCGTCGGCTCGCTCGGCCTTTGTGGTCGGTGCAGGCGGGTACCGCCGTGTCGTCGCGCATCCGCGAGGGGATCAGCAATTCCTTCCATGTCATTCGGCACGAACCCGATCGCGGCGTCGCGACGGTCGAACAGTGGGACTATGACGAAGGCCGCCGGCAGTTCGATGCCGGGCAGATGACAACCATCCCGTTGCAGCGATAGAGCCTACACGTACTGCATCTTGCGGCTCATGCCGCCATCCACGGTGATGTTCTGACCGGTGATGAAGCCGGCTTGCGACGACAGCAGGAAGACCGCGAGCGCGCCGATGTCCGGCGGCACACCCACTCTTCCCACAGGGTGCTGCGCATGATCGGCCGCACTCAGCTTCGGCGTCTTTCGCGCCGACGGCTTCTTCCAGTCATCCACCGCAATCCAGCCTGGGTTGATCGCGTTGATGCGCACCGGACCGGCACTGATCGCGAGCGCGTGGGTCAAAGCCACGATGCCGCCCTTGCTCGCGGCATACGCTTCCGTGTCGGGCTCGGACTGATGCGCCCGCGACGAGGCGATGTTGACGATCGCGCCGTTGCTTTTCTTCAACGACGGCAACGCGTGCTTGCTGCACAGGAAGGCACCGCCGAGATTGGTGTCGAGGCGGCGTTTCCACTCCGACGCATCCAGCGCGTCCAGCGGCCCGGTTTCCGGGTCCGCGATGCCCGCGTTGTTGACCAGACCGTCGATCCGTCCGAAGCGACGTAGCGCCGCCGCGACGAATGCCTTCACGTTCGCTTCCCGCGAAACATCGAGACGCCGGAACATCGCACGATCCGGAACGTTCCATTCCTCAAGGCAGGCGTGTCCGGCTTCGACATCCAGATCGCCAATCACCACGTTGCCGCCCGCTTCGAGCACCGCCTGCGCGATGCCCTTGCCGATGCCTTGAGCGCCACCGGTCACGAGCACGACCTTGCCGGGCCATTCGCGGGCCGGCGGCGCGGGAACCGGCGAAGCGCGTTTCGGTGCGGGCATGGGTGTCTCCTTGGCGATGGCAGGCATGCTCCACGGGATCGCGTCGACGCAACGTCATGCCGGACGGTAATAGTCGACCTCACGGTAGCGTCGTGCGTACAGGCCAAAGGCCAGCGCGGCCAGTGCCGCGAACGCGGCGAAGAAGAACATCTGGAACGCTGCGCTGCCGATGCCGGTGCTGGCTATGCCGGAGAGTACGGCGTCGTTGCGCACGCCCGCATTCGCCAGCAGCACCCAGAGATTGCCCACCGTGACGCTGAGCGTCCAGAAACTCATCAACGTGCCTTTCATCGACGGGGGTGCCTGGCTGTAGGCGAACTCTAGGCCGGTGGCCGAGACGAGCACCTCGCCCATGGTGAGGAACGAATACGGCACGAGCTGCCAGGCGATGGACACGGCGTCGCCGCCGTCGATAGCCAACTGAATCGCTCCCACGATGACCCACGCCACCGCGGACAGCACGATGCCCGTCGTCATACGACGCAGCGCCGTCGGTTCGATGCCGGCACGCCTCAGCAGCGGAAAGACGACGAGATTGTTGAACGGGATGAACAGCAGCACGAGAGCCGGATTGACGGCCTGCATCTGCGCAGGATGCAGCCATTCCGGTGCGGCCATCGTGTTGGCCTGCAGGACCCAGGTCGACGCCTTCTGATCGAACAGCGACCAGAACGGCGTGACCAGCGCGAAGACCAGCAGCACGCGAAGCACCGCACCCACGGCATCGATGGCGTCGTCGGGATGCCTGCCGCGTGCCCGCTCCAACTGCATGCGCGCACCGATGCCCAGGCCGCCCAGCACGCATACGAAAGCGAGACAGAACGAAGCGACCACGCCGAGGGACGGCACCAGCGCGAAGGCAGCCACGGCGAGCACCAAGGCGACGCACGCGACGACGAGGCCCGGCCTGCCCTGCCCCGGCGCCTGCGCGAACAGCGCCGTGCATACGACTTTGAGGAATCCATGCGGATCGCCCTGCGTCGGCGGCAGCATCACGTAGTGACGGCGACCGCTCCAGAACACGGCCGTCGCCACGAACATCAGCACACCAGGAATACCGAACGCCACCGCGGCGCCGTAGTGGCGCAGGAAATACGGCATCAGCAACGACGCGAAGAACGAGCCGACGTTGATCATCCAGTAGAACGCGTCGAAGACGACTTTCGCGAGCTTGCGGTTGCTCTCGTCGAACTGGTCGCCCACGAAGGCGGACACGCAGGGTTTGATGCCGCCCGCCCCGAGCGCGATCAGCGCCAGCCCCGTGTAGAAGCCGGCCACGCTGTGCTCGAAGATCGCGAGAAATGCGTGCCCCACGCAATAGAGCAGGCTCAGCCAGAGCACCGTGCGGTACTTGCCGAGCCAGCGGTCCGCCAGCCAACCGCCGAGCAAGGGAAAGAAGTACACGCCAATGACGAAGGTATGGAACACATCCTTCGCCGCGCCGGGCCGCTCGGCCTCGGGCAGGTACATCAGCAGCGACGTAAGCAAAAACGGCGTGAGGATGTTCCGCATGCCGTAGAAACTGAAGCGCTCGCAGCCCTCGTTGCCGACGATGTACGGAATCTGCCGGGGCAGACGGACGGGTGGCGCGGCCGTATCGGAAGCAGTCATGCGGATGCCGGAGCGGAAGGGAACCGCAGGATCCTAAACGAAACGCTCAGCCCGACCGCGCTACCCTCCTCGCATGCCACCACGCGGAACGACCATGTATCCCATCTCCACCGGCCTCATCGGCTATGGCACGGCTGGCGCCGTCTTCCATGCACCGCTCATTGCCGCTGCCGAAGGTCTGCGGCTGGCCGCCATCGGCAGCCGGCGTGTCGAGGAGATCCGGCGCGATTTTCCGGAGGCGCGCGCTTACGAAAATCCTCAAGATCTAATCGCCGACCCCGCCATCGAACTCGTGGCGATCGCCACACCCAACGACAGTCACGCCGCGCTGGCGCGGGCGGCGCTGGAAGCGGGCAAGCACGTGGTGGTGGACAAGCCGTTCACCCTCGACGCCGCCGAAGCCGATGCACTGATCGCGCTGGCGGCACGCGTGAATCGACAGTTGTCGGTTTTTCACAATCGGCGCTGGGACAACGACTTCCTCACCGTGCGCCGTCTTGTCGAGGATGGTCGTCTCGGCGAGGTCGCCTATTACGAAGCGCACTTCGATCGCTTCCGCCCCGAGATCAAGCAAGGCTGGCGGGAAACGGAGACGCCGGGCTCAGGGCTGCTTTACGACCTGGGCGCGCATCTGATCGATCAGGCCCTCGTGTTGTTCGGCCTGCCGCAGGCGATCACCGCGGACGTGACGCGACAGCGCGCCTCCGCCAGGACCGACGACTATTTCCACCTCGTGCTCGATTACGGGCGGCGACGCGCCGTGCTCCATGCCTCGGTGCTCGTGCGCGATCCGGGACCGCGCTTCCTGGTGCACGGCGACGGCGGCAGTTTCGTGAAGTACGGCATCGATGGTCAGGAAGCCGCCTTGCGCGAAGGGCAGCGCCCCGGCAGCGACGGCTGGGGCGAGGACACGCCGGCTCTGTTTGGCCGCTTCACCGACGCCGACGGCAGCGTCGCCCTGATCGACACGCTGCCGGGCCGCTACACCGCGTTCTACGAAGGCGTTGCGGCGGCGTTGCGCGG
>Ga0209148_1001343_pt1 | contig 12968 bp, 11 predicted proteins | sample AraplaCol_mMF_r2_2_FD_184288 | JGI IMG/M metagenome (GOLD analysis project Ga0209148, IMG submission 184288) | Arabidopsis root microbial communities from North Carolina, USA - plate scrape CL_Col_mMF_r2 (SPAdes) (version 2) | ecosystem: Host-associated > Plants > Roots > Endosphere | place...
GACGTACCGGAAGTGCCCGACGTACCGGAAGTGCCCGACGTACCGGAAGTGCCCGACGTACCGGAGGTGCCCGACGTGCCGGAAGTGCCCGACGTGCCGGAGGTACCCGACGTGCCGGAAGTGCCCGACGTGCCGGAAGTGCCCGACGTGCCGGAGGTACCCGACGTACCGGAAGTGCCCGACGTACCGGAAGTGCCCGACGTACCGGAGCTACCCGACGTACCGGAGGTGCCCGAGGTACCACCGCCGGACGTACCCGACGAGCTCGGCTTGATCGACGGTGTGACCGGTCCGTCGACCGAGCCGCAACCGTACAGAGTGAGCAGCGACAGGACGGCGAGCGATACTGCCGTCTTCTTCAAGTAATAGTGCATGGTGGCCTCGACATTGGAAGTTGTGTCCGGGCCATCACTGCAAATTCCGCGCCATGACACCTTTCGCGAAATGCGTCAGCGCATTGTTGTGGGAATCGGGAATATCGGCGCGATTTAAACGGAGGAATGGCGGTTTCGCGCGACGGAGACGCCAGACGCGCCGACGCGCTCGCCGTGATGTTCCCGTAAGGAACCGTAACGCCGGGCCGGATGTTACGTAGCGTTCGACCCGACGTTCCGTGTGTGACGTGGCCGGCCGCGACCCGAGGCCGGCGTCTTTGACGAAACGCCCGTGCGCCGGGAACATGACGTGAACCAACCCGGCCGCGGGCGACACCGAAGCGGCCACGACTCAAGACAGGGACACGACATGAGCGAACAGGACAGGGAGCAGGGCAAGGCGCGCCGTACCGAGGTGATGGGCGAGGCGTTCGTCGAGCGCGCGATGCGCGACCTCGACGGTTTTTCGCGTCCGTTGCAGAACTGGCTGAACGAGCACGCGTGGGGCAGTACGTGGCAGCGCGGCGGGATCGACCTGAAGACGCGCAGCCTCTGTACCTGCGCGATGCTGGCCGCGCTCGGCCGCAGCACGGAGCTGAAGGGCCACGTGCGTGGTGCCCTCAACAACGGCGCGAGCCTCGTCGAGATTCGCGAAGTGCTGCTGCATAGCGCGCTGTACGCGGGCGCGCCGGCGGCGGTCGAGGCGTTCCGCAGCGCGCGCGAGGTCATGACGGAGCTCGGGCTGTCGCTGCCCGACGACGAAGCCTGACCGGCACACGGCGCATCCCGGCCGTCAGGCCCGCCGACGATCAATGCTCGACGTGCGTGCCTTGCGTCGGCGCCTCGACCGGCGCGGCGGCGACTTCGAGCAGCCAGTCGGCCGTCGCGTCCGGAATCGTGACCGGCAGCATGTGCCCGCCCTCGACGACCTTCAGCCGCACGCGCGCCGACTTCCGCGCCAGCGCTTCGCCGTGCGTACGCCAGTTCAGGATCGGATCGGCGCGGCCATACAGCACGTCGACCGGCAACGAGAGGTCCGCGTAGCGGCGCTCCATCGCAGGGAGGTCGACGGGCGCCGACAGCAGGTCCGTTGCCGTCGCGTAGAACACGTGCGGCCGCAGCCCGAGCAATCCGCCGCCCTTCACCGGGAAGTCGCGCGGCACGGCTTCCGGCGCGAACACCTGGCTCACGGCCTTGCGGCCGGTCAGGATCGTCAACGGGATCGCGAAGGTCCACGACACGAAGCGGCGCACCAGCGGCGACGGCAGCATCAGCGGCTTGAACGGCGCCGGCGGCTCGGTCTGCTCGTGCGACAGCGGCGCGATCAGCGCGAGCCGGCTGACGCGCTCCGGATGATTGAGCCCGACCGCGAGCGCGATCGCGCCGCCGAGCGAGTGGCCGACGAGCACGGGCCGGTCGAGCTTCAGCGCGTCGATGAACGCGGCGACCGTGCGGGCCTGCGCGAACACGTTCGCCTGCGAACTGGCGCCGCGCAGCGAGCGGCCGGCGCCGGGCCGGTCGACGAGGATCACGCGATGGTGCTGCGCGAGCCGCGTGAGCGGCAAATACGCGAAGTTGCGCCACTGCCCGGCGAGCCCGTGCACGAACACGAGCGGCGGGCCGCTGCCGTATTCGACGTAATGGATGTGGTCGCCGCCGATGTCGACGAAGCGGCCTTCGGGCGGAAACGCGCGCGTCACACGGCGCGCGACGTAGCCGGAAAACAGCGCAAGCGCGGCGAGCACCGCGACGACGCCGAGCAGCACGTTCTGGATCAGGTGGAGCGTATGGGTCATGTCGGCCTCAACGGGATTCGAGTACGGGTTCGGCAACCGGCGCGGCGGCCGGGCCGGCTTTCGCGCGGCGTTCGAACTGCATCGCCGAATCGGCGAGCCCGCTGAACTTCAGCGACGCGAGATCGAGCACGTAGTTCTGGTGGAATTTCCAGGGCTTGCGATGCCCCTGCTTCGGCAGGATGCCGGCCGCGCGCTGGATGTAGCCCGAGCTCAGGTTGACGGCCGGCACGTCGCCGAGGTCGCCGGCGCCGAGCCGCGGCACGCAGGTGTCGTAGCCGTTCGCGCGCATGTGGTTCAGCAGCCGGCACACGTAGCGCGCGATCAGCTCGGCCTTCAGCGTCCACGACGCGTTCGTGTAGCCGAACGACGACGCGAGGTTCGGCACGTCGCTGTACATCATTCCCTTATAAGACACGGTCTGCGGCAGATCGACCGCGCGGCCGTCGACCGTGACGCGCGCGCCGCCGAGCATCTTCACCTTCAGCCCGGTCGCGGTGACGATCACGTCCGCGTCGAGCTGCTGGCCGCTCTTCAGCTTCAGGCCGGTCGGCGTGAAGCGCTCGATCTCGTCGGTGACGATCGAGGCGCGGCCCGCACGGATCGACTTGAACAGGTCGCCGTTCGGCACGAGGCACACGCGCTGGTCCCACGGCATGTAGCGCGGCGTCAGATGCTTCGCAACGTCGAAGTCGGGGCCGAGCTGCTTGCCGGCCGCGCGGATGATGAACCGTTTGGTCTGCTCGGGCTTGCGGCGCGACACGTTGTACAGGTACATCGTCAGCAGTACGTTCTTCATGCGCACGATCCGGTGCGCGAGCCTCGACGGCAGCACGCGGCGCAACGCGTTCGCGATCTTGTCGCGCGCAGGCAGCGACACGATGTAGGTCGGCGAGCGCTGCAGCATCGTCACGTGCTTCGCATCGGCCGCCATCGACGGCACGAGCGTGACGGCCGTCGCGCCGCTGCCGATCACGACGACGCGCCGGTTTGCATACGACAGGTCCTTCGGCCATTGCTGCGGATGCACGATTCGGCCTTCGAACGAGTCCATGCCGGCCCAGTCGGGCAGGTAGCCGCCGTCGTAGTCGTAATAGCCGCTGCACATGTAGAGGAAGCGGCACGTGTAGGCGAGCGTGTCGACCGTGCCGTCGCGCGTGCGCTCGATGCGTACCGTCCAGCGTGCGCGGTTCGAATCCCAGTCGGCCGCGACCACCTTCTGGCCGTAGCGGATCATCTTGTCGATGCCGTGCGTGCGCGCGGTGTCGCGGATGTAGTCGAGGATCGTCTGGCCGTCCGAGATCGCCTTGTCGCTGTGCCACGGGCGGAAGCTGTAGCCGAGCGTGAACATGTCGGAATCCGAACGGACGCCGGGATAGCGGAACAGATCCCAGGTGCCGCCGATCGCGTCGCGCGCCTCGATGATCGCCACGCTCGCATACGGGCAGCGCTGCTTCAGGTGATAGGCGGCACCGATGCCGGACAGGCCGGCGCCGACGATCAGCACGTCGAGGTCGCGGTTGTCGCCGCAGGCGGACGGCGCATCGCGCCGGTCGGTCGTCGTCGAGGTCATGCGGGATCCTTGGTCGGTGTGGTCGGGAGCGCGGCCGGTGCATGGGTGCGCTCGAGATTGCGTGCGCGGGCACGGCGCACGTGGCGCAGCACCAGCCGCTGGTAGCCGGCGCCGAGCAGGCGCGCGAGCTTGTCGAGGCGGCGGGCGTCGGCGCCGACCAGCACGCGGCGCGCGTTGCGCTCGACGCCGGCGAGGATCTGCCGAGCGGCATCGTCGGCCGTCGTCACGTTGATCAGGCGATTCGCCTGACGGCGGTGGGTTGCTTCGTCCTGCCCCGTGAGCGCGCGGATGCTGGTGTCGACACGGCTCGCGTCGACGATGTTGGTCGCGACGCCGCCCGGATGCACGCAGGTCGCGCTGACCGGCGCGCCGTCGAGTTCGAGCTCCATCCGAAGCGCCTCGGTGAAGCCGCGCACGGCGAACTTGGTCGCGTTGTACGCGCTTTGCGTCGGCATCGCGACGAGCCCGAACAGGCTCGACGTGTTGATCACGTGCCCGTCGCCCGACGCGCGCAGATGCGGCAGGAACGCCTGCGTGCCGTGCACGACACCCCAGAAGTTGATGCCGACGATCCATTCGAGATCGGCGATGCGCGCGGTCTCCGCGCTCGCGGCCAGCGACACGCCCGCGTTGTTGAAGATCAGGTTGACCTTGCCGTGTTCGGCGCGCACGAAATCGGCCCACGCGAACACCGCATCGCGATCGGCGACGTCGAGCCGCCGCGTGCTCGTGCGCACGCCGTGCGTCGCGCACGCGGCCGCCGTGCCGGCGAGCCCGACCTCGTTGACGTCGGCGAGCGCGACGTCGCAGCCACGCCGCGCAAGCTCGACCGCGAGGCTGCGGCCCATGCCCGAACCGGCGCCCGTGATCGCGGCGACCTTGCCGGAAAAACCCTTCATCCGTCGTTCCTCCCGTTCCGCTTGCGCTGCGTCGGCGGCGCGCTTATTGTGGTGTTGTTCGTCACCACTTTAGTTTTCGGGTGTCCTGATGTCAAATAGCGAAATGGAGAAAGCACTCGAAACGGAAAAACGGGGCCGGGCATACGGCGGCGTGGCGCCCGAGGTGCGGGCCGCCGAGCGGCGCGATGCGCTGATCCGTGCGGCGACGCGCGTGTTCGGCACGGTCGGCTTCCGCAAGGCGACCGTGCGGTCGATCTGCCAGGAAGCGAAGCTCAACGACCGCTATTTCTATGCGGCGTTCGACAGCACCGAGGATCTGCTGCGCTGCACCTACCTGCATCACGCGCAGCAGTTGCACGACGCGGTCGAGCGGGCGGTGGCCGAGCGCGGCGGCGATTTGCGCGAGCGCATCGATGCGGGGCTCGCCGCATTCTTCGGGTTCCTGCGCGACCCGAGCGCGGCGCGCGTGCTGCTGCTCGAGGTGATGGGCGTGAGCGCGGACACCGACATGACGTATCAGCGGATGCTGATCGACTTCGGCAAGCTGATCATGGCGATCGGCGCGACGGGCGAGGCCGTGACGCCCGCCGAGCGCACCGAGCAGCGGCTGGTCGGGCTCGCGCTGGTCGGCGCGATGACGAACGTCGGCGCGGCGTGGCTGCTCACCGGCTATCGTGACCCGGAGGCGCAGATGGTCGCGAGTTGCAGGAAGGTGCTGCTGGGGACGTTGCGGGAAGCGGGCTAGGATGCGGCGACGAACGGACTTGCGCGATTCGCATCCGGTTGCGTCGCGAAGCCATCCGACGCTTCACCCCCTCGAGCGTTTCGATCGTGCCGCCATCACTGACCGCGCGTCCCCGATCCTCGCCTTCATCGCATCGATGAACGCACGCACCTTCGGCGAAGGCAACCGCGTCGACGGATACACCGCGTGAATCCCGGCCCGCGCCGAGCGCCATGCGGGCAGCAGCCGGACGAGCCGGCCGGCCGCGACGTCCTCCGCGATCGAGAAATCCGTCAGGAGGCCGAAGCCACCGCCCGCGAGCGCGATTGCACGGCAGGCCGTCGCCGTGTTCGACACGACCGGCGCGATGCAGCGCACCGACGCCTGGCCGCCGCTCGCGTCGTGAAGTTCGAGCGTATGCGGGCGCGACAGCGTCGACAGCATCACGAACGGCAGCGCGGCGAGCGCATCCGGATCGCGCGGCAGCCCGTGCCGCGCGACGAACGCGGGGCTCGCGACCAGCCACTTCTCGTACTCGCCGAGCTGCACCGCGCGATAGTTGGAATCCGCGAGGCGGCCGATGCGGATCGCGACGTCGAGATTGTCCGCGACCAGATCGACGATGCGATCGTTCGCGATCAGCTCGACGTCGAGGCCCGGATGCACATCGCGCAGCGCGACGATGGCCGGCGCGACGACCAGCGAGCCATAGTCGATCGGCACGCTCACCCGCAGCGTGCCGCGCAGCGGCCCCGTGTCGGACGATACCGCGTCGAGCGCGCTTTCGGTCGCGCGCACGATGTCGCGGCACGCATCGTAGAACGCGCGCCCCGCATCGGTCACGCTCAGCCGGCGCGTGGTGCGCACCAGCAGGTTCGCGCCGACCTCGGATTCGAGCCGCTGCATGTGCGTGCTGACGACCGTTTTCGCGAGACCGAGCCGTTCGGCCGCGGCCGTCAGCGAGCCGGCATCGACCACCGCGACGAAGATCGCCAGCCGGTTCAGGTTCACGTCGCGCAGATCGGCCATCGTCGATTGTCCTATGGAAGCGGATAATGTTTCAGCGATTATCCGTCTTCTGGACGTGAACGGCGAGCGCTACGCTGGGGCCGTTCGTCGCCGATTCCCGGCGGCGCGAGATCCAGGAGCCTTTCCATGCCCGCCGCCAGCAAGCCCGCCCGTCCGGTTCGTGTCTATTCGTTTACGTTGTCGGGGCACGCGCATCGCGTCCGGCTGTTCCTGTCGCTGCTCGGGTTGCCGTTCGAGACGATCGACGTCGACCTCGCGGCCGGCGCGCAGCGCGAACCCGCGTTCCTCGCGCTCAATCCGCTCGGCCAGGTGCCGGTGATCGACGACGACGGCACCGTGCTGGCCGATTCGAACGCGATCCTCGTCTATCTCGCGAAGCGCTACGGCGACGCGCACTGGCTGCCCGACGATGCCGCCGGCGCGGCGACCGTGCAGCGCTGGCTGTCGTACGCGGCCGGGCCGATCGCGTCCGGGCCGGCCGCAGCGCGGCTCGTCACCGTGTTCAGCGCGCCGCTCGATCACGACGCCGCCAAGCGCACGGCCGCGAAGGTACTCGCGGTGATCGACGGCGAACTCGCCGGCAAGCCGTTCGCCGCTGGCGCGCAGCCGACGATCGCCGACATTGCCGCCTACACGTACATCGCGCACGCGCCGGAAGGCGGCGTGTCGCTGGAACCGTATCCGCACGTGCGCGCGTGGCTCGCCCGCGTCGAGGCCCTGCCGGGTTTCGTCGCGATGCCGCCGACCCGCGCCGGCCTGCTTGCCGCCTGACGCGAAGCCGCGCCTTTACCGGGAGAACGCGATGACCACGCCGACCGCCGCCGTACCGGGCTGGGAACTCGACGTTGCGCCGTTTCATGCGGGCGAACTTGCCGTGCAGCAGCGCGCGGGCGTGACGGAGGCCGCGGGCACGGCCGGCCGGCGCGGGATTCGCCGCTTCATGCCGGACCAGCACCGGACGTTCTTTGCGCAGTTGCCGTTCTTCGTGCTCGGCGGCGTCGATGCGCACGGGCAGCCGTGGGCGACGCTGCGGGTCGGGATGCCCGGTTTCGTGACGGCGCCGGACGCACGCACGTTGCGCATCGACGGCGAGGCGTTGCCCGGCGATCCGCTGGCGGGCGCGTGGCAGCCGGGCGCGCCGCTCGGCGGGCTCGGGATCGAGTTCGACACGCGCCGGCGCAATCGCGTGAACGGCATCGTGCGCGCGGTAGACGGCGGTGCGCTGACGATCGCGGTCGAGCAGAGCTTCGGCAACTGTGCGAAGTACATCCAGGGGCGCAAGTCGACGTTCGTGGCGCGTGAAGGCGATGCACTCGGCGAGGCCGACGCGTCGGACCGGTTGACCGATGCCGACCGCGCGCTGCTCGCGCAGGCCGATACGTTCTTCGTCGCGAGTGCGAACACGTCGGCCGGTGCGGGCGCCGCGCGCGGCGCGGACGTGTCGCATCGCGGCGGCATGCCGGGCTTCGTGCGCGTCGACGACGCGCAGACGCTGACGACGCCCGATTTCAGCGGCAATCGCTTCTTCAACACGCTCGGCAACCTGCAGCACGATCCGCGCGCGGGGCTGCTGTTCGTCGACTTCGACAGCGGTGACCTGCTGTATGTCGCCGCGCGGGCGGAGATCGTGTGGGACGGGCCGCTCGTTGCGTCGTTCGACGGCGCGCAGCGGGTCGTGCGGTTTCATGTGCGGGAAGTGCGGCGCACGCGCGGCGTGCTGCCGTTCCGGTGGTCGGCGGTCGAGCGGGCGCCGCAGTTTGCGGGGATGGCGGGGGCGGCGAGCGCGGGCGGGGCGGTGGCGGCGTCTGTCTCATCGTCGGCATCGTCATCGCCCTCCACCTGGCGCCCGCTGCGCATCGCGAAGATCGTCGACGAAGCGCGCGCGATCCGCTCGTTTCATTTCGAACCGGCGGATGGCGGCGCGTTGCCGGCCTACGAAGCCGGTCAGCATCTGACGCTGCGCGTCGCGCTGCCGGACAGCAATGCACCGACGATCCGCAGCTACACGCTGTCCGATGCGCCCGGCGCGTCGCATTACCGGATCACAGTGAAGCGCGAAGGACGTGTATCGGCCTGGTTGCACGACCATGCGCACACCGGGATGACGCTCGACGCGCAGATGCCGCGCGGCCGCTTCACGTTCGACGTCGCGAGCCCGCGTCCGGCCGTGCTGGTGTCGGCCGGCATCGGCATCACGCCGATGATCGCGATATTGCGCCGCGCGCTGGCCGACGACGCGCCGTCGCGCCGCGTGGTGTTCGTGCACGGCGCGCGTGATACGGCCGACCGGCCGTTCGCGACGGAACTGACGCGCATCGCGGACGCCGACGCCCGCGTATCGCTGCACTGGTTCGACAGCCGGCCGCAGCGCGACGGCGCGGCGCGACCGGGCCGCATCGACGTCGCGCAACTGAAGCGCATCCTGCCGTTCGACGACTACGACTTCTACTTGTGCGGGCCGTCCGCGTTCATGCGCGATTTGTACGACGGATTGCGCGCGCTGAACGTGCCGGACGAGCGGATCCGCTTCGAGGCGTTCGGACCGTCGAGCGTCGTGCGCAGCGTGGCCCGCACGGCAGCGGCGGCGGCCGTGGCAAGCATGCCCGTCGTGTTCCGCCGCTCGGCGCGCGACGCCGCCGCCTGGACCCCCGCGGACGGTACGCTGCTCGAATTCGCCGAAGACAAGGGGGTGGCGGTGCCGTCCGAATGCCGGTCGGGGGCGTGCGGTACGTGCGCGACGCGCGTGCTGTCCGGTGCGGTCGATTACGTGCAGCCGCCCGATGCGACGGTCGAACCCGGCTGCGCGCTGCTGTGCGTCGCGCGGCCGGCGGAAGGTGCCACGGAGCCGCTCGTGCTCGACCGCTGAACAACCCATGCGACATGCCGCCGCAGACGGCCTGCTGCGTGAAAAGCGCGCGCAACTGCTTCTTTTTTCGGATGCCGGTCGGATCGACGATAGCGTCAACCGATTCGATGAAAGGAGCATAACCATGAAACTGCTCGGCATGATCAAGCTGGTCCTGTGGAGTTTCTTCGGCGTACGCAACAGCAAGGCGCACGCCGCCGATCTCGCGAACGTCAACTACACGTTGTTGCCGTTCGTGGCGATCGTGCTCGCGCTGCTCGTCGGCGCGGTCATCTACGGTGTCGTGCATCTGGTCGTCGATCCGACCGCGACGATGCAGGGGTTCTGACCGACCGCCGAATCGCGGGCGGGCGAACGTTCCCGCTCCGGTTTCCGGCCGCGTGACCGGCACGTGACTGTGCCGGTCATCGACGTGGCCGCGCACAACGCCAGCCACGCGCACATCAACACCGTCGCCGTGCCGCGTGAGTCGCGCGGTTTCCGTTCCCGCCTTCCACGCCTCCGATTTGCCCGATTCCAGGGCGGTCGGCCCCGCCCGGGGTAAAATGCGCGCCGCGCCGCGATGTCGTGCGCGACGGGCACGCCGCCGTTCCAGCGAATGGCGCGCGCAAGTACGTCGCGCCCGTAACGGGGCGTTCGAAGCGTCCCCCCGCATGACAAGACCGCGCGATGCCGCCGTCCGCCCGACACGCCCCCGACGAAGCGGTCGACGGCTGCGTCGTTGCCCGGCGCGTCATCGTCATCCGATGTCCCATCCTGCGCTTTCCCGATCGATCGGCACGCATGCGGCCCGATCGTCCGACTCGTCTGGCGAATGTCGTGTCGACGTTCGTGCCCGGCGGCCGCAGGGACCGTTGCGGATTCTTGCGCGAGGTCGCGCTTCGCGGCTGCATAACGAGTTTCGAGTGTTTCGACAGGGTCGAGTGGCGAGTTTTCCATCCAGAACAATGACGGTGAATAGAACAACAGCGGCGCCCGCACGGCGGCGGCGCGCGAAGGCCGGGCTTGGCGTCGGTCTCGGCATCACGCTTTTCGCGGCGCAGGCCGCCGCGGCACAGGGCGACGCACTGGCGCCGGACGCCGATGCGGCCGGCAGCGCAGCGCTACCGACGATCACGGTTACCGGCGCACGCGAGAACACGTTTCGTGCGCGCGAAGCATCGGTCACGGGGCTCGACGATGCGCCGCTGCGCGACACGCCGGCGTCCGTCAACGTCGTCACGCGCGCGCAGATCGACGACCAGCAGGCGAAGCGCCTGAGCGACGTGGTGCGCAACGACGCATCGGTCGTCAACGACTACGCGCCGGTCGGCTATTTCGAAGGCTTCGCGATCCGCGGCTTCCCGGTCGATCTCGCGAGTGCGATCCGGATCGACGGTCTGACGGTGTCCGGCGAGCAGAACGTGCCGCTCGAGAACAAGGAGCGCGTCGAGATCCTGAAAGGGCTGGCCGGCATCGACAGCGGCGTGGTTGCGCCGGGCGGCGTGATCAACTTCGTGACGAAGCGCTCGGCGAACGTCGCGAGCGTGACGGGCGGCGTCGACAGCCGCGGCTCGACGTCGGCGGCCGTCGATCTCGGCCGCCGCTTCGGGCCCGACCATCAGTTCGGGTTCCGGATCAATGCCGCGAAGGAGAACATGCACTCGTACATCGACGGCACGAACGGACGGCGCACGTTCGGCTCGATCGCCGCCGACTGGGACATCAGCCCGCGCGCGAGCCTGCAGCTCAACGCCGAATTCCAGCAGTGGATCCAGCGTTCCGCGCCCGGCTACCAGTTGCTCGGCGGCACCGTCGTGCCGTCGGTCAAGACGACGTCGAAGGCGCTCGGTACGCAGCCGTGGGCGAAACCTGTGACGACCGATGCGCTGAACCTGAACGCGCGCTTCGACTACCAGTTCAACGACGACTGGAAGGCGTATGTCGCGGCGGGCCGCAGCCGCACGATGATCGACGACAACAGCGCGTTCGCGTACGGCTGCTATTACGCGGCGAGCTGCGCGGCCGGCACGACGTCGCCGTTCTTCTTCGGCGCGAACGGCGACTACGACGTCTACGACTTCCGCAGCCCCGGCGAATACCGTCGCAACGACGACTTGCGTGCGGTGACGACGGGCAAGTTCGCAACGGGCCCGCTGCGCCATGAACTGACGCTCGGCGTGAGCGTGCAGCGCCGCGTCGTGCACATGGCGAACGCCGTGTACGACTATGTGGGCAGCGAGAACGTCTATGGGCCCGACGTCGCGTTCGCGCCGTCGCCGAATACGGCCGGGCCGTCGTATCCGCAGCTCGATTCATGGCAGTACGGCGTGTTCGGGCTCGACCGCATCAGCATCGGCGAACACTGGCAGGTGCTCGCCGGCGGCAAGGAAGTGCTGCTGCGCCAGCGCAGCTGGAGCAGCCTCGACGGCGAGGCGACGCACACCGATCGCTCGGCGTTCCTGCCGCAGGTCGCGCTCGTCTACAAGCCGGTGAATGTGCTGTCGCTGTACGCGTCGTACAGCAAGGCGTTGTCGCTCGGCGACCAGGCGCCGGTGCGCGCGACCAACGCGTATGCGTTCCTGCCGCCGGTCGAATCGCACCAGTTCGAGCTCGGCGCGAAATACGACTGGCTCGACCGGCTGAGTCTGACGGCCGCCGTGTTCTCGATCAGCAAGCCGTTCCAGTTCGCCGATCCCGATGCGTCCGGCACGAGCTATACCTTCGTGCAGCGCGGCACGCAGCGCCACCAGGGGATCGAGCTCGGCGCGGCCGGACGGCTCACGGAGCGGCTGTCGCTGACGGCGAGCGTCGCGGCGATTCGCGCGCGCGCGTACGATTCGGGTTCGCCGGCGTACGAAGGGCACCAGATCATCAACGTGCCGGCGCTGCGCGCGTCGCTGTATGCGGACTACGCGGTACCGGGCGTCGCGGGACTGAACATGCTCGGCGGCGTCGAATACAGCGCGGGCCGCAACGCGAACGAAGAGGGCACCGCGCGCGTGCCGTCGTGGTTCGTGTTCAATCTCGGCGCGCGCTACACGACGAAGATCGCGGGCCATCGCACGGTGCTGCGCGTGTCGGTGGACAACCTGTTCAACAAGTTCTACTGGCGCGACGCGGGCGAGCAGCAGGGCGACGCGTACCTGTTCCCGGGCGCGCCGCGCACCGCCCGCGTATCGTTGACCTATGATTTCTGATCGTCCGGACCCGGCCGCGTGATGCGCGGCCCCGGCAGCCAACCAGGAGAGTACAGACGATGTCCCCACTCGAAATCGCCGGCGTGATCGTCAGCGCGCTCGCGATCTGGCTGACCGCGAAGCGGCGCATGCTGTGCTGGCCGGTCGGGCTCGCGTCGGTCGCGCTGTACGGCTGGATCTTCTTCGACGCGAAGCTGTATTCCGACATGCTGCTGCAGGGCGCGTTCGCGGTGCTGCAGGTGTACGGCTGGCGCCGCTGGATCGCGCAGCGTACGCTCGAGGCGAGCGGCGGCGCGGCGCCGGCAGGCGACGTCGCGCCCGTCACCGGCGTGCGGCCCCGGCAGATGTTGCCCGACCTGATCGCGGCCGTTGCCGGCAGCGCGCTGCTCGGCGGAATGATGGCGCGCTGGACCGATGCGGCGCTGCCGTTCGTCGATGCGTCGCTGACCGCGTTCAGCCTCGTCGCGCAATACTGGACGGCGCGGCGCTACATCGCGTCGTGGGGGTTGTGGATCGTCGTGAACGTCGTGT
>Ga0209148_1001344_pt1 | contig 12962 bp, 18 predicted proteins | sample AraplaCol_mMF_r2_2_FD_184288 | JGI IMG/M metagenome (GOLD analysis project Ga0209148, IMG submission 184288) | Arabidopsis root microbial communities from North Carolina, USA - plate scrape CL_Col_mMF_r2 (SPAdes) (version 2) | ecosystem: Host-associated > Plants > Roots > Endosphere | place...
TCCGGCCCCGCCATGTGCGCGCCGAGCAGTTCGCCGGTCTTGGCGTCGAACACGGTCTTCACGAAGCCTTCGGCCTCGCCGAGCGCGATCGCCTTGCCGTTGCCGATGAACGGGAATTTGCCGACCTTGACCTCGTAGCCCGCTTCCTTGGCCTTGGCCTCGGTCAGGCCGACGCTCGCCACCTGCGGACGCGAATAGGTGCAGCCCGGAATCTTGAGCACGTCCATCGCGTGCGGGTGCAGGCCCGCCATATGCTCGACCGCGATGATGCCTTCATGACTCGCCTTGTGCGCCAGCCAGGGCGCGCCGGTGATGTCGCCGATCGCGTAGATGCCCTCGACATTGGTGCGGCAGGCGGCGTCGATCAGCACATGGCCGCGATCGGTTTTGATGCCGAGCGCTTCCAGCCCGATATTCTCGGTATTGGCGACGATGCCGACCGCGACGATGACGTGGCTAAATTCCTGGGTTTCGGTCTTGCCGTCGGGGAGCTTGATCGTCGCGGTGACCGAACGGCCCGGTTTCACGTCGATCTTCTCGACGCCATGCTTGGGCAGCACCTTCATGCCCTGCTTCTCGAACTGCTTCTGTACGAAGGCGGAGACCTCGGCATCCTCGACCGGCAGGATGCGATCGAGCATCTCGACGATCGTCACCTTGGCGCCCATGTCCGAATAGAAACTGGCGAATTCGCAGCCGATCGCGCCCGAACCGATCACCAGCAGGTTGGTCGGCATCTCGCTCGGCGTCATCGCATGGCGATAGGTCCAGATGCGGTCGCCGTCCGCCTTGGCGAAGGGCAGATCGCGCGCGCGCGCGCCGGTGGCGAGGATGATGTTCTTGGCGGCGATATCGACCGTCTGGTCGCCCGTCTTGACCTGGAGCTTGCCCTTGCCGGTGAGCGTGCCGACGCCTTCGTATACGGTGACCTTGTTCTTCTTCATCAGGCCCTTCACGCCGGCATTGAGCTGGCCCGCGACCTTGCGGCTGCGGTCGACGATCTTGGCGAGATCGAACCCGGTCTTCTCCGCCGACAGGCCGTAGGCGGAGGCGTGGGTCATGTAGTGATAGACTTCCGAGGTGCGCAGCAGCGCCTTGGTCGGGATGCAGCCCCAGTTCAAACAAATGCCGCCCAGCCGTTCGCGTTCGATGATCGCGACCTTCATGCCCAACTGCGCCGCGCGGATCGCCGCGACATAGCCGCCGGGGCCCGAGCCAAGGATTGCGAGATCGTAGGTGTCAGACATCAGAAAGCCTCAGAATTAAGGCGCGTCGCAGCTAAGCGCGCCAATGGTCAGCAGATGGGATTGGACAGCAAGCCCGGCAACCGCGAGCAAACATAGCGCCATTGCTGGCATCAGCAGTTGCCGGATGAACATCGCAAAGAAAGTGAGGGGTACGGATACGAGCAATATCAGGGCATAGGTATTCAGCAGGAAGCCCGAGACTTTCACCGGGACGGTGCAGAAGATCGGCATCAGCATGTCGCCATGCCCCACGACCGAGCAGCTGCCAATTTCCAGCAAAACCAGCGCCAGAGCGGAGAGGCGCAGCCAAGTGACTGAGCGACGCCAATCTATCTTCCCCGAGGCGTAACTCACTGCTCAATAACCCGCGGCCGCCCGTCGTCGCCGATCGCGACGAAGGTGAAGACGGCGTGGGTGACGCGGTCTGTCTCCTCGCCGGCGCGGATGCGGCGCCAGGCGGAGACGTCGATCTTCATCGAGGTGCGGCCGACCTCGATCACGTTTGCATAGACCGAGACGACGTCACCGATCTTGACCGGGCGATGGAAGGTCATCGAATCGACCGCGATCGTGACCGCGCGCCCGCGCGAATAACGCGAGGCGACGGTGCCCGCCGCGCTATCCATGATCGACATCAGCCAGCCGCCGAAAATGTCGCCATAAGGATTGGTGTCCGCCGGCATGGCGACGACACGGACGGCAGGTTCTCCGGAGGGAAGTTCCGGGTCGCCGCTGCTCAAGCTAGCATGCCCAGCGGATTTTCGACCAGGCGCTTGAAGGCGGCCATGAAGGCGGCGCCGTCGGAGCCATCGATCGCGCGGTGGTCGAAGCTGCCAGTCGCGCTCATCACGGTCGCGATCTGGAGCGTGTCGTTGACGACGTAAGGACGTTTCTCGCCCGCGCCGATCGCGAGGATCATCGCCTGGGGCGGGTTGATGATCGCCTCGAACTGCTTGATGCCGAACATGCCCATGTTGGACAGGCTGGCAGTGCCGCCCGCATATTCGTGCGGCTGGAGCTTGCCCTCACGCGCGCGGCCCGCGAGATCCTTGATCTCGGTCGCGATCGCGCTGAGCGACTTGGTGTCCGCGCCGGTGACAACCGGGGTGATCAGACCGCCGGGGATCGACACCGCGACCGAGATGTCGGCGCGCTTGAACTGGATCAGGGTGTCGCCCGCGAACTGGACGTTGCACGCCGGTACTTCCATGAGCGCGGCGGCCTGCGCCTTGATCAACATGTCGTTGACCGACAGCTTCACGCCGCGGCTTTCGAGGCCCTTGTTGAGTTCGCCGCGCAGCTTGAGGAGGGCATCGAGGTTGATGTCCACCGTCAGATAGATGTGCGGAACCTGCTGCTTCGACTCGCTCAGGCGGCGCGCGATCGTCTTGCGCATGTTGGAGAGCTTGACCGTCTCTGAAGGCACGCCCTCGGGTGCGGGCGCCGGGGCGGCGGCGGCCACGGGTGCAGGCGCCGAAACCGGTGTGGTAGGGGCGGCGGGCTTGGCGGCGCCGGGCTGCGCACCTTCGACGTCGGCCTTGACCACGCGGCCGTTCGGGCCAGATCCCGCCAACGCGGAAATATCGACACCCTTCTGCTCGGCGATGCGGCGCGCGAGCGGGCTCGCCTTGACGCGATCTCCCGCCGCGGCGGCGGGTACAGTCTTCGGCGCGGCCGGCGCGGGCTCGGCAGCCTTGGCGACCTCCGGCTCCTTCTGCGGGGCGGCAGCGGGCTTGGCAGGAGCGGCATCGGCCTTGGGCGCGGGCGCCGAGGCATCCTCGTCTTCACCCGCCAGCACCAGGATCGTGGCGCCAACCTTCACGCCGTCGGTTCCCTCGGCCACCAGGATCTTCTGGACGGTGCCCTCGTCAATCGTCTCGAATTCCATCGTCGCCTTGTCGGTCTCGATCTCGGCGAGGATGTCGCCCGATTTGACCGTATCGCCTTCCTTCACGAGCCATTTGGCCAGCGTGCCCTCCTCCATCGTGGGGGACAGAGCAGGCATCTTGATCTCGATCGGCATATGCGCAGGGCCTCGTGTCAGGCATGAAACAAGCGGGCGTCCCTTTCGGCCAGCAGGGCGGGACCGTCAAGGCTCGCTTGCCAAGGAAGAGGGAACGCGCGACCATGTTGCGGGATGCGCACCTATCTCGCCGTGATCGATGACAAGCCAGAGGCGCGCACCGCGTTGCGCTTCGCAGCCCGCCGCGCTGCAAAGACGAAAGGTGCAATTGCAATTCTCGCACTCGTGCCCACTGCCGAGTTTGTCCAATGGTCGGGCGTGCAGGCCGCGATGGAGGAGGAGGAGCGCCTTCGCGTCGAAGGCCTGGTGACCGAGGCTGCCGGCGCCTTGATGAAAGAGACAGGACTCAAGCCCGACATCATCGTCCGCCAGGGCGATCCGGTCGAGGTCGTACGCGAGATTCTCGACAAGCGCGGCGATGTGGCGGCTTTGGTGCTGGGCGCCGCGGCCGAGGGCGGGCCCGGCCCGCTCGTCGCCCATTTCGCGGGCACGGCGGCGGGCTCGATGCGCTGCCCGGTGATGATCATTCCCGGCGCGTTGACCGACGAGGCGCTGGACCGGTTGAGTTGAGCCTTAAAATCTAATTTCGCGCGCACAATAATGCCGTGCTTGTGGCTGCGTCGGCGCCTCCCTATGCCCCTCATATGGCCGCAAGTTTCGACCCTGCCGAACTGCTCGCATCGCACAGATCGGGGCATATCCTAGCGCTCGGCCTGCGCTTCGTCGCGAACGGCGAGGATTATTGCGAGTTCGCGATCGATTATGACCGCCGGCTGGTGTCGGACGCCAATAGCGGCATCCTTGCCTCGGGCCCGATCGTGTCGCTGATGGATACCGCCGCGGGCTTCGCCGTGTGGGCCAGGCGCGGCGGGTTCAAGCCGCAGGCGACGCTCGACCTCCGCCTCGATTACCTGCGCCCGTCACGCCCGGGACAGACCGTCACCGGCCGCGCCGAATGTTATCGGCTGACGCGCCGTATCGCGTTCGTACGCGGTCTCGCGCATGATGGCGACCCGAACGATCCGGTCGCGCACCTCACCGCAACCTACATGATCCTGGGCGAGGGCAAATGACCGCGGTCGCGCTCCTCCCTTATGCCGACTTCCTCGGTATCCAGATCGAAGGCGAACGCAACGGCGCGCCCTTGCTGGTGATGCCCTTCTCCGAAGGTTTGCTCAATTTGCAGGGCGGCATCCATGGCGGCGCGATCGCGGGCCTGCTCGAGATCGCCGCCACCGCCGCGATCGACGCGACTTTGGAGGAAGGCGAGGACCCGCGTTCGGTGTTCAAGCCGATAACGGTGACGGTCGATTTCATGCGCCCCGGTCTGCCCAAACCGGTCTATGCCTGCGGCCAGGTGGTGCGGGTCGGGGGGCGCATCGCCAATGTCGCGGTGAGCGCCTGGCAGGACGATCCCGACCGCGCTATCGCGACCGCCCACATGAACTTGGCAATCACTCCTCCGGCGGAAAAATAATGCGATATTGGCTCCTGCGCTCCGAACCCGACGCTTATAGCTGGGACGATCTGGCGCGCGACGAAGGCACCGAATGGAACGGCGTGCGGAATTATACCGCGCGCAATTTCCTGAAGGAGATGCAGCCCGGCGATCAGGCGCTTTTCTACCATTCGAACACGGAGAAGGCCGCGGTCGGGATCATGGAGATCACGCGCGCCTGGCAGCCCGACGGCGACGACGGCAAATGGGCGAGCGTCGCGGTGAAGCCGGTGCGCAAGCTCGACAAGCCGGTGACGCTGGAAGCGATCAAGGCCGAGCCAAAACTCGCAGCGCTCGAAATGCTGCGCCAGTCGCGCCTATCGGTGACGCCGGTGCGCGACGCGGAATGGGCGCAGCTTCTGGCGATGGGCGCCTAGCGCAGGAAAGCCTTTAGTAGCGCCGCCTCGGCTTTGCCCTGCGCCATTCCGGCGCGAACCACAGCGGGACGACGGCGGACATCCATCACATTGGGCCCAAGCGCATCCTGCGTCGCGGCATCAGGAAAGATCACCTCGACCGCCGCACCGTCCGCGCGCAGGCTTGAGACCTGTTGCTCCAGCCGCGCGGTCATGCGCTCGCCTGCCGGGCCCACCGGCCGGAAGCAGATCACCAGCACACAATCATAGCCCCGCGCGAGATCGACATTGGCGATCGAGCCGAAGCCGCCGTCCATATAGCGATGGCCGGCGATCGTGATCGGCGGGCTGATGCCGGGCAGGCTGCAGCTCGCCGCCACCGCCTGTGCCAGCGAGCCGCCGCTATCGCGGCCCAGCACGCGCAGACTGCCGTCGGCTACATCGGTCGCTGTGCAGCCGAGCCCGCGATCGGACCAGCCCGCGCCGCCAAGCATCAATTCGACCCGCGCTATATCTTCCGCCTCGTCCGGCGTTTTTGCAGCAAGTGCCTGCGCGCCGACCTCGGCACGCGCCGCAGCTCGATCACCGGAGCCGCCCAGCGCCTTGGCGAACAGGGCAGGCAATGAAGCGACCGCCGCCGGATCATATTGACGCGCGCCAGGCGGAGGCTTGCCATTCTCCTCCTCCAGGATCGCGGCGGCGAGATCGGCGGGCGTTCGCCCGGTGGTGAGCTGCGCGCCGACGATCGCCCCGGCCGAGGTGCCGAGGATGAAATCGGCCTGGTCAGCCGCCACACCGGCCTCTGCCAGTCCTGCCAGCAAGCCTGCTTCCCACGCGACCGCCAACGGGCCGCCGCCGCTCAGCACCAATGCGTGCATCCGCTTCTCCTGTTCTCGACAAGAACGCCTAGCGGTAGGCAGGGTGCCACAACAGAGCTTGCACGCGCGATCGAAGCTGATCAGCCGACTAACTTGCGCAGCATTGCTGCAAGCTGGCTTTGCTCTTCGGCTGACAGGGCGCCGAACGCCTCCACCTGCGCCTTGCCGAGCCGCGGCCCAACCTCACCCAGTCCCTTTGCACCTTTGGCGGTCAATGTGACGAGATAAGCGCGCCGGTCGCCGGGATGCGGCCGCCGCTCGACCCAGCCCTCCTTTTCGAGCGCATCCAGGAACAGCACCATCGAGCTCTTCTCGATGCCCGTTTCCGCGCTCAAAATCTTCTGCGTCCGCCCTTCCCCGTCCGCGAGCAGGCTCAGGATCGCGATATGGCCGAGATGTAGCCCGCTGCCCTCCAACGCATTCGTCATGCGGTGGCGGACCACGCCATGCGCGCGCGCCAGCAAGGAGCCGATCCGATCCGCCGTCATGCGAAACCCCTTCCCATATTTCAAATAGTCTAATATTAGACGATCTATGATTTGATATTATGGAGTAAGACGATGCTGCGTGCAATCCTTGGCGTCGCGCTGGCAACAGCTCCGCTACAGGCCACACCACACCTGCCCGACCAACCGCTGGGGGTGGCGTGGAGCCCAGTCTATGGCTTCCCGCCGGCCAAGCCCGAGACGTTCGTGCCGCAGGCGCACGCGATCGGCGCGGGCGCGGTGCGGCTGACGCTCTATTGGAGTCAGATCCAGCCCGCCCCCGGCGTGACGCGCTGGGATGTGCTCGACGCCTATCTGGCGCAGATCGACCGGCCCGAGGATGCCACGCTGACCATCGCGAGCGCGTCGCCCTGGGGGACGCGCAATCATGCCTGGGTTTTCCCCTCCTCGCCCGCTTCAGACCCGGCGCGCTACGCGGCGTTCGTCCGCGATCTGGTAACGCACGTCCACGGCCGCATCCGCTATTTCCAGGCCGAGAATGAGCCTAACAATGCCTTTTTCTGGGCGGGCTCGGCGGACGATTATGCCGTCGAGCAACGCATTTTCTACCGCGCGGTCAAAGCCGCCGATCCGAAGGCGATCGTGATGCTGGGCGCTTCGGACGGGCTGTTCGATCCGAGCGGGGCCGACCCCTTCCCAGGCCAGGACAAGGACATGGCTTTCTGGGGGCGGGTGCTGAAGGGGACGGCGGGCGCTTACGACCTGTTCGACCTGCACCTTTATGGCAATACCTACACGATCCCGGCGCGCGTGGCGGCGGTGCGCGCGATGATGCGCGCGGCGGGCGGCGAGAAGCCGATCGTCGCCAGCGAATATAGCGGGCCGTCCTTCTTCGAGTTCAAGGCCAACCGGCGCCAGTGGGCGTTGCTGCAGGGACCTGGTGCCGGGCCCGACAGCGTGCGCGCGCTCAGGGCGAAGGATGCCGATCTCACGATCGAGACACGGATGTTCCTCCACCCCGACGATGCCGATCTCCGGCGCCATATGCTGCGGCTCCAGTCCGAGGATCTGGTGGTGCGCAACCTGATCGCGCTGTCGGAGGGGATCGCGCGGACCCACTTCTTCCAACTCGTCCAGGACAAGACCGACCCGGATGCGCCCAACACGATCCTCTATGGCCATATGGCGCTGCTGGCGCGCAGCACGGACGGCGCGCTGACCGCGCTGCCGCTGGCCGAACGCTTCCGCCGGCTGGCCGAGGCGCTCCGCGGCACGCGGGCGGTCACGCGGGTCACGGTGGCGGCGCAACCCGACGTCTATGCCTTTCGCGTGGTGCGGCGGGGCCGTCCGCCCCTTCTCGTCGCCTGGCGGCGGCCGGCATTGCCTGGTGCCGCTGCTGCCATCGCACCGGTGACTCTGCCCGTGAAGATGGGCCATGCCATGGCGGAGACGATCGAGGGCGACCCCGTGACGCTTGCCGCCAACGCCGGCGGCGTGCGGATCGATCTTTCTGAGATGCCCGTGCTGATCGCCGCGCCTGACAAGGTGCGACGCTAAGGCCCTTCACCAGACGCCCGCGCCGATCGTGCCCGCACGATATTCGGCAATGCGCCGCAGTGTGGCGGCGGAAGTGCCTTCGGGAAGCGCATCGGGCGCGAACCAGCCGACCTCGGCTATCTCCTGCGTATCGTGCACTGCGATCCGCGCGTCATCGGGCGCGCGAACCACGAACAGCACGATATGGTCGTCCTTATATTCGCGCCGGCTGTGATAGACTCCGAGGATGCGCTCGACCGCGCAACCGGTCAGACCGATCTCCTCTTCGACCTCGCGCAGGGCGGCCGCAGCGAAGCTCTCACCTTTCTTGACCCCGCCGCCGGGCAGATACCAGTGATCGGCATAGGTGTGGCGCACGAGCGCGATCCGGCCGGTGCCGTCCTCCACCAGCACACGCACGCCGAGGGTTCGCGGACGCCGGAGCCACCAGTAAAAGCGTGCCGCCCGGCCGATCAGGCGATGGCGAAACGCCATGACGCCGGTCCCCGGCGGGCGCTTATTTCTTGGGTGCGGGCTTGGGCGCAGCCGGCGGTACCGCACCGCCCGGACCGGTGGCGAAGGCGCGCATCGCCACGCCCTTGTCGGTCAACCGCTTGACGCAGGCCGTCATGGTCGGGCCCAGGCTGGCGGCGGGCATCGTCTTGGCCTGCGCCTGTACCGCTGTCTTGAGCTGCTCGTTGGAAATGCGCGCGTCGAGACGGCCGAGATAGAATACCGATGCCGCCATCGAAATCTGGCGCTTGGCCGGATCCTTCTCGGCGCGGGCGAAGACGTTGGCCGCCAGCAGGCACCGCACGTCGCCGTCCACCGATTGCGCCTGTGCCATCGCCGGCGCTGCGGCTGCCATGCCTGCCAGCGCCGCACCGATCATCACCAATTTCCGCGCCATCGCGCACCCCCAATCGATTCTTTTTAGATATTACCTGTCAGCACCAATATCAGCACGATTAAAAGCACAAGCCCAAGACCGCCCGACGGCGCATAACCCCAATTCCGGCTGTGGCCCCAGGTCGGTAGCGCGCCGACCAGGAACAAGATCAGGATGACGATCAGAATCGTGCCGAGCATGTGCGTTCTCTCCGTTTTTCCCAGGGCGGCGTAACGGCCCGCGGTCGGCACGGTTCCGGTACGAGCCGCCAGCGCGCGCGCAATCGCCGGGCAGACGCATCGATCGCGCCAAATTGAAGAGAAATCGCGCCGATCGCTTCATAGTGAAGCGATTGATAACCATCCTTAAACTGTTTCCGATCTAATCGAAGCTACCCCCCAAGGCGCAGGCTCCCCAGCCGGCCAAAACTAGGAACTACCAGTTGCTTGACGTGGCGTCGGGTCACGCGGCGGCGCATGCTGCGGCGTTCGACAATGTACAGATTCTGACCGCGGACGAGAGCCACGCCGCAGGCCTGCGGGTGCTGGTCGCCGAGGCGCTCGCCCAGGAAGGCGAGAGCTGGTCGGGCAAGCCACCGCGCCACGCCGAAGCGCAAATCGCACTTGAAGAAATCATGAGCCTGATCACCGCGCAGCGCAGCCATATGCTGGTTGCATTGCAAGGCGAGGTGATCGTCGGCTGCGTGCTGGTGACCCGCCTGCCGGGCGATCGCTGCGCGCTGGGGCTGCTGGGCGTCGACCCCCGGTTCCGACGGCGCGGGCTGGGCGCGCAATTGATCGCCGCCGCCGAGCGCACCGCCGAGAATGTCTTCGGATCGGATCAAATAGAATTGTGCGTGCTCGCCGAGCGCGAGCGGCTCGCATCTTATTATGCGCGCTTCGGCTTCGCTCCCACCGGCGAGCATCGCACTGTCCCGCTGGCGGATGCGACGATGGAATTCCTGGTGATGTCGAAGCCGCTGGCCCACGCACTCGCGGCCTGAGCGGTCAGCGCAGGATCAGCTGGTCCGAATTGACATGGTAGCCCGCAAGCCGGGCCTGACCGCCGTCCAGCCGATAGACGAACTGCTCGTCCGCGGTGCCGTTTTGGTAGGTCGCACTGTAGCTCAGCGTGATCATATGCCCGGCGGTATCGATATTGTCGTTCCAGCCTTGGGTCTTGCCGCTTCTGAACGCTCCGAGCTTGCGATGGACCGCACTCAATAGAGCCACCATGTCGGCCTGCTTGGCCCTGGCCTTCAGATCCGCACTGCCGGCGGCATAGATGGCGTCGAACTGTCCGGCATCGAGCCGGGCGTGAAAGGCATCGACCGCTTTTTCCGCGACGGGAACGTCCTTCCCGAACGAACAACCGCCGAGCGCCAGCACCGCCGCTATCATCATCCGCCGACCGATCGTCATTCCTGTCCCCCTTTCGGGAAACTTAGCCGGTTCGCGACAAAACGACAGGCCCGTCACGCCCGAATCGATCTGCTTCAGTTGACCCGCATCAGGGGGGTGAGGCGCTGCACCTGGCCGACCGCGCGCTCGATCGCCTCATGTTCGGAATGCGAGCCCTGGTAATAAGCGAGACGCCAGCTCGTCTCCTGGCCGCCGCTGCCAAAGGCGGGCTCGACCGGACCGAGCAGGTCGAGGAAATGCTCCACGCCCGCCGCGCTCGATTCCGCGGCTTTCTCCGCGATCGCGTGGCGGATCGACTCCGCAAGGGGCAATCGGATCGGCATCTGCCGAAACGTTCCTATCTCAAGCATTTACACGAAAAGCCCGCGCTACTGACACCGCCCGCCAAACAGAAACCAGAGTCTTTTGTTCCGGATCGGATGTCCGGATCGGATGGGTCGCCCGAGCAATCTGACCATCCGATAGTGACCGATCAGACCTTTCAGATAGTGATCGTCAAGCTAGCTAGATTCACCTCTCGCCCCGACATATTTGGACACCAGTAAGAGTAGCTTTTGCGTTCCCGTATTTAGCGTTGAGTCAGGTATTTAGCGTTGAGTAAGTCCTTATCCGTGTTGTTGGTTGAGGACGAAATCCTCATCCTGGAAATTGTTCAGGATGCCTTGGAGCAGGCCGGCTTTCGTGTTCGAGCCGTACCGTCCAGTTTTGCCGCGCTCGAATTTATGAGCGAGGGGGTAGAGGAGTTGGCGGGTCTGGTCACAGACATCCGGTTAGGCGTGGGGCCGACCGGATGGGACCTGGCCCGCCACGCTCGCCGAACCCGGCCCGATCTGCCGGTGATCTACATGACCGGGGACAGCGCCGCCGACTGGCCGGTCGAAGGCGTTCCGCGCAGCCAGGTGGTGCAAAAGCCGTTCGCGGTCGGCCAGATCGTGACCGCGCTCAGCGCCATGATGACCGAAGCCGATACCGACGCGGCCGGCCAGGGAAGCGCAGCCGAGTTATCCAACCGCTAGGCGTGCGCCGCCTGGCGCCATTTCAGATAGTCGCGCACGTCATTCGCGGAAAACCCAACCGCCTGAATCGCGTTGCGCAAAGTCGATTCGTCGACCTTCAGCGCTTTCACCCAATAGGCCATCTCATCCGGCTCCTCGACCTGGATGTGCACCGGGTCCCGGGGTTGCGCGTCTTCGCTGCTGCCTGACATCATCCGTCTCCTGAAGCCCCGAACGCATCCGGCCACGGAAAGGATCGTGCATCCGCCGCAGCCGCGCCACGGCTGGGCGAGAGTTCAGGCCGCGGCATTCTCCTCGGGCGCGGTCGCCCAGCCCAGGCTGGGGATCGCGGCGGTACGCCGCCCGCGCAGATCGACGCGCAAGGCGAGGTAGTTCTTGCTCTCCATATAGCCGAGCAGGCGGCGCGCGCGACCGATCGAGGCAGTGCCATAGACGCGCGCAATTTCCTCTTCCGACGGACAGGGCGCGGCGTCGCGCGCTGCGCGTGCGATCAGCATGAACACGCCCAGCATGTCCTCCGGCACGCTATCGGCAAGCCGCAGCGCCGCCGCCCAGCCTTCATCGGCGAGGTCGGCGGAGAACAGACCCGCCCGCGCCAATGTCAGGCGGCGCGTGAAATCGGCGAGCGCCAGTGGCGGCTTGGCCACGCCCTGCATCCGGCACCGCACGGCAAAATCCTGGAACAAGGCACCGGGCGCGCGATGCTCCGCATCCTCGTCGGCGACGATATCGCGCAGCACCGCGTCAACCACCGGACCGGTGTCAGGCGCATCGAACATCGGCATTTCCGGTTTTGCCGCCGGTGCGTCGGGGTCGGGGTCGGCCTCGTCAATGCGATGGAGCAGATGCTCGACCGGCTCGATCGGGGGTGGCGGCGGCGGAGGCGGAGTGTCCTCCAGCTTGGTGAACAGCAAAGCCTGTGCATCCTCGGCACCATGCGCCGGCAGGGGTTTCAATCCGGGCGCGGCACCGCGTCCGCCGGTCTGGACCGACCCGATCCGCACCAGGATCGGCCGCCGCGCGACTGCGGGGCCCAATGCCAGGAACTGGCCACGCTCGAGATCGCGGATCTGCTCCGCCTGGCGCCGCTCCATGCCGAGCAGATCGGCCGCGCGCGCCATATCGATGTCGAGAAAGGTGCGACCCATCAGGAAGTTGGAGGCTTCCGCCGCGACATTCTTGGCAAGCTTGGCGAGCCGCTGGGTGGCGATCACGCCCGCGAGCCCGCGCTTGCGCCCGCGGCACATGAGGTTGGTCATCGCGCCGAGCGAGACGCGCCGCGCTTCCTCCCCCACCTCGCCGGCGGCAGCGGGGGCGAACAATTGCGCCTCGTCGACAACGACCAGCACCGGATACCATTGGTCGCGCGGCGCATCGAACAGGCGGTTGAGGAACGTGCCCGCGCAACGCAGCTGGGCGTCGACGTCGAGGCCTTCGAGATTGAGGATGACCGACACGCGGTGCTCGCGCACGCGCGCGGCAATGCTACCGGTCTCGGCCTCGGTATAGTCCGCCGCCTCGATCACGAGATGGCCGAAGCGATCGGCGAGGCTGACGAAATCGCCCTCCGGATCAATGACGACCTGCTGCACCAGCCCCGCGCTCTGTTCGAGCAGGCGGCGCAGCAGATGCGACTTGCCCGAGCCGGAATT
>Ga0209148_1001346_pt1 | contig 12926 bp, 6 predicted proteins | sample AraplaCol_mMF_r2_2_FD_184288 | JGI IMG/M metagenome (GOLD analysis project Ga0209148, IMG submission 184288) | Arabidopsis root microbial communities from North Carolina, USA - plate scrape CL_Col_mMF_r2 (SPAdes) (version 2) | ecosystem: Host-associated > Plants > Roots > Endosphere | place: USA...
GGACAACAGGCGCTGCAATGCGACGGACGTCGGGAATGTGCCCCGCACCTGGTTCGTGCACACGCCGGTCAGGATATCCTCGGATGCCAGGATATTAATGCCGGCCTGTTTTGCAAACACATTGATCGTACTCGTGGCCGGCCCCGCGGGAATATCGAATGGCTTATCGACTTCCTGGGCGAGCCCGGCCTGTGGCAATGCGACCGCACCAACGACAAGAACAATGGCGGCAATGCTACCGCAATGATGTGTGACCATCACGCGTGTCTCCTTTACCTGGTCTTCTTTTAGAACGGAATCTTTGCTCCGTTATTAGTCAGGACGAACGTATCTTGAAAATCCCTAAATTTTTGGCCAGGCCGTTATAAGAATGCGTCGGGGCTATCAGATGCTGTTCTTCCTGGGACCATCCTGCGCGCCGATGACGATGCTTTCGATACTGACCTCGATCGGCACATCGAGGTAGGCGCCGATATCCTTTGCAAACTGTTCGGCCGCATCGATCTGGTATTGCCCGAAGATGCGCTTGCTCTCCAGCGCGGGATCGGAAATGATGATTTTCTTGGCGCTGTACCGGTTGAAATCGGCGACCGCCTCGCCCAGGGTTTGCCGCGTGAATATCAACTTCCCCTCCCTCCATGCCAGTTTTCTCTGGATCTCCTGCGGCTGCCGCGCGACCGTGATCTGGGCCGTCCGGTACGGGACGAAGCTGCGTTGCCCGGCGGTCAGCAGCGCCTTGGCGTTGCCGGTCCACACCTCGACCGTCCCTTCCGTGACGAGGACCTCGGCGCCGTCCTTGAAGCGGCGCACGCCGAATGCGGTGCCGACGGCGCGCACCCGCACGTCGCCCGCTTCCACGACGAATGGCTTGGTCTTGTCCTTGGCGACCTCGAACCAGGCCTCGCCCTTGACGAGCGTGATCTGGCGTTTGTCCCGCGTCAGCCTGACCTCCAGCCGGCTGCTGCTGTTGATGCTGGCCACCGACGTATCCGCCAGCGCGACACGGCGGAATTCACCGCGCGACGTCGCCAGCGTGGTCTGGCGCTCCGTCACGTTCAGCGAGACGCCCACGCCCAGCAGTCCGATGCCGGCCGCCCACGCCCCGTATTTGAGCAGCGCGCGCCGGTTGCCGCCCGTGGATTCGGATGCATCCGTGCGCAACGCGTAGCGGTCCTCGCCGGGATACAGCTCGTGCTGCGACACCGCCTGCGCGAGCGCATTGTTGATGACGGTCGCGCGGATGTACGCGCCCTTGTGCCGGGTATCTTCCGCCAGCCAGGCATCGAGATGCGAGCGCTCGTCCGCATCGAGTTCCCGTTCCGACTGGATCCGCAGCCATGCAAGGGCCTGATTATCGATCGCTGACATGGGTCTTTCCCGCCTTGTTCATCTTGCGCACCTTCATGCTGGGCGGTATATCGTGGGCGCCCTGCCTTTTCATCATCTCGGAGATCAGCTCCATGCCCTTGGCCGATTCGTATTCGACGGCTTTTTCCGTGACGCCCAGCGAATCGGCGGTTTCCTTCAGCGACAGGCCATAGATGCGCCGCGCGCGGAATACTTCCCGACACCGGTCGGGCAGTTTGCCGATCAATCCCATCACCCAGCGCAGTTCGGCGCGGCCGAACACGATCCGCTCGGGACCGGGCATGTCGTCCTGGATATCGAGCTCGCCCAGGTTGGCCATGACGTCGATATTGACGACAGCGTCGCGCCGGAGCCGGTCGGTGATGAGGTTTTTCGCGATCTGCACGAAGTAGCCGCGCGGATCGTTGACGTGCGCGACGTCGTTCATCTGCATCACCTTGCAGTAGACCTCCTGGATCACGTCGTCCACGTCGGCTGCACTCGTGCAGACCCGCCGCAATCGCGCGCGAAACTCGGCCTCGAAGGGAAGCAGGTGCACCGTCAGCCAGTTGATAATGTCTTGGTTCATGTTTTTTCTCGTGTCCCATTAGTATGGACGAGCGAAACCGGCTTTTCCCTAAAAAATTGGATAAAAAAATGCCCGCTGGGCAGCGGGCGGAATCTGCCTCGGGGGAGACAGAACAGGAGTCTTGCCGAAAAAGCGACAGTCGGAAGGCCGGTGCCACCTTTTGTCCGTCGACGACGAGCCACGCGCTGCGCCGGCGCACCGGCCGGGCGAACCGGCTTGTCATGGCCGCTAATCGACATGGCGGACAGATGCTAGCAGGCCCGCCATTACGAAAAGGACCAGACGCCATAGCGATTCTCGGGAAAACCCGCCGCCCGCCGCCGCCGGCGCGCAGCCGGTTTGCTAGCATCGTCCGGACACCAACCCTCATTCGACCCATGACACGACATCGAACCGGCATCATTCTCGGCATCGCGCTCTGCGCGCGGATCGCATCCGCCGCCACCTGTCCGAACGGCGCCCTCGCCTGCGAAGACTTTGAACACGGCACGCGCCTGCGCGCCGTGGACGGCACGGCGCCGGCACTGCGCCCGCAACCGGGCGGCGCGAACCACGTCCTGCTGTTGCGCGGCGACGGCCGCCCGCTGCTGCTGCCCGCGGCCTTGCTGGCGGCGCCCTATTTCGTCGAGGCGCGCCTGCGCCCGGCCGCCGGCCTGGACGCGGCGCCGCGGCACGCCTACCTGATCGCGCGCTATGCCGACGAAGGCAACTGGCTCGGGCTGGCGATCGGCACCGTCCCGGACGGCGGCCGGCTCACGATCGACATCGTGCGCATGCAGGACGGCCAGCTCCGCCGCCTCAAGCAGGGCGGCACGCGGGTCGACGCACCGGATGCCTTCACCACGCTGCGCCTGGACGTCGACGGCACGACGCTGACGATGTACGTCAACGGCAACCGCATCAACGGCGTCGACGAACCGTCGCTGCCGCCCGCGCGCGTGGGCGTGCTGGCGCGGGACGGCGACTTCGAACTGGACGATCTACGCGTCGGCGACGCCCGCGTCGCGCCGGTGCGCGTCGGCCTCGCGGGCATGTCCGGACGGCTCGACCTGCAGGCCGGCGACGCGCCGCAGCGCTACCTCATGCGCGCGAGCGCGGGCGCAGGCACGAGCGGCGGCGCGCTGCGGTTCGTCGTCGCGTCGAGCGCACCGGACGTCGCCGCCGCAAGCATGGACGACGACGCCGTCGTGATCACGCCGAAGCGCGCGGGCGCGGCCACCATCACCGTGGCGAGCGCGCAGGACAACAACGCCGCCGCGACGCTCGCGGTCCACGTCGGACCAGGCTTCACGGCGTCCGACCGGGTCTACGCCCTGCAGGGCAAGGTGATGCCGGCGGCCGGCGCGGCCGGCGTCCCGGTCGACACGCCGCTGCATCTCCGCTTCGACGCCGCACCGCGGCTCGGCCCCGGCGCGTCGGTGCGCATCTTCCGTGCGGCCGACGACGCGCTGGTCGACGTGCTCCGCCTCGACGGCGACGTCGACGCCATCGGCCCCAGCGCCGACGGCCGCAGGCGCGTGGTCCGCTACGATCCGGTCCGCATCGACGGACGCGACGTGGCGATCCGCCCGCACGACGCGCGCCTCGCGTACGGCACCGAGTACTACGTGCTGGTGGATGCCGGCGCGTTCCCCGGCGCGCGTCTCGGCGGACTGCCGTTCACCGGGATCGGCAGGGCCGCGGGCTGGCGCTTCACCACCCGCGCACGCATGCCCACGGCGCGCGACCTGACCGTCGACGACGACGGCGCGGCGGATTTCCGCACGGTCCAGGGGGCGCTGGACCACGTCATGCGCAACCTGCCGCGCGCGGCGCCGGTGATGATCCGCGTGGCCGCCGGCCGTTACGACGGCCTGCTCTACCTGCGCGGCAAGGACAACGTCACGCTGCGCGGCGCCGGCCGCGCCGGCACGGTGATCGCGGCCGAGAACAGCGACGGGCCGAATCCGGGCGCGGGCGGCAGCCAGGACGCGCTGACGCCGGGCACGAACGGCGGCCGTTCGGTGTTCCTGATCGAGGACGCCGACCTGGTCACGCTCGACAACCTCAGCGTCGTCAATACGACGTGGTTGAGCCGGACGACGGGCGGCCAGGCCGAGGCGCTGAATTTCGCGAGCGACGGCCGCTTCGTCGCGACGAACGCGCGGTTCGCGAGCGAGCAGGACACGATTCTCGTGCGGGGCTATACGTGGTTCTACCGCAGCCTGATCGAAGGGAACGTCGATTTCATCTGGGGCTACAGCCCCGCCTCGCTGTTCGAGGACAGCGAGATCCGCACCGTCGGCAACAGCGCAGCCGCCGCGAAGGGCGGCTACATCGTCCAGGCGCGCACGCCGTCACGGGCCGACCCGGGCTTCGTCTTCCTGAACAGCCGGATCACGCACGGCCCCGGGCCGGCCGGCAACGACGCGCCGGCCGGCGCGAGCTTCCTGGCGCGGCCGGGCAGCAACTGGGACAACGTCAGCTACATCAACTGCCGCATCGACGGCCATATCTCGCCCCGGGGCTGGAGCGGCCAGCCGCGCGGCGGCACCGGCTGGTTCGAATACAACAGCATGGACATGGCGGGCCAGCCGCTCGACCTCGGCGCGCGCAGCGGCGGGCGTGTGCTGAGCGCCGCGGAGGCCGCACGCTTCTCCAGCCGCGCACGCGTGTTCGCGGGATTCGGCGGCGGGCAGGGCTGGGAGCCGCAGGCTGGCGCAAGCCGGTAGGGTGGGCACTCCGTGCCCACGCGTGGCGTATGCGGCGTGTTGGCGTTACGCGTGGGCACAGGGGTGCCCACCCTACGCGCCTCAGTGCGCGGTGACGCGGAAGTAGTCGACGTCCAGACCGGCGCCGGCCGGCGCCGCCTCGCTCCCGACGCTGAACAGGCCGACCTGGGCCCCGACCCAGCGCCCTTTGCTGGCCGTGAAGGGTTGCGCGACCGGCACGAAGTCCGTGTCGTCGATGCGGTAGGAGAAGCGGGCCACGCCGCCCTCGCGCATCTCCATGCGCAGGTCGAGCGCCGCCGGGGCGGACGGCAGCACGACGCGCGTGGATTCCGTGCAGCGCACCTTGGCGGGGGTGCAGGTCGTGTAGACGAGCTGCGTCGCGCCGCCCGTCTTGCGCAGCCCCAGCCAGGCGTATTGCATGCCGTCCAGGATCAGCCCGGCGCGGTCGCCGTCGCGTGCGCCGTTCTGCCGGATGCGCGTGTTCACGACGAACGTGGGCGCGGGGAGCTTTTGCAGCAGGATCGCCGGTGCACCGCGCACGTAGTCCGCGTCCGGCGCGGGTTGCGTGCGCAGGCGCAGGAAGCCGGGGCGCTCGGCCAGCGAATACCAGCCGGGCTGGCTGTTGGCGTTCCACTGCCATTGCAGGCCGAGCGCCGGCCCGTCGAATTCGTCGGACGTCGGCGGCACCCGGACCGGGCCGCCGGCCACCGGCTTGGCGTGGACGAGCACCGGCTGGCCGGTGCCGGGCTTCGGCCCGTCCGCGCCGATCACGGGCCAGCCGTCCGCCCAGCGCATCGGCTGCAGGTGTACGACGCGGCCGTACGCGCCCTTGTCCTGGAAATGCAGGAACCAATCCTTGCCGTCCTGCGCGCGCACCCACGCGCCCTGGTGCGGGCCGTTGACCGGCGTCGTGCCCTGGTCCATCACCGTCCGCACTTCGTAGGGTCCGCGGATGCTGCGCGCGCGGAACACCGCCTGCCAGCCCTCCTCGACCCCGCCGGCCGGCGCGAACACGTAATACCAGCCGTTGTCCTTGTACAGCTTGGGTCCTTCCAGCGTGCGGTAGCCGGGCAGCTTGTTGCCGTCGATGATCGTGGTGCCCGCGTCGTCGAGCAGGCGGCTGCCGTCCGGCGCCATGCTGCGCAGGGTCAGCAGGTTGTTGATGCCGGCACGGCTCTTGGCCCAACCGTGCAGCAGGTATGCCTTGCCGTCGTCGTCCCACAGCGGCGTGGGATCGATGATGCCCTTGCCGGGCAGGAGCAGGCGCGGTTCGCTCCACGGCCCCGTGAAGCGAACCGCCGTGGTGACGAAGATGCCGAGGTCCGGGTCCGGATAGAAGATCCAGAACTTGCCGTCATGCCAGCGCAGGCAAGGCGCCCAGACGCCGTCGCCCAGGCGCGGCACGGCGAAGCGTTCGGCCGGCACCAGGCGCGGCAGCGCGTGGCCAACCAGTTCCCAGTTCACCAGGTCTTTCGACTGCAGCAACGGCAGCCCCGGCGCGCTGTTGAAGCTGGACGAGGTCAGGTAATAGGTGTCGCCGACGCGGATCGCGTCCGGGTCGGAATAGTCGGCATGCAGTACCGGATTCTTGTAGCGGCCGTCGCCCAGGTCGGCAACCCAGGGTTCGTCGTGGCCCGCCGGCCGGGCGGCGGGCGCCGACCGGCAACCTGCCGCCAGCGCGCCCAGCAGGACGGCGATGCCGATGCGGGCTATGCGGCCGATGCCGGCGGAATGCCCGGACGCCGGGCGGAATGGGAATGGGCTGGACATGCTCGTTGAATCTCCTTGCGTGTTATCGGTGTGGCGTGGCTGGTCGGTCCAGCCAGTTTCTCATCAAAAGATTAGCAGAGCAAAATCTGGACCGACCAATTTACAGAATTGGTCTGCCAATAATCGAAATGTGGTTTGGTGAGTTTCACAACGGTCAGGCCCGTCTCCTGGCTTAATCTATGGTCCGGCGGTCTGTTGCAGTACGAAATATATAACGTACCCATCGAAGGGCGCCGCGCAACACATACCTACAAAGGAGACCCAATCGTGAGAGAGAGCACGTCATACCCACTTCGTCCGAAGCGCCTGAGCCTGGCGGTGTCGCTGGCCGTCGCTTCGCTTGTCGTCGCCAACGTCGCGCACGCCCAGGACAATCCGGCGGCGCCGCAGGACGGCACCGGTGCCGAAAAAATCGCCCAGGTGGTGGTGAGCGCGACCCGCGCCTCCCAGCAATCGAGCATCGACCGCAAGAAGAACGCGGCGACCGCGATCGATTCGATCGTCGCCGACGACGTCGGCTCGCTGCCGGACCGGAACATCGGCGAGGCGATCTCGCGCATGTCGGGCATCGCGCTGGACCGGGGCGACTACGGCGAAGGCGTCAGCGTCGCCGTGCGCGGCAACTCGGCCGACTTGACCCGCGTCGAGATCGACGGCCAGGGCGTGCAATCGGCGGGCGGCGCCGACATGGGCGGCAACAGCGGCGCCAGCGGCCGCGCCGTCGAGTTCCGCCAGCTGTCGTCCGACCTGATCAAGAGCGTCGACGTGGTCAAGGGCTCGACCGCGGACATGACCGAGGGCTCGCTGGGCGGCGGCATCATCATCAAGACCCGCACCGGCCTCGATTTCAAGAAGCCCTTCGCCTCGGTGCGCGTGGCCGCCTCGCAAACCTCGCTGAACAAGAAATGGAAGCCGGACGCGAACCTGATCCTGGCGAACAAATACCTCGACGGGCGCCTGGGCCTGCTCCTGAACGCATCGTCGACGACCCTGGCGAACGAGGCGCACTCGCAGCAGAACGCGTTCAGCGCGCTGCAGGGCTATTACCGCGTGGCGGACTTCGACAATTCGCCGCAGAAGACCTTCAGCTTCCTGCCCGCCACGCTGAACCGCGCCGACGCGAGCGTCGACCAGCCGTTGCTGCAGTCGCCGCTGACCGGCGGCGGCTTCTTCAACTCGGCGACCCCGCTGTCGGTGCTGACCCAGTCGGCCGCCGCCCGGACCAAGGCCGACTGCTACGCCGCCTTCCCGGCGCTGTCCGCCGCCCAGCTGAACACGATCGCGTCGAACAGCCGCAACGCGGCCCAGTCCCAGCGCGGCAACGAGCTGGTGACCTGCCTGAACCAGTGGAACGACTACACGCCGTCGAACATGCGCTACTTCGTCAAGCGCGAGATCGACAAGCGCCAGGACCTCGACCTGCGCGCCGACTTCAAGGTCAACAACCGCCTGACCGTCTACGCCAAGGGCAGCTACAACCGCCGCCGCGACGACATGTCGCAGCTCACCTACACGCTGGGCAACGTGCTGGCCAACACCGGCACGACGATCAGCCCGGCCTTTACCGGCCGGCCCTACGTCGATAACACCACGACCGGCGTGCGCAGCGCGGTGCCGGGTTCCGGCTACTACCTGTACGACACCCCGAGCACGCGCAGCAACGGCTATCCGCTGGAGGGCACCGTCGTCAACATCGTGCCCGGCTCGATCGTCGCCGACGCCAATCACCACCTGACCTCGTACCAGATCACCGACGGCCAGGCCACCACCGACCAATTGCACGACATCGCCGACATCACGGCGACATACTTCCAGCTGGGCGGCACCTACCGGAACGGCGGCCTGACCGCGGAATTCTTCGTCGGCGACGCGCGTTCCGACTTCCAGCGCGCCCAGAAGCGCATCAGCTTCACCAACTTCTACGGCCCGACCACGATGTCGGTCCTGCCGAACGGCCTGTGGACCTACAGCTTCCCCGGCAGCGGCTTCAACCAGTCCGATCCGGCCCAGTACGTGCGCGTGTTCCCGGCCACGGGCAATACCGCCGCGCAGCCGCTCGGCCCCCTCAACACCCGCGCCGCGCCCGCGTACACGATCGCCCAGCAGCCGCTGCTGAGCTCTTCGTCGCCGCGCACCGAGGCGTTCTGGAACCCGCAGATCCGCGCCACCGAGGAGCGCACCGCCAAGCTCGATCTCACCTGGGCGACGCCGGAGTCGGTCCCGTTCTTCAAGCGCTTCAAGGGCGGCTTCAACCTGCGCGACAACCGGGTCGACAACTGGAATCCGGGCGACGGCAACAGCGGCGGCATCGTGATGCAGGCGGCGGTCGGCACCTACGGCCAGCCCGGCTACCAGCCGCCGATCGTGCTCCCGACCGCGATCGCCCGCGACGTGGTCCAGGCCTGCCAGGACACGCCCGGCTCGCTGGGCCCGGGCGGCAAGCCCTGCCAGTACGGCTACGTATCGAACCCCGACCCGCGCCTGGCCCTGAACGGCACGCTGCAACTGACGCCGCAGCAGTTCCAGGACCTCGTAGGGCAGGTATTGACCGGCAAGGCCACGGCCACGCAGTTGTTCAGCGGCGCCAGCGGACGCCCGGTCGGCATGCTCGACAACTGGACCCAGATCGACGTCGAGAAAGCCTTCGGCCTCATCGGCGCGCCCAACAACAATTACGACTGCGTCAAGCACTGCACCGCCAACGACGGCAAGGTCTACGACCAGCCGGTGCAAAAGCTGAAGGAGCGCACGCAGGCGTTCTACGTCATGGGCGACTTCGGCATCGACCACATCCCGTTCACCGACCGCGCCCTGCCGTTCGGCTGGGAGATCGACGGCAACCTGGGCTACCGCTTTGTGCGCACCAAGGTCAGCGGCCTGGGCATGATGACGCTGAGCTCCATCACCCCGACCGCGTCCTACGACCCGCTCAACCCGACTGCGCCGGGCGGCACCATCACCAACACGTACATCCGCAACACGGCGGTCAACGCCAGCACCACGGACTTCCTGCCGACGTACAACCTGGCGATGTGGATGGTCCCGGACAAGCTGGTGCTGCGCTACAGCCGCGCGCGCACGGTGGCGCGGCCGCCGATCACGCAGCTGCTGCCGGCCGGCACCTGCATCTACGACGAGACGCTGGCCGTGAATGGCGAGGTGGCCCAGCGCTGCAGCGGCACGCTCGGCAACCCTGCCCTGCAGGCGCAGAAGAACCTCAACCAGAACCTGAGCGTCGAACTGTATCCGAACAAGGACACGATGTTCACGGCCGCGATCTTCCGGCAGAAAGGCATCATCGGGCCGGCCATGAGCCAGGGCGTCAACAACCTGCCGCTGTTCTCCGGTTCGCCGCTGGTCGACCCGGCCACCGGCACCGACCTGTCGACCATCCCCTTCAACTATTCGATGTGGATGAACGGCGCCGCGACGACCCGCAAGGGCCTCGAGCTCGGGACCAAGACCGCGTTCACCTTCCTGCCCTGGGCGCTGCGCTACACCGGCTTCGACGCCAACGTGACCAAGCTGCGGTCCATCACGACCAGCGAGAATGCGGTCGACCTGCTGACCGGCGCCCCGCTGCCGCCGCAGCGCGAGTCGAAGTACACGTACAACTGGGCGCTGTGGTACGACGACGGCCGCCTGTCGGCGCGCGTGGCGGTGCAGGCGGTGGCCTCCTACTTCACCTGCATCGCCGGCTGCACCCAGCAGGCCGCGATCCAGAACTATCCGGGCGTCGGCGTGCAGCTGACCAAGTTCCCCTACAATCCAGGCTCGCCGAACTACAAGGACACCACCCGCTTCATCGACGCCAAGCTGGCCTATAAACTGCTGCCGAACGTCGAGATCTTCGTCGAAGGCCGCAACCTCGGGAACGCGACCACCACCAACAGCCAGGGCTCGTCGACGCCGTTCTCGGACGGCACACCCAACCTGCTGGACTATGCGTATGCCGGCCGCCGCATCATGGTCGGCCTGAACTTCCGTACCATGTAATCGACAGGAGAAGCACTTGAATCGACAACATCCGCCCCGCCCGGCGCGCCGCAGCTTCCTGGTGTCGACCGGGCTGGCGCTGGCCATGCCGGGCCTCGCCGGCGCCACCGTCGTCGCCGCGACCACGGACGGCCGCGACAGCCTGGGCCTCTGGTACGACAAGCCGGCCGGCGCCTGGGTCGAGGCACTCCCGATCGGCAACGGTCGGCTCGGCGCCATGGTGTTCGGCCGCGCCGCGCAGGAGCGCCTGCAGCTGAACGAGGACACGCTGTTCGCCGGCGGCCCGTACGACCCGGGCAACCCGGACGCGCTGGCCGCGCTGCCGAAGGTGCGCGCGCTGATCGACGACGGCAAGTTCAAGGAAGCCGCGGACCTCGCCGGCGCCTCGATGATGGGCAAGCCCATGCGCCAGATGCCGTATGGCGCCGCGGGCGACCTGCTGCTCGACTTCCCGGGCGTCACGGGGGCCGCGCAGTACCGGCGCTCGCTCGACCTCGATGGCGCGCTGGCGACGACTCGCTTCACCGACGGCGCCACGCGCCACCTGCGCGAAGCGTTCGCCAGCGAACCGGACCAGGTGGTGGTGCTGCGCTTGAGCGCGACGGGCGGCCGCCCGCTCGACCTGGACGTGGGCTACCGCGCCCCCGCCAACGTCAGGTACGGCGACACGCAGACGCCGCCGGCGCCCTTCCTCGGCGCCGCGTGGGACCTGCGCGAATCGCCCGATGCCGACCAGCGCCCGGCCACGCTCACGATCCGTCCCGACGGCGCCGGCGCGCTGCTCATCGAGGGCCGCAACCAGCCGGCCCAGGGCATTCCCGCCGCGCTGCGCTACGCGGTGCGCGTGCGCGCCGTCAGCGACGGCACCGTCGACGCCGACGGCGACCGCCTGCGGGTGCGCGGCGCCAGGACCATCACGCTGCTCGTGTCCTGCGCCACCAGCTACGTGAACTACGCGGACGTGAGCGGCGACCCGGTGGCGCTCGTGCGAACCCGCACGGACGCCGCCGCGCGCAAGCCGTACGAGCGATTGAAGGCCGACCACGTCGCGGCCCACCGCGCGCTGTTCCAGCGTTTCTCGATCCGTCTCGGCAGCGGCGCCGTCGATACGCGGCCCACGCATGCACGCATCGCGGCGGCGGAGAACGGCGCCGAAGCCGCACCCGATCCGGGCCTGGCCGCGCTGTACGTGCAGTATGCGCGCTACCTGCTGCTGTCGTCGTCGCGGCCCGGCTCGCAGCCGGCCAACCTGCAGGGCCGCTGGAACGAGGGGAACAATCCGCCGTGGGGCGGCAAGTACACGATCAACATCAACACGGAGATGAACTACTGGCCCGCGCACGCCGCCAACCTGGCCGAATGCGTGGAACCGGTGCTGCGCATGATCGAGGACCTGGCGGTGACCGGCGCCGTCACCGCGCGCAAGCACTACGGCGCGCGCGGCTGGGTCACCCATCACAACACCGACCTGTGGCGCGCCACGGCGCCGATCGACGGCCCGAACTTCGGCATGTGGCCCCTGGGCGGCGCGTGGATGTGCAAGACGCTGTGGGACCACTACGAGTACCACCCGGACGAGGCCTGGCTGCGCCGCATCTACCCGCTGCTGAAGGGCGCCGCCCTGTTCTTCGTGGACGCCATGGTCGAGGACCCGAAGGACCGCGGCCTGGTGACGTCGCCCTCGATGTCCCCGGAGCACAACCACCATCCCGGCGTCGCGCTGTGCGCCGGACCCGCGATGGACCGCCAGATCATCCGCGACTTGTTCGGCTGGACCCTGCAGGCGCATGCCACGCTCAAGGATCCGGACGCCGGCTTCGCCACGACGCTGGCGAGCATGCGTGCGCGCCTGCCCGCCGACCGGATCGGCGCGCTGGGCCAGTTGCAGGAATGGCTGGACGACTGGGACGCGAAGAAGGACACGCACCGCCACGTGTCGCACCTGTACGGCGTCTACCCGAGCGAACAGATCAACGTGCGCGACACGCCCGCGCTGATCGACGCGGCCAAGGTATCGCTGAACATCCGCGGCGACAAGTCGACCGGCTGGGCGACGGCCTGGCGGCTGGTGCTGTGGGCCCGCATGGGCGACGGCGACCGCGCCCACGCGATCCTCGCCGGCCTGCTCGGGCCCACGCGGACCTATCCGAACATGTTCGACGCGCACCCGCCGTTCCAGATCGACGGCAATTTCGGCGGTACCGCCGGCATCCTCGAGATGATCGTGCAGTCGTGGGGCGGCGAGATCCGCCTGCTCCCCGCCCTGCCCGCGGCCTGGCCCGAGGGCGCGCTGCGCGGCGTGCGCGCCCGCGGCGGCGTGGAGCTCGACATCGACTGGGCCGGCGGCCGCCTGCGCCGTCTCGCCCTGCGCGGGCGGCCGGGCGCCACGGTGCGCCTGCGCCATGGCACCCGGCTGATGGCCGTCACCTTGGACCGCAACGGCCGCGCACACCCGGAGATCGCATGAAACCTGCCCTGTACTCGCTCCTGCTGCTGGCGCTGGCCGCGGCGCC
>Ga0209148_1001347_pt1 | contig 12913 bp, 7 predicted proteins | sample AraplaCol_mMF_r2_2_FD_184288 | JGI IMG/M metagenome (GOLD analysis project Ga0209148, IMG submission 184288) | Arabidopsis root microbial communities from North Carolina, USA - plate scrape CL_Col_mMF_r2 (SPAdes) (version 2) | ecosystem: Host-associated > Plants > Roots > Endosphere | place: USA...
CGCGCCCGCAGCAGCAGCCGTCCCGGCCGCCGAGGCCGCGGAACCGGCCTCGGCCGCGCGCGTCGTGCGCGCCCGCACCGCGCGCCGTATCGAGCCGTCCACCGCCGCGACGACGTCCGCCCAGCCGACCGGCACCGTCAGCACGACGACGGACGCCGCCGCGCTGGCCGCGATCGACACGTCGGGCTATCTGTTGCCGCAGGTGAAAGTGCCGGGCCGCCGCGGCCGCAAGCCGAGCGAATTCGTGCCGGAGAACGACGAGATCGCGGCGCTGAACGCCGTCGAGCGCGCCGAGTTGAAGGCCGTGTCGAAGCTGCGCGAGCGCAAGGCCAAGGGCGGCGCCAACCTGTTCGGTGCCGCCGAAGGCTTCTCGAACGAGGAACTGGAAAAGCGCCGCCAGCAGTTGAAGAACCTGATCAACATGGGCAAGGAGCGCGGCTACCTGACCCATGCGGAGATCAACGACCACCTGCCGGAAAACATCATCGATCCGGAAGCGATCGAAGGCATCATCGCCACGTTCAACGACATGGGCATCGCCGTTTACGAGCGCGCCCCGGAAGCGGAAATGATGCTGCTGTCCGACGCCGTCGTGACCCCGACGAGCGAGGACGAGGTGGAAGCGGCCGCCGCGACGGCGCTGTCGACCGTCGACTCCGACTTCGGCCGCACGACCGACCCGGTCCGCATGTACATGCGCGAGATGGGCGCCGTGTCGCTGCTGACGCGCGAAGGCGAGATCGCCATCGCCAAGCGCATCGAGGACGGCCTCAAGGACATGGTCCAGGCGATCTCCGCGTGCCCGGTGACGATTTCCGAGATCATCGCGCTGTCGCACAAGATCGCCAAGGACGAGCTCAAGATCGATGACGTCGTGGACGGCCTGATCGATCCGAACGAAGGCAGCGGCACGAGCGCGCCCGTGAGCAGCGCCGGCGACGAGGACGACGACGAGGAAGAGGACGACGTCGGCGAGGAAGAGGACGACGGCGGTGCCGGCAGCAGCGGGGCCGCCGGCTACTCGGCCGAACAGCTGGCCGCGCTGAAGAAGGGCGCGCTGGACAAGTTCAGCCTCATCGAAAAGCAGTTCGACAAGATGGGCCACGCGTTCAAGACGCAGGGTTACGGCGCGCCGGCCTACACGGCGGCGCAGGAAGTGATCTCGACACAACTGCTGGGCATCCGCTTCACGGCCAAGGTCGTGGAAAAGCTGTGCGACACGCTGCGCCACCAGATGGACGAGGTGCGTTCGATCGAGCGCGCCGTGCTGGACATCTGCGTGAACCGCTGCGGCATGCCGCGCGCCCACTTCATCAAGGTCTTCCCGGGCAACGAGACGGACCTCGAGTGGGTGCAGCGCGAAGTCGACTGTGCCTACCCGTACAGCGCCGTGTTGAAGCGGAATGCCCCGGCGATCCTGGAACTGCAGCAGCGCATGATCGACCTGCAGGCGCGCGTGGCGCTGCCGCTGGCCGACCTGCGCACCATCAACCGCCAGATGGCGGCCGGCGAAAAGCGCGCCCGCACGGCGAAGCGCGAAATGACCGTGGCCAACCTGCGTCTCGTGATCTCGATCGCGAAGAAGTACATCAACCGCGGCCTGCAATTCCTCGACCTGATCCAGGAAGGCAACATCGGCCTGCTGAAGGCCGTCGACAAGTTCGAGTACCGCCGCGGCTATAAATTCTCGACGTACGCCACGTGGTGGATCCGCCAGGCGATCACGCGTTCGATCGCCGACATGGCCCGCACGATCCGCGTGCCGGTGCACATGATCGAGACGATCAACAAGATGAACCGCATCTCGCGCCAGATCATGCAGGAAACGGGCAGCGAGCCGGACATGGCGACCCTGGCGACGAAGATGGAGATGCCGGAATCGAAGGTGCGCGAGATCATGAAGATCGCGAAAGAGCCGATCTCGATGGAGACCCCGATGGGCGAGGACGGCGATTCGCAGCTGGGCGACTTCATCGAAGACAACGCGACGCTGGCCCCGCTGGACGCCGCGCTGCATGCTTCGATGCGCAACGTGATCAAGGAAGTGCTGGATTCGCTGACCCCGCGCGAAGCGAAGGTCCTGCGCATGCGCTACGGCGTCGAGATGTCGAACGACCACACGCTGGAAGAAGTGGGCAAGCAGTTCGACGTGACCCGCGAACGCATCCGCCAGATCGAAGCGAAGGCAATGAGCAAGCTGCGCCAGCCGTCGCGCTCGGACAAGCTGAAGACGTTCCTGCAGAACCAGTAAGTTCCTGCAGAACCAGTAAGTTCCAGCAGAACCAGAAAGTTCCTGTAGAACCAGTAATAATCGCCGGCCACGAAGCCGTCGTTCCCGCGCAGGCGGGAACCCAATCATTGCTTGCGTTGTCGACACGCAGGCAATATTGGGCCCCGCGCCTGCGCGGGGGCGACGGAGGTGACGAAGCCGCGCCGCCCGCCGAGGGCCGCGCGGCTTTTTTTCGTCTTGCCGCCGCGGCAACATTGGGCCCCCGCCTGCGCGGGCGCGACGGTGGTGACGAAGCCGCGCCGTCCTGGCGGAGAACGGATGATCATTACGGTTTGGACAGGAAGGCAACGGCGCCCGTGCGGACCGGGCCATCCTTGGCATACTGTCGCCACGTACGTTACCGATAGCCTCCATGCCGCTGCCCCTTCGCCTTTCCCTCTGCGCCTGCCTTGCGGCCGGCGTCTTCTCCGTCCCGGCCGCGCGCGCGGACGACGACGCCATCAACCCCGACCGCCCGAACGTCGCCAACTCCAGCCAGGTGGTCGGCGCGCGCCGCGTGCAGCTCGAGACGGGCCTCCAGTGGGACCGCCAGCGCGACGACGACGCCCACGTGCGCACGCTGACGACGCCGACCCTGCTGCGCATCGGCCTGTCCGACGCGCTGGAACTGCGCGTGGAAACGGCCGGCCGCACGATCGCGCACGCGAGCGACCCGGCCACGGGCGCGCACACGACGAGCGCCGGCTGGGCCGACGGCGCGGCCGGCGTCAAATGGCATATCGGCGACCAGGACGGCATGCGGCCCTCGCTTGGCCTGATCGCGGAAGCGGCCCTGCCGACGGGGAGCAGGGCGCTGCGCGGCACGGGATTCCGGCCGTCCGTCGACGTGCCGGCCGAGTGGGATCTCGGGAACGACTGGTCGCTGGGCGTGATGCCGGGCGTCGGGCGCGACAGCGACGACGCCGGGTCGCACTACACGTACGGGGTATTCGCCGCGTCGCTCGGGAAGGCGTTCAGCGAGCGCCTGCATGGCTTCGCGGAAGCGGCCGCACCGCAGATCGCGCGGGCGGCGCATGGGGGGACGCAGGCCGTGCTCGATGCGGGCGTCTCGTGGCTCGTGAACCGCGATTGCCAGCTCGACGCGATGGTCGTGCACGGGTTGAACCGGAATGTGCCGGGGCTCAGCCTGGCGTTCGGGCTGTCGATCCGCCCCTCGCGCTGACGGACGGGAAGTGCGGCCGCCTTGCCTCGACGGCATGCTTTCGCTATGATGTGACGGTTGTATCTTCCATAAGGCCGGCATGCAGGCAGTCCGATATTTCAGCGGTTCGATCCGCACCATGACCCGGGTCGACCGGTTCCTGGTGCTGCTGGTCGTCGCGCTGTTGTCGCTGCAGTTGCTGAGTTCGGGCCATCACAAGGGCGACCATGCCGGCTACGACGACAATTGCGCGAGCTGTTTCTTCGCGCACCAGGTACCGCACGGCCTGCCCGACGTAAAACCGGTCGTCGTCCCGGTGACGAGGGCGGGCAGTTACCTGCTCGAACGCGTCGTCATCCATCAGGCCCCGACCCTTAGCCGTTTCCTCATCCCGCACGCACAGGCGCCGCCGCGCGCCTGACCGCGTTTCGTTCCGCCCCTTGACCGCTGCAGTGCCGGCGCTTGCCGTCCGGCCGTTGCCACGCGGCCTCGCGGGCCGTAGCGCGCAGCCGGCAGGCACGGTCCCGCCGTGCCGGCCAGCCGCGCCTCCGCCTCATCGTTCATGCCCTCGCGGGCTGGGGATGTCATGCTGTTTTCCATTGTCGCGCCCGTGCGCCGCTTGCGTACCGGTGCCGTGCACCTGTCCGCGCCGCTGACGCGACGCGCCTGGACGCGCGCGCTCGCCCTCGCGCTGGCCGCGTGGCTTGCCTTCGCCCTGGTCGCGGCGTCCGGACATCATCACGCCAGCAGCGCGGCCGGGCACGCGTGCGGGGTCTGCGCCGTCCTGATGGACGAGTTGCCGAGCGCGGACAACCAGCCCGCCGTGGTGATGTCCGCGCCGGCGCGCTGGTACCCGCTGGCCGTGGCGGTCGCCTTTCTCTGCCTGTACCGCCTGCCGCGGCTGCTGCCGCCGATCTGCGGACCGCCTCTGGTGCGCGCGCGACGCCGCGTCGCTTCCCTCCGTTTCCTATTTCACCGCACAAGAGGTTCACATGCAACGCACCCCACAATTACGCCCGCTGCCACTGCTGCTCGCGGGTCTGTTCCTGTCCCACGCGGCGGCCGCTGCCGACGCCCCCGACGCCGTGCCGACCGTCGAAGTCACCGCCGCCCACCTGAAGAGCGAGCGGATCGAGCTGTCGCCCAAGGTCGGCACCACCGTCTACACGATCGACGAGCACATCATCGAAGGCTTGCCGCAGGGCGCCAACACGCCGTTCAACGAGGTCTTGCAGCGCCTGCCGGGCGTCGACCAGGATTCGAAGGCGTCCGGCGCGCTGCACGTGCGCGACGACCACGCCAACGTGCAATACCGCATCAACGGCGTCCAACTGCCGGAAAGCATCAGCGGTTTCGGTACGTCGATCGACACGCGGCTGGTCGACTCGATCGATTTCATGACGGGCGCGCTGCCCGCGCAATTCGGCCTGCGCACGGCCGCCATCGTCGACATCCAGACCAAGGAGGGCGTCAAGCCGGGCGGCCGCGTGGGCATCCTGGTCGGCAGCCGCGACCATGTCGAACCGAGTGCGGAATTCTTCGGCGTCCAGGGCGCGCTGAACTATTATTTCTCCGGCAGTTACCTGCGCAATGACATCGGCATCGAGAACCCGCAGCCGACCCGCAATGCGCTCCACGATCGCACGCGGCAGGCGAAGTCGTTCGGCAACCTGTCGTATTTCGTCGACGACCAGACGCGCGTCGGGCTGATGTTCGGCACCTACAACGGCCGCTTCCAGATTCCGAACAACCCCGACCAGGCGCCGGCCTTCTCGCTGACGGGCCAAAGCGATGCCGGTGCCGGTACCAGCAACCTGCCGTCGTCGCGGCTCGACGAAACCCAGCGCGAGGTGAACCGCTTCGTCGTCCTGTCGCTGCAGAAAAGCCTTGGCAACCTGAACTACCAGGTCTCGGCGTTCCATCAATATTCGGACCTGCATTACCTGCCGGACCCGATCGGCGACCTGGTCTACAACGGCGTCGCGTCGGACACGATGCGCTCGAACTCGGCGACCGGCCTGCAGCTGGACTCGAGCTACAGGCTCGATGCCAGCCACACCGTCCGCGCCGGCCTCGCCGCCACGCGCCAGGTCACCCACAGCAACAACACGGTGGCCGTGTTTCCGACCGACGACGCCGGCCAGCAGACGGCGACGGACCCGCTCGCCGTCATCGACAATTCCAGCAAGACGGGCAAGCTCTACAGCCTGTACCTGCAGGACGAATGGCACATCACGGCCCCGCTGACGCTGAACTATGGTGTCCGCTACGACAAGGTCGACGCCTTCACCGACGAGCAGCAGTGGAGCCCGCGCGTCAACCTCGCGTACAAGCTGGCCGAAGGCACGGCCGTGCACGCCGGGTTCTCGCGCTACTTCACGCCGCCACCGCAGGAACTGGCCGCGCAGTCGAGCATCAACCTGTACGCCAACACGACCAACGCGCCGGCGATCGGGGTCTCGGACAACGTCAAGGCCGAGCGGACCAGCTATTCCGACGTCGGCATCAGCCACCAGGTCGGCGCGCACCTGACCCTGACCGCCGACGCCTACTACAAGCACATCCGGAACCTGCTGGACGAGGGCCAGTTTGGACAGGCCTTGATCCTATCGCCGTTCAACTACGACACGGGCTTTGCCAAGGGACTGGAACTGTCGGCCGTCTATAGCGACAAGCAGTGGGGCGGCTACGCCAACCTGACGACGCAGAAGGCGATGGGACAGCACATCGTTTCCGGGCAGGCCTTGTTCGATCCCGATGAACTGGCGTACATCGCGCATCACGACATCTACCTCGACCACGACCAGAAATTCACGGTATCGGCCGGCGCCCATTATCACTTCGGCGACAACCAGGTCAGTACCGACGTCCTATACGGCAGCGGCCTGCGCATGACGCCGGACGGCGGCGCGCCGAACTCCGGTTCCCTGCCTTCGTACACGACGATGAACTTCGCCTATACCCATACGTGGAAACACACCGGCTACGGCGACGTGGAGGCCCGGCTTGCCCTGGTCAATGCATTCGACCGTTCGTACCTGCTGCGTGACGGCAGCGGGGTGGGCGTCGGGGCGCCGCAGTTCGGTGCGCGGCGGACGCTGTATGCCGGGGTGTCCGTCGGTTTCTGATCGACGCGGCCGCCCCCGCATCCGGCGATGCGGGGGCGGCCGCTACCCGGGGTTCAGCCGGTATTGCGCAACCCGGCGGCGACGCCGTTGATGGACAGGTGGATGCCGCGGTGCACCCGCTCGTCGACCTTTTCCTCGGCCGACAGTGCGCGATGGCGCTGGATCAGCTCGACCTGCAAGTGATTCAGCGGGTCGAGGTAGGCGAAGCGGTTCTGGATCGAACGGGCCAGCAGCGGGTTGTTCACGAGGCGTTCCTCCGTGCCCGTGACGAGTTCCAGGCAGCGCAGCGTCTCCGCATACTCGGCCGAGATGCGCTTGAAGATGCGCTCACGCAGGGCCGCGTCCGGCACCAGCTCGGCGTAGCGCGAGGCGATGGCCAGGTCGCTCTTGGCCAGCACCATGTCCATGTTCGACAGCAGCGCCGCGAAGAACGGCCAGTGCTGCGCCATTTCGCGCAGCAGCGCCAGGCGTTCATCCCTGTCGCCGGCAGCGATCCAGCCGGAGACCGCGGCGCCGAAGCCGAACCAGCCCGGCAGCAGCAAGCGGCACTGGCCCCACGAGAAGCCCCAGGGGATCGCGCGCAGGTCTTCGATGCGGCGCGTCGACTTGCGCGACGCCGGGCGCGAACCGAGGTTCAGTTCCGCGATCTCGGCGATCGGCGTGGCGGCGAAGAAGTAATCGGTGAAGCCCGGCGTCTCGTACACGAGGTCGCGGTAGGCCTTGTACGCGCGCTGCGACAGCTCGGCCATCACGGGTTCGAAGCGGGACAGGCGCTCGATCTGCTCGCGGTCGGCGCCGTGCGGCATCAGGCCCGCTTCCAGCGTCGCGGCGACGAGCAGCTCGAGGTTGCGGCGGCCGATCTCCGGATTGCTGAACTTCGACGAGATGATCTCGCCCTGTTCCGTCAGGCGGATCTGGCCGTTCACGGTGCCCGGCGGCTGCGCCAGGATCGCCTCGTAGCTCGGACCGCCGCCGCGGCCGACCGTGCCGCCGCGGCCGTGGAACAGCCGGAGCTTGACGTTGGCGGCCGCGAACACGTTCACGAGCTTCAACTCGGCCTGGTACAGCTCCCAGTTCGACGTGAGGAAGCCGCCGTCCTTGTTCGAGTCCGAATAGCCCAGCATGACTTCCTGCAGGCGGCCCTGGTGGTCGATGACGTCGGCCACGATCGGCAGCGCCATCCATTCGCCCATGATGCCGGCCGCGCACTGCAGGTCGGGGATGGTCTCGAACAGCGGGATCACCATCACGTCGCTCGTCTTCTCGCTGGGGCGGTACAGGCCCGTTTCCTTTTGCAGCAACAGGACTTCAAGCAGGTCGGACACCGTTTCCGTGTGCGAGATGATGTAGTTGCGGATCGCGCGCGCGCCGTAGCGCTTGCGGATCTCGCGCGCCGTGCGCAGGATCTGCAGTTCGCCGTTCGTGGTGTCGGAATAGCTTTCGTACGGCGTGTACAGGAGGCGCGGCTGGGCCAGTTCGTCCAGCAGCAGTTTCACCTTCGCGACTTCATCCAGTGCGGCGTAATCGGCCTGGACACCGGCGCGGGCGAACAGCTCGGCCAGCACGCGCTCGTGCACGTCCGAGCTCTGGCGCATGTCGAGCGAGGCGAGGTGGAAGCCGAAGATGCGCGCGGCGCGCAGCAGTGCGTTCAGGCGCGGCACGGCCAGGATGGCGCCGTGGTTCTCGTTCAGCGAATCGACGAGCACCTGCAGGTCGGCACGGAAGTCGCATGAATCGCGGTAGGCGTCCGCATGGCCCACTTCCTTGCGCAGGATGTTGGTGGCGCCCAGTTCGCGCGCGGTCGAGGCCAGGCGCGCGTAGATGCCGATCAGGGCGCGGCGGTACGGCTCGTCGCTGCGGTGCGGGGAATGGTCGGGCGATGCGTCCGCCAGCGCCAGCAGCGCCGGGCTGGCCGGCACGAGCAGCGTGGACGGCGACAGCTCGGCGCCCAGCGCGTGCACTTCGTCCAAATAAAAGTCGAAGATCGTCGTCGAATGGCGCACGAGGGCGCGCTGCATGGTCGCCGCGTTGACGTTCGGGTTGCCGTCGCGGTCGCCGCCGATCCAGCTGCCCATCTGCATATAGGTCGCGTCGGCGAGGCCGTGGGAATCGGCCCCGTACTGCGCCGCGAGCTCTTCCTCGACGTCGTCGTACACGGCCGGCAGCTCGCGCAGGAAGGTCGTGCGGTAGTACGAGAGCGCGTTCTCGATCTCGTCGGCCACGGTCAGTTTTTCGTAGCGCAGCATGCGCGTCTGCCACAAGGTCGCGATGCGGGCCTGCAGCAGTTGCAGGTTGCGCGCGCGCTCCTTCGGGGTCAGTGGCAGGTCGCGCTCGGCCAGCAGGCGCGCGATGTCGTGCTCGGCGTCGAGCGTGCTTTTACGCTGGACTTCGGTCGGGTGCGCCGTCAGCACGGGCGCGATCAGCGCCTCGCGCAGGAACGTCTCGACCGTGTCCTGCGCGACGCCGGCATCCTTCAGGCGGGTGAGGGCGTAGGCGACGCTGGACGGTTGCGGCGTCGACCCGGCCAGCAGGTGGGCGCGGCGGCGCCGGATGTGGTGCTGGTCTTCGGCGATGTTGGCCAGGTGCGAGAAGTACGAGAAGGCGCGCACGACGGAGTTCGTCTCTTCGCGCGACAGTTTCGCCAGCAGCGTCTTGAGTTCGGTGCCGGCTTCCTCGTCGTCTTCGCGGCGGAACCGCACGGCGGTCTGGCGGATCGTCTCGACGACGCCGAACACGGCTTCGCCTTCCTGGTCGCGCAGCACGTCGCCGAGGAGGCGGCCGAGCAGGCGGATGTCTTCTTTCAGCGGTGCGTCCTTGTCGACGCCGCCGGGCGGGGGATTGAGTGCAGCAGGATTGTCCATATCGACCATGGTTGAATTGTTGAGAACAGCATGACAACGAATCGGTACTACAAATCATTCCTGGGGCACGCGGGCGGTCGGCCATGGCGTGAAGGTGGGCCCATGCTAGAATTTATGTCTCAGGTATGGGCTTAACCGGCGCTGCCCGATCCGGGCGCAACGACAGTGAAAGAATCCGTTTTGAACTCCAACGACACGACGCAGCACGTTCCCGCGCAACTGATTATCGCATCGCGCGAAAGCCGGCTGGCCATGTGGCAGGCCACGCACGTGCGCGACCGGCTCGCAGCATTATATCCGCAGTGCCAAATCGACATTCTCGGCATGACCACCCGTGGCGACCAGATCCTGGACAAGACGTTGTCGCAAGTCGGCGGCAAGGGCTTGTTCGTCAAGGAACTCGAAGTGGCGATGGCCGACGGCCGCGCCCACCTGGCCGTGCACTCCCTCAAGGACGTGCCGATGGAATTGCCGGAAGGCTTCGAGCTGGCCGCCATCCTCGAGCGCGAAGACCCGCGCGACGCCTTCGTCTCGAACGATTTCGACAGCCTGGCCGCGCTGCCGGCCGGCAGCATCGTCGGCACGAGCAGCCTGCGCCGCCAGGCCCTGATCGCGGCGCGTTATCCGCAACTCGTGATCAAGCCGCTGCGCGGCAACCTCGACACGCGTCTTGGCAAGCTCGACCGTGGCGACTATGCCGCCATCATCCTGGCCGCGGCCGGCCTCAAGCGCCTCGGTCTCACGCGCCGCATCCGCGCCTACCTGGAGCCGGAAGACAGCCTGCCGGCCGCCGGCCAGGGCGCGATGGCGATCGAGATCCTGGCGGGCAATGCCGCCGGATTCGACGTCCGTGCGCTGCTGGCGCCGCTGAACCATACGCACACGGCGCAGGCCGTGCTGGCCGAGCGCAAGGTGTCGAAGGTATTCGGCGGCAGCTGCCAGATCCCGCTGGCGGCCCACGCGACGGTCGACGGCGACACGCTGCACCTGCGCGCGATGGTCGCCACGCCGGACGGCCGCCGCAGCGCCTACGCCGAAGGCAGCGGCCCGGCCGCCCTGCCGGAAGCGGTGGGCGAGCAGGTGGCGCAGAAGCTGGCCCTGCAGGACGCGGCCGGGATCCTGGCCGAGTGCAAGGCGGCCGCCGCCGGCGATGCCTGACGCGGTCGTCATCACCCGTCCGCGCCAGCAGGCCGAGCCGCTGGCCCGCGCGGTGGCGGCGCTCGGCCGCACGCCGCTGATCCTGCCGCTGCTCGAGATCTCCCCGCTGGCCGACGAAGCCCCGCTGCGCGCCGCGCTGACCAGGCTGCGCGGCTATGCGCTTGTCGCGTTCGTGTCGCCGAATGCGGTCGACGCCGCCTTTGCCCACATCGACGCCTGGCCAAACGAGGTGGCGTTGGCCGTCGTGGGCGAGGGCAGCCGGGCGGCGCTCGCGCGCCACGGCATCGACGGCGCGCGCTACCGCATCCATACGCCGCCGGACCCGGGCCGCAGCGATTCCGAACACCTGTTGCTGTCGCTCGACACGGCCGCGCTGGCCGGCCGCAAGGTGCTCGTCGTGCGCGGCGAGACGGGCCGCGAACTTCTGCCGGACGCCCTGCGCGCGGCCGGCATCGAGGTCGAGACGGTGGCTGCCTACCGCCGCGCCGTTCCCCGCCTGACCCCGGACCTGGCGGCGTCGCTGCGCGCCTTGCTGGCCGGTCCGAACGACTGGATCATCACGAGCTCGGAAGCCCTGCGCGGCCTGGCCGGCCTCGTCGAACAGCTTGACGGCGGCGCAAGTGTGGCAAAATTGCAACAGCAGCGCCTGATCGTTCCGCATGCCCGCATCGCGGAAACGGCGGATTCACTCGGTTTCACGTCCGTGACGCTCACGGGGTCCGGCGACGAGCGGCTGCTTGCCGCGTTACAATCACGAGCATGAACGAATTGCCCAACAATCCAGAAAAACCAAACATGGGCGGTGCGGTCGTGCCGCCGGAGAGCTACGTCACGCCGGCGTCGGCGCCGGTGGGCGGACCCGGCGAGCCCCGCGTCCCCGAGGGGTCGGGCCTCGGCGCCCTGCTGCAAAAGCCGCAGAACCTGGCCATCCTGGCGCTGGCCGTCCTGCTGGCCTTGCAGACCTGGTCCACGCACACCCGTTTCAACCGGCTGCGCGAGGACGTCGCGCGCACGCTGCAAAAGGACAACGCCTCGAACGCCGAGACGGCGCAGGCCGTGCGTGACACGCAGGAGGCCGCCAAGGAATTGCAGGTCAAGGTCGGCGTGCTGGAAAACCGCCAGACCGAGGCGCAGAGCCAGCAGGCCGCGCTCGAGCAGATGTACCAGGACATTTCGAAGAACCGCGACGAGTGGGCGCTGTCCGAGATCGAGCAGGTGCTGTCCACCGCGAGCCAGCAGTTGCAGCTGGCCGGCAACGTGCAAGGCGCCCTGATCGCGCTGCAGAACGCCGACCGCTCGCTGTCGCGTTCCGACAAACCGCAATTCATCACGATCCGCCGCGCCATCGCGCGCGACATCGAAAAGCTGAAGGCGCTGCCGTCCGTCGACCAGCCCGGCATCGCACTGCGCCTCGACAACGTCATCGCGCAGATCGACAGCCTGCCGCTGCTGTCCGACGAAAAGCCGGCCGAGCCGATCGCGCCGACGCGCGTGAATCCTGCGGGCGTCGCTACACCGGGCACCGCGGTGGCGGGCAAGCCGCCCGGCCACAGCGCGGGCCAGCGCGTCGCGGACACGTGGCGCAACTGGAGCCACGAGATGTGGGACGATATCCGCCAGCTGATCCGGGTGCGCACGGTCGACAATCCGGACGCGCTGATGCTGTCGCCGAGCGAATCGTATTTCGTGCGCGAGAACCTCAAGCTGCGGCTGCTGAACGCGCGCCTGGCGCTGCTCTCGCGCAACGAGGGCACGTTCCGCGACGACCTGAACAGCGCCCAGCAGATGCTGGTGAAATACTTCGACACGAAGGCGCGTTCGACCCAGGCCGCGCAGGCATTGCTGCGCCAGGTGCAGGCCAATAACGTCGTCATCGACGTGCCCGATCTGTCGGAGAGCCTGAACGCCGTGCGCAATTACAAATCGAAGTCTTGAGCGGCGGAACCTGACGATGCGTTTATTACTCTGGTTAGTCGCCCTGATGGCCGCGGCGATCGGCATCGCCGTGACCGCGCGTTTCAATCCCGGCAACGTCGTCTTTTTCTATCCGCCGCACCGGATCGACCTGTCGCTGAACCTGTTCGTCGTCCTGGCGGCCCTGCTGTTCCTCGTGCTGTACCTGCTGGCGCGTGCGGTGCGCGCCACGCTCGACATGCCCGGGCGCGTGGCCGAATACCGCTTCCGCAAGCGCGAGCGGGAAGCCAACCGCGGCCTGCGCGAGGCCTTGAAAGCCTTGTTCGAGGGCCGCTTCGGCCATGCCGAAAAGGCCGCCAGGCGCGCCGCCGACCTGCCCGAGAACGCGGGCCTCGCCGCGCTGATCGCCGCCCGCGCCGCC
>Ga0209148_1001348_pt1 | contig 12906 bp, 13 predicted proteins | sample AraplaCol_mMF_r2_2_FD_184288 | JGI IMG/M metagenome (GOLD analysis project Ga0209148, IMG submission 184288) | Arabidopsis root microbial communities from North Carolina, USA - plate scrape CL_Col_mMF_r2 (SPAdes) (version 2) | ecosystem: Host-associated > Plants > Roots > Endosphere | place...
CAAAGCGTCCCCATGACCCAGATAGATGAGGCGTCGTCGATGTTGGTCGCCATCCGGCCTCATGGTGCGGCCATTCCAGAGGAAATCACCCGCCCTCCTCTGTATCAACCCTGCCACGACGCGCAGCAAGCTTGACTTGCCCGAGCCATTGGCGCCGGTGAGCACCAACGCCTCTCCGGAGGCAACGCTGAAATTGAGCAGGTCGAACAGCAGGTGCTCGCCACGTTTACAGGCAATATTGCGCGCTTCGAACAGAGCCATCCTTATCCCGCGGAAAAGCCATCATGTTTGGCCAAGCCTCTAGTCACTATCGTGCGGGCAATCGTTTCGAGCAAAGGCGTCGCCTTGTATCGGGGCCCAGACAAGCGAGCATCTGCAAGCCTCGCGCTATCGGGGAGCGCATTGAGGAAACGACGGACACCGCGCGCTTAGCGCCCATATCACCCTTGGGATAGCTGCCGTTCCAGCTGAGAAGCTTCCTTAGGAACCTGCGGCAGTCGCCCGTCACCATTACACCCGAGCGACTGCTATTCAGATTGCCTTGGGCTTTTTTTGGCGGCATTCATGCCGCGATCATGCGCCGATTCACCTGCGCGTAGGCCATGAGCGCTCCCCCAAGCCGGTGCACGCCCGCCGCCTTAATTGTCCAAGAGCCGGTAAAACTGGGTCCAGACCATATCCTTCTTTGCGCTCGCGGTGTGGCAATACGCACAGCTTCCGTTTTCTTGGACCTTCGCGGTCACCGCCTTCGGGTCGGAATATTTGAAATCAAAATATCCCCAACCGCCGGATGCAGCATATTTCTTGGTGTTTTTTACGGCGACTTCAGCTCCGTAATAAGGCCCGGGAAAATATCCGCGACCGGAAGGCTCTGTCCGCGACCCATCCGGATTCTCGCCCGGCAGCGTGAGCTGCAGCTCTTTGACGAAAACCGTATCTTCAGGAAACACATTCGTCTTCTTGTAGATGGCGTATGAACCGGGCTCGATGTAGACGTTGTGGTACTCTGGAAAAGCCGCCTTGCCGTTGTTGAGGGCATTCGGCGTCAGCGGCGAGCCGACATAGACCCATTCGTGGAAATTCTTCGGGAGCTTGATTTCTCCGGACGCGGTGTATTCCGGCAAGTACCGGCCTGTCGTCTTCGCGCCGTCATCGGCGAGTGACTCTGAAGCTCCGACGACCAATATTCCCACAACCAGCGCCGCTGAAATTCCGCAGAAGGCTTTTGTTCTATGTGGCCTGTGTGTCATGTTGTTTTCCATCTCCGCGAGAAATGAACAAAAAACGTCCCCGCTTGCTTTATCGGCAAGTGATGACTTGGTCGGTGTGAATCGACACCTTCAAGTTATGGGGAAAGATCAGGCCGCGGGTCCTAAAAGCGTGTCTGGTCGTCTCAATTCATCGGATTCGGAAATCGAAGGCAATTGAATGAGCGTCGTTTTATCTCGGCCAATCGCATCGTTATGCCGCCTTTTCGATGACCGTCGACACGCCACTGGATCGTCGCACTCGCTCCCGCGAAGTTGGCTCTCGGTTGCCATCCCACAATGCCTGCCAGCATCTCGGCTCTGCGCTAACAGGCGCAAGCTGATCGCCGGTTACAGGACTGTAAACATCTTTTCTCACTGATATCGGGGGAGCGACGTCCCGCAGGTGGACCCGGCGGCAGTTGGGATCGAACTCGATCAGGCTCGCTTCGTGGAATCACAGTTCGTCCGGTAGTCCGACGGATCCGATGCATAAGCTTCCCTAAAGGCGCGAACGAAGCTGCTTCTGCTGTCATAGCCGACAGCTCTGGCAACTTGTTCCACCGATAGAGAGCTCGACAAGAGCAGCACCGATGCCTTCTTCATTCGAAGTTCACGGAGAACGGCCATCGGTGGCGATCCAAATACTTGTGAGAAGCGCGCGACAAAAACTGATCGGCTGAGTCCAGCAACCTCCGCCAAAGATTGAAGTGAATGCGCCGCACCCGGCTTCGAAACCATTGCCGCAAAGGCGCGTGTGATGTGAATATCCCTGAGCAGTGCAAACCTTTCGATTGTCGCTTCTCCAGACCCGATCGTCCGACGCAGCAACAAGACGATAACCTGCTTTATCAGCGCGGCCGTCATCGCCTGCATTCCCACCTCCTGCGCTGCCAGTTCCGCGACGATCGTCTGAAGTCGTTTACCGACCTCATGTTCGTTGTCGAACTGTTCGACGATCGGGGACAGGAGCGTGGAGAAGAGATCGGCCGACGTTGCGTAAGCCGCCTTGAAATATCCGCATATCAAAATGATCTCGGGATCACCGTCACCGGCAATGAAACGACGAACGCTCCCTGCGGCAATTTCCAGCGGCGCCCGGGCTTCCACGATCCCTGCCGGATGGCCGCCAATATCGTGAGGCGCGGCAACAAAACTGAATGGACGCCTGGGGGGAACCACAACGAGCGTATGCGGCTTGAGATCAATTGGCGCCTGGTCCTGGATTAGAAGCTGCCCCATGCCATCGATATTGTAGTGAAGGCCCGGAACATCCAGACCGGGAAATTCTAAGCGCCACCCCGGACTGATTAGGCATTCGGCCAAGCGTATGACATCTATTTCGAGCATTGTCATAAGGTGGTCGAAATCGGAAAGGCGTGGTTTTGCGGTTGGCATTTCGAAACTCGCACAAGCTGACAACCCGTCTCCTGAATACCAAGCTACTATGCTTTCCTTGCCATGGCGATATGACGATGGAAGCCGCACGAGCCGCCGGTTTCAGCCTTCCCTTGTGCCGGTGGTCGCCCGTATCAAAGGCCGCAAGCAGAGGGAGAGATGGCTTAGTCGTCCCTGCACGTTTCCGTTTCAGTGGCCGGCAGATATGCACCTGGGAAAGGTGGGAGTTCTTGCTGCACGATCTCGGAGCGAGTCTCTTGTTTCCAACTGGCTTGCGAACATTGAAAGGGCTGGTCCCAGCAGCCAGATCCTGGTGCCGGGGGCATGCGCCGCTACCTACCGCTCTCACATAGTGAAGATGTAGTGCTGAGATCGGTCCGCTGTTGGGCAAAAGAATAGGCCCCCGATCTTGAACGTCGCGCCCTCCGCATCTTCCATTGGATCGCTTTCAAGTTGGCTGAACGAATGTGATCAGTAAGGCATACATGCTTCATACATAGAGATGGTCACGGGATCTTTGCGCTCGTCTTAAGTTGAGGCGAGCGGTGCCATTTTTCGCAACGGATCTCCCGCGACGCCGTCCGGCCCTTCATGTAATTCCCCCATATATACTCGACATTTATTACATACAGAGATTAAATCTATTTTGTGTCTCTCTTTTTTATTCAATTTTATCGGCGAATATTCTAGATTTTCTTCCCATTTGATATAGAATTATTTGAAGCAGGAGCTTGTAATATTTCGCAAAAAACATATGTGAGCCTAAGGTAACTACTCGATCCGAGGGTCCTAAAAGCGTGGCCGAAAGTCTTTTTTCAAACCCCTCAGATCTCAACGATCTGCTTGCGCGACTGGAGGTCAGCGTCCTGCAACTGGCCGATTGCCTCATTGGCCATTCATGGCGAATGTCTTTTCCCGCGAGTCAAATGGCCGGCCTCCACTATGTCATTTCGGGATCCGGAGAAATGACGGTTGACAGCGCGGTGGTCCCGCTGACACCCAGCACGCTCGTGATAGTCCCTCCGAATCAGACATTCGAAATATGCGTGCCGGTTAGGCGACGCGGGCTTTCCACAAGAAAAGTCGTTTCACCCGACGCCTCTCCGACCTCATCCGGTTCCCTGCAAAGACTGGCAGCGGGTGACGAGAAGGGGGCACTGATCATGCTCTGCGGCTACTTTCGGGCATGCTTTGGCGTTTCGGTCGATCTGTTTTCCACCCTCTTGTCGCCGATCGTGGACCAACTGGGATATTCCGACCAGGCTACATTCGCTCTGGAGGCCCTTTCGGCCGAGCTTGCCAATCCGCGTCTGGGCGTACATTCGATGACCACGAGCTTGCTCAAGCAGGTTCTTGTGGAACTCGTCCGCAGGTCGTTTCGCGCCCCTTTTCCGATAACGGAAAAGTTCTTGATGCTGAGCGATCGGGAAATCGTTCATGTGTTCGCGCGAATGGTCAAGGAACCTAGGTCTTCATTCTCGACGCTGACGCTATCGGAAATGGCGGGACTCAGCCGTTCGGTCTTCATGGCCCGCTTCACAAAGGCGCTGCGACATTCTCCAATGGGCGTATTGCGACAGCTACGCATGAAGGAGGCGTCCTTGCTTCTGGCCGATGAACAGCTGACCATAGAGGATGTGGCCCAGGCGGTCGGATATCTCAGCCGAAGCAGTTTTTACAGGGCGTTCTCCGAGGTTCACGGCACAGATCCTTCCACTTTCCGCTCGCATCGCTCCGGCAGATAGGAAGACTACTTCGCTTCCGCCTGATCGCCCTTCGCATCGGAACTCTTCGGCTGTCCCTGCTGCTCGCTGAGTTGCTTCGCATAGTCGGTCGGGTCCGTTCCGTAAGCTTCCCTGAACGCGCGAAAGAAACTGCTTCGGCTTTCATAGCCGACGCTTCGCGCCACTTTTTCGACAGATAATAGCTTCTTCTCGATCAGGGACGCCGCCTGGCGCATTCGCAACTGTCGAAGAACGGCCATCGGGGAGGCTCCGTATGCACGGGTGAAGCGCGCCATGAAGACCGAGCGGCTCAGGCCGGCGCTCCGCGACAGGCTTTGGACGCTGTGCGATGCGCCGGGATTGCTGGCCATTTCGGCAAAGGCGCGTGCGACCTGCGGGTCGTTTAGCATCGCGAAGCGCTCCGCACGCGAAACGGGCGAGCTCAAGAATTGCCGAAGAACCATCACCAGCACGCGCTTGAGAATCGCGCTTGTCATCGCACGCATGCCAACTTTCTCGGCACTCAACTCTGCCATCGCGCAAGTGAAGTTTCGCGCCAGCTCATCCGTATCACTGAACTGCTCAACGATCGGCGATATCAGGCTGGCAAACAGATCAATCGATGCGGCATAGGATGTCCGGAAGTAGCCGCAGACCATGACGAGCTGCGCTGCCCCTTCGCCCACAGCAATGTTCGACGTTCTTTTGAACGAATGACCTAACGGGAATTCCGTCTTAACGATATTCGACAGCGGCGATCTTCTCTCCCCGAACGCCGTGTCAATCCAGAAGGCCTGCCGCGGCGGCGATACAATCAGTTTATGCGGCGTGAGCCGTATCGGCATTCGCTCGCCGATTCCCATTCGGCCTTGGCCCGCAAGGATATAGTGGATACAGGGGAATTCGATGGGAGGGAATGACAGCGTCCATCCATCCGCGACGTGGCATTCGGTGAGGACAATGACGTTTACATCGAGCGCAGTGATCAGATTATCAAAGTCGGATGTCTGCAATATAGGACGATCGGACACGCTTCCAGGACCTTCGGGTGATGGTGTTGCCTTAAGCTCAATCGTCGTCTCACATCGACAGATCAAGGCATCTATCCGAAGCGCGTGCCACCGCGAGCGCTTCTACACTACGTCAAAAAAAAGATAAATATGATGAAGAGCGTATGATAGAACCCGGAACAGTCGGACGCATCTTGGCGAGATGCGGCGACGATTACTCCCACTTCCCGTCGCCCTGGGCAGCCGCTCCATGGAGCTGGAATGGCCGCCAAGCCGGATGCTCCCTGCGGCTTAATGATGGCCCTTAAGCATTCGCCATGCCTCGCGTGGCAGAGGAAATTACGGTGCCGATAAGCGGTGCATTTCTCAATACCCTGCCGATTCGACTCAAACAGCTTCCATCGGAGCGAACCAATGCCTTCGTCCTTTCAAATAGCCGAGCGCTCGACGGTGACGTCATATAGCTTCCTGCTTCTCAGGCTGGCGCTTGTCGTGATCTTCATCTGGTTCGGTGGAATGAAGTTTACCCAATATGAAGCGAACGGCATTGCGCCGTTCGTGGCAAATAGCCCGCTGATGAGCTGGCTGCACGGTCTCTTCGGCATACAGGGCGCGAGCTATGTCATAGGCGTGATAGAATTGCTCACTGCCGCCGCTCTCGCCTTGGGGACGTTTAATGCTGTTCTTTCGTTCGCGGGCGCGGCGATGTCATCTCTTACCTACATCATCACGCTGACTTTTCTGTTCACCACGCCGGGCGTTAGTGAGCCGACTGCCGGTGGATTTCCGGCTATCTCGGCGCCCATAGGCCAGTTCCTTCTAAAAGACGTCGTTCTGTTAGCGGCCTCGCTCTGCCTGCTGCGGGCGTCGTTATGGGGTTCCGGCCGGTAGCGCCGGAATATCTTTTCCTTCCTGCCCTCACATGGGCGGCGAGGCTACTGACACAGGGCTCCCGGTGGCGAAAAAATGATCCATGTGCCATGGGAAGTTAGCTTCAAACGCTGACTATGTGACCGTCCGGGCCCATAGATGCCTATCTGTCGGCGAAACGGCTGTCGAGAAATTCGGACTCCGGAAGAAATGCCCGATAGAGGCGTGAATTTCGTTCAACCGACCACGGCGCCCAAGGAACAAGGTCGACCAGAAGTTGGTGCCTTCACCTCCGCCGACCTAAAAGACGACCTGACAGCAAGACGCCCGAAGGTTTCTTGAAGCGGCTCGAACAGATTTTGACAAAGTCCCTTTCCCGCCTCAATCGCGAGATCCGAATCATCGGGGAGATTGACCATCCGGTTGATGCTCGCGATCTCACTATAGAGAAAGTCGCGCATAGAAAACGTCCGCGATAAGCGGACACCCCAAAGGCCTCGGCCTGGCGCACGCTCCATGTTCTCGGCACGTCTGATGCTCGTCTTTCGGTTGCTCGAACACCCCTCTCAAGCGTCTATTTCTTGGCCGCCAAAACCTCCACCTCGACAAGAATGTTCGGCCACACGAGCTGTGGGATCACGAGGAGCATGGAAGCCGGCCTTGATTCTCCTAATACTCTGTTCCGGACCTTCGCATATGGCGCGATGTCCTCGGAGCGGGTGAGATATTGGGTCACCTTGACGATGTCGTTTACCGACATGTCGGCTTTATTCAGCATGGAGAGGATATGGTGCCAGGCGAGTTCGCTCTGGGCGGAGACATCATCCGGCAGACTTCCATTTGCCTGGAGACCTGGCGTTCCGGAGGTAACCAGCCACCTCAAACCTGGTTCCGTTTCGATGGCATCGCTATAGGCTCAAATGTGCTTTGAAACGCCGACATTGCGAATTAGATGTGTCATTTCTGCCTCTTATGATCGCCGCAGATCGCTGCAAGCCTGTGGGCTATCGGCAATCGGGCGGCACTCCTCTCACGAGCATTCGGCGGCAAAGATCTGCATAGCGGCAACCGGTCAACGCCCGCGCAGAATATTTGGATCCTTGCCCAACTGGCGCGCCGCCTCGTCTATGGCTTTTGCGAGTACTGCGTAAAATCGCGGATCAGTCTGGGCGTCCTTCTGCAACGCCACCCACTCTTCCAAGGCGGCATCGAGGTCGCCCTGCTGCGCCTTGCGAAGCGCCAGGAAGAAGCGCGCCGTATGTTCCTTGGGATCGAGCCTCAGCGCCTTCTCCAGTACGCCTCTTGCGTCTTCGGAGACGTCACCATCATGCATTAGGATCAGGACCCGGCCGTAATCGGCGTAGATCTCCGGACTCACCTTGCCGAGATCGACGACGTGACGGAATGCATCGATTGAGTCCTCAATCCGGTTTTGACGGAGCGCCAGGTGCGCGAACGCCAGCCATGCCTCCGCATCATCGGGATGGCGCATGGCGCTGGCGCGCAGGGCGACGAATTCAGGTGTGGCCGGCGAAGCGACCTGCCTTGCGGCGGCGAAAGGCTGACCCGGCATCTTGGGTGCGCCGAGGGTAAGATAGAGCGCCCCCCCGAACAACGGCAGCAGCACGGCGGCCAGAGCCATGAGGCGGCGATGGCGAGCGCGGCCGGGTTGGGCGGCGGGTGCATCGGCGAGGGTTAGGATGCGGCGATGGATTTCCAGCTGCGCCGCCTTGGCTTGGTCCGCCGGCAGCACGCCGCACTCCTGGTCACGCTCTATCTCCGCCAGCTGGTCGCGATAGACGTTGAGGGCGAAGCTGCTCTCGTCCTTCTGCCCGCGTATCTCGAACAGCGGCGCTGCAAGTATAGAGATCGCCGCCAAGGTCATCATGGCGGCAAGAATCCAGAAGCCAATCATGTCACATCACCTCCTAGATACGGGCCCGGTGTATACCCGTCCTCTTTATCCCCGCCGTCGAGGTGTCCCTCACCCGGCTTTAGAAGGTCTTTCAGCCGGGCTTCCTCGGCAGCGCTCAGCGGTGCCGCCTCCACGCGCTTGGCCCGGCAATAATAGAGATAGATGCCGATCCCCGCCCCCAGCAGCAACAGGAACGGCCCAGTCCAGATCAGCGCCGTCTTGGCCTTGAAGGGCGGCTTCAGCAGCACGAAGTCGCCGTAGCGCGCCACCAGATAGGCACGCACCTGGTCGTCGGTCGCGCCCGCTTTCAGCTGTTCACGGACCATGACGCGGAGTTCATGGGCGATGTCGGCATCGGATTCGTCGATGCTCTTGCTCTGGCACACGACGCAGCGGATGTCGCGCGAGATCGCCTCGGCGCGGGCCTCCAGCGCCGGGTCGCTCAGCACCTCGTCGGGCTGAACGGCGGAACTTGCCGATACGAGACCCGTGAGAAGGAACGCAGCCACGAAAGCAGCCGCCAGACCGTGACGCAGAGCGCAGCTCAGGGAAGTACAGGTCAGGGAAACGCCGCTCACTTCTGCAGATCCTTGATCAGCGGCAGGAGCTGCGTCTCGATGAGATCGTCGCTGAGCGGTCCGGGAATGCGGTCGCGGATGATGCCCTGCTTGTCGATGATGAAGGTCTCGGGCACGCCGGTGATGCCGAAGCCGACGATGCCGATACGGCCGTTCTCGTCGGTACCCACCCGGTCATAAGGATTGCCGAGCTCACCCAGGAAACCCTGCAAGGCCTCCTTCTTGTCCTTCCAGGCCAGGCCAAGGACGGGGATGCCGGCTTCGGCGCTGAGCTTCTTGAGGAGCGGATGCTCGGCCCGGCAGGGCACGCACCAGGAGGCGAAGAAATTGATCGCCACCACCTGGCCCTTATAGGCGCCGGTCAGGAAATCGCTGTCGGCGATGCCGGGCTGGCCATCGGCCAAGGCCGGGGCGGTGAAGCTGGCGACCGGCTTGCCGATCAGCGGCGAATCGATTTCATGCGGATCGCGGTTGGGATTGAGCCCGAGCACGAAAATCGCGGTCAAGGCAGCCAGAACGATCAGCGGCAGAACGAATAACAGGCGACGCATGATCAGGCCTTCACCGCCGCCTTGCTGCCGGCCATCACCTTGCTCGGTGCGCCGACCCGGTAACGCCGGTCGCTGAGCGAGACGATGCCGCCGAGCGCCATCAACCCGCCGCCGAGCCAGATCCACAGCACCAGCGGTTCATGATAGATGCGCACCGTCCAGCCGCCTTTGCCATCCGGCTCACCGATCACCGCATAGATATCCTTGGCGAGGCTGCTATGGATGGCGGATTCCGTGGTCGGCGGCGAGGGCACCAGATATTGCCGGCGCTCCGGCTTCAGCACGGTCAGCACCTGGCCATCCTCCAGCGCGGTGATGGTGGCGCGCTCGGCCATATAGTTGTCGACGGTGAGATCGCGCACATCGTCGAGCCGGTAGCTGATATCGCCGACCTCAACCGCCTCACCGATATGCAGCACCACCACCTTTTCCTGCTTCCAGGCGATCGAGCCGGTCATGCCGATGATGGCAAGTGCCAGACCTGCATGGGCCAGTGTCATGCCATAGGCGGCACGCGGCAGGTTGACGGCGCGCGACCAGCTGTTGCCGGCCGAGGTGCGGCCGAGTTTGACCCGGGCGGCCCATTCGCTGAGCGTGCCGACCAGCAGCCAGCCCGCCAGGGCCATGCCGGCGAAGGCCATGAACGACGTGCCGTCGGCCAGATACCAGGTGACGGCGATGGCCACCACCGCAGCGATCCCAGCGGCAGTCAGTCTTTGCAGCGCGCCGGGGAGATCACCGCGCTTCCACCCCAGGAACGGGCCGATCGCGGTCAGCAGCACCAGCGGCATGGCGATCGGCACGAAGACGGTCTGGAAGTAAGGCGGGCCGACCGAGATGGTGCCGAGATTCATGACACTCAGGATGAGCGGCGCCAAGGTGCCGAACAGCACCGTCGCCGCCAGCACGGCGAGCAGCAGGTTGTTGAGGACGAGGGCACCCTCGCGGCTGATCGGCGCGAAGAAGCCGCCCTGCCGCAGGATCGGTGCGCGCCAGGCGAAGAGCGACAGCGAGCCGCCGATGGCGATCACCAGCAGCGCCAGGATGAAGAGGCCACGGGCGGGATCCTGGGCGAAGGCATGCACCGAGGTGATGACACCGGAGCGCACCAGGAAGGTGCCGAGCATCGAGAAAGCGAAGCCGAGGATGGCGAGCAAGATGGTCCAGGCTTTGAGCGAATCCCGCTTCTCGACCACGATCGCCGAATGGAGGAGTGCCGTTGCCATCAGCCAGGGCATGAAAGAAGCGTTCTCGACTGGGTCCCAGTACCACCAGCCGCCCCAGCCCAGCTCGTAATAAGCCCAGCGCGACCCCAGCACGATGCCGCAGGTAAGGGCCGTCCAGGAGAGCAGCGTCCAGGGCCTGACCCAGCGCGCCCAGGCGGCATCGACCTTGCCTTCAATCAAGGCGGCAATCGCAAAGGAGAAGGACATCGAGAGACCGACATAGCCGAGATAGAGCATCGGCGGATGGAAAGCCAAGCCCGGATCCTGCAAGAGCGGATTGAGCTGGCGCCCTTCCAATGGTGCGGGATCGAGCCGGGCGAAGGGATTGGAGGTCAGCAGCATGAACAGCAGGAAGCCGACCGCGACCATCGCCTGCACGGCGAGCACGCGCGATTTCAGGCGCAGCGGCAGGTTGTCACCGAACAGGGCAACGAGCGCACCGAACAGCGCCAGGATCACCACCCAGAGCAGCAGCGAGCCCTCGTGATTACCCCAGGCGCCGGCGATCTTGTAGATCAGCGGCTGCGCCGAATGCGAATTCTCATAGACCGCCGCCACCGAGAAATCGGAGACGACGTAGGCATGAATGAGCGCCAGGAAAGAGAAGCCGAGGAAGAAGAACTGCCCGACCGCTGCCGGCTGGGCGAGTGCCATCCAGGGCCGCAGATTGCGCTGCGCACCGACCAGCGGGATGACCGCCTGGGCCAGGGACAGGATCAGCGCCAGGACCAGCGCGTAATGGCCGAGCTCAGTGATCATTGTGCCGATGTTCCTGTCTGTGATGTGCCGGTTTCGGGACTGCCAGTCTGATTGCCGGTCTCCTGCCAGCGGCCGGAGGCCTTCAGGGCCTTGGCGACTTCCGGCGGCATGTATTTCTCGTCATGCTTGGCGAGCACTTCGCTGGCGATGAAATCACCCTGCTCGTTGACCGAGCCTTCGATGACGACACCCTGCCCCTCGCGGAAGAGGTCGGGCAGGATGCCGCGATAACGCACCTCGATCGACTTGGTGAGATCGGTCACCTTGAAGAGGACGGTGCCGTCGCTGCCCAGCTTCTGCAGGCTGCCTTGCTCCACCAGGCCACCGACCCGGATCAGGCGACCGGGTGCCGGCGGCTTGGTCGCGAGTTCCGTCGGGCTCAGGAAGAAGACGATATCCTGGCGCAGCGCCATCAAGACCAGGCCGACGGCGGCACCCAGCAGAAGCAGGCTGACGATGACGAGATAGAGCCGCCGGGTCTTGCGGGTCATGCCACGGCGCGGGCCGCCGCCGATCGGCGCCATGCCTGCCTTGATATCGGTCATGAACCTACCTGTTGATCTGGCTTCTGCCGGTCCGGCTGTCCGGAGACCGCCGGGCCAGCGGGTTTATTTCCGGCGGCTTTATTTCCGGCCGGGCGCGCCAGCAGCGCGGCTTCGGCTTCCAGGCGGCGCAAGGCGGTCGTCGCCTGATGCACCCGTCGCCAGCTATCGATCGCAAAGGCGATCAGCACCAATGCGGCCACGCCATAGGCCGGCCAGATGAAAGGCGCGTAGCCGCCCATTGCCAAATAATCCTGCAGCGCCTGGTTCATCGCCGCCTCATGACTGGGCGCCCTCGCCGGCCGCGGCCGGTGCGCGATTTGGCGTCTTGCCGGTAGCAACCCTGTTGGCAGCCGCCTGCGCGCGCAGGCGGTTGAACAGCAAGGTGCGGGCCCGTGCCGCCAGCAACTCGGCCTTCATGCGGGCGAACAAGGCACTGAAGAAGAAGAGCTGGAAGGCGATCGCCATCAGGAACAGCGGATGCAGCATCGAGGGATCGATGCTGGGACCGCCCATGCGCATGATGCTGGCTGGTTGATGCAAGGTATTCCACCAATCGACCGAGAACTTGATCACCGGCACATTGACCGCCCCGACCAGCGCCAGGATGGCCGCCGCGCGCTGGCCGCGCTGGCGATCCTCGAAAGCCTGCATCAGCGCCATATGGCCGAGATAGAGGAAGAACAGCAGCAGGAAGGAGGTGAGCCGCGCATCCCAGACCCAATAGGTGCCCCACATCGGCCGGCCCCAGAGCGAGCCGGAAACGAGGGCGATCAGGGTGAAGCCGGCCCCCAGCGGCGAGGCGGCCTCGGCGGCGACATCGGCCAAGGGATGGCGCCAGATCAGGGCACAGGCGCTGGCGACGGCGATCAGGCAATAAGCGAACATGGCGAGCCAGGCGGCCGGCACATGGATGTACATGATCCGCACCGTCTCGCCCTGCTGATAGTCAGCCGGCGAATGGAACAGCGCAAGATAAAGGCCGGCGACGAAGGCCAGGACCGTGGCCGTGATCAGCCAGGGCTGCAGCCGGTCGGCCAGCCGCAGAAAGCGTCCGGGATTGGCAAAGCGATGCATGGCCCGTTT
>Ga0209148_1001350_pt1 | contig 12894 bp, 9 predicted proteins | sample AraplaCol_mMF_r2_2_FD_184288 | JGI IMG/M metagenome (GOLD analysis project Ga0209148, IMG submission 184288) | Arabidopsis root microbial communities from North Carolina, USA - plate scrape CL_Col_mMF_r2 (SPAdes) (version 2) | ecosystem: Host-associated > Plants > Roots > Endosphere | place: USA...
GACCGGCCTGTCGTCGGCAACCAGCTCGATCTCGTCGCTGTCCACGTCGACTTCGACCGGCATTAACTCGTTGTCCACGGGTCTGAGCTCGACCGACAGCTCGGTGGCGTCGCTGTCGACCTCCACGTCGACCGGCCTCTCGTCGGCAACCAGCTCGATTTCGTCGCTGTCCACGTCGACCTCGACCGGCATCAACTCGCTGTCCACGGGTCTCAGCTCGACCGACAGCTCGGTGGCATCGCTGTCGACCTCCACGTCGACCGGCCTGTCGTCGGCAACCAGCTCGATTTCGTCGCTGTCCACGTCGACCTCGACGGGTATCAACTCGCTGTCCACGGGCCTCAGCTCGACCGACAGCTCGGTGGCTTCGCTCTCGACCTCCACGTCGACGGGCCTCTCGTCGGCAACTAGCTCGATCTCGTCGCTCTCGACGTCGACCTCGACCGGCCTGTCGTCGGCAACCAGCTCGATCAGCTCGCTCTCGACGTCGACCTCGACCGGCCTGTCGTCGGCAACCAGCTCGATCAGCTCGCTCTCGACGTCGACCTCGACCGGCATCAACTCGCTGTCCACGGGCCTGAGCTCGACCGACAGCTCGGTGGCTTAGCTGTCGACCTCCACGTCGACCGGTCTCTCGTCGGCAACTAGCTCGATCAGCTCGCTGTCCACGTCGACCTCGACCGGTATCAGCTCGTTGTCCACGGGCCTCAGCTCGACCGATAGCTCGGTGGCTTCGCTGTCGACTTCCACGTCGACCGGCCTCTCGTCGGCGAATAGCTCGATCACGTCGCTGTCCACGTCGACCTCGACCGGCATCAGCTCGCTGTCGACCGGCCTCAGCTCGACCGATAGCTCGGTGGCATCGCTCTCGACCTCCACGTCGACCGGCCTGTCGTCGGCAACCAGCTCGATCAGCTCGCTCTCGACGTCGACCTCGACCGGCATCAACTCGCTGTCCACGGGCCTGAGCTCGACCGACAGCTCGGTGGCTTCGCTCTCGACCTCGACCTCGACGGGCCTCTCGTCGGCAACCAGCTCGATCAGCTCGCTGTCCACGTCGACCTCGACCGGCATCAGCTCGCTGTCGACCGGCCTCAGCTCGACCGACAGCTCGGTGGCTTCGCTCTCGACCTCCACGTCGACCGGCCTCTCGTCGGCAACCAGCTCGATCTCGTCGCTCTCGACGTCGACCTCGACCGGCATCAGCTCGCTGTCGACCGGCCTCAGCTCGACCGATAGCTCGGTGGCTTCGCTCTCGACCTCCACGTCGACCGGCCTCTCGTCGGCAACCAGCTCGATCAGTTCGCTGTCCACGTCGACCTCGACCGGCATCAACTCGCTGTCCACGGGCCTCAGCTCGACCGATAGCTCGGTGGCTTCGCTGTCGACCTCCACGTCGACGGGCCTCTCGTCGGCAACCAGCTCCATCAGCTCGCTGTCCACGTCGACTTCGACGGGCATCAACTCGCTTTCGACCGGCCTCAGCTCGACCGACAGCTCGGTCGCTTCGCTGTCGACCTCCACGTCGACTGGCCTCTCGTCGGCAACCAGCTCGATCAGCTCGCTGTCCACGTCGACCTCGACCGGCATCAACTCGCTGTCCACGGGCCTCAGCTCGACCGATAGCTCGGTGGCTTCGCTGTCGACTTCCACGTCGACCGGTCTGTCGTCGGCAACCAGCTCGATCAGTTCGCTGTCCACGTCGACCTCGACCGGTATCAGCTCGCTGTCCACGGGCCTCAGCTCGACCGATAGCTCGGTGGCTTCGCTGTCGACTTCCACGTCGACCGGTCTTTCGTCGGCAACCAGCTCGATCAGCTCGCTGTCCACGTCGACCTCGACCGGTATCAGCTCGCTGTCCACGGGCCTCAGCTCGACCGACAGCTCGGTGGCTTCGCTGTCGACTTCCACGTCGACCGGTCTTTCGTCGGCAACTAGCTCGATCAGCTCGCTGTCCACGTCGACTTCGACCGGCATCAGCTCGCTGTCGACCGGCCTCAGCTCGACCGACAGCTCGGTGGCTTCGCTGTCGACTTCCACGTCGACCGGTCTGTCGTCGGCAACCAGCTCGATCAGCTCGCTGTCCACGTCGACCTCGACCGGCATCAGCTCGTTGTCCACGGGCCTCAGCTCGACCGACAGCTCGGTGGCATCGCTGTCGACCTCCACGTCGACCGGTCTCTCGTCGGCAACCAGCTCGATCAGCTCGCTGTCCACGTCGACCTCGACCGGCATCAGCTCGCTGTCGACCGGCCTCAGCTCGACTGACAGCTCGGTGGCTTCGCTCTCGACCTCCACGTCGACCGGCCTGTCGTCGGCAACCAGCTCGATCTCGTCGCTGTCCACGTCGACTTCGACCGGCATCAGCTCGTTGTCCACGGGTCTGAGCTCGACCGATAGCTCGGTGGCATCGCTGTCGACCTCCACGTCGACCGGCCTCTCGTCGGCAACCAGCTCGATCTCGTCGCTGTCCACGTCGACCTCGACCGGCCTGTCGTCCGCGACCAGCTCGATCGGCTCGCTGTCCACCAGCCTCAGCTCGACCAACAGCTCGCTCACGTCGTTGTCCACGTCGACCGCAAGCAGCGTCACGTCGCTGTCAACGGGCCTCAGCTCGACCGATAGCTCGGTGGCTTCGCTCTCGACTTCGACGTCCACCGGCCTCTCGTCGGCGACGAGCTCGATCAGCTCGCTGTCGACTTCGACCTCGACCGGCCTGTCGTCGGCAACCAGCTCGATCAGTTCGCTGTCGACTTCCACGTCGACCGGTCTTTCGACGGCCACCAGCACGATCTTGTCGCTGTCCACGTCGACCTCGACGGGCCTGTCGTCGGCAACCAGCTCGATCACGTCGCTGTCCACCTCGACGTCGACCGCGATCGAAGCCGCGAAGACGCACTACTACAGCGTCAACGACAACGGCACGCAGCAAGGCAACTACGCCAACAACGGCGCGACGGGCGTCAACTCGCTCGCAGCCGGCGTGAATGCCAGCGCAGCAGGCGCCAGCAGCGTCGCGGTCGGCGACGGCTCGAACGCGGCATCGACCGGCGCGGTCGCCATCGGCCAGAACGCATCGGCCACCGGCGGCAAGGCGGTGTCGATCGGCTCCGGCAACACGGCGAGCGGCGACGGCGCAGTCGCGATCGGCGACCCGAGCATCGCAACGGGCACCGGCGCGGTGGCGATGGGCGCGAACGACACGGCGACCGGCACCGGCGCAGTGGCGCTCGGCAACGCGAACACGGCCACCGGCAACAGCGCGCTCGCACTCGGCAACTCGAACCAGGCCACCGCGGACAATACGATCGCGCTGGGCAACAAGGCTGTCGCAAGCGCCACCGGCGCCCAGGCCTACGGTTCGGGTGCGTCGGCCACCGCCGCGGATGCGCTCGCCTTCGGCACGAACGCCACGGCGAACGTCGCGAACTCGATCGCCCTCGGCGCGAACTCGGTCACGGGTACCGCGGTGGGCACGTCGAGCGCCACGATCGGCGGCGTCACGTACTTCTTCGCGGGCACCTCGCCCGTAGGCGTGGTCAGCGTCGGCGACGCAGCCACGGGCGCCACCCGTCAGATCACGAACGTCGCGGCAGGCCAGGTATCGGCCACCAGCACGGACGCGATCAACGGCAGCCAGCTCAACGCGACGAACCAGGCGGTCAACAGCCTGTCCACGTCGACCGCGTCGAACATCTCGTCGCTGTCGACCGGCATCGGTTCGCTGTCCACGGGCCTGAGCTCGACCAACAGCTCGCTGACGTCGCTGTCCACGTCGACCTCGACGGCGATCAACTCGCTGTCGACGGGCCTCAGTTCGACGAACAGCAACCTCACGTCGCTGTCCACGTCGACGTCGACCGGCATCGGCTCGCTGTCGACCGGCCTGAGCACGACGAACAGCACGGTGGCCTCGCTGTCGACCGGCGTGACGAATCTCGGCGATCAGGTGAGCCAGTTGTCGACCACGATCAACAACAACAACACGCGATCGTTGAACAGCACCGCCGTCGCGGCCGACATGAACGGCACCGGCTCCGACCGGCCGACGGTCACCGCCGGCTCGAACTCGGTGGCGATCGGCGCGAATTCGAACGATGGCGGCCGTTCGAACGTGGTGTCGGTCGGCAGCGACACGCAGCAGCGCCAGATCACGAACGTCGCGCCAGGTACGCAAGGCACGGACGCGGTGAACGTGAACCAGCTGACGCAGGTGCAGACGACACTGTCGACGGCACTGTCGGGCCAGCAGGCGCAGATCAACTCGCTGGGTTCGCAACTGCAGCAGACCGACCAGATGGCGAAGCAGGGTATCGCGGCCGTCGGCGCGATGGCGTCGATCCCGCAGCTCGATCGCGACGCCAACTTCGGGATGGGTGTCGGCACCGCGTCGTTCCTGGGTCAGAAGGCGATGGCGGTCAACATGCAGGCGCGCATCACGGAGAACCTGAAGGCGTCGATCAACGGCGGCTTCAGCGGCGGTCAGAAGGTGATCGGCGCCGGCATGCTGTACCAGTGGAAGTAACCCGTCGCGCCGCCACGCCGCCGGCTCACGAGCCGGACGGCACCGGGCGGCCCCGACGGCAGGACGAGCCCGCTGCGCAACGCGTGGCGGGCTTCAGTCAACCCAGGCATTGAGGACGTAATCGTGAACAAACTTGCTCTTGCGCTCGCGCTTTCCGCGACGGCCCTCGCCGCGTGCTCGACCGCATCCGGCCCGACCTTCAGCGCATCCGAACTGCAGCCGCGCGACGGCGTGCGCACCTTCCAGGTGGACTGCCACGGACTGCTGTCCGGCCCGCAGACTTGCATGAAGGCTGCTCGCAAGATCTGCGGCGACCAGCCGGTGCGCACCGTCGACTCGGCCCGTGCGCTGCGCGACGGCTCGGATCCCGCGACGCTCGCATTCCAGTGCGGTGCCGCGCCGGCCGCAGCGGCGTCGGCCGTCGAGCCGGCGCCCGCGCCCGCCGCGGTCGAACATGTGAACCTCGCGGGCGACGCGCTGTTCGCGACGGGCCTGGCCACGCTCACGCCGGCCGCGCGCGCGTCGCTCGACAAGCTGTTGAGCGAGCGCGAAGACCGCACGTACACGCAGGTGACGGTCACCGGCCATACGGATTCGGTCGGCAGCGACGCCGCCAATCTCGCGCTGTCGAAGCGCCGTGCGGAAACCGTCGCAGGCTACCTGAAGGCGCACGGGCTGAAAGCGCAGTCCGTATCGGTCACGGGCCGCGGCAGCGCCGACCCGGTCGCGTCCAACGCGACGGCCGAAAGCCGCGCGAGCAACCGCCGCGTCGAGATCTCGCTGCAGCGCTGAGCAGCCGGCCGTCGCGGGCTCGTGCGCCCCCCGCGCCTGCTCGCGACGGCCCTCACCGGCAGGGCGCAGTTGCCCCGCCGGCACCTTGCTGCCCCCGTCGCCCCCGCTTCGCCGGGGCCCCGGCTACCGCGCCGGCGGCTATGTCAAAGTTCGTCAGCCCCCTCCACAAAACGGCACCTTCCGTGCCACAATCGCCGCACACAGCTGCCGTGGCGTTCCGCCCGCGTCGCGTGCGGTGCCAGACGCGCCCGACGACATTCCGGAATCCGGCGGCCGCATCGCGATCCACGCCGCTCGACGCGCATTCCAGTGCGCGCCGGCGCGAACGCGACCACGACAATCCACGGCGCGCCGTTTCGCGGCCACGGCCGGACACACGACGCCGCAGAGGAAACCAACCGGTGACGGACATCAATCAAGCCGCCTCGAGCGGCACCCGCAAGCAACGGCCGGCCGTCGGCATCTCGCTGTTTGCGCGGGACGGCCAGGCGATCTGGGAAAACGGCATTCACCAGAACATCGCGTTCCTCGCGATGATGCTCAAGCGCTCCGATCGCGTCGGCCCCGTCTATTTCCTGAATGGCGGCGACGCCAACGCACTGCCGACCGGCCTCGACCTCGACGGTCTCGACGTGCCGCTCGTGAAGCCTGCCGACGTCACGCACGAACTCGACGTCGTGATCGAGATGGGCGCGCAACTGCCGGTCGAATGGCTCCGGCACATGAAGGCACTCGGCAAGAAGATCGCTGCGTTCTTCTGCGGCCACGTATATGCCGGCGTATGCGAAACGCCGATCTTCGGCAAGCCGTCGGGACATGTTTTCAACGGTGCGCCGTTCGACGAGGTATGGCTGCTGCCGCAGTACGCGAAGACCGGCGCGCCGATGCTGCAAACCCTGTTGCGCGCGCCGGTGCACCTGATGCCGCACATCTGGTCGCCGTACTTCCTCGATCGCCGCATCGCCGCGCTGGCGAGCGAAGGCCTGACGTTCGGCTATCGGCCGGGCCGTCGTCCATGGAATCTCGCCACGCTCGAGCCGAACATCTCGGTCGTGAAGTCGTGCCACTACCCGATGCTCGCGTGCGACGAGTTCTACCGCGCACAACCGGACGCGGTCCAGCATCTGTTCGTCGTCAACTCGATACAGATGAAGGCACATCCGACGTTCGTGCACTTCGCGAACAGCCTCGACCTCGTGCGCCAGCACAAGGCGACGTTCGAGCCGCGCATCGACCTGCCGGGCTTCATGGCGCGCCACGCGGACGCCGTCGTGTCCCACCACTGGGAAAACGCGCAGAACTATCTGTACTACGACGTGCTGTACGGCGGCTATCCGCTGATCCACAACTCGACGCTGCTCGGCGACGCCGGCTACTACTACCCGGATTTCGATTCCGCCGGCGGTGGCCAGGCGCTGCGCGATGCATGGCTGCATCACGACGAGCGGCTCGACGACTATCGTGCGAAAGCCGACCGGCTGCTGCAGTCGGTCTCGATCGATAACCCCGCGAACCTGGACGCGTTCGTCGCGCGCCTGGTCGCCTGAACCGGAGCATACGCATGTCGGACTCCAAAGCCCGTCGAGCGCCCGGTGAGGGCAAGCGTCTCGTCGTCGGCGTATCGCTGTTCGTGCGCGGCGCCGGCCAGTCCCTATGGGAAAACGGCATCTTCCAGAACTGCCTGCTGCTGATCCTGCTGCTACGCCAGTCGCCGCTCGTCGCGGAAGCCGTGATGGTGAACGGCGGCGAACAGCTCGCCGATCCGCAGATGATGCTCGGCGAATGGGACGTGCCGCTCCTGTCGATGGACGAAGCGCTGGAGCGCTGCGACGTGCTGATCGAAATGAGCGCGCAGTTCGGCGCCGACTACCTGCGCGCGTTCAGCGACCGCGGCGGCAAGGTCGTCACGATGCGGGTCGGCAACGACTACGTGATCGACATCGAGCGGGCGATGTTCGACAAGCCGTCGGGCTTCCTGTTCTCGGGCGCGCCGTACGACGCGGTATGGACGATTCCGGAATTCGAGCGCTCATGCCTGCACTATTACCAGACGGGCCTGCGCGCGCCGGTGACGATCGTGCCGCACATCTGGCATCCGATGCTGTTCGACAAGGCACGCGCGACGCTCGGCGCCGGTTTGTCGTTCGGCTACCAACCGGGCAAGCCGCGCTGGCGCGTGACGATGTTCGAGCCAAACATCTGCATGGTGAAGACGAGCATCATCCCGATGCTGGTGACCGAGGAGGCGTATCGCGCGAACCCCGGATTCCTCGAGTTCGTGCGCGTGTGCAACACGCTGCACCTGAAGGAACACGCGACGTTCGTCCACTTCGCGAAGAGCCTCGACATCGTCAACCACGGGATCACGACGTTCGAAAGCCGCTATGCGGTGTACGAGTTCATGGCCGCCTACGGCGACGCGGTGGTATCGCACACGTGGGAAAACGCGCAGAACTACCTGTATTACGAACTGCTGTACGGCGACTATCCGCTGATCCACAACTCGCCGTTCCTCGGCAAGGCCGGGTATTTCTATCCGGACTTCGATTGCCAGGCCGGCGGCCGCGCGCTGCTGCAGGCGTTCGCCGAGCACGATGCGAACCTCGACGCATACCGCGAGCAATCGAAGCACGTGCTCGACTCGGTCAGCATCTACAACCCCGACAACGTCTCCGCATATTCCGACGCGATCGCCTCGCTCTATCGCGACGCATGACGCGCCGCATCTTCCGGACTCCGACATGAACGCATACCCACCCCTCTCCCGCACGAAATGGCTGATCGGCTGCGCCATCGCGTCGATTGCGATCGGTGCGCACGCGCAATCCGGCGGCGAATCGGCCGACGCGCTGCTGCGCGATGCCGACGCGGTCTTCAAACAGCTCGATGCCGGCCAGTACGGCGCGGTGTGGAACGACTCCGCCGCGTTCGTGAAGACGCGCATCAAGCAGGAGCAGTTCGCCCTGGACATGCAGCGCGCGCGCCAGTCGGTCGGCATGGTCAGCCATCGCGGCTGGGCACAGATCACGCGGATTCGCTACTCGAATTCATCGACGACTCCCGACGGGCTTTATGCGAATGTCGACTATGCGACGACGCTCACGACCGGGACGACCGTGTACGAAAAGCTGAGCTTTCGCCTCGACGACGACGGCCGCTGGCACCTGACCGGCTACGTGCCGCGCCAGTCGCAGAACTACACGCCTTGAACCGCGCACCGTCCGCCCGGAGCAGCCGATGAAAATCAATGTCGCGATTACGATGAACGTTCAGCGCGACGCGACGCAGTCGATCTGGTACAACGGCGCGAACCAGCATTGCGTGTACCTGTACATGCTGCTGAAACGCTCGCCGCTGATCGGCGAAGTGTGGCTCGCGCACGACGACGGCATCACCGACTACCCGCAGGCGCTGATGATGGACGCATTCGGCGACGCGCTGCGGCCGCTGTCGTCTATCGTCCACCAGACCGACCTGCTGATCGAGATGAACGCGTTCATCGATCCGTCGCACACGGACGCGGTGCGCCAGCGCGGCGGCAAGTGCGTGTCATACCGCTTCGGCAATGACTACGTAATCGCGGTCGAGACGATCAACTTCGAGAAGAACAACTGGCGGCCGAACCCGAACCGCGTGCAATTCGACGAGATCTGGACCAACCCGCAGCACATGCACACGTGCGCGGCCTACTTCCAGGCCGTGTATCGCGCACCGGTGATCGAGCTGCCGCACATCTGGTCGCCGTACTTCATCGAACGCAGCCTCGACGCCGATCCCGAACTGAAGGCGCGCTTCGGCTACCGCAATCACGGCCCGGCCAAGCGCATCGCGTTCTTCGAACCGAACCTGAACGTCGTGAAGAGTTCGATCGTGCCGATGCTGGCCGCGAACGCGTGCTACGTCGAGCACCCGGAGCTCGTCGAGCACGTGTACATGACCAACACGTTCGACAAGAAGGAAAACGTCGCCTTCAAGCATCTCGCTCTCGGGCTCGAGATGGTGCGCGGCGGCAAGGCGACGGCCGACGTGCGCGCGCCGTTCGTCGCGTGGGCCGCGCATCACACCGACATCGTCGTGTCGCACCACTGGGAAAACGGCCTGAACTACCTGCTGTACGACGCGCTATACGGCAACTACCCGCTCGTGCACAACTCGCCGTTCCTGCGCGACGTCGGCTATTACTACCCGGACTTCGAGATCTTCGACGCGGCGCGCGCGATCGCGACCGCCGCACAAACGCACGACGCGCGGCTCGACGATTACGCCGCAGCGGCCCGCCGCTGTCTGCAGCAGGTCGACACGCTCGCCGACCACAACGTCCGCGCGTATTCCGAGCAGATCCAGCGCCTGTTCGCCGGGCGCGCGCTCGGCTGAGCGCATCCGTCCGCCATCGGCTCATGAAGCAAACCGTCCGCAACTTCGTCGTGATCGATTCGATCCACGGCCCGTTCGTCATCGACCGGCGCAACACACGGCAGGCCGACGCGCTGATCAAGTCCGGCCGGCCGCACAACCAGGCCGAGCTCGACGCGATCATGCAGGTGATCGACCAGTTGCCCGACGGCGCGATCGCGGTGGACGGCGGGGCGAATGCGGGACTTGTCTGCGTGCCGATCGCGCAGCGCTTGCGCGAACGCGGCGGCCACGTTCATGCGTTCGAGCCGCGGCGCACGCTGTTCCACGCGCTCGGCGGCACCGTCGCACTCAACCAGATCCACAACCTTCATCTGCTGAACATGGGGCTCGCGAGCCGCAACGGCACGATGACGGTGCCCGACGTCGACGACGAACGGTCCGCCGACGCCGAACCGGCCGCACATGTCGACGCGCCCGCGGCCGACGGCACGCCAGCCCCGACGGTCAGGCTCGATTCGCTTGGCCTGCCGCGCCTCGATTTCCTGAAGCTCGACATCGATGGAATGGAGATCGACGCGCTGCACGGTGCACGCCAGTCGATCGAAACGCATCTGCCGTGGTGCTGGATCGCATACCGGGACGCGGATGACGCGCGCGTCATGGCTACGTTCGCCGGCCTCGATTACACGTTCTACCGGCTCGACGGACCGAATCTGCTGTGCGTGCCGAACCCGCGCTGGAACCGGCAGCGCCTGTTCATCTCGGGCGAGCCGATCGGCGGTGCATCCGCTCGCGCACATGACGACGCGAATGCCGTCGCGGCCGCCGAGACCGACCCGCCCGAAACGCACTGGAACCGCGCGCTCGAACACGAGGCACGCTGCGAATGGGGCCATGCGATCGGCCGCTGGCTGCGCGCGTGCGGCCGGGGCCTCGACGACGATGCGATCGCGTTCCAGCTCGCGTCGTGCTACGGCTTCGCCGGCGCGCCCGACGCCGGGCTCGCGGCACTCGAACGCATCGGCGACCCGGCCGCGCTGCCCGATGCGCTGCGCGGGCGTGTCGAACTCGCGCGCTCGGCGCTGCTGCTGCGTGCCGGCCGGCGCGACGAAGCGGCGCGCGCGACCATCGCCAGCGAGAACGTGCTGACCGCCGCGCAGTTCGGGCTGCCGATCGAACGGCTTTACGACGGCCAGCCGCTGCACGGCAAGCGGCTGCTCGTGATCAGCTACGGCGGTGTCGGCGACCAGCTCCAGTACGCACGTTACCTGCATACGCTCGACGCGCTCGGCTACGCGGCGGTGACGGTCATCGTCCCCGCCGCGCTGGCCAGTCTGATGCGCCATACGTTCCCGCGCATCGAATTCGTCGGCGCGCACGGCGCGTGGGTTGACACGTCGCAGCTTGCGCACGACTACTGGTGTTCGTTCCTGGTGCTGGCCGCGCAGTTCGGCTATGCGCCTGCACCGGCCGGCGCGCCGGCCGCGTACCTGTCGTGTCCGCCCGAACGGGCGGCAGCCTGGCGCGAACGCGTCGCGCGCGACGGCAACGCACCGGGCACGCGCCGCATCGGCCTCAACTGGCGCGGCCGCGACGAAAGCGATGCGCGCTTCCTGCGCGCGGCCAGCCTGCGCGATCTCGCGCCACTGGCGCGACTGCATGGCCATGCCGCGTACTGCATCAACCGCGACATCGCCGCGCACACCGAGCCGTCGGATTTGCCAGTCACGTTCCCGCATCACGCGATCGGCGATTTCAGCGATCTGGCCGCGCTGATGCTCGCGATGGATGCCGTGGTCACCACCTGTACCGCGCACATCCACCTGGCCGGCGCGCTGGGTGTGCCCGCGGTCCTGCTGCTGAGCCCGAAAGCCGATGCGCGCTGGGAAACCGGCTCGCGTACCGTGCTATATCCGGGCATCCGGATCGTGCGCGCCGCGCATCCGGGCCAATGGGACGATGCTGTCGATCGCGCGCTGGCGCTCGTGCTCGGGGAATTCGGAAAAGACTGACGGGGTGCCTGGCGAGCGCCGCACGCCCGTGATCGGCCGGTCAGGCGCGGCGCGCGAGCGGACGCCAGGGCGGCCCACCGTCGCCGCCGTGCGTGGCAAACAGGCGGCCATGCCGGCGTCCGATCCGCGCGAGCCCGGCGAAACAGCGGAGCGCGGCACGACTGGCCTGGCCGACGTGCCGAGCGAGGCTGCCGGATACACCGCGCGCAATTGCCGAATCGTCGCCGCAGGCGCCCGCAAACACGCCGGCATAGTAGTGCCGCGCCGCGATTTCGCAGCCGTCGGCGTCGAGCGGCTTCATCCGGTGAATATGATGCGCAACGGCCTTCAGGCCATCGAGATACGGTGCGACGTCGAACCGTGCATCGGTCGATTCGGCGCCGAGCTGCGACAGCATGTCTGCCAGTTCGGCGATCGCGACGAGTTCGCACGAATCGGCCGCCCGTGTGCCCGTTCCGTGCCCGGCTTTCGTCGTCGCCATACCCACGCCCCTTTTCGATCCTTCGTTGCCCTGTGTCGGCACGCCGCGCCCGCGCCACGGTGTCATGCGGCGGCCGGTGACCGCCATGTAAAGCGGATGCCCTGTGCCCAGGCGACACCGGAATCCAGGATGATCTGTCGGTCGATCTCGTTCTCCACGCCTTCGACGACGACGTGCCGCGCGCTTTCGTGCGCGAACGCGATCAGCCGGCGAAACTGGTAGCGCCCGATCGCGTTGCGCTTGATCAGCGACAGGACCGACCTGTCGAGCTTCACGATATCGGGGTTGCCGACCACCAGGTTGTTCAGAGCGCTGAAGCCGACGCCGAAGTCGTCGATCGCGACACGGCACCCGATCTGGCGAAACCGGTTCACGAACGACCGGCCCGCGACGGGATTCAGCGGCCCCGTCTCGGTAATCTCGACGACCAGCCGCGCCGCGACCGACGGCTCGCGCTCGAGCCGCCTGAAAATGGCCAGCCACGCGTCGTCCACCACCGCGCTCATCGCCGCGACGTTGCAGCCGTACACGGCCTTCGGATCGGCACGCAGCGCGTCGATCGTCCGGCCCACCACGAGCCGGTCGAACCAGCGCATCAGCCCGAGCGATTCGAGGCGCGGCAGGAACGCGAGCGGCGGCAACGCCTCGCGCGATCCCCAGCGCAGCCGCGCGAGGCATTCGTGATACAGCACGCCGCCCGACAGGTCGGCGCGGCAGACCGGCTCGCG
>Ga0209148_1001351_pt1 | contig 12891 bp, 13 predicted proteins | sample AraplaCol_mMF_r2_2_FD_184288 | JGI IMG/M metagenome (GOLD analysis project Ga0209148, IMG submission 184288) | Arabidopsis root microbial communities from North Carolina, USA - plate scrape CL_Col_mMF_r2 (SPAdes) (version 2) | ecosystem: Host-associated > Plants > Roots > Endosphere | place...
GCAGCAGATCGCAGACCGCGAAGGCAAATCGGTGAAGACCATCAGCCGGCAGAAGCGCGATGCAATGCGCAAGCTCGGCGTTGACCACGACAGCCTGCTCGGCGATTTCGCCCGCGATCACGGGCTGGTTTAGCGCAGGCATCCGAACGTCGGCGAGGTCGCAGGAGCCGCTATAGCGGCGAGCGGAGTTTGCTGGTGGGAGCCACCCTGGTGGCGATAAGCCAACGAAGCGGTGTAGCGGCGAGGCAAGTTCCCATCGCCAGCAGGCTGGCTCCCACCGGCAGATTGCTCTCGCCGCCATGGCGGCTCCCACAAGGAGATCGCCGCTCCCACACTGACGTTGTAGGAGCCGCTATAGCGGCGAGATGGTGCGGCTAGAGCGCTGCGGGATAGACACGCCCGGCACGCAACGGCTGGAAGCACGGCGCACTCGTGTAGAACGACTCGTGCACGGCATCGGCGTGCCAGCCAGGCACGCCGGAGACCGGTAATGGGCGCAGTTCCAGCGGGTCGTTGAGCACGGCGCCCGACGCGATCGCCTCCGCGCAGATCGCTGCGGCATCGCCATCACGCATCACTACCAGCGCCTTGCCGACAAGCAGCTTGCCGGGTGTCAGTGCATGTTCGAGCAAAGCGTGACCGAACACGTCCACGCGCGCGTCGCCACGCAGCCACGCCTCGCGGTGCGACCAGAACAGGCGCGGCCAGTCGTGCGCATTCCATGCATCGAGCATGGCCGGATCGCGCAAGGTCACGATCAATCCGGCTTCGTCGAAGTGCGTCAGGGCATATTGAGCGCGGGACCGCTCACGCGGTCCCATGACGGCGATCTCCGCCATCTGTCGCGCATTGAGCGCCCGCTTGATCGCGCCATGGCGCAGCCAGATGAAGGCGTTGAACAGGTCATGCCAATTGGCGGGACGCGTGGCGATGGCGCCGCGTCGTGCGATGCGCTCCTCGTAATGCAGGCCATCGGCGAGCAGCGCCTTGTCCTGCATGACGAAATGCTGCGCCCCCGGCGAGGGCCAGAGCGCGTTCAATGCGTCGACGTCAGGCCACTCTGGCCCTTCCATGAGGGCCGCGAACGCGAACCAGTCCGAGAGCGGTGGCACCACCAAAACGCGCCTGTCCAGCGCATCCCGCGTCGGTGCCACATAACGCATGGGGTCAGGCCAGGCGGCCGTAAAGGTCGTGTGCGTCGGCCTCTTCCACCAGCACGTCCACGAACTGGCCGGGCTTCAGGAGCTGGCCGTCGTCGATACGCACCGCGCCGTCGATTTCCGGTGCGTCGGCGCTGGACCGACCCCAAGCGCCCTCGGCATCGATTTCGTCGACGAGCACCTTGATGGTCTTGCCAACCTTCCGCTGCAGCTTGGCCGCGGAAATCTCCGCCTGCACCGCCATGAACTGTTCGAGGCGGTCTTCCTTCAACTCTTCGTCGATCTGACCGGGCAGCTCGTTGGCTTTCGCGCCATCGACCGGCGAATAGGCAAACGCGCCCACGCGATCGAGCTCGGCCTCGCGAAGGAAGTCGAGCAATTCCTGGAATTCGGCGTGGGTCTCGCCGGGGAAACCGACGATGAAGGTGCTGCGGATGGTGAGATCGGGCACCTGGCGACGCCAGTTCTGGATGCGCTCGAGCGTCTTGTCGACATTGCCCGGGCGCTTCATCAGCTTGAGGATGCGTGGGCTCGCGTGCTGGAACGGGATGTCGAGATACGGAAGGATCTTGCCCTCCGCCATCAACGGCATGACCTCGTCCACGTGCGGATACGGGTAGACGTAGTGCAGACGCGTCCACACGCCAAGTTCGGACAGGCCCTGGCAGAGTTCGGTCATGCGCGTACGATAGGCCTTGCCGCGCCACTCGTGTTCCGCGTAGCGGACGTCCACGCCGTAAGCGCTGGTGTCCTGCGAGATCACCAGCAGTTCCTTCACGCCGCCCTTCACCAGTCGCTCGGCTTCGAGCAGCACCTGGTCCACCGGACGGCTGACGAGATCGCCACGCATCGACGGGATGATGCAGAAGCTGCAACGGTGATTGCAGCCTTCGGAAATCTTGAGATACGCGTAATGCTTCGGCGTGAGCTTCACACCGGTGTCGGGCACGAGATCGAGGAACTTGTTACGCGTCGGCGGCAGTGCCTGATGCACAGCGCTCATCACCGAGGCGTAATCCTGCGGACCGGTGATGGCGAGCACGTCCGGATAGCTCTCGCGGATCAGCTCCTGACGCTTGCCGAGACAGCCGGTGACGATCACCTTGCCGTTCTCGTGGAGCGCTTCGCCGATCGCATCCAGCGACTCCTGCACGGCGGAATCGATGAAGCCACAGGTGTTGACCACCACGGCATCCGCCGCGCCATAGCTCGGCACGATCTCGTAACCCTCGACCTTGAGCTGGGTGAGGATGCGTTCGGAATCGACCAGGGCTTTCGGACAGCCGAGGCTGACGAAACCGATCTTCTGGGTCTGAGCGGCCTGGGACATATGCCGTGGGTACCGGGGGTGGGAAACCGGGCATTATAGCCCCTGTGCGAGCCGCCATGGCGGCGAGAAGCCAAAGCACCGGTGGGAGCCAGCCTGCTGGCGAAAAGCCGACGAAGCGGTGTGGCAGCGAGGCAAGCTTCCATCGCCAGCAGGCTGGCTCCCACCGGCAAGCTCGCCCCCCGCCGTCGCTAGCAGCTTGTGCCTCCGATCGCTCAACGCGGCACGGCAATCTCCTGCACCGAGTTAACGAGGGTACGCGACCAGACGTCGTCGCGATTGCCGTTGGTCAGGTAGACGATGACGAAGTGATCCTCCAGGTTGGCGTCGTAGAGAATCCGCACGCGAACCTTGGTGCCGCCGTCGTGACCCAGCTCGTGCCAGCGGCCGTTCTCGACGTACTCCCAACCGGAAGCGAAGCCACCCTGGTTGCCGTTCGGAAAGCGATACGGATGCCAGTACTACATCAGCGCCGTTTGTGAGACCAGCTTTCCGTTAGCGACAGCGGACATGAATGTCGCAAGGTCGTCCAGCGTCGACACAATGCAGCCCTGGGCGATAGCGTAGTCAGGCCAGTTGATCGGCGGATCGATGACGGCGCGACCGTTCGCCGCGCGATAACTCGCGACCATGTCAGCGGGCGGACGCGACGGCTCCAGGGACGTATGCCGCAAGCCCAGTGGGCGAATGATCCGCTCCTCGACGAGCGTGCGATACGGCTTATTGGCGACGCTCTGCAACACCGCCTCAAGCACGAGATAGTTCGTACCCGAATAGCGCGTCTGTTGATCCGGCGCCGAGGTGACGGGCATCTTGCTGACTGCGACAAGCGCGTCGTGCAGCGTGGGAGAGAAAGGCCGATCCATATGCTGTGGATCGAAGAAGTCCGGCAGTCCCGTGACGTGATTCAGAAACTGCTCGATGCGCAACGCACGCCACGCGTCGGGCAGATCGGGAACGTAACGCGACGCGGGCGCGGTGAGGTCGATTTTGCCCTCCTCCGCGAGCTGCAACACAAGCGTGTTGGTGAACAGCTTGCTCACCGAGTAAATGGGGAACGGCGTCTCTCGCGTGATGGACTTTCCGCCACCAAGCACCGTCGTGCCCGTGGTGCCTTCGTAGACCAGTTGGTCGTTGTGGGTGACTCGGACCGCCTGGGCCGGAATACCGTGACCCAGGGCGTTGGCCTTGAGCTGTGCGTCCAGCGCCTCCTGCAACTCGCTGGCGCGCCCCTGCCCAGCGATCGCAAGGCAGACAGCCGCGATGACAAACCATGTCTTCATGTGCCCCTCCGGTAGTCAGGGGCATGAGCATGCCATCTCCATTGGTACCCACCACGTGCCAAACCGCACGCACGCTTCGGCGACGGCAACCGGGTTACGCTTACGCCTTCCCTCACCTACGGAGATCCGCGCCATGGGTCGTACCCTGATCCTCGATACCTCCCGTCCTCCCGAAAGCATCGACGCCTATCTCGCCGAACCGTCGGGTACGCCCAAGGGCGGCATCGTGGTGATTCAGGAGATCTTCGGCGTGAATGCGCACATCCGCAGCGTGGCGGACCGTTTCGCCGAGGAGGGTTACGTCGCCATCGCTCCCTCCCTGTTCGACCCGGTCGAAAAGCGGGTGGAACTCGGCTACGACCAGGACGGCATGCAGAAAGGCGTGAAGCTGATCGGCGAGCTTGGCCTGCTCCGTCCCACTCAGGACGTCGCCATTGCTGCGCGACTGATCGCCGATCAATACGGGGTAAAGGTCGGTACGGTCGGTTACTGCTGGGGCGGCACGGTGGCGCTGTTGGCCGCGCTGCGCGAAGGGCTTCCTTCGTCCAGCTATTACGGCGCGCGCAACGTGCCGTTCCTGACCGAGCCGGCGAAGGCCAACGTGATCTTCCACTTCGGCGAGCGCGATCATTCGATCCCGCCGGAAATGGTGGAAAAGCACCGCGAACTGAAGCCGGAAATGGACACCTGGGTCTACCCTGCCGACCACGGCTTCAACTGCGACGCGCGCGCCTCGTATGACCAACCGAGTGCGGATCTGGCATGGGAACGCACCCTGGCGTTCTTCGCCCGTGAGCTGGGTTCCGCCGCGACGTGACCGATATGTTTGCATTGGATGCGCGCCTTGCCGCCGACACGCTTCCGGTCGGCGACCTGCCGCTATGCCGCGTCCTGCTGATGCGGGACCGTCGCTACGCGTGGCTGGTGCTCGTGCCGAGGCGCGACGGCCTGGTCGAAGTGGCCGACCTGCCCGAGGTGGACCGGGCCGCGTTGTGGCGTGAAGTGGATACCGCCGCATCCGCGCTGCGAGCGGTGGCGCCCTGCGACAAGCTCAACCTGGGTGCACTGGGCAACATCGTGCGGCAACTGCACGTGCACGTGGTGGCTCGGGTCGAGGGGGATGCCGCGTGGCCGGGCCCGGTATGGGGCCACGGTGCGGCGGAGCCGTATGCCGAGGGTGAAGCGGAGCGCCGGGTGGCGGCGCTGCAGGCCGCACTGCTGCAGGCCGCACTGGGCGTGCGACCCTGATCGATATCGGCTACGTGGCGCGGTTGCGCGCCACGTAGCCTCGCAAGAGCCTGCGGCTTACTGCTGCGTCTGCGGATCGTAAGCGCCGCTGGACGCTTCCTTACCCTGCATGCGGTCCGGAAGCGCTGCCTTGTGCGGCGTGTCTTCCAACTGGCGGGCCTTCTCTTCGACTGCGTTCAGACGAACCAGCTCGCCCTTCTTGTCGTAATAGACGGCGAAACCGTAATCGAGCTGCATGCGGGCGAGGAAGCCCAGATGGTTATCGCGGATCTTGGATTCGTCGCTGGGCAGCACGAGAACCGTCTTGGGCAGCTTGCCCTGGTCCTTCAGGTAGGCGAAGTGGCTACCGGTATCGGCGGCCGAAAGCACGGCTCCATCGACGAGGAACTGGCCGCTCTTGTACGCCTTGATGGTGTAGTCGAACTGGCCCTGCTCGGTCGCCACAGCATCTTTCTTGGTGCCGCCGAAATGGCAGCCGGACAGCACCAGCATGCTGGCGAGAAGGATCGCGGCAGCGGCGCGGCCCGTCAGGGTGGAAAGTCGGATCATGCGGTGTCTCCGTGGATCGGTAAGGCGTGGAATGGGCGAGTCTACCGCGCAGCAATGTCGCGCGCGGCTGCGACACGGCGGTCGTTCAGGTGCTCGGCAGGGTGACGCCGCGCTGGCCCTGGTATTTGCCACCGCGGTCGGCGTAGGAGACCTCGCATTCCTCGTCGGATTCGAGAAAGAGCATCTGCGCCACGCCTTCGTTGGCGTAGATCTTGGCCGGCAGCGGCGTGGTGTTCGAGAACTCCAGCGTCACGTGGCCTTCCCACTCCGGCTCGAGCGGCGTCACGTTGACGATGATGCCGCAGCGGGCGTACGTGCTCTTGCCGAGGCAGATGGTGAGCACCTGACGCGGGATGCGGAAATACTCCACGGTGCGCGCCAGCGCGAACGAATTCGGCGGAATGATGCACACGTCGGACTTGACGTCGACGAAGCTGCGCTCGTCGAACGCCTTCGGGTCCACGATGGTCGAGTTGATGTTGGTGAACACCTTGAACTCGTCGGCGCAGCGAACGTCGTAGCCGTAGCTGGACGTGCCGTACGACACCAACCGGTGACCGTCGCGCTCCTTGACCTGGCCGGGCGCAAACGGCTCGATCATGCCGTGCTGCTCTGCCATGCGGCGGATCCACTTGTCGGACTTGATGCTCACTGACTGTCTCCCTCGCTGGAGCCGGAAAGGTATAGGAAGGCCGTTCGCCGCGCTACCGGCCGCGGCTCAGGTGTTCTGGATAACGATTTTCGGGAACGAAATGGCCTTGTTGCGGGCCTGTAGCGACAACGCCGCCGCCGTTCGGCGCGCGATGTCGCGATACCGGCCGGCCAGGTCCGATTCGGGCATCGCCGCGACCACGGGGGCGCCCAGGTCGGACTGCTCGCGGATGCGGATGTCCAGCGGCAGGTCGCCGAGGTAGCCGATGCCGGCCTCCTCTGCCATGCGCGCTCCGCCGCCCTGCCCGAACACGTGTTCTTCGTGGCCGCAGTTGGAGCAGATGTGGGTGGCCATGTTTTCCACGACGCCGAGGACCGGCACCTCCACTTTGCGGAACATGCCCAGCGCCTTGCGCGCATCCAGCAGCGCAATGTCCTGCGGCGTGGTGACGATGATCGCGCCGGACACCGGCACCTTCTGGGAGAGCGTGAGCTGGATGTCGCCGGTACCGGGCGGCAGGTCGATGACGAGGTAATCCAGCTCGTCCCAGCGCGTATCGGTCAGCAGTTGCATCAGCGCCTGGGTGACCATCGGGCCGCGCCAGATCATCGGCGTGTCTTCCTCGATGAGCACCCCGATCGACATGGCCTGGATGCCATGGGCACGCATGGGCTCGATACTCTTGCCGTCGGGCGAGACCGGCTTGCCGCTCAGGCCGAGCATGCGCGGCTGGCTGGGGCCGTAGATGTCGGCGTCGAGGATGCCCACGCGGGCGCCCTCGGCGGCCAGGGCCAGGGCCAGGTTCACCGAGACGGTCGACTTGCCGACCCCGCCCTTGCCCGAAGCGACGGCAATGATGTTCTTCACGCCCGGCAACGGCGCAAGCTGGCCCTGCACCTTGTGGGCATGCACGCGCCAGCTGACGGACACGGCCGCAGCGGCGATCGCCGGATCGGCTTCGAGTGCCGCCTTCGCCTCGGCCGCAGCCCGCTCCACGTAGCCAATGGCGGGATAGCCAAGCTGGATATCCACCGACACGCGGTCGCCATCGACGCCGACGGCGCGGACTGACGCGCCGAGCGACTGGCCGGAATGAGGATCGGGCACGCGGTCGAGAATGCCGCGCACGAGGGTTTCGCTGGCCTGGGACATGGGGAGGTGAGGAAAATCGAAGATCGCCCATTATGCCAGCGCCGCCCGATGCCCGCTGGCTGAAGACAAAGCGACCGGTCTGGCGCGATGCAGCTTGACGGGCGCCGCTCCGCTCGTCAGGCTCCGGCCGTACCTGACCGTATGGGGAGTCCGCACGTCCATGAAATCGCCGATCCGCACTGTTCTCGCCCTCGCCCTTGCCGTGGGCAGCCTCCCCGCCTTTGCCGCCACCGACAGTCCGGTGGGCAAGTGGAAGACGATCGACGACAAGACCCACGAGGTGAAGTCCATCGTCGAGATCACCGAACACGGCGGCCTGCTGGAAGGCAAGGTGCTCCAGGTTCTGAAATCCGACCACGGCCCGCATCCGGTGTGCTCCGAATGCGATGGCGAGCGCAAGAACAAGCCCATCGAGGGCATGACCATCATGTGGGGCCTGAAGAAGGACGGCGACGAGTGGTCCGGTGGACAGATCCTCGACCCGGCCAAGGGCAAGATCTACAAGGTCACGCTCAAGCTCGACGACGGCGGCAAGACGCTGGACGTCCATGGCTACATCGGCTTCTCCCTGCTCGGCCGCAGCCAGGAGTGGCAGCGCGTGGAGTAATCGCTGCCGACACTGTGGGAGCCGCCGTGGCGGCTCCCACAACCCCCTCATCCGACCCGCCCTTACACCCGCATGCCATAATCCCCGGTCCTACAGCCGACCGCGCGAATCATGGCCCGCCGCATCCTCGTCACCAACGCCCTCCCCTATGCCAACGGCCCGCTGCACCTGGGCCACATGCTCGGCTACATCCAGGCCGACATCTGGGCGCGGGCGCAGCGCATGCAGGGCAACGAGGTCTGGTACGTGGCCGGCGAAGACGCACACGGCACGCCGATCATGCTGGCGGCGGAAAAGGTCGGTAAATCCCCCGAGGAGTACATCGCGCAGATCCGCGCGAGCCACGAGGCGGACTTCACCGACTTCCATTTCAGCTACGACCAGTACCACACCACCCATTCGCCGGAGAACCGCGAGCTGGCGACGGCGATCTACCAGCGTCTGCGCGATGGTGGTTACATCGCCCGGCGCGACATCCAGCAGTTGTTCGATCCCGAGCGGGACATGTTCCTGCCGGATCGCTACATCAAGGGCACCTGCCCCAACTGTGGCACGCCCGACCAATACGGCGACAATTGCGAGAACTGCGGCGCTACCTATGCGCCGACGGACCTGATCGCACCGTATTCGGTGATGTCGGGCGCCACGCCGGTACTGCGCGATTCGGAGCACTACTTCTTCGAACTCGGCAAGTTCGAGTCGCTGCTGCGCGACTGGTTCGGCGGCAAGTTCACCGACGGCAAGCCGGTCATGGACAGCGGCGTGGCTGCAAAGCTCACCGAGTGGCTGGACGACGGCCTGCGCGATTGGGACATCTCGCGCGACGCGCCCTACTTCGGCTTCCCCATCCCGGACGCGCCAGGCAAGTTCTTTTACGTGTGGCTGGACGCACCCGTCGGCTACCTCGCCTCGTTCAAGGCGCTGTGCGATCGCAACGGCGTGCGTTTCGACGACTTCCTGGGCGCGGACAGCACGGCCGAGATGCACCACTTCCTCGGCAAGGACATCATCAACTTCCACGGGCTGTTCTGGCCGGCCATGCTGCACGGCGCGCAGATGCGCACGCCCACGGCACTGCACGTGAACGGCTATCTCACCGTGAACGGCGCGAAGATGTCGAAGTCGCGCGGCACCTTCATCCAGGCCCGCACCTATCTGGATACGGGCCTCGACCCCGAAGCGCTGCGCTACTACTTCGCCACGATGCTCGGCCCGCAGCCGGTAGACGTCGATCTCGATCTCAAGTCGTTCGAGGAGCGGGTGAATTCGCACCTCGTCGGCAAGTGGGCCAACATTGCGAGCCGCACCGCGGGCTTCCTGCACACGCACTTCGGCGGCAGGCTTGCCGATCGTTTTGACGATGAAGGTGCGACGCTGTGGGCCGAACTGCTGCGCCAGTACGACGGTGTGGAAGCGCTCTACGAAGCCGACGAGTTTGCGGACGTGTCACGCCGCTTCGTCGCCATGGCCGACACCGTCAACGGTTACATCGCCGCCAAGGCACCGTGGGTCATCGCAAAGGACGAAACGCGTCGCGACGAACTGCAACAGGTGTGCTCGTTCGCGATCCAGGCATTTCGCCTGCTCTGCGGCCTGCTGAAGCCGATCCTGCCGAAGGCGGTTGCGGCGGCCGAGGCGTTTCTGGGCGGCTCCATCACCGACTTCGCGGACGCTCGTCGCGAGCTTTTCGGGCATACCGTCAACGCATTCTCTCCGCTGTTCGGCCGCCTCGACCCGAAGCGTATCGAAGCGATGATCGATGCCTCGAAGGAATCCCTCACACCCGCAGAACAGGCCAAAGCCGCCGCTGCGGATGCCAAACCCTCCAAGAAAGCCAAAGAAGCACCCAAGCCCATGACCGACGCTGCCGCCACCGAAACCGCCACCATTTCCATCGACGACTTCGCGAAGCTCGACCTCCGCGTCGGCAAGGTCGTGGCCTGCGAATTCGTCGAAGGCTCGGACAAGCTGCTGCGCTTCGAGTTGGACGCCGGCCCGCTCGGCACGCGCCAGATCTTCTCGGGTATTCGCGCTGCGTACGGCGAGCCGGAGAAGCTGGTCGGCCGCAACGTGGTGTTCATCGCCAACCTCGCACCGCGCAAAATGCGCTTCGGCGTGTCGGAAGGCATGATTCTCTCCGCGGGTGACGGCGGTGCCGACCTGTTCCTGCTGGACGCCGATCAGGGCGCAGCACCGGGCGCCACCGTTCGCTGAGAGCGCGCTGCCCGACAGCCATGACGCCGACGCTCGCCGACCGTATCGACGACCTGCTGCCGCAAACTCAGTGCGAACAATGCGGGTTCCATGGCTGTCGGCCTTACGCCGAAGCCATCGCCGCAGGCGAGGCATCGATCGACCGTTGTCCGCCGGGCGGTACTGCCGGTATCGCCCGTCTGGCTGCGCTCCTGGACCGCCCCGTCGTGCCGCTGGATACGACCCGAGGCGTCGAGAAGCCACGCACGCTCGCACGCATCGTGGAAGCCGACTGCATCGGCTGCACGAAGTGCATCCAGGTATGCCCGGTGGATGCCATCGTCGGCGCGTCGAAACTCATGCATACGGTGGTCGCCGATCTCTGCACGGGATGCGAACTCTGCGTACCCGCCTGCCCGGTGGACTGCATCACGCTCGACCCGATGCCACTGGCGCAAGCGGACGATCGCGCACATGCCGAGGCCGCGCGCTGGCGCTTCCAACGCCGGGAGCGGCGACTGGTCGTGGAGCGGGAGACGCGCGAGCAACAGCTCGCGGCGCGCAAGGCAGACGTCGCCGCGCCCACGGCACGCAACGCCGTGCTCGACGCGCTGGCGCGCGCAAAAGCCCGTAAGAAGGACACCCCGTGAAAAAGGCCGATGTGGTCGAGATGTTCAGCCGTCTGCGCGAGCTGAATCCGCATCCGAAGACGGAACTGGAATACACCACCCCGTTCGAATTGCTGACCGCGGTGGCGCTGTCGGCGCAGGCCACCGACGTCGGTGTAAACAAGGCCACTCGCAAGCTTTTCCCCGTGGCGAATACGCCGCAGAAGATCCTCGATCTTGGGCTGGACAAGCTCAAGAGCTTCATCAGCACCATCGGCCTTTACAACAACAAGGCGAAGAACCTCATCGCGATGAGCCAGATCCTCGTCGAGCGCTATGCCGGTGAGGTACCGACGACGCGCGAGGCACTGGAAGAACTGCCGGGTGTCGGACGCAAGACCGCCAACGTGGTGCTGAACACCGCCTTTGGCCAGCCGACCATCGCCGTCGATACGCACATCTTTCGCGTCGCCAATCGCACGGGGCTGGCGCCGGGCGCCGATGTGCGCAAGGTCGAGGACAAGCTGGAAAAGGTCATTCCAAAAGAATTCGTGCAGGATGCGCATCACTGGCTGATCCTGCACGGACGTTACATCTGCAAGGCACGGAAACCGGATTGCCCCATCTGCCCGATCGTCGATCTGTGTGCGTACAAGCACAAGACGAAGCCAGACGAAACACGGCAGCGATAACATCCCGGTCACCACGAGGGCGGCAAGAGCAACGCGCTGTTGCCGCCCTCGTAGCGCCGTCTTGCACTAGGCGGGGCGCCGCGAGCCTTCCACGCGCCGACCCAGTTCGTGCCAATCCACGATCAGTTCGCAGCCGCGCTTCGAGGCGTTCCTGCCCCACTCGCGCAACAGCTCCAGCGACGCCTGATCGACGTGATGCAGGCGATCCATCATGACCGACAGCCGCGTGTTCGGCGGAATGCGCTCCAGCGTACGCGCCATCGTCGGCACCCTGAGGAAGGTCGCGGAACCTTCGAGGTGCAACGTGGCCGTACCGGGCTCGTCGTGATGCGTCACGTCCATCTTCAGCTTCGACGAGAGCAAGGCCAGACGCAGCAGCGACAGAGCGAAGCCGACGATCACACCGGTCAGCAGATCCGTGGCGACGATGGCAACCGTGGTCGCAACGTACACCGCCGCGGTGCCCTTGCCGTATGCCGCCAGATCCTTGATCTGCTTCGGATTGACCATCTTCACGCCGGTAAAGACGAGGATGCCGGCCAGGCACGAGACTGGCGTCATGCGCATCAGCCACGGCAACAGCATGACAAACCCGAGCAACCAGCCGCCGTGCATGATCGCGGCCATCCGCGTCGCCGAACCGGCCTGCACGTTCGCGGCACTGCGAACGATCACGCCGGTCATCGGCAGTGCGCCGAGGAAGCCACAGATGAGGTTACCCACACCTTGCGCAGTCAACTCGCGGTCGTAGTTGGTACGCACGCCGTCGTGCATGCGATCCACGGCAGCCGCCGAGAGCAGGGTTTCCGCACTGGCAATGAACGCGAACGTGGCGGCGGCGATCAGCAGCGTGGCGTCGAACAGACCGAACAGGCTACCCATCGTCGGCAGGCTTACGGCCGAGAACAGATTGGACGGCACGTCCACTCGCTTCACGTCCAGCGCGGCCCACTGAGCCACCGCCGTCATGGCAACGACGGCGAGCAATGCACCGGGAACGAAGCGCAACTTCGCCGGACGCAGTTTCTCCCAGCCCAGCATGATCGCAATGGTGCCGATGCCGATCATCAGTGCGGCAGGCGCCTGGCCTTCCGCCGCACCCGTCACCGATTCCCACAACGCCGCGGGGAGAGCCGCGAAGTTTTCCAGCCCGCGGGCCTTGGGGATGGCGTCGAGCAGCACGTGCGACTGCGACGCCACGATGAGGATGCCGATACCGGACAACATGCCCGCGACCACCGCAGGCGACGTCATGCGAAACCAGACGCCTACCTTGCACAGGCCCGCCACGATCTGGATCAGGCCCGCGAGCAGCACGACCGGCCCGAGGGCCGCGACGCCGTGCTCACGCACCAGTTCGAACACGAGCACGGCGAGACCCGCCGCCGGGCCGCTCACCTGCAACGGCGAACCGGCGATG
>Ga0209148_1001353_pt1 | contig 12872 bp, 14 predicted proteins | sample AraplaCol_mMF_r2_2_FD_184288 | JGI IMG/M metagenome (GOLD analysis project Ga0209148, IMG submission 184288) | Arabidopsis root microbial communities from North Carolina, USA - plate scrape CL_Col_mMF_r2 (SPAdes) (version 2) | ecosystem: Host-associated > Plants > Roots > Endosphere | place...
ATGTACTGATGTTTTGCATGCCCACGTGGCGGAATTGGTAGACGCGCATGGTTCAGGTCCATGTGCCGCGAGGTGTGGGGGTTCGAGTCCCTCCGTGGGCACCAAAAGCTACCCGGTCGACAAGACCACCAGAATTCTGGCGCAAAACGCCGCAATCTTTGCACAAGGATTGCGGCGTTTTGCGTTTTGGCGTTTGCGTCAGCGTCCAGCGGTGACCGCCACCGGATCGAGGTGGGCCGCCAGGAACCCGCCGATGCGCCGTTCGTATTCCGCGGGCGCATACGCGTGCAGGTCGACGTGCGCGGCGCCCTCCACCATCCACAACTCCTTGGGCTGCGCGGCAGCCGCGTACAGGCGCTGCGTTTCGGGCAGGGTCGTGTGCAGGTCGGCGCCGCCGGCGGCGATCAGCACGGGCGCATTCAGGTCCGCGACGTGCGCGATCGGACGCAGCGCATCCGGCCGGATGCGCAGACGCAGCGGCAACTGCCACAGCAGCAGCGCGGACAGCGGCCCGCCCACGGGCCCCAGCCGCATGCGCAGGCGGTTCGCGACGGCTTCCTCGATCGTCGGATACATCGATTCCAGCACCACCGCATCCACGGGCGGACAATCGCGGCACAGCACGAGCGACGCCGCCCCCAGCGACACGCCGATCACGCCGATGCGCTGCCCCGGCGCGCGGCGCCGCAATTCCTCGAGCGCGGCCCGCACCCCGATCGCCTCGCGCAGGCCGAACGTCACGAAGGACGCCGTGCTGGCGCCCTGGCCCGGCAGGTCGATCAGCAGCACGGCATAGCCCAGCGCGTGAAGGAAACGGGCACGGGCGGCCATGTCGCGGCGGTCGCCGTGTATCCCGTGCAGCAACAGCACGGCGCCGCGGCCGCGGCCCGCGAGGAAGGAGCCGGCCACGCGCTGGTCGGGCGCCGGGCGCAGCAGCACGTCGTCAGCATCGAATCCGGGCAGCGCCACGGGATGCGGTTCGACGGCGATCAGCTTCGATCCGACCGCCCAGACGACAGCGGCGCCGAGCAGCGCGACGACGGCGAGCGCGATCAGGCAGGCGGACAGCGGCAGGCGGAAAGACATGGCGGCTCAGTGGGCGGCCAGGTCGTCCAGGATGGGGCAGTCGGACCGCGTGTCGCCATGGCAGGAGGTGGCCAGCGTGGCGAGCGTGCGCTTCATCGCTTCCAGTTCCGCGATCTTGCGGTCCAGTTCGTCGATGTGGGCGAGCGCGAGGCGGCGCACGTCGGCGCTGGCCCGGTGCTTGTCGCGCCACAACGCCAGCAGGTCGGCGATCTGGTCCAGCGAAAAGCCCAGCGCGCGGCCGCGGTGGATGAATTGCAGCATGCGCACGTCGTCGGTGCCGTACAGCCGGTAGCCGGCTTCCGTGCGCCGCGCCGGCGGCAGCAGGCCGATCGCCTCGTAATGACGCACCATCTTGGCCGTCACGCCGGACGCGCGGGCCGCGTCGCCGATGTTGAACCAGGTATCCTGGGTTGAAGTGTCCATGGTGTCTTCCTTGCCGAATGGTGCCAGCATACACCTTCCCACGATGGGAAGCTCAAGCCTGCTTGACTTACAGCACGAAGCGGTTAAGCTCGGCGAACCATGAAGAACTCTGTCCTGATCGCATTGGGCCTCGTCCTGGCCTGTCCCATCGTGCTGAACGCGGCGCCGGCCCCGTGGTATCACTGGCGCAGCAAGAGCACCGGCGTACTCGTCTGTTCGCAGACGCCGCTGGGCGCCGGCTGGGCCCGCGCCGACGGGCCCTATCGTGATGCCCATTGCGAAAAACCAATGCCTGCTAAATAATTGAATTGCATCACATCGTCCGAAACGAAGAGGAGCAATACCTGGTCGCCGTAGATTCCTAACCGAGGAGAAATCGATGTTCAACAATCCCGAGCAATTCGCATCCGCCACCAAGACCCTGTTCGACCTGCAGATGCAGACCTTCAACGCCCTGGCCAGCAAGGCCGTGCAGGGCGTCGAGCAGGTGGTGGCGCTGAACCTGGCGACCGCCAAGCAATCGATGGAAAACACGCTGGAGGCGGGCCGCCAGCTCAGCCAGGCGCAGGATCCCAAGTCAGCGCTCGATGCGCTGTCCTCCCGCGTGCAGCCGGGCGTGACGGAAGCGACGGCCTACGGCGAACAGCTCAAGGTCATCATCGGCGACATCAAGCAGGAATTCGAGCAGGCCGCCGATACCCATCTGGCCGAAGCGAAGAACACCTTGTCCGCACTGATCTACGACGTCACCCAGAACGTCAAGCCGGGCCAGGAAAATGCGGTGGAGATCATCAAGGCCGCGATCGAGAACGCGTTCAAGGGCTATGAGCAGGTGACGCAATCGACGCGCGACGCCATGCACCGCGTCGAGGAGCAGGTCGAGCGCGCGACCGAGCAGCTCAGGGCCGCCCAGTCGCAGATGCCGCCGACGGCCACCCACTGACGTACGGCGCTCAGGACGGACGCGTGCGAACGCCCAGCATCTCTTCGATGTGGGCGAACGCCGCGTCGTCCTTGATCACGGCCCGCAACCATACGTGCAGGGGCTGTTCGCCCCAGTGCGCGGCCTTGTCGGCCAGGTAGGCGACGGGGCTGTGCGGCTCCGTGCGGCGGAAATAGTCGGCCACCGCGCGCAACTGGGCCAGCGCCTGGGCGCGCGATTGCGGAGGGCCGGCCGGCGACGCTGATTGCGCCGGCGCCGCGACCATGGCGCCGCCCGCGGCCGGCGCCGGCGCCGCCAGCGCCTCCTTGAGGGCCGGCTTGATGAACATGACGAGGCTCTCCAGAGCGGAACGCGCGGCGCTGAAGCTGGGGCCATCCGCTTGCAGCACGGCGTCGACGCTCTTTTCCAGCCGGTCGATCGCGGCCGCGCAGTGTTCGCAATCGCGCATCAGGTTCGCATAAAACGCCTGCGACGTGCGCTGGCGCGCCCCTTCCAGCTTCGCCAGCGCGTCGCCGCCCTGCAGGCGCGCGACGTCGAAATCGGACAGCGCATGACCGTCCGCGCCTTCCGTCAACGCCACCCCGCGCAGCCACGGCGCGATGCGCGCGGCCAGCCAGGCCAGGTTGCCGATGCGCCGCTCGACGCCATCCTCGTCCGGCAGCGGATACAGGCCGTCCCAGTAACGCTCGCACAACGTGGCCGTCAGCAGCAGGCTGTCGCCGAAGACGCGCAAACCGGCCGTGCGCACGCAGGCTTCCGCCAGCCAGACGGCCAGTTGCAAGTCCTTGCTGCGCGTTTCGATCAGCTGCGCGCACTGGCGCGCGACGAACTTCCAGTCCGCCTCCTTGAGTTCCGTGACCCACGCGCCCTGCTGCAGCGACGGATCGTCGGCCTGGCGCGCACGCACGATGGCGTCGATCTCGCCGGAAAACGCGAGGTCTTCGCCGCAGGGCTTCTCCGCGCTGACCGGCGCGAGCAACCGTTCCAGGTTCAGCATGACGGTCTCCTCACGCCGGCTCGATGGCGAACTTGATCTTGCCGGCCTTGGTCGCGCCGACTTTCACCTTGCCGATCGCGCCGCCTTCCGCCATGCGCGCCAGCACCGAATCCGCGATCTCGGGCAGCAGCGTGCCGTTCAGGATCGTGTCGACGTTGCGCGCGCCGGAATCGACTTCCGTGCAGCGCGCCAGCACGGCCGCCACGAGCGCATCGTCGTACTCGAAGCGCGCATTGTGGTTGACGGCGACGCGCTGCTTGATGCGGTCCAGCTTGAGCCGGACGATGTTGGCGAGGACGGCGTCGTCGATCGGATAGAACGGGACGACGGTCAGCCGGCCCAGGAACGCGGGCTTGAAATGCTTCATGAGGGCCGGCCGGACCAGTTCCGCCAGCGCGTCCGGCGCCGGGCGCTCGGCCGGCGCCTTGTTCAGGCAGGCCTGCATGATCTGGCTCGACGCCGCGTTCGACGTCAGGATGATGATCGTATTGCGAAAGTCGATCTGGCGTCCCTCGGCATCGTCCAGCACGCCCTTGTCGAACACCTGGAAGAACAGTTCGAGCACGTCCGCATGCGCCTTCTCGACCTCGTCGAGCAGCACGACGCTGTACGGATTGCGCCGCACGGCTTCCGTCAGCACGCCGCCTTCGCCGTAGCCCACATAGCCCGGCGGCGAGCCTTTCAGGCCGGAGACGCTGTGCGCCTCCTGGTATTCGCTCATGTTGATGGTGACGAGCTTGCGCTCGCCACCGTACAGCAGGTCCGCGAGCGCGAGCGCGGTTTCCGTCTTGCCGACGCCCGACGTGCCCACGAACAGGAACACGCCCTTGGGCTTGTTCGGGTCCTCGAGGTGCGCGCGCGCCGTGCGCACGCGCTGGGCGACGATGCCGCTGGCGTGGCCCTGGCCGAGTATCCGTTCATCCAACAGACCCTGCAGGTTCATCACGGTACGGATCTCGTCCTTCACCATGCGCCCGAGGGGAATCCCGGTCCACGCGGCGACGATGGCGGCCACCGTCTGGCCGTCGACCTGCACGGGCACGAGCGGCGTCTCGCCTTGCAGCGCGTGCAGTTCCGCGATCTTGGCACGCAGCGCGGGGCTGTCGCCCTGCCCCGCTTCCAGGCGCGCGCGCATGGCGTGGATCTCGGTGCACAACGCCTGCTCGCCGTCCCAGCGCGCGCGCAGGCGTTCCTGCTCGGCCAGTGCCAGCACCCGATCCGCATGCAGCGCGGCCAGCGGGGCAGCATGGTCCGCGCCCGCGCTTTCCTCGCGCACGAGGGCCTGGATGCGCGCGTCCAGGCGCTCCACCTTGCGCGCGCAATCTTCCAGCACGGCGGGCGCCGCCTTCTGGCCCAGCGCGACCTTGGCGCACGCGGTATCGAGCACGCTGACGGCCTTGTCCGGCAGCTGGCGGCCGCTGATGTAGCGGTGCGACAGCCGCACGGCTTCCACGATCGCCTCGTCGTAGATGCGCACGCCGAAGTGCGCCTCCATCAGCGGCGCCATCGCGCGCAGCATGGCGCACGCCGTGTCCTCGCTCGGTTCCTCGACCTTCACGACTTGGAACCGGCGCGCCAGCGCCGCATCCTTCTCGAAGTATTTCTTGTATTCGCTCCACGTGGTGGCGGCCACGGTGCGCAATTCGCCGCGCGCCAGCGCGGGCTTCAGCAGGTTGGCGGCATCGTTCTGGCCGGCCGCGCCGCCGGCGCCGATCATCGTGTGCGCCTCGTCGATGAACAGGATGATCGGATGCAGGCTTTTTTTCACCTCGTCGATCACGTTCTTCAGGCGGTTCTCGAACTCGCCCTTGACGCTGGCGCCGGCCTGCAGCAGGCCCAGGTCCAGCACGTGGATCGCCACGCCGCGCAGGACGTCGGGCACATCGCCTTGCGCGATGCGCAGCGCCAGGCCTTCGACGACGGCCGTCTTGCCCACGCCCGCCTCGCCCGTCAGGATCGGATTGTTCTGGCGCCGGCGCATGAGGATGTCGATGACTTGCCGGATCTCGGCATCGCGCCCGATCACGGGATCGAGCTTGCCGTCGCGCGCGCGCGCCGTGAGGCACGTCGTGTACTGGTCGAGCGCGGGCGTCTTGCCGGGCGCGTTCGCCTGCAGTTCCGTGACCGGGTCCGCGGACGGCACCGGCGTGTCAGGCACCTGCGCGGGCGCTTCGTCGGAACCGTGCGTCAGCTTGTCGAAATCGTGTTTCAGGCGGTCGAGCGGGAAGCCGGCGAACTGGCGCGACGCGCGCTGGGCCAGCTGCGCGAGGCCCGATTCCGTCAGCAGCGCGAGCAGCAGGTGGCCGCTGCGGATGCGCTGCGTCTGGCCCGAGGCGTCCAGCGATGCGATCAGCCAGGCGTGCTCGAACAGCACCGGCAGATGGCGCGAGAACACCGGCGTGCGCGCGCTGCCCGACGGCAGGCGCTCCACTTCGCGGCGCAGGTCGGATTCGAGGCTCGTGGGACTGATGCCGGCCTCGCGCGCGACCACGACGAAGTCGCTCCCCGGCTGCTCCAGCAGCGCGAGGAACAGGTGCTCGATGTCGACTTCGTACTGGCCGAGCCCGACGCAGATGCCGGCCGCGCGCGTGGCGGCGGTACGCGTGACGTCGTTCAGCTTGGCGATCAGGGTCTTGAGATTGATGTCCATCGTCGATGTCCTTTGGTGGTGGTCACGGACGCGCGGGGCGGCCGGCTTTGGTAATCACGTAATTCAGCGAGGAAGGCTGCAGCACGGCGTTGAAGTTGACCGGTTCCACATCGGCGCCGGCGTGCAGCGTCGCGTTGATCACGAAGCTGAGGCGGTTCACGCCGCCCTGCTCCCCTTCCAGCGCGGCGCTGACGTTCTGCAGCCGCGGCTCGTGGCGCGCGATCGCATCCTCGAGGCAGGCGCAGATCGCGGCCCGGTCCTCGCTGCTGGACAGGCAATATGCGGCGAAATCGGTGAGGCCGTAGTTCAGGATCGACGCGCGCGCCAGCGGATAGGCGTCGAAGGATGCGGGCGGCATGCCGGCGCGGGCATTCAGCAGGGTTTCCAGGTCGCGCGCGACGTTGTCCTTGAGCTGCTCGGCCCCCAGACGGCCGGGGTGGGCCTGCTGCCCCATCAGGCGGTCGAGCAGGCCGGGAAGATAGGCTGTCATCGCTGCTCCGTGCAAGGCTGCGGGAAAAAAACCGCGGCCGCTCGGGCCGCGGAAGACGCGGGGAAGGTGGAGGAAAAGCGCGCGTCAGACGACCCGGTTGGTAGCGAGATCCCAGCCGCCCGACGTGTTGCCGCCGGCGCCGCCGCCGATCTTCTGCTGGGTGTACTTCCATTTGATCTTCGAGAATTTCAGGCCGACCGTCTCGTGCAGGAAGTCGCCTTCCGCCACCTGGGGCTTGACGGTGCCGATCAGGACGTTCTCGATTTCGATCTCGAAGTACTTGACGCGTTCGCCCTGCCCGTCGGCGCGCATGAATTCGAATTTCGCCTTCGGGATCGTCTTGCCCGACGAGCAGGTCTGCAGCAGCAGCGGCGAGGACAGATCGGCCAGCTTGGCGATCTCGATCTCGTCGTGCTCGCAGCGCTCGGCGGTGTGGCCGCCGCCCGTCGACGCCGTCGCGGACTTCGGCTGCGTCACGCCCCAGTTGACCGATTTGCACTCGATCCAGTCCTTGTGCTTGTCGTCGGCCGACTCGCCCTTGATGCCGTCGATTTGCAGGTACACGTCAATTGCCATGTTCTACTCCAGTTCAGGTAGTTGAAAGAATCAGTTCTTGGTCGATTGCGGCAACTCCGCGACCAAACGGAGCGAAACGGATAATTCGTCGAGCTGAAAATGGGGCCGCAGGAACGAAACGGCCCGATACACGCCGGGCCGGCCCGGCACCTCGGCCACCTGCACGCTCGCTTCGCGCAGCGGGAATTGCGCCTTCTGTTCCTGGCTGGCGTTGTCGTCGAGGAGGACGTATTGGGTCAGCCAGCGGTTCAGGTAATCCTCGACGTTGGACGCGGCGGCGAAGCTGCCGATCTTGTCGCGCATCATGGCCTTCATATAGTGCGCGATGCGCGACACGGCGAAGATGTACTGCAGCTGCGACGACAGCAGCGCGTTCGCATTGGCCGCGTCGTTCGCGTACTTGCGCGCCTTCTGCGCCGACTGCGCGCCGAAGAACGCCGCATACGACGTGTTCTTGCAGTGGACGAGCGAGATGAAGCCGAGGTCCGACAACTCCTTCTCACGCCGGTCCGTGATGGCCAGCTCGGTCGGGCATTTCAGCGCGATCTCGCCTTCGTCCGTCTTGAACGTGTGCGTGGGCAGGTTCTCGACGAGGCCACCGCCTTCGACGCCGCGGATCGCCGCGCACCAGCCGTAATCCTCGAACGCCTTCGTCAACTTGGTCGCGAACGCGTAGGCCGCGTTACACCACAGGTATTTCTGGTGGTCGGTGCCGTCGACGTCCTCGACGAAATTGAAGCCTTCCGTGGCCGTGCCATCGGCCGGGTTGTACGGCAAGCGGCCCAGGAAGCGCGGCAGCGTGAGGCCGACGTAGCGCGCGTCTTCCGATTCGCGGAACGCCTTCCATTTCGCGTATTCGACCGTGTCGAACACCTTCGCCAGGTCGCGCGGCTTGCCCAGGTCGCCGAAGCTCTCGACGCCGAACAGTTCCGGCCCGGCCGACGTGATGAACGGCGCATGGCTGGCGGCGGCCACGTGCGACATCTGCTCGAGAAAATAGATGTCCTCGGGCTGGCGCGTGATCTCGAAGTCGCCGATCAGGGTGCCGTACGGCGCGCCGCCGAAGCTGCCGAATTCCTCTTCGTAGACCTTCTTGAACAGCGTGCTCTGGTCGAATTCCAGCGCCGACTGGAAGTCCTTCACGAGATCGCGCTTGCTGGCATTGAGCATGCGCACCTGCAGGCCGGTGCTCGTCGCCGTGTTCTTGACGAGGTAGTGCAGGCCGGTCCAGCTGCGTTCCAGCTTCTGGAATTCGGGCGCATGCATGATCGCCGACAGCTGGTCCGAAATCATCCGGTCCAGCTCCGCCAGGCGCGCATCGATCGTGGCCGACAGGTTCGTCGACATGACCATCGTGCCCTCCATCACCTGGCTCACCAGCTCGGAGATGATGTCGCGCGCCCGCGCATGTTCGCTGGTCGATTTCGCGACCCGGCTCTGCTCGACGATCTGGTCGAGCAGGGACACGTCCAGCTGGTCGGCATGGGCCGCCTGCGCCGCATCCGGCTTTGCGGCATCGAGGATCGCGCTCATGCTTCCTCCTTGCCCGGGTTGCCGCCCTTGCGCAGGCTGTCCAGCTTTTCCGTGTTGGTCAGCACGTCGTTCAACAGGTCTTCCAGCTTGTCGTTGCCGGCCAGCTTGTTGCGCAGGTCGGCCAGTTTGGCGCGCGCGTCCAGCAAGCCCTTCAGCGGCGCGACCTGCTGCACGACGGCTTCCGGACGGAAGTCGTCCATTTGCTTGAACTGCAGCTGCACGGCGAACTCGCCGCCTTCCGCCGACAAGTGGTTCGGCACACGAAAGCTCGTGGCCGGCGCCACGCCGCCCAGCACTTCATCGAAATTGTCGGCATCGACGTTGACGAACTTGCGGTCCTTGAGGCGCTTCTTGGGCGCGTCCGGGTCCGTGCCGAAGTCGCCCAGCACGCCGACCACGAACGGCAACTCCTTGTTCTCGATCGCGTCGCCGATCTCGACGTCGTACGTCATCTGCACGCGCGGCGCGCGCACTTTCTGCAGGCGTTTCTGCACGCTTTCATTCTTGGCCATATCGTCTCCAGTGGCGGTGGGCGGGTTATTTGAGCGCGCCGAACGGATCGTTCGATGCGGTGGAGTGCGTCGCGGACGCGGCGCTGGCGGCCCGCCGCGCCGTCTCTCGCGCGCGCGAGGCAACCGGACGGTTGTTCGGCACCAGCACGTCTTCATTCAGGCTGGTGCGCAACAGCTTGGCGAGGTCCTGTGCCTCCGTACGAACATTGCCGGTGAGGTTGTTTTTCTGGCTCAGGTCGGCCAGCGCCTTGCTCGTCACGCGCAGGCCGCTCACGGCGACGATGCTGTTCGCCAGCGTGTCGTCCGGATCGCGCTCGAGGGCTTCCAGCGCGTCGACGATCGCTTCGCCGTAGTTCGTGCTGTCGAAATGCATCTGGGCCATGCGCACCCAGGGTGTCTTATCGGTCGGGAAAGTGCTGCCGGCGTTCTTGAGGATCGCATAGGCCTTGTCGTTCTGGCCCGCCAGCACCGCGGTGTCCGCCGCCGCCATCGCGGACGCCATCGTCGGCACCGGTTTGACCGCGGCCTGGCTGGCGACGGGCCCGGCGCCGGCACAAGCCGACAGCAAGGCGATACACGTTAGGGGCACCGCGGCAAGCGGCATCAGGCGTTCGAATGTCATCTGGCTCTCCCGTGTTGAAATCAGACGCCATTATTGGTGAACGATTTCCGAAGAGAATTGCGTGTCGTCAACGCACCTTTGCCACCGCATTGCGCGTTGTCGAAAAGGCCGTTGCGCCTGCTCAGGGCGCACGGCGGGCAATCCCGTTAAATCTTCCTATTCTCTTTACCAAATGCAAGGAGTGCAGATGATGCGATCATGGATGGGAGTATGTTGCCTCGCCTGGATGCTGGGCGGCTGCGCCGGCGCCGGCGGTGGCGCGCTGGAGGCCATCGGGCTGCGCAAGCCGGCCCCCGTACCTGAATCCCAGCAGCCGCCGCGCAACGTCGTCGTGCACCTGCACGCGGCGCCGCGGCTGAACGTCGACGCACGTGGCCAATCGCTGGCGCTGCTGGTGCGCATCTACAAGCTGCGCCAGCAAGCCGCGTTCGAACAGGCGCCCTTCGCCGCCTTCCTGTCGCCGCAGGCGGAACGTGACGCCCTCGGCGCCGACCTCGTCGACGTCAGGGAGGTCACGCTCGTGCCGGGCCAGCATCTCGACGTCAGCGACAGCCTGGCGCGCGACACGCCCTGGCTCGGCGTCGTCGCCCTGTTCCACGCGCCCGCCGAACGCGGTTGGCGCGCGGCGTTCGCGGCTGCCGACGCCGAACAGGCCGGGGTGACCGTCGGCCTGCACGCCTGCGCGCTGACGGCCGGCACGGGCGCCGCGCCGGTCGGGGATGCCGTCAAGCCTTTGTCTCTTGTCCACTGTCAATAGGCACTGCAACGTTTCCAGCAAGCTAGAGTTTTGTGCGAGGAGGCTCATGAACATTCCGTCGAAAGTCTTGTGGGGCGAAGGCCTGTTCCTGCGCCCCCAGCACTTCCAGCAACAGGACCGCTACCACGAGGCACGCCTGAACGAGACCGCCAACGCCCTGCATCCCTATTGCTGGGGCGTACGCAGGCTGGCCATCGATACCGATGCCCTCAAGGCCGACATGCTGCGCGTGACCGAGCTGTCGCTCATCTTCCCGGACGGCGACCTCGTGCGCGCGCCGGACCAGGATCCGCTGCCGCCGCAGGCGCGCCTGGACGATCTGCCGTCCGACGTCCAAACGATTTGTTTCCACGCCGCCCTGCCCGTGCTGAAACCGCACGGCGAGAACTGCGCGGGGCGCGGCGACTCGCGGCCGGATGCCCGCTTCGGCCAGCGCGAGCACGACACGCTGGACCTGTTCAGCCAGGCCGCCCCGGCCCCGGTGGCGTACCTGACCCGCACCGTGCGCCTCGTGTCCGAACTCGAATCGCTCGACGCCTACGACAGCTTCCCGCTCGTGCGCCTGCAGCGCATGGCGACGGGCGGCTTCGAGGTCGACCAGACGTTCACGCCGCCCAGCCTGTCGATCGCCGGTGCGCAGGGCCTGCACGGGCGCCTCGTGCGCCTGATGGAAAAGCTGCTGGCCAAGGTGAACGCGCTGTACGGCCATTACCGCGAACCGGGCCGGCACGTCGTCGAACTGCGCGGCGGCGACGTCGCCTCGTTCTGGCTGCTGCACACGGTCAGCGCCGGATACGCCGCGCTGACCCATTACCTCGCCCACCGCGAACTGCATCCGGAGCGCCTGTTCCAGGAACTGCTGGCGCTGGCCGGCGGCCTAATGACGTTTTCGCGTACGGCCAGGCTGGAAGACCTGCCCGCGTATGCGCACCAGGACCCCGGCCCGGCCTTCGCCCGCCTGGACGGCATCCTGCGCGAACTGCTCGACACCGTCATCTCATCGCGCTACTTCGCGATCGCGCTGTCGAACGAGCGCCCGTCCTACCACCTGGGCGCGCTCGACTCCGGCAAGATCAACGCCCAGACGACCCTGTACCTGGGCGTGGCGGCCGACCTGCCGGCACTGCAGCTCGTCGACATCGTCCCGCTGCGCTTCAAGATCGGTGCGCCCGAAGACGTCGACAAGCTGGTGCTGACGGCCATGCCGGGCGTGAAGCTGACGCATGCGGCGCAGGTGCCCAGCGCACTGCCCGTGCGGCCGGACATGGTGTATTTCGTACTGGATAACCGCGGGGTGCTGTACGACAGCATGCTGAAGGCGCAGGCCATCTCGCTCTACGTGCCGAACGGTATCCGTGACCTCAAACTCGAACTGATTGCGATCGCAGCATGAACCATCCCGTCGAACGGCGCGCCGCGCCCACCCAACGCGGCGCCGCCGGAACCGCCCCCGCCTCCCTCGTCGACCTGATGGTCGAAGGGTTCTATGCCCTGTTCCTCCTCAAATGCGGCTGCGGCCCGCAGGACCAGGCCGGCTTCGCCGACCGCATGACGGGCTTCCTCGGCGAAGTCGACCGCAGCGCCAAGTCGCTCGGCATCCCGGCCGACGACGTGACGGCCGCCAAATACGCGTTCTGCGCAGCCGTCGACGAGATCATCCTCGGCTCCGACTACGCCATCCGCGAAGCCTGGGAAACCCGTCCGCTGCAACTGCGCCTGTTCGGCGACCAACTGGCCGGCGAACATTTTTTCCAGCGCCTGGAAGACCTGCGCGCCAAAGGCAGCGCCCACCTGCAGGCGCTCGAGGTCTACCACCTGTGCCTGCTGCTCGGTTTCCAGGGCCGTTTCGCCCTGGACGCCCGGGACAAGCTGAACTACCTGACGGCGCGCCTCGGCGACGAGATCGCGCGCATGCGGGGTAAAAGCCGCGCGTTCGCGCCGCATGCGGAACGGCCCGACCAGATCGTCCACAAGCTCGGAAGCGACACGTCGCTGTGGGTCTTGTGCGGCGTCTTCGCGCTGGCCGGCCTGGGCGCCTATCTGGGATACCGCAGCACGCTCGGCCACGAGACGGACCGTGCACTCGTCACCTACAACGACCTCATCAAGCTGCCGCCCCGGTCGGCCAATGTGACGATCACACTGCCTTGACACGGCACCGGACGGCGTTCGCGACGGGCCGTTCCATGTGGCCGCCGCCGGGGCCGCATCCGCGTCGCTGGACGCGAATCTCCGCATGACGACTGCGACCGCCGCGCCGACGCCGTGCTCGGTTACCTTTTT
>Ga0209148_1001355_pt1 | contig 12851 bp, 13 predicted proteins | sample AraplaCol_mMF_r2_2_FD_184288 | JGI IMG/M metagenome (GOLD analysis project Ga0209148, IMG submission 184288) | Arabidopsis root microbial communities from North Carolina, USA - plate scrape CL_Col_mMF_r2 (SPAdes) (version 2) | ecosystem: Host-associated > Plants > Roots > Endosphere | place...
GACCCGGACCGGGCGCTCGGCGAAGCGGCCGAGGCTGATCATGCGGTCATAGATGACGAGGGCTGCGGCGACCGAGACATTGACGCAGAAGCGGGTCGGAATTTTCACGATAAAGTCGCAGCGCTCGACCAAGGCCGGGCTCAGACTGTCCTGTTCCGGCCCCAGTACATAGGCGGCGGCCGGCGGATGGGTGAAGCTGGGCAGGTCGACCGCGTCATCGGTCAGCTCGACCCCGACCAGCCGGCAGCCCAGCGGCAAAGTGAAGTCGCTGAGGCCCCGATAGGCATGCACCGGCATATTGTTGATGGCGATCGAGGTATCCGATTGCAGGATCTCGTCGACATCGATTTCGGCATTGATCGTAAAGGAAAAACTGGCGTGAAAGGCATGCGCGGTGCGCAAAATGGCGCCGAGATTCATGGCTTTCGAGATGCCCTCGACCCCGACCCCGAAATAACCGCGCGGCAACTGACGTTCCATTTTAACCCAAGTCCTGAAAGTCGATTTGCCGGCAACTTGCATCGCCCGGCCGGCCAAGGCAAGGTGCCGGCAAAAGTAACGATCCAGAATATGCGTGCGGGAGAACCATCATGGCGCAAGGTCACGTCCATCTACATGCCGAACTGCCAGCGGGCGCCGAGCGCAACATCGCCCCGGTCCTGGTCGAGGTGGTGCGCGGCCAGATGGTGGAAAGCCGCCACCGCGCCACGGTTGCCATTGTCGATGCCGAAGGCCATGTCGTCGGCTCCTGGGGCGATATCGAGCAGCCGCTATATGGCCGCTCGGCGATCAAGCCGCTGCTCGCCTTGCCGCTGCTCGAAAGCGGTGCCGCGGATGCCTATGGACTCAGCACCGCGGAAATCAGCCTCGCCACCGCCTCGCATAACGGCGAGAAGCGCCATACCGAGACGGTGACGGCCTGGCTGCATCGCGTGGGGCTCACGGTGGATGATCTCGAATGCGGCCCGCATTACCCCTATGACGAGCCTACCGCCCAGGCGATGTGGGCGCATGGCGAACAGAAGACCCGCGCTCATAACAACTGCTCGGGCAAGCATGCTGGCTTTCTCTCGACCGCGAAGCATCTCGGCGAACCGACCAAGGGCTATATCCAATACGAGCATCCGGTGCAGCAGCGCCTGCTCGGTGTGCTCGAGCAGATGTCGGGCTGCGAACTCGGAAATGTGCCGCGCGGCATCGATGGCTGCGGCATTCCGGTGATCGCCATTCCGCTCGGCAATACCGCGCTCGCCATGGCGCGCCTTGCCGATCCCAGTGATCTGCCCGAGAAGCGCGCCAAGGCGGCGACGCGGATTCTCGAGGCGATGATGGCCGATCCCTTCATGGTGGCGGGCTCAGGCCGCTTCTGCACCACGGTGATGCAGGCGACCGGCACCAAGGCCGCCGCCATCAAGGTCGGCGCCGAAGGTGTCTATGCCGGCGCCTTGCCGGAGCTGGGGCTCGGCATCTGCATCAAGGTGGAGGACGGCACCGGCCGTGCCGCGGAAGTGGTGATGGGCCGCGTCTTGCGTCATCTCAAGGTGATCGACGAGGCCCTGGAGATGAAGCTGCACGACGTGCTGACGCCGCCGGTGAAGAACTGGGCCGGCACCCAGACGGGACAGATCCGGCCATCGGCTGACTGCCCGTTCTGATCGTTTCGTGAGATCACAGAAGGTCCGTTGAGATGCGCGCCATCCGCTGCGAGAACTGGGGCAAGGCCGAAGATCTGATCTGGACAGAGGTGCCGCCGCCACCGGCGCCGGCGCCGCATCAGGTGAAGATCGCGGTGATGGCGGCGGGGGTCAACTTCGCCGATACGCTGATCATCGCCGGCCGCTACCAGGTGAAGCCGGACCTGCCTTTCACACCGGGTTTCGAACTCGCCGGCCTCGTTCTCGAAGTCGGCGACAAGGTGAGCCATGTGAAGCCGGGTGACCGGGTGATGGCTTTGGTCGATCATGGCGCCTTCGCCGAGATGGTGCTGGCCGATGGCCACGCCGTCTATCCGCTGCCGGTCGGCATGGATTTCGCGACCGCCGCCGGTTTCCCCATCGCCTATGGCACCTCCTATGGCGCCTATGCCTGGAAGGCGCGGCTGCAGAAGGACGAGTTGCTGCTGGTTCATGGTGCCGCGGGTGGCGTCGGCCTGACCGCTGTCGAGATAGGCAAGGCCATGGGGGCGACGGTGATCGCCACCGCGGGCGGTGCAGAGAAATTGCAGATCGCCCGCAGCCACGGCGCCGATTACACCATCGACTACAAGAGCGAGGACATCCGCGAACGGGTAAAGGCAATCTGCGGCGCGCTTGACCGCACGGGTGTAGATGTCGTCTATGACCCGGTGGGGGGTAGCTGTTTCGAGGCCTCGCTGCGCTGCGTCGCCTGGGGGGCACGGTTGATCGTGGTCGGCTTTGCCGGCGGTGACGTGCCGCAGATCCCCGCCAATATTTTGCTGGTCAAGAATGTCGATGCGCTCGGCTTCTTCTTCGGCTCGTATCGCCAGCACCGGCCGGATCTGGTCAGCCTCGCTTTCGTCGAGCTGGGGCGGATGTTCGAGCGTGGCGCCTTGAAACCGCATATTTCGCACCAAATACCCATGGAGCAGGTCGCTGAGGCCTTCGCTCTTCTGGCCGATCGCCGGTCCACGGGAAAAGTCGTCCTGACGGTGCCACAGTAAGTTCCAGGTCAGGCAGGGCTTCCAGTCTCCGCGATATCGTTAACACCCGGAACTCAGGGTTTGAGATCACGGTTAAAGGCGGTATAGCTTAGCTGGATGACATAAAACCGTCACATCGGTGTGACGCAGGAAGTAAGAACGCATGTTCGCCGAATCCAAACTGCTGTTCAAACTCTGGCTCAAGAATCCGCGGAAGATCGGCGCTGTCGCCGTCAGCGGGCCTGAATTGGCGGCGTCGATGGCGCGCCAGGTGCCGGAAGGCGACGGTTATGTGGTGGAACTGGGTGGCGGTACCGGTCCGGTGACCCGCGCTATTCTCGATTCCGGCACGCCGCCCGACCGCCTGGTGGTGCTGGAGCGCGACCCCACCCTGCACCGCCTGCTCTGCGACCGCTATCCGCAGGTGAAGGTCATCCTCGGCGATGCCCTGCATCTGCAGGCCCTGTTGAAGGAACACGATATCGGCAAGGTGAAGGCCGTTGTCAGCAGCCTGCCGCTGCTTACCATGAAGAAGGCGGTGCAATACGGCATCGGCGCGCAGGCTTTTGCCGTGCTGGAGCCGGGCGCGCCGTTCATCCAGTTCACCTATGGCCTGTTCTCTCCGCTGCCGCGACGCGAGCTCGGCGTGCAGGGCCGGGTGAAGGACCGCGTCCTGCAGAATCTCCCGCCCGCCAGCGTCTGGCTCTATCGCCGCCCGGCGCACGGCCACCACCACGACCCTCGCCACGCCCACGCGCTGCGCCGCACGGGGTGAGTGCTGAAGTCGCAGTAAAGACGACCCAAGCTGTCATGTCCGGACTTGATCCGGGCATCCATTTAAGCATCAAACTTGGTGTCTACCATGGATCCTCGGGTCAAGCCCGAGGAGGACAGGACGAGATATGGTTGGTGCGATTGGATGATCCTGGCTGCCGTCAGGATCGCAATCCTCACGCTTCATTCAGCTTGGCGATGATCTCGTCGGTGCTGCGGATCTTGGCGACGCGGGGCAGGACTTTCTCCAGCGCAAACTGATGCATCTCCTCCGAGAAGGTGCTGCAGAGATCCGCAGCGATGATGACAGCATAGTCATGTTGCCAGGCATCGCGGGCGGTGGATTCGGCGCCGAAATTCGTGGCGATGCCGCCGATGATGACATGGGTGATGCCGCGCCGGCGCAATTGCAGGTCGAGCTCGGTGCCGTAGAAGGCGCTCCATTGTCTTTTGGTGATGACGATATCGGCCCCCAGGGCGTCGAGTTCTTTCGGGAAGTCCGACCAACCGGCCGGCAGGCCTTCCGCCGGCAGGCTCATCGGCTGGTCGACATATTGGCCCGGCCGGTCGACATAACCTTCGGAGAAGGCGACGCGCACCGGAATGACCACGCCGCCGCGTTTCTTCAGGGTACCGGCAAGGCGCAGCGCATTATCGACCAGCTTGGCGCCGCTATGGGGCGCGAGCGGCATCGACAGCAGGCCCTGCTGCAGGTCGATCAGGATGAGGGCGGTGTTTTGCGGGTCGAGCTTGGGCATAGGGGCTCCTTCTGGATGCAGATAAGGCGCAGCCGGATATCCGCGCGGCGCGTGGGATCACGCGGCGGTGCTGGCCGGGGACTTGGAGTGACGGTCGGCGGATGCTATATGAGGATGACCTCACATTTTGAAGATATATGAGGATGTCCTCACAAAACGCAAGCAAAAAGAATCGGCCGGCGGAGGCCACGGACGCTGCCTCGGTTGAGGCGGCCGCCGCGACCGGCAAGGCGCCCCAGCGCCAGCGCGGCAAGGAACGGGTCGCGGCGCTGCTATCGGCAGCGGTCGAGGTCTTTGCCGAGAAGGGTTTCGAGGCGGCCACCATGACCGAAATCGCCGCCAAGGCCGGTGCCTCGATCGGTTCGCTCTACCAGTTCTTCCCGACCAAGGACGTGCTGGCGGCGGCCCTGCACCAGGCCAATGGCGAGGCGCTCTCGCAGATGCTGGAAGATCTGGCCCGGGAGACGGAAGGACAAAACCCCATCGCTGTGGGAGACCGGCTGTTTGCAGATTTGAAGCGCTTCCTCGATGACCATCCTGCCTTCGTGGTGCTGCTCGACCGGCGCGATCCCGACCATGCCGCCAAGGAGGTCCGGCGGGCCAAATTGCGCGGCCAGGTTGCCAGGCTTCTGCAGCAGACCCGGCCGCCGCTGGCGCCGGCCCGGGCCGAAGCGATGGCGGTCATCATCCTGCATGTGATGAAGGCGGCGATGACCATCACCAGCGAGAACGACCTGGTTAATGGCCCGGCGGTGCTGGATGAATTGCGCGCCATGCTGAAAGGCCATCTCGAGGCGGCGGCAAAAGGCTGAGTCCCGGCCAGAAACAGCCGCCACCTTCCTTGACACCGGGTCCAATAACTCTAAAGTCCCGGTCTTCGCCGGATTTCCGGCGTTTTTTGCTGAAACAGGATCTTTTGAATGCCGACGATTACCCTTCCCGATGGCTCTCAGCGCCAGTTCCCGGCCGCCGTTTCCGGCGCCGATCTGGCCGCCTCCATCGGCGCTGGCCTGGCCAAGGCCGCCCTCGCAGTCAAGATTGACGGCAAGGTCAAGGACCTCGCCACCGTCATCGATCACGACGCCAAGGTGGAGATCGTCACCAAAACCCATCCGGATGCGCTCGACCTCATCCGCCACGACGCCGCCCATGTGATGGCGGAAGCGGTGCAGGAGCTTTTCCCCGGCACCCAGATCACCTTCGGCCCGGCGACCGAGACCGGCTACTATTACGACTTCCATCGCGCTGAGCCTTTCACGCCGGAGGACTTCGCCAAGATCGAGAAGCGGATGGCGGAAATCGTCGACCGCAATGAGCCGATCACGCGCGAAATCTGGACCCGCGATCAGGCCGTGGCGCATTTCAAGGCGGCGGGGGAAACCTTCAAGGCCGAATGGGTGCAAGCCATTCCCGCCGATGAAGAGATCAGCATCTATCGCCAGGGCAACTGGCTCGATCTCTGCACCGGTCCGCATCTGCCCTCGACCGGCAAACTCGGCAAGGCCTTCAAGGTGATGAAGCTCTCCGGCGCCTATTGGCGCGGCGATGCCAATAACCCGCAGCTGCAGCGCATCTACGGCACTGCCTGGGCCGATGAGAAGCAGCTCAAGGAATACCTGACCCAGCTCGAGGAAGCGGAGAAGCGCGACCATCGCCGTCTCGGCCGCGAGATGGATCTCTTTCATCAGCAGGAAGAAGCGGCCGGTGCGGTGTTCTGGCATCCCAAGGGCTGGACGCTTTATCGCACGCTGGAGAATTACATCCGCCGCCGCCTCGACACCGCCCAATATGTCGAGGTGAAGACGCCGCAGCTGATGGATCGCAGCCTGTGGGAGCGCTCGGGCCATTGGGAGAAATTCCGCGAGGCGATGTTCATCGTCCAGGATGACGAGAACCATGTGCTCGCCGTGAAGCCGATGAACTGCCCCGGCCATGTGCAGATCTTCCGCCAGGGCCTGAAGAGCTACCGCGATCTGCCGCTGCGTATGGCGGAGTTCGGCGCCTGCCATCGCAACGAGCCGTCGGGCGCCTTGCACGGCATCATGCGGGTGCGCGCCTTCACCCAGGACGATGCCCATATCTTCTGCACCGAAGACCAGATCGTCACCGAGACCAAATCGTTCTGCGACCTGCTGCGCTCGGTTTATCGCGACTTCGGTTTCGAGGATGTACGGGTGAAATTCTCCGACCGGCCGGAAAAGCGCGCTGGTTTGGATTCCACCTGGGACAAGGCTGAAAGCGCCCTCAAGGAAGCGACCACGGCGGCCGGCCTCGATTTCACGCTCAATCCCGGCGAAGGCGCCTTCTATGGCCCGAAGCTGGAATTCGTGCTGCGCGACACCATCGGCCGCGACTGGCAATGCGGTACCCTGCAGGTCGATTTCGTGCTGCCGGAACGCCTCGATGCCACCTATGTGGGTGAGGACGGCGCCAAACACCGGCCGGTCATGCTGCACCGCGCCATCTTCGGCTCGCTGGAGCGCTTCATCGGCATCCTGATCGAGCACCATGCCGGCAAGTTCCCGCTCTGGCTCGCACCCTTGCAGGTCACGGTCTGCACGGTGGTGACCGATGCGACCGGTTATGCCGAACAGGTGGTGTCAGCTTTGCGTCAGGCGGGCCTCAAGGTCGAGTTTGACGACCGCAACGAGAAGATCTCGTACAAGGTACGCGAGCACAGCCTGGCCAAGGTGCCGGTCATTATCGCCGTCGGCAAACGCGACGAGGAAGCTGGCACGGTGGCGATCCGCCGTCTCGGCTCCAACGACCAGACCACTGTGACCCTGGCCGAGGCCGTGGCGCAGCTGGCGGAAGAGGCGAAATCGCCGATCGACCGTTAATGATCCCACCGTTAATGATCCCGCTGTCTTTCACGCGGACTGCCACCCGGGGCATGCCGGCTGCGGCGCATTTGCCGGGCCGGCTATGCACAGCGCGTGAATTGAACAAGGCGGCTTTTTAGTGGCATAATACAGCACGCCACCGATGAAGCAGCCGGTCCTGCCGGCCAATCAGGTGGTTTCTTTTATGATCGACGTCAACTGAGACAGGAGAGTCTTCCATATCTAGGTTCAACGCACAGGAAAACGCGCCATCCCGTGAACAGGGTCCGCGCGTCAACAACCAGATCAACGTGTCCCAGGTCCGCCTGGTGCTCGAAGATGGCTCGATGCATGGCGTGATTTCCACGCGCGAAGCCATCAGCATGGCACAGGAAGCCGGCCTTGATCTGGTGGAAATCTCGCCCACGGCCTCGCCGCCGGTCTGCAAGATTCTCGACTACGGCAAGTTCAAATACGAAAACCAGAAACGTAAGAACGAAGCCAAGAAGAAGCAGAAGGTCATCGAGGTCAAGGAAATCAAGATGCGTCCCGGCATCGACGATCATGACTATGAGGTCAAGATGCGGGCCATTCATCGCTTCCTCGAGGAAGGCGACAAGGTGAAGGTCACCATGCGCTTCCGTGGCCGCGAAATGGTGCATCAGGAATTGGGCGTGAAGGTGTTGGACAAGGTGAAGGCCGATCTCGACGCCCTTGCCAAGGTCGAATCCCATCCCAAGCTGGAAGGCCGGCAGATGATCATGGTGGTGGCGCCGAAATAACGGCGCCCCGCCTCGCTGTCATGCCGTCCCGGCAATGACGCGAACCGGGCAGAGGGCCGATGACACAGCAACCGCCGCAACGCGACCTGGTCTCGGCCCCCGCATCGGTCACTCCCGCGAAGGGGAACCAGCAGCGCGAGCTGCACCAGCAACCCGCAACGGCTGAAGACGCGTCGCTGATCGAATTCTCGGCGATGTCGGTTTCAACCACATTCATCGAAGGCGCGCCGCAGCAGCAGCGCGCCTTTGCCACATGGCAAGAGACGATCTGGCGGCCGCCGGTTGCTGGCGTGCTCAGCGTCATCTTCGCCATCGTCGCTTTCTACCACGTGACCCTGCTAATGGCGCCGCTCGCCATCATCGCCGGCATCGTGGCGCTCTTCCAGAAACAGAAGAACTGGGCGGCGATCGGCATCATCGCCGGATTGGTGGCGCTACTCAGCGACGTCACCTTCTGGGCGCTGCTCGGCGTTACCTGGACGATGCACTGGTTGTTCTGGGGTTGAAAGCGCCTCGTGCCCGAGCGGCAATACGTCTTTTGCCGGTCGCACAACCATCGACCCCATGGCAAGCTGTCGGCTTCAGGTTGATGTCCCGCGCAGATGATTTCCCGCCATGCTGATTGCCCAGCTTTCCGACCCGCATATCCGTCCGGCCAATACGCTCTATCAGGGGCTGGTGGATTCAAACACCCAGTTCCGCGCGGCCATCCGCCAGCTGAATGCGCTCGATCTGCAGCCCGATCTGGTGCTGCTGAGCGGCGATCTCGTCGATGAGGGGATGCCGGCGGAATATGCGATGGCACGCTTGCTGCTGCACGAACTGCGGGCCCCCTTGCTGGTGATCCCCGGCAATCACGACAACCGCGACAACTTCCGCGCGGCCTTTGCTGATCACGACTATCTGTCGCCGGGCGGCCCGCTGCATTTCGTCGTCGGCGACAAAGGACCGGTGCGGGTGATCGGCTTCGACGTGACGCAACCGGGCCTGCATCATGGGGCGATCGATGACGCGGCCGCCGCATGGCTGGACGTGACACTGGCACGAGAGCCGTTACGGCCCACCATCCTCATGATGCATCAGCCGCCCTTTCTCAGCGGCATTCCCTATATCGATAGCTATCGTTGTTTCGATGGCGAGAGGCTGGCGGCGATCGTCGCGCACTATCCAGCGGTCGAGCGCATCACCTGTGGGCACATCCACCGTTTCATGCAATTACGCTTTGGCGGAACGACACTCTGCACGGCACCCAGCACCACGACGGCGATCGCCTTGCGTCTCGCTCCCCGGGCGGGCGCGGCCTCATTCCTGGAACCGCCGGCCTTCCTGCTGCATCACTGGCATCCCGAAAGCGGCCTGATCACACATCTCGTGCCGATCGGTCCGTTTCCCGGCCCTTATCCCTTCGCATAAAGCTGTGACGTCCTCAGCGGCCCGGATCCTCGCCATGGAAGAAGCTGATATCGAGCGGCGGCGGTGGCACCTCGGTGCCGGAGAGCATGGTATGGGCCTGGGCGCGATGATGGGTCTGGTGATTGAAGAGATGCAGCACCGCGAGATCCATCGGTAGCGCGAGATCCTGGCCATTGGCCATGCTCTTGTAGCGAAGCTCACTGCCAAGCCATTTGTCGCTGGCCTCGTCCATCAGGCGGAGGATGCGGTGATCCTCGACCCGCCGGGCCTCCCAGAGATGGTCGAAGAGGGGATGCGGAACTTCATCGAGCCGCTGATGCGGGATCGGGGTGCCCTCGAACCGTGCCAGCCAGCAGCGGTCGCCGACATAGAGATGGTTGAGCGTGCCGCAGAGCGAGCCGAAGAAGCCGCAGCGTGGCGCCCGGAAATCTTCGGCGGAGAGTTGTCGCACCGCGCCGAAAAGGCGCGCATTGGCCCAGCGGTTATACCGCGCCAGTCGCTTGAATTGATCCCGTAACGCCAACACCCTTCCCCCAAATCCCGACGCCTGAGATGCTTGACGCGGCCTAGCCTTCTCCGATCAATCCAGGCCGCGTTGTACCTGCGACCTGGTTCACCCGTTTATCCGCCCGCGGCCAAGAGCCATCTCGCCGCTACAGGCTGGCCACTGCGCCGAAAGTCTAGCTGCGCCAGAACGGCTTTTCATATTCCGATTCTGCGTCACCCCGGGAGAGACCGATATCCTTCAACATGCCATCCGGCATGCCGATCAGATTGGCGCGGCCGCGATGACGTTCCTGCCACAGCCAGAACAATTCGAAGCCTTTGGCCAGCAGGCTGGCCTCCGCTACCGGGCGGTTGCCCTTCTGCGCGTTACCAAAAGACGATAATGAGAAGCCGATTTGACCCATGACACGTCTCCTATCCGAGAGCGACAACCCCGTTCGGGCGCGATTTCGTGGAATTTCAATGCTTTAAAGAAATTCACAACTCCGCCGATGGGCTGTGCCAATAGATATAAGAATTGGCTTGCTTTCAGCCAAAAACAAACGATCATTCCTCAAAGGATCGGTTAGAAAAACAAACAGGTCATGGTCGCCTACCCACCTCTGAAAGCCGTGCGCTATTTCGAAGCCGCCGCCCGCCATCTGAGTTTTTCCAAGGCGGCGGAGGAATTAAGCGTCACCCACAGCGCTATCAGCCACCAGATCAAGGCCCTGGAGGCTTGGCTCGGCGTGCCGCTCTTCGAGCGCGGGACGCGTCAGGTCGCCCTGACCGATGCCGGCCGCCGCTTCCTGCCGCCGGTCCGTTCCGGCCTGCTGCAGATCGCCGAGGCTGCCAAGGAGGTCTCCACCGCCAGCCGCGGCGGCCCGATCGTGGTTTCCGTGCTGCCCTCGGTGGCGGCGAAATGGATGGTGCCGAAGCTGCATGATTTCCGCGCCCGCCACCCTGATATCGATGTCCGGATTTCCGCCACCAGCCGGGTGGAGACGATCGGCGATGGCGATATCGACATCGCCATCCGCTTCGGCCGCGGCACCTGGACCGGCGTCACCTCGGAACTGCTGCTGGCCAATGACATCTTCCCGGTCTGCAGCCCGAAACTGCCGACCGAGGACAAGCCGCTGAAAGAGCCGCGTGACCTGCTGCAATATCCGCTGTTGAGCGATTCCGACTGGTCGGGGGCGAATTACGATTTCTGGCGCGACTGGCTGATGGCGGCCGGCATTGAGGATGCGCGCTATCGTCCGGGCCTCACCTTCAATGTCTCCAACCTGCTGATGCAGGCGGCGGTGGACGGGCTCGGTATTGCCATGGGCAATACCATGCTGGCGGGCGAAGACCTGCGCCAGGGCCGCCTCATCCGCCCCTTCGACCTCACCGTCTGGCCGGATAGCGGCTTCTATGTGGTCTATGCCAAGGCGGCCTTGCAGCGGCCGAAGATCAAGGCCTTCCGTGACTGGCTGTTCGACCAGGTCGAAATCGACCGCCAGATGCAGCAGAGCATGTCGAGCGCCGGCCGTCGCTTCACCGGCACGACGGCCTTCGCCTGACGTCGTGAGGCTTACGTCGTGGGCTCGCTCTTCGCGCCAGCCTGCCACCAGGCATGTCCATCGGCCGCATAGGTAAAGACGCGGTTTCCCGGCGCATAGAGCAGCCATTGGTCTTGGTCGCTCGGCCAGAGTTCGGCCGTGTCTGTCGGATAAGGCCAGGTTTCCAGGACAGCGCGGCGCTCAAAGAAAAAACGGGATGTTCCCCGGCTCGGGTCGCTGCCGACGTCAAGCAGGCAGTACCCTGTCAACTCTTGTGCTGCACCGGTGATGTCCTCCCCGACGGCATTACTGTCGGCAGCAATCCGTTCGCCGATCAAAAGGCGCCACTGACAGCAGTAGATCCAGAGATGCCAAGGATCGGTCTGTGCCGCAGCGCCTTCAGGTTCCCCTGCCGGCAGTACCTGGAAATCGAAGGTTAGAAAGCTGCCATGCCCCTTTCGGACCTTCCAGATGGGTCGACCAAGGAGGGACGTAAAAGCCTGACGAATAATGTCGGCCTCGCGCACTCCCCGGTCCTTATCCCCGATCCTTATTTCACTGTGCCTTACTGCGGCGTGGTCGTCGTGCCGCTGCCCTGACCGGCATCCGGGCTTGCCGGTGCGGTCGGCGCAGGTGCCGCGGCCGGGGCGGGTGTCGCGGTTCCCGGCACGGTCAATTTCTGCGGCGTTGCTTTCTTGGCATCGGCACCGAACGGCTTGGCACCCGGCTGCGGCGTACCGATCAACTGCACGCCATTATTGTCCGTGGTTGCCGGAGCAGCGGCGGCCGGCGCCGCTGGGGCACTAGCAGCAGGCGCGACCGGCGTCGTCGCCGGCTGGCTTGTCGCACCGCTATTGAACGGCTTGGCGCCCGGCTCAGGAGCACCGCCGGGAGCGCTGCTGTTATCCGTCGGGGCCGCATTATCGACCGGAGCCGCGGGAACAGCGGCCGGCACCGGTGCGGGCACGGGTGCGGGAGCATTGGCATCCGGCGCCGTCGGTAACTGCACCGGCTGATTGGCCGGCGGTGTCGCATCGGGCACCGTTCCGGCCGGCGCGGGCGCCCCGGGCAGGCCGGTATTCTGCATGGTCGGCAGCACATCGGGGATGCCGGGCTGGCCTGACTGATCCGTCGCCGGGGCGCCCGGTGTGCCGGGCAGCAGCGAGGGCTGCTGCGGCGCCGAGGGCAGCGGCGGCACGGCTTCCGGCAGCGGCGTCAGATCGGGCTGAGGTTGCCAGGCGGCGGCGATCGTATTGGCCTGGTTGACGTCGCTGTCGGCCAGCGAGCGGGTGAGGGAGTCGCGCTTGGCGACGGCTTCGGCAACGCCGCGATCGGCCGCCAGCTCATACCAGGCGAGGGCCTGGGACATGCTGCGCGAGACACCCTGGGCATTAGCATAGAGATCCCCCAGCGCCATCATCGCCCGGCCGCTATTGGCATTGGCGGCGCGCATGTAATAGTCGGCGGCGCGCTTGAAATCCGGATCGCCGGCATAGCCGGACTGATAGAGCAGGCCGAGATTGAACAGGGCCTCGTTATTGCCGCGCGAGGCACCGCGCAGATACCAGTCATGGGCGATCTTGGCGTTCTTCTCGACGCCGACACCCTGC
>Ga0209148_1001356_pt1 | contig 12846 bp, 10 predicted proteins | sample AraplaCol_mMF_r2_2_FD_184288 | JGI IMG/M metagenome (GOLD analysis project Ga0209148, IMG submission 184288) | Arabidopsis root microbial communities from North Carolina, USA - plate scrape CL_Col_mMF_r2 (SPAdes) (version 2) | ecosystem: Host-associated > Plants > Roots > Endosphere | place...
TGGTCGTGCTCCACAGGATGGTGCCGCAGATGACGAGGCTGGTGACGGGATCGAGCCAGAGCCAGCCGGTCCAGATGATCAGCGCCGCCGAGACCACGACACCGAGGGAGACCGCGGCGTCGGCAGCCATGTGCAGATAGGCGCCCTCGATGTTGATGTCGTTCTTGCGGCCGCTCGCAAACAGCAGCGCGGTAAAACCGTTGATGAGGATGCCGATGCCGGCGACGACCATCACGGTGACGCCCGCGACCGGCTCGGGCTCGCGCAGCCGCAGGATCGCCTCCCAGCCGATCGCGCCGGTGGCGACCAGCAGGAACACGGCATTGGCGAGCGCCGCCAGAATCGTGGAGGCGCGAAAGCCATAGGTGAAGCGGCCGCTCGGCGCGCGCCGCGCGGCGACCGAGGCGCCCCAGGCCACGACCAGGCCGAGCACGTCGGAGAGATTATGGCCGGCATCGGCGAGCAGGGCGGTGGAATTGCCAAGATAGCCGTAGATCGCCTCCGCCACGACCAGCGCGGTGTTGAGCGCGATGCCGATCGCGAATGCCTTGCCGAAATTGGCGGGCGCGTGGACATGCGCGTGACCGTGGCCGTGCGAATGGTCGTGACCATGATCATGTGCGTGATCGCCGTGATCATGATGGTGATGACCGTGATGGTCGTGACTACCCAAACCTGGCGCTCCCGGCTTCAGCCAAATCAGGCGCCATTGTAGGCGTTTCGCCCGCGCCGTCACGCCGGAACAGCACGTAGAGCGCCGGCAGCACCAGCAATGTCAGCACGGTCGAGGAGATGATGCCGCCGATCACGACGGTCGCGAGCGGCCGTTGCACCTCGGCGCCTGCGCCGGTCGCGAGCGCCATCGGCACGAAGCCGAGCGAGGCGACCAGCGCCGTCATCAGCACCGGACGCAACCGCGTCAGCGCGCCCTCGCGCACGGCCTCCGCAATGGGCCGCCCCTCGCTGCGCAGACGCTCGATGAAGGCGATGATGACGAGGCCGTTGAGCACGGCGACTCCCGACAGCGCGATGAAGCCGACGCCGGCGCTGATCGATAGCGGAATGCCGCGCAGCAGCAGCGCCGCGACGCCGCCCGTCAGCGCCAGCGGCACGCCGGAGAACACCAGCGCCGCATCCGCCACCGAGCCGATGCTCATGAACAGCAGCAGGAACACCAGCGCCAGCGCCACCGGTACGACGATCGTCAGCCGCTTGCTGGCGGAGACCAGCTGCTCGAACTGGCCGCCCCAGCCGATCCAATAGCCGGGCGGCAGTTTCACTTTCTCGGCGACTGCATCCTGCGCCTCTGTCACGAAGGAACGCAGGTCGCGACCGCGAACGTTGGCCATCACCACCACGCGGCGCTTGCCGTTCTCGCGGCTGATCTGGTTCGGGCCGGGCGCGATCTCGATCCAGGCCACCGAGGAGAGCGGCACGTAACGGAGCGCTGCGCCCGATGCGCCGGACCAGGCGGTCTTGGTGAGGGGCGTCGCATCCTCGGCCGGCGGCAACGGAATCGGCAGCGATTTGATCGCGTCAGGATCGGCGCGCAGGCTCTCCGGCAGCCGCACCACGATATCGAAGCGGCGGTCGCCCTCGAACAGCTTTCCGGCCGGCTTGCCACCGATCGCGATCTCGACGAGGTTTTGCACCTCGCTGAGGCTGAGGCCGTAGCGCGACAGCGCCTGGCGGTCGAGCTTGACGGTGAGGATCGGCAGGCCCGCGATCTGCTCGGTCTTGACGTCGGCCGCGCCATCGATGCCGCGGACGACGCTGTTGACCTGCTGCGCAACGTTGGCGAGCACGTCGAGATCGTCGCCAAAAATCTTGACGCCGACGTCGCTGCGGATGCCGGCGATGAGCTCGTTGAAGCGCATCTGGATCGGCTGGGTCATGCCATAGGCCGTGCCGGGCAGCGTGTTGGCGGCGCGTTCGATGGTTTCGATCACCTCATTCTTCGGCTTCCCCGGATCGGGCCATTCGTCGCGCGGCTTCAGCGTGACATAGGTGTCGGCGGCGTTCGGCGGCATCGGGTCGTTGGCGATTTCGGCGGTGCCGATCTTGGAGAAAATGGTTGCCACCTCCGGAACCTGCTTCACGGCCTTCTCCAGCCGCAGCTGCATGTCGACGCTCTGGGTCAGGCTGGTGCCGGGAATGCGGATCGTCTCGATGGTGATGTCGCCTTCATCGAGGCTCGGGATGAACTCGCCGCCCATGCGTGTTGCGGCAAACAGGCTGCCGGCGACGATCAGCACGGCGCCGAGCGCCACGCTGCGGCGATAGCGGATGGCACGATCGAGCAGTGGCACGTAAACGCGCTTTGCGACGCGCATGAAGATGTTTTCCGTCTCCGAGAGCTTGCCGGTAACGAAGATCGCAATCGCGGCCGGGACGAAGGTGACCGACAGCAGCGCCGCGCCCGCCAGCGCCATCAGCACGGTCAGCGCCATCGGCGTGAACATCTTGCCCTCGGTCCCCGTCAACGTCAGGACCGGTAGGTAAACGACGGCGATGATCAGCGTGCCGAACAGGCTCGGCTTGATCACCTCGCTGCTGCCCTCTCGGATGGTCTGGAGGCGTTCGTCCAGCGTCAGCAGCCGGCCGCGCCGGTGCTGCTCGGCGGCCAGCAGCCGCAGGCAGTTCTCGACGATGATGACCGCGCCGTCGACTATGATGCCGAAATCGATCGCGCCAAGGCTCATCAGATTGGCGCTGACCTTGCTCTCGACCATGCCCGTGATCGTGAACAGCATGGATAGCGGAATGACGCAGGCCGTGATCAAAGCGGCGCGGATGTTGCCGAGGATCAGGAACAGCACCGCGATCACCAGCGCCGCGCCCTCGATGAGGTTCTTCTCGACGGTCTTGATCGTCGCTTCCACCAGATGGGTGCGATCGTAGACCGCGCGCGCGATCACGCCGTCGGGCAACGATTTCGCGATCTCGCCCAGCCTTGCGGCGACGCGCTGGGCCACCGTGCGGCTGTTCTCGCCGATCAGCAGCATGCCGGTGCCAAGCACCGTCTCGCTGCCGTCGGCCGTCGCTGCGCCCGTGCGCAGGTCCTGGCCCTCACTGACCTCGGCGACGTCGCGGATGCGAACCGGGACGCCGCCGCGGGATCCGATCACGATGTCTCTGATATCGGCGATGTCGGCGACCTGGCCGGGGGCGCGGACCAGATATTGCTCGCCGTTGCGCTCGATATAGCCGGCGCCGACATTGGCGTTGTTGGCGGCGAGCGCGGTCATGATGTCGCGGAAGCCGAGCTTGTAGGCCATCAGCCGGCCGGGGATCGGCAGCACGTGGAATTGCCGCTCATAGCCGCCGATCGAGTTGACCTCGATCACGCCGGGAATGGTGCGCAGCTGCGGCTTGATGATCCAGTCCTGGATGGTGCGGAGCTCCGTCGGCGTGAAATCAGCACCAGCAGGCGATTTCGCGCCGGCCTTGGCTTCCACCGAATAGACGTAGATCTCGCCGAGCCCGGTCGAGATCGGTCCCATCGCGACCTCGGTGCCAACAGGCAACTGGTCCTTGGCCTGCTGGATGCGTTCATTGACGAGCTGGCGCGCGAAATAGATGTCGGTGCCATCCTGGAACACGACGGTGACCTGGCTCAGGCCATAGCGCGAGATCGAGCGGGTGTAATCGAGCCTGGGCAGGCCGCCCATCACGGTCTCGATCGGGAAGGTGATGCGCTGCTCGGCCTCGAGCGGCGACAGGCCCGGCGCGCGCGTATTGATCTGCACCTGGACATTGGTGACGTCAGGCACGGCGTCGATCGGTAGCCGCGTGAAGTTCCAGGCGCCGAAGGCGCCGGCCGCGAGCGCGAGCAGCACCACCAGCCAGCGCTGGCGGACAGAGAAGGAGAGCAGCGCGTCAATCATGATCGGCGTCTCCCTTGCCCATCTCGGCCTTCACGACAAAACTGTTCTCGGCGACGTAATGCTCGCCGGCCGCGAGCCCCGCCTTGATCTCGACGAATTGCGGATCGGAGTCGCCAAGCTCGACCGGCCGTGCCTCGATCTTGTCGCTCTCTTCGCGCACGAACACGATGGTCCTGTTCTCCAGCGTCTGGATCGCGCTGCGGCGCACGGCGACCGCGACGTTGCGGGCGGCGAGGATCAGCCGTGCGGTGACGAACAGGCCGGGGCGCAGGCGGCCGTCGGGGTTTGGCAGCACGACGCGGGCGAGCGCGGTCTGTGTCTCGCTCGAGCCGATCGGCGCGATGTAGGAGATCCTGCCCTTGATGTCACCGCGGCCGTCGTCGGGATCGATCAGCACCTCATCGCTGAGGCGCACGCGCTTGAGGTCCTGCCGATAGATCGAGAGGTCGACCCAGATGGTCGAGAGGTCGGCGACCACGAAGGCCGGCTTCTGCTCGGAGGCGTATTCGCCGAGCGAGATCTGTCGCTCGATGATGGTGCCTGCAATCGGCGCCTTCAGCTCGTAGACGGTGAGGCTCTGGTTGCTCTCGATGGTGGCGAGCAGATCGTCCTTGCCGACCTTGTCGCCGATGCGCTTCTGGATCGATTTGGCGACGCCCGGAAAGCGCGGCGTCACCTGCACCACGGCCTCCTGATTGGCGCGCAAGATGCCGTTGAAGGACAGCGTGTCGGTCAGCGTGGCGCTTGCGGCCTCGGCGAGCGTCACGCCGGCTGCGGCCAGCTTGACATCGGAGATGCGGATACGATCGGCGCCATGCTCGTCCTGCTCGACGTGGTCGTTCGGCTTCTCGGGCTTCTTCTCCGCCACCTGTTCGGTCGATGCGACCCTGGCCGGTGCGAGCATGGAATAGCCGTAGGCGCCGAGGGCGGCGGCCACGGCGGCCACAAGAATGGTCGAGGACATCTTCATCGGGCGCTCTCCCGGGCCAGCGCAAAGGGATTGCCGACGAGGCCTTCGATGGTGGCAACGCCGGCGTGGAAGTTCTGCAGCGCCTCCTGCTCGCGCAGCCGTGCCTGAGTCACGCTCGCCTGGGCGTCGAGCACTTCGAGCAGGGTGAAGCGGCCCTGGCCGTAGCCTTGCGAGATCGCCTCTGCTGCTTCGCTTGCCTTGGGGATCGCGGTCTCGCGCAGCGCCGCGAGCTCGCGCAGCGAGCCCTGCAGCGAATCGTAGGCGCGTCCGGCGACCACGATCAGCGTATTGCGGTTGGTCTCGCGTTCGGCCTTCGTCTTGGCGAGGCTCTCCTGCGCCGAGAGGATGTTGCCCTGGTTCTGGTCGAACACGGGGATCGGCACCGAGACGGTGAGCCGAACCGCGTCGTCATTGGTCTCGTTGAAATGACGCCAGCCGGCGGCGATCCTGATGTCGGGATAGGGTTTGAGCCGCGCCATCAGCAGCTCGGCATTGCGCTGCGCATAGATCGCAGTCCAGCGCACCAGTTGCGGATTGGCGTCGATGGCCGCGACCACCGACTGGAAGGTCGGCGGCCGTCCCGTGGTGTCGAGGCGGCCGGAGACATCGCCGAATTTCGGCAGGGGGTCGCCCATCAACACGGCGAGCTCGCGCCGGGCACTCGCCAGCGTCGCCTTGAAGCGCTCGCGGTCGGCTTTCACCAGGGCGGAGGCGACCTCGGCGCGGCCGGTCTCGGCCGGCGAGGACGCGCCTGCCTCGACGCGCCGGTGCAGCAGCGGCGTCAGTCTGTCGATCGCCGCAACCTGCTCGTCGAGGATCTGGATGCGCCGCTGCGCGCCAAGCACACTGAGGAAGGCGATCGCAGTCTCCGACAGCACCTCCAGCCTGACAGCCTTGCGCTGGATCGCGGCGACCTCGATGCCGGCTGCGCCCGCGGCGATCCGGGCATCGCGCTTGCCGAACAGCTCGAAGGCCTGGCTGATCTGGAGCGTGGTTTCGGCCGATTTGGTGCCGCGATAGATGCCCGAGCCGAACGAATTGTCCTGCTCATAGGACAGTTCCGGGTTGAGGAGGGCACCGGCCTGGATGCGCTGGCCCGTGGCGATGCCGACATCGCGCTCCGCCGCCGTCAGGCGCGGGCTCGCCGCCAGCGCACGCGTAAGCGTTGCGCGCATGGTCAGCGCCTGGGCGTGCGCGTATTGCGTCAGCCAGGGGCCGATGAGAATAGCCATCGCGCACGCAAGGCGCGCGGCCGTCCGTCTGCAAGACATGAAGGTGACCTGTGAACAAGAGCATCATGAGCGCCGCAGCGCCCGGCTGATCCGTTCAGTCAGGATTTTGGGGGCGGGGAATCCGTGTCCGGCGCAATTCCGATCAGCGCGGGCACGCGCTGCTGAACCGGTGCGCCCATGACGTCTGCCGTCGCCCCGGATCGCAGCGGCTGCACGACGGCGACGGAGAAGCAGCCGTGGCAGTGATGGCCAGCCAGCGCCTTGTGATCGCCGTGGCCGTCAAAACCGTTGTCGAGGAGCGATGCGATCTCCGGGCCGCCTGCGGGGCTGGTGACATCGATGTCGTGCGCGCCATGCAGCACACCCGCAAGCAGGTATATGATTGCCACCAGCACGGCCACGAGCCCGCGCCAATTGCGCAGGGACCTGAAGCTATGGGGACGGCGGATCGCGGTCACGAGGTTGCTCATTTCCTGATCCGCCTCCGGTAGCACGGCGGCCGGAACAGTGTCGACCCGCAACATTGTTACGTGTTGCGGGACTCGATGTCGCACGGCAAAGACGAAAAGGCCCCAGCCCGGAACTAACCGGCTGAGGCCTCTTGTGCTCACATTTTTCATCCGTTGGGACTTGCAGAGGCAATTCACGCCTCGCCGGTTCGTTCCTGCGACCTGCAAAATTTAGGAACGTTCGCCGATCCCCCTCATTAGCGCCCCGGAGCAATTGAGGAGGATGGGACTATGGACGGACTGATCTATCTGATCGGCCTGATCGTCGTGATCATGGCGATCTTGTCGTTCTTCGGCCTGCGCTGAGAGACCCCCTATGGCGATTGAAACTCTCGTGCAGGACAATTTGATGGAAGGCGGGTTCACTGCCGCCGAGGAGCGGCGGAGTATCCAGTGGAGCTCCGTCATCGCCGGCGCTGTTGCGTCAGGCGCAATGTCGTTCATTCTGGTCGGCTTTGGCGTGGCCACCGGTCTCGGGGTCAGCTCGGCCTCGCCGACCTGGCGCGATGCCTCGGCCGCGCTGGCGCTGTTATCGGGACTGTATCTGATCGTCCAAGCGATCGTCAGTTTTGGTTTCGGCGGCTACATCGCGGGCCGCATGGCTCTGCCGGCCCCCGCGCTGGCAACGATCGAGGATGAGGGTGAGCGGCGTGACGGGCTGCACGGGCTGACGTCATGGGCGTTGGCCGTGCTGATCGGGGCGGCGCTGCTGGCGATCATCGGTGCCGCGGCGATCGAGCGCTCGCCGATGCGCAGCGGAGCCGGCAATACGACCTTGGCCGAGCCTTTGCTCAGCTATGAGCTCGACAAGCTGTTCCGCGCCCCGCGTCGGCCTGTCAACACCGACATGCGGGAAGCCCGGGCCGAAGCCGGGCGAATCCTGATGACGTCATCGAGCCACAGCGGCATCAGCGTCGACGACCGCGCTTATCTCGTGCAGCAGGTCGCTGCGCTAACGGGATTGGGTGCGCCCGACGCCGAGCGGCGCGTCGACGCGTCGATTGCGGACTCCCAGACGGCGATCAACCGCGCCAGACGCAATTCGGTCATCGTCGCCTTCTCGGTTGCCGCGGCCGCTCTGATCGGCGCCGCCGTGGCCTGGGCTGCGGCCGTGGCGGGCGGGCGTCACCGCGATGGCGAGCCGCTGCCGAACTGGATGGAGAGCTCAAACCGCTTCCATCGTGGCCGCCGCGCGATGCCTGTGCCGTAGCCGGCCTTCAGTCGCCGCTGGCGCGTTCGAAGCTGGTGCAGAGCTGTTCGGTTTCGTAGAGCGCCAGCTGCGCCCGATGAAGCCGGCACCGGAACTCTACGTCGGTGCGTGCCTTGCCCGGGCGCGCATCGGCACCCTTGCGGAGAAATATGCAATCGCTGCAGCGACCGACGGCGGTTTCGCTGCGTGGGGCGTCAATGCGGTTTAGGATCTCATTCAACGCATTTCTCAGCTTCAGCCGATCTTCCGCTCCCAGTGTCGCGATCGCGTTTGCCATGCCGCTGATCGGATCATGCTGGGCCAGCAGATTCTCGCCTTGCGCGGTCACGCAAAGCATCACCGACCGCTTGTCGCGGGGGGCAGGTTCGCGGACAACATATGATTTGTCCTCCAGGGTCTTGATGATCTGTGTCGCGGTCGCCCGGGTCGTGCCGATATAGTCGGCGACCGCGGTCGGCGATTTCGAGAATCTGTTGGCGCGTGCCAGGAACCGCAGCGCCTTCCATTCCCTGTCGCGCAATCCGCGCAGATCGTCCAGAACCTGACAGGCGCCGGCCGCCTGAACCAGCAACTCAACTGTTTCGCGTATCAGGGTCATGATCAGCTCGAATGGGCACGGATGGAGATTTGCCGGCGTGCGGTAGCGCCCGGCCGGCGGCGGTTTTCGTTGACCCAGATCAAGGGTGGACAAAGTTGCTGCCTGTGAAATCGCAGGTAGAGGGGGCGATCAACGCTCGCAGAATCAATGGTGGCGCCCGTCCTGTGATCTAGGTACGGGCCGCGGTTCCGTCTTGTGATTGCGAGCCGACGAATTGGTGTTTGGGGTCAACCGCGATCGCTTCTGCCATGCAGCACACGGGCCGCTTCAGTTCCATTCCCAGCGCGACCGGCGGAATCGCGCGATTGGCATGCGCGCGCGTTCGCGGCGCCGGAAGGGACATCGCACAGATGGTGTCGCGGGCAGGGCTGACGCTCGGGCTGATCGCCGAGCCGGCCCACCGGCTCGGCGTGGCCGCGCAGATCAAGCTGCTTGATCTCGCGGCCCAGGAGCTCGGCGACGAGCATCTCGGCTTCCATCTGTCACAGGACTTCGACCTTCGCGAGATAGGTCTCCTGTATTACGTGATGGCGTCGTCGGAGACTCTCGCGGAGGCGCTTCGCAATGCCGCGCGCTACAGCACGCTGAACAACGAAGGGGTGCTGCTATCCATCGATCTCGATCGCGCCACTGCGATTGCGCTCCACTATCTGGACGTCGAGCGTCAGTCCGACCGCCATCAGGTCGAGTTCTGGCTCGGCGCCCTGGTGCGCGTCTGCCGGCGGCTCACGAACAACCGATTGGTGCCGCAACTGATCAGGGTGAGGCATCACCGCACCGAGCTGTCGGTCGAAATCAAGAACTTTCTCGGCTGCGATGTCCAGTTCGGGTCTTATGCGGACGAGATCATTTTTGCCGCGAGCACCGCGTCGCTTCGATCCGTCGATGCGGACGCCTATCTCAATCGCCTGCTGTTGAGTTATGCCAACGAGGCCCTGGGCAAGCGGGCGCGGCCGCGATCGAGCTTGCGATTCCGCGTCGAGGAGGCGATTGCCCAGGCACTGCCGCATGGGCAGGCCAATGTGGACGTGATCGCCGGTCGCCTTGGCATGAGCCGCCGGACTCTCGCGCGCGCGTTGGCGGATGAGGGCGTGACGTTCTCCGAACTGCTCGACGAACTGCGCTCGCTGCTGGCCAAACGCTATCTGAGTGAGCGCGAGCTTCCGATCTCGCAGATCGCCTGGCTGCTCGGCTATCGCGAGGCCAGCTCCTTCACCAATGCCTTCGGCCGCTGGACTGGTTCCACGCCGCGACAATTTCGCGTCACCCACGGCGCCCGATCGAAGCCGTCCAACGGCCGGCGCGCGGTGAGCGCGCCGGACCGTCGCAACGGGTGAGCTTACGCCTTCTCTTCCCAGATCATCGCGAGGTGCACGATGGTCTGCACGGCCTTCTCCATGTCCTGCCGGCTCACCCATTCCAGTCGCGAGTGAAACGCGTGCTCGCCGGCAAAGATGTTGGGGCAGGGCAGGCCCATGAAGGAGAGGCGTGAGCCGTCGGTGCCGCCACGGATCGCGGTGCGCATCGGACGCAGGCCGGCCCGGCGGATCGCCTCGATGGCATATTCGAGGATGTGCGGGTAGCGATCGATCACCTGCTTCATGTTGCGGTACTGCTCGCGCACCTCGAACTTGTAGGTCGAGCGCGGGTAGTCCTTCATCACGTCCTTGACGATGGCCTCGAGAAGGGCCTCCTTTTCCTTCAGCCCTTCCTCGGTGAAGTCGCGGACGATGAAGGAGAGCGTCGCCTGTTCCAGCGCGCCTTCGATGCCGACGGGATGCAGAAAACCCTGCTTGCCTGAGGTGGTCTCGGGCGAACAGCCTTCCCTGGGGAGGCGCTCGACGATGGCGGCCGCGATCTTGATCGCGTGCTCCATCTTGCCCTTGGCATAACCAGGATGGGCGCTGACGCCTGTTATGGTGATGGTGGCGCCATCTGCCGAGAAGGTCTCGTCCTCGACGCTGCCGGCGCTCTCGCCGTCCATGGTGTAGCCGAAATCGGCGCCAAGCTTCTTGATGTCGACATTGTCGACGCCGCGGCCGATCTCTTCATCCGGCGTGAACAGGATCCTGATCGTGCCGTGCTTCACATCCGGGTTGTTGATGAAGAAATGCGCGGCATCCATGATCTCGGCGACGCCGGCCTTGTTGTCGGCGCCCAGGAGCGTGGTGCCGTCGGTGGTGATGATGTCGTTGCCGATCTGGTTCTTCAGCGCGGGATGCTCGGTGAAGCGGATCACCTGGCTGGTGTCGCCCGGCAGCGTGATGTCGCCGCCGCGATAGTTGTTCACGACCTGCGGCTTGACGTTCTTGCCGGTGACGTCGGGTGAGGTGTCCATGTGCGAGCAGAAGCAGATCACCGGCACCTTCTTGTCGGTGTTGGCCGGGATCGTCGCGTAGACATAGCCGTAATCGTCGAGGTGGGCGTCTGCGATGCCCATGGCCTTCAACTCTGTCACGAGAATGCGGCCAAGATCCTTTTGTTTCTCGGTCGATGGCGATGCCGGGGAATTCGGATCCGACTGGGTGTCGATGGTGACATAGCGCAGGAAGCGCTCGGTTACGGTATGCGTGAAGGTCAGGGACATTTCTGGTCAAACCGCCGGGGCTCTGGGGAGCAGGTGTTGGGAAGCAGCCGGTATACCAGAAAGCGGGCAGCGTTGCGGCACCAGGCACGCCGGATCAGGCTTAACGAAGCGTAAGCGCTCAGATCGCCTCTTTCAGCTCCTTGACCGGGCGGAATGCGACCTTCTTGCTGGCCTTGATGTGGATGGCTTCGCCCGTGGCCGGATTGCGGCCGGTGCGGGCGGCGCGCTTGCGGACCTGGAGGATGCCTAAGCCCACGATACGGACCCGATCGCCCTTCTTGAGGTGCTTGGTGATGAGGTCGACCATATCGGTCAGAACCGCCTCAGCGTGCTTCTTGGAAAGGTCCTGGCTTTCCGCGATATCGGCGGCCAGGTGCTTGAGCGTGATGGTGGCGGGGGCGGCTGCCTTCTTCGCCGAATCCTTCTTGGCCGAGTCCTTTTTTGCCATGTCTGGCCTCCTCGATTCTTGCGGGGTCACGGGGAGAGGGCCTCGGAACCTCGCAAGTAACGGAAGGCGTAGACGATTCGGGACCGGACTGACTACATCGCGGGATGTGGGAGGGCCGATCCCCGCGCGTTGGCGGCGCGACACGGGACTATTCCGGCCGGGGGTGCCAACGTCCTTGACTTCACAATGTCACGCCTTTAAGTCCCCCCTCGTTCCGCGGACATCGCGTCACGCGGGAGTAGCTCAGTTGGTTAGAGCGCCGGCCTGTCACGCCGGAGGTCGCGGGTTCGAGCCCCGTCTCTCGCGCCATTTTTGGCAAGATTTTCCCTTCCTTCATCCCGACATCAGCATCCGACCAACGCCTGTCGCGCGACCTCTGTCGGTCCGACCAGTAATTTATGCGACTTATCAGAGGCTTGCGCGCTGATCCTCAGCCAATGAGGAAAAGCAAAAGGCCGCCTCGTGGCGGCCATTGCATCTCAAAGCGGACGTTTTCCGGCGATTTAGCGAATCTCGGAGGTACCCGAGCTCGTGATCGCCACCGGCTTGCCGGCCTTGATTACATGGGTGGACTGGGCGGTCTGGCTGTATTCGGCATTGGTACGGGCTGCGATCCCGAAGGCGGCCACTGCGATGCCGGCCACCAGCGCCACCACCACGATCTTCAGGTGGGTACCCCGATCTGCAGAGTGAATTGAGTGGTTCATCGAAGCCTCCCGACGGGCTTTGGCGCCGTCTGTAGGCTGATGTCTTAAGGAGCATCTGTTTCCGGATCGTTTCGCGGGTTCCGCAAAATGGTTTCATCTGGCGATTTCGCCGTTTCGCCCCGCGCAGTCTTACCTGCCGCGTAATCGCGCAGGCCCAGTCCCATCGTCATGATCGCTTCCATCGGCCGCGAACGATCCGGCCAGGGAGAAGCACCATGAACCGTCGAACCGTCCTTGAAGCCACGTTACTTGGAACCGCCTTGGCGGCGTCGGGCGCCAGTGCGCCAGCGACTGCTCAGCCGGCTGTGCGATCGCCCTATGTGACCGCCAGGGACGGCACGAAACTGTTCGTGCAGGATTGGGGCAACGGAAAGCCTGTGCTGCTGCTGAACGCCTGGACCTTCGATGTCAGCACCTGGGGCCCTCAGATCGAGGCTCTCACTGCGAAGGGCTTTCGTTGCGTTGCGCCCGACCGGCGCGGGCATGGCCGATCGGAGATGCCGTCCGCGGGTTATGACCTTGATACCCTGACCGACGACGTCGCCGCGGTGATCGAGGCGCGCGATCTGCGCGACGTCACGCTGGTCGGCTTCTCGATGGGGACGATCGAGGCGGTGAATTATCTCGGACGATACGGCTCGGACCGGATCGCAAGGCTCGTGCTGGTCGCGCCAACGACGCCGTTCCTGGTCCAGACC
>Ga0209148_1001357_pt1 | contig 12828 bp, 11 predicted proteins | sample AraplaCol_mMF_r2_2_FD_184288 | JGI IMG/M metagenome (GOLD analysis project Ga0209148, IMG submission 184288) | Arabidopsis root microbial communities from North Carolina, USA - plate scrape CL_Col_mMF_r2 (SPAdes) (version 2) | ecosystem: Host-associated > Plants > Roots > Endosphere | place...
ACGACAAGCCGGCGGCGGAAATCACCGGCGTCATCTTCAACAAGGCACAATATGCCGTCGAGATTCCCAGCCTGGCGGCGACCGCTATCGATGATCACAACGCCAAGCTGCCCAACCCTTATAAATTCCATCTGCAACAGCAGATTCTCGAGCCCGGCGAAACCGCATCCTTCCGTGTCATCTATCAAGGGCTGCCGGCCGGAACTAAGGGTGTGAATGTCGATTTCGACAATCACGCGGCTGACTAGAATCCTCACTCTTTGTTAATCGGCCTGGGCGTAGACTCGGGGACAGTCGAGTCGTTGACTCGCCGGCCCGAAGGTATTCTTATCGGGGTCCGGTAACCGGAAGAGCCGGGCAACCTAATCTTTCGTTTACCAAACCACCGGAACCTTTGCGTCGGAATATCGGGCCTTGGAATGAGGTCTAAGGAGCGCCATCTCTTTGGAAGAGTGGCGCATCACATGAACGTGATGGGTTGCGCGTGACGCAAAAGCTGACTTCAGGCGTTTCATCTAATGGCGATCACCCTGACCGGCGGTCGCGCTATGATTTTAGAGCCCTAGAGGGTGATCGCGACGTGGCTGAGATTCTTTTGGCTGAAGATGATGAGGCAGTACGTGAGTTCGTATCACGTGCGCTGTCCTATTACGGCCATCAGGTGACCGCCGTTCCCGACGGTGGAGCTGCGCTTGAGGCGCTGGAACGCTCGCCCTATGACCTCATGCTGACAGATATCGTCATGCCGGGCCTGGATGGTATTGCGCTTGCCCTAAAGGCAACCAAGGTACGTCCTGACATGCCGGTGCTGATGATGACCGGCTTTGCCTCGGAGCGGCAGCGGGCCCACAATCTCGATGCCCTGATCGACCGCGTTATCGCCAAGCCGTTTTCCTTGAAGGAAATCTGCTCGGCCGTGGATGATGCCTTGTCGCATCGCCAACGCGTGGCCTGATCCTTTTCTTCATTCTTTTTTAACTATACGAGTGAGGGCTGCGATGCGAGACATCGGAGCTCTTTCGTCGTGACGTGTCAGTTGCTCGCCCCGTCGGCGACGAGCGCCGGAATATGGTAAATAATTGAAGAATATTTGCCCCCCTCGCGCCGGCCAATGACGGTGCCGCCCAGCGCTTCGGCAAGTCGCCGGCTGGGCTTATTCTCCTCGGCAACCGGATAGACGAAGCCCTCGAGTGCCTCATGCTGTGACGCCCATTTTGCAATGGCAATGAGGGCTTCGGTGCCGAGACCCGAGCGCTGAAGAGCTTCCTTGATCCAGATGCCGAGTTCGGGCCGGGTTTCGCCCATCTGGTGCAAGCCGACGATGCCGCAGAATTCGTTGCCGGTCTGCCTCCGGACAACGAAATGAATATCGGTCCCAGCCTGGAAAGCTGTCAGCCAGGATCGCCAGACGACGGCAAACGCTGCTGCCGAAGCAGGTGGTTCCCAACTCATATAACGTGTCAGTGCCGGTGTGATGCCGGCATAGATCTCGGCGGCGTCCTCGGACTGGAAGGGGCGTAGGGACAGGCGTGCCGTCCGGAGATCGATCCGGTTCGGCATCGGGCGCTCAGAACTGTCGCAGCAGGCGATCGAGATAGTCTTTTTCCTGCTTGGGCCGATCCGGATTGTTGCGGCGCTGACGCAGTTCTTCAAAGATTTCCTGGCTGCGCTGGGTCGGCTCCTTGTCGATCTTCAACCCGCCCTTGGTGTTCTCGCCACCCTGGCTGCTCTCGTCATTGCTTTGGCCGAAGGGGTTCATCGGCGGGCGCTGGCCCGGGCCGTTACTCTGGCCCAGACGCTGGCCCAGCATCTTGCCGAGGTCCTGCATGCCCTTCTGCAAATTGTCGAGCACCTCATTCTGCGCCTCGCTGGCACCGGCGAGATCGCCTTGCTGCAGAGATTGCGTGGCGCGGCGCATTGCCTGCTCGGCCTGGCCGAGGCCCTGCGGCAGGTTGCCTGAGGCATTGCCGATATCCTGCATCAGTTTGCCGAGTTGATGGCGCAGGTCTTCCTGGCTGCCGACATTCTTGCTGGGGTCGACCCCGTCGCCGTCGGATTGCTGGCCATTGGCGCCTGATTGCTGGCGCTGCATGCGAAAGCTGTCTTGCAACAGATTCTGCTGGCCCCGCATGATGTGGGCGAGATCATTCATCATCTGCTGGTTCTGATCGCCCTCGCCATGTCCCATCTGCGGCGAGACGCCCGCCTGCAATCCTTCCAGCATCTGCTGCAGGCGGTCGAGCATCTGCTGCGCCGATTGCGTCGAGCCGTTCTCCGCCATCTTGCGCGCATCGTTCAGCATGTCGTTGAGCTGGCTTTGCGACAGCTGCAGCGAATTGGGATTGACCCGGCCCGGCTGCATGCCTTTGGCGATGGCACGCTGCAATTGCTGCTGCAGATTGCGCACGTAATCGTTCATCGCCTGCTGCAGCTTGTTCATCAGGGCCTCGATCTCTTCCGGCGAGGCATGGCGGTTGAGGGCGTCCTGCAACTCATGCTGCAGGCGGCGTAGTTCGCGCAAGGCGAGGCTGACACCGCCATCCTCGATATCGAGGGCGGTGTCCCAGAGCAGCTGTTCGATATTGCTGCGGGCCTGCTCATTCAGGGGATCGACCATCAATTGGCGCCAGGCGAGATTGATGCCGAGGAAAGCCGAGATATTATCGTCATAGGCGCCCGGCTGTTCATTGATGGTCACCAGCGCCTGGACGATCTGCTCCAGCTTGGTGCGATCCTTGAGATCGGCAGCCGCCAGCTGTTTGCGCTGTTCGATCAGGGCGCGGGCGATCGGGTGATAGAAGCGCCGTTCCGGCATGGTGATCGAGATCGGCGCCGAGGCACCAACCTGACCCAAGGCATCACGCGCCACCAGGCGCAGTTCGACCGGCAATCCGGCCCAGGGATGCGCGGAGAAATCGAGATAGCTCGCTCCCTTGGCAGCCTTGTTGTCGCTGGTCGAGACGGGCAGGGGGGCTTCGATCGACTGGTTGTCGCGCTGGATATAGAGGCGCAGGTCCTTGACGCCGTAATCATCGTTGGCGGTGAATTCGACGCGCAGGGCACCGCGATCGGTTGGCGACGGCGTGGCGGCGAAAGCCGCGGTCGGAGGCAGGTCCGGCACGATCTTGATCGGCCATTTGGCGAGCTGCCGCCCGGAAGCCTCGATTGCGATCTGATCGCCGGTCTTCAGCACCGTCTCGATGCGCTGGGTCAACGGGTCGAGCATGGCAAAGTCAGCGCTCTTGCCATTCGCCTGCAATTGGGCAGCGGCGCCCACGCCCTGGGCCTGGACCAGCAGCTTGCTGCCGGTCGGCACGACAATCTGCGCGGCATTGTCGGTGCTGGCGGTGAGGCTGACCGGAGGCAGGCCGGTGTAATCCGGCGGCGTGATCCAGGCATCGACCGTGACGGTATCGGCGGCGACATAGCCGGCGAAATTCGGCGAGACGGCCTGGACGATCCGCTGCCAGCCGAGATCCCCGGTGAAAACGAAAGCGATCAGGATCAGCAGCAGCAGCAAGGCCCGGAGGGCGAGCGGATCGCGCTGCTGGAAATCGGTCTGGGGCGTCGCGAAGCGCAGCGGGCCGATCGAGCGCAGCAGACGGCCCCGGTGCAGCTTCCATAGCTGCTGCAAGGCGGGGTCATCGCCGGTGATTACGGCCCGGTCCATCAAATGCGTCAGGGGACGATGGCTAAGGCCGCCATCCTGCTCTACCCGGCGGACGGCCTCGGCGCCCGTGGGCCAGCGGAACCGGCGGAGGTGGAACCAACCGGCCACCAGAAGGCCGGCAACGAGCGCCACCAGGATCAGAAGATGCAGCCAGGCCGGCAGGAAACGAAACAAACCCAGCCAAGCCACCAGGACGAAGATGCCCAGGGTGGCGAGAAGCGTAAACCCCAGCGGCGCGATCCGCTCGACCAGCAAAACCAGCCGGGCAACGCTGAGATAGGGCCGCACCCGCTCAGGCAGATCCCCCAACAGGGACCGGCCGGTGCGCGAGGCACTGCCGGGTGCAGATATCTTTGGCTGTCCTGGGCTTTGTTGCATCGCTCCTTCGCCCGCTCACCTTGCCGGTCAGGCTTTACCCGGCCGGCTCACTGCGCTGGCAACCGGACGGCCGGAGAGGCCGCCGTGCCAACAGGCAGTTTACAGCCAGGCCGGTAGACTGTCTTGCCCGATGATTGCGTCATAACTTGGGCGTGGACGCACCACCTGGAAGGCATCCCCCTTGACCAGGACCTCGGCGGCCGGCAGCCGCGTGTTATAGGTCGAGGACATGACCGAGCCATAGGCGCCCGCAGAGCAGATGGCCACCAGATCGTCCGCTTTCAACGGCGGCAAGGCGCGTTGCTCGGCGAAGCGGTCGCCGGTCTCACAGACCGGACCGACGACGTCGATCCGCGCAACCGGCGCGTCATCGCCCGGTTGTGTCACCGGGATGATGTCGTGATAGGCCTCGTAGAGGGTGGGGCGGATGAGGTCGTTCATTGCGGCATCGAGAATGACGAAATCGCGGCTGACGCCCCGTTTCACATTGATGACGCGGCTGACCAGCAATCCGGCATTACCGACAATGCTGCGGCCCGGTTCCAATTCGATGGCACAGCCCAAGGGTGCGATGATCTCCCGCACGAGTTTCGCGTAATCGGCGAGATCGATCACCTGTTCGTCACGATAGACGATACCGACACCGCCGCCGAGGTCGACGCGTTCTACCGGCAGGCCGGCCCGGCGCAGACTGGTGACCAGTTCGGCGATACGGGTGAAGGCGGCGCGATAAGGGGCGATATCAGTCAGCTGCGAGCCGATATGGCAGGCGATGCCGGCAACGCGGATACCGGGCATATGCGCCGCCCGGGAATAGATCTGCGCCGCATGATCGATATCGATGCCGAATTTGTTCTCCGACTTGCCGGTCGAAATCTTGGCATGGGTCTTGGCATCGATATCCGGGTTGATGCGCAGCGCGATCACCGCTTCCTTGCCGAGTGCGGTGGCGATCTCGCTCAAGGCTTCCAACTCGCCCTCGGATTCCACATTGATCTGGTGGATGCCGGCCTTCAGCGCTTCGCCAAGCTCTTCGCGGGTCTTGCCGACGCCGGCAAAAACAATTTTGCCGGCCGGGATGCCCGCCTTGAGGGCGCGATACATCTCGCCGACCGAAACGACGTCGCCGCCGGCGCCGAGCTTCGCCAGGGTGGCGATCACCGCCTGGTTGGAATTGGCCTTCAGCGAGTAATAAACCGTGGCATCGAGGCCCTTCAGGGACGCCATATAGGCTTGGTAATGATCAGTAAGGGCGGCGGTCGAATAGCAATAGAAAGGTGTGCCGACGGCCTCGGCGATCTTGGCGACAGCAACACCTTCAATATGCAGCTGGCCGTTCACGTAAGGGAAATGCGTCATTGATCGATCTGCTCTAAAAGCCGAAGTCGGCCATCTTGTTTCATCTTGCCGATGCGAAATCCCGCAATCGGTCCGGCTCAGTTGAAGACGCCGGTCTGCGGCTTGGCACTGGTTGGATATTGGTGCGGGAAATTGTCGGTGTTCTTCTTGGGGTCACCCGAGGTGTTGTCGGGGAGGACCGGCTCGCCATTCTTGCCGCAGGCAGCCAAAGTGGTCAGCAGGACCAGCGCCAGGACCGGAAGCAGGCGACGGGATTGATTCGGGCTACTCATAGGAAACGCTCCTTGGCTGCGGCGATGGCCTGGCGCACGTTTTCCGGCGCGGTGCCACCATAACTCTTGCGGCTGGCGACCGACTGGTCGACCCCCAGCACCTCGAACACATCCGCGGTGATGCGGCTCTCGATCTTCTGCATCGCCGCCAGTGGCAATTCATGCAACTGGCAGTTTGCCGCTTCCGCCTGGGCAACGATCGAGCCCGTCACGTGATGGGCGTCGCGGAAGGGCAGGTTCAAGACCCGGACCAGCCAGTCGGCGAGATCGGTGGCGGTCAAAAAGCCGCCGCGGGTGGCATCGCGCAGACGCTGCTCATTGACCTTCATATCGCGGATCATGCCGGTCGTGGCGGCGAGGCAGAGCGCGATCGTGTCGGTGGCGGCAAAGGTCGGCGCCTTGTCATCCTGCATGTCCTTGCCGTAAGCGAGCGGCAGGCCCTTGAGGATGATCAGCAACTGGTTGAGGGTGCCGATGACATGGCCGGCCTTGGCCCGCACCAGCTCGGCGGCATCCGGGTTGCGCTTCTGCGGCATGATCGAGGAGCCGGTGGTGAAGGCGTCGCTCAGGCTGATATAGCGGAAGCCATCGCTCATCCAGATGACGATCTCTTCGGCGATACGCGACAGATGCACCGACATGATGGAAAGCGCGCCGAGATATTCCAGGGCGAAATCGCGATCGGAGACCGCATCCAGCGAATTGGCCGTCGGGCGTTCGAAACCCAGCGCCTTGGCCGTGGCATGACGGTCGATCGGGAACGAGGTGCCGGCGAGAGCCGCGGCACCGAGCGGACTCTCATTGAGGCGTGCGCGGCAATCGGCGAGGCGACCGAGGTCGCGGCCGAACATCTCGACATAGCACATCAAATGATGGCCGAAAGTGATCGGCTGGGCCGGCTGCAGATGGGTGAAGCCTGGCATTACCGTGGCGGCGTGTTCCTCGGCGCGGGCGAGCAAGGCGGCGATCAGGTCGCGCAAAGCGGCACTCACCTCGTCTACCGCGCGGCGGGTCCACAGCTTGAAATCGGTCGCCACCTGGTCGTTGCGCGAACGGGCGGTGTGAAGACGCCCGGCAGCCTCGCCGATCAATTCCTTGAGCCGCGATTCGACATTCATGTGAATGTCTTCCAGCGCCGTCTTGAAGACGAACTGGCCGGCATCGATCTCGGCCTTGACCTGGTCCAGGCCCTTGGCGATGGCGGCGCCATCTGCGGCGGTCAGGATGCCCTGCTGCACCAGCATGGCGGCATGTGCCTTCGAGCCCTGGATGTCCTCGGCATAAAGCCGCTTGTCGACATCGATCGAGGCATTGATCGACTGCATGATGGCGGCAGGCCCGGCCGCAAACCGCCCGCCCCACATGGCATTGGCATTGGTTTCAGTCCCGGCGGAGGCGGGAGCAGACGGGGACTTGGTACTCATGGTGACCGCAGGGTCCTTTCAACGGGCAATTGGGTGCCTGTCCGGCACCGGAATTGCCGCGACTTTAACCGGTTTGTCGCCATATCGCCATAGTTGCGGCGGTGCCGCCCGATCGCCCCGGGGCGGTCTTTCCGGACCCGCCCTGCGGCTTGAGGGCAGGTTGGCAAAGCCGGCCCCAGCCCTTATATCGAGAGGCCGGTGCTGGAACCATGACAGCCTGCGGGCCATTCCATGACGAGCCGTCTGTCAAAGGCTTACCACCGCCGATCGATCCCTCAAGGAGCCATCTGAGGAGCCGCCTGTTGCCACGTACTTTGCCGATTCTGACTGTTTTCGTCCTGCTGCTGGCGGCCGCCATCGGCGGCTATTTCTTCCTGTTCAAGGCGGCCCCTTCGGAAGACGCGCCAAGCCTGCCTGCGGTCAGCGCCAATGGCGATGGCACGGCCGCCACTGAGCCGCCGGTCATCGGTCGTTTCGAGCCGATCCAGGCCCAGCCAAGTCTCGCCGGCGTCATCATCAGCGATAGCCAGGGCGATGTCGATCTCGGCCGTTACAAGGGCAAGGCGCTGCTGCTCAACATCTGGGCCACCTGGTGCGCGCCCTGCGTGGCTGAAATGCCGTCACTTGACCGCTTGCAGGCCAAGCTGGGCAGCGACCGTTTCGCCGTCGTTACAGTCGCAGTCGATGAGCCGAATATGGGGGCGGTTGAGGATTTCATGAAGAAATACCAGCTGCAGAACCTCCCCGTCCTGCTGGACGTCAACCATGCCATCGACCATCAGGTGCGCATCCAGTCCTTGCCCACCAGCCTCCTGGTGACGCCGGAGGGTAAGGTGGTGGCGCGCTTCACCGGCGACAACAAATGGAATTGCGGCAAGCCGCTCGCGGCGCTCGATGATTTTGCCAAGGACGGCACCGTGCCGACCAACATCCTCGATCCCTGTGTCGAGTGATTCTCTGCGTCGAATGATCCCCCGCTTGGAGTGACGGCCGGAAGGCGGACAAGAAAAAGGGCGCGCTTTTGCAAGCGCGCCCTTTTTGCAAACGGATCAGCTGGGTTAGCGGGTCGGGACCGGCTTCTCGCCGCTGTAATCATAGAAACCACGGCCGGCCTTGCGGCCATACCAGCCGGCTTCGACATATTTCACCAGCAGCGGGCAGGGGCGGTACTTGCTGTCGGCGAGGCCGTCATAGAGCACCTGCATGACCGCGAGGCAGACATCGAGACCGATGAAATCGGCAAGCTCCAGCGGGCCCATCGGATGGTTGGCGCCAAGGCGCATGGCGGTATCGATCGAATCCACCGAACCGACGCCTTCATAGAGCGTATAGACGGCCTCGTTGATCATCGGCAGCAGGATGCGGTTGACGATGAAGGCCGGGAAATCTTCCGAGGTCGCCGTGGTCTTGCCCAGGCGCTCGGCCAGCTGCTTCACTGCATTAAAGGTATCGTCATCGGTGGCAAGGCCACGGATCAGCTCGACCAGCTGCATCAGCGGCACCGGATTCATGAAGTGCATGCCGATGAACTTGGCCGGCCGATCGGTGGCCGCACCAAGGCGGGTGATCGAGATCGAGGAGGTGTTGGAGGCAATCATCGCTTCCGGCTTCAGCACCGGACACAGCGACTTCATGATCTCCTTCTTGACCTCTTCCTTCTCGGTGGCGGCTTCGACGACGAAGTCGCAATCCTTGAAGAGGTCGAAGCTCTGACCGGTCTTGATGCGCTTCAAGGCCGACTGATGGTCGTCCTCGGTGATGGCATTGCGCTTGACCTGACGCGCCATGTTGCGGTCGATGGTCTCCAGCGCCTTCTTCAGCTGCGCTTCGTTGACGTCGATCAGGGTAACGTCGATCTTCGCCAGCGAGCAAACATGGGCAATGCCATTGCCCATCTGACCCGCGCCAATGACGCCAACCTTCTCAATCATCGCATTACCTCAGTTGTAGCAGACAAAAACGGCCGGGAATTCTGGTTCCCGGCCGCTTCATTCGTTCTTATTTGGAGATGGCGTTGGTCAGTTCCGGCACCGCCTGGAACAGGTCGGCGACGAGACCGTAATCGGCCACCTGGAAAATCGGCGCATCTTCATCCTTGTTGATGGCGACGATCACCTTGCTGTCCTTCATGCCGGCGAGATGCTGGATGGCGCCGGAGATGCCGACCGCGATATAGAGCTCGGGGGCGACGATCTTGCCGGTCTGGCCGACCTGATAGGTATTGGGCACGAAGCCGGCATCGACGGCAGCGCGGCTGGCGCCGACGGCGGCGTTCAGCTTGTCGGCGAGCGCATCGAGCAGCTTGAAGTTGTCGCCGTTCTGCATGCCGCGGCCGCCGGAAACGACGACGCGGGCCGAGGTCAGTTCCGGACGCTCCGACTTCGCCAGTTCCTGGCCGACGAAGGTCGAGAGACCGGCGTCACCCGCGGCGGCGACTTTCTCGACACTGGCCGAACCGCCGGTGGCGGGGGCAGCGTCGAAGGCGGTGGCGCGGACGGTGATGACCTTCACCTTGTCGCTCGACTGCACCGTGGCAAGCGCGTTGCCGGCATAGATCGGGCGGACGAAGGTATCGGCGCTTTCGACGCCGGTGATCTCGGAGATCTGCTGCACGTCGAGCAGAGCGGCCGCGCGCGGCAGCACGTTCTTGCCGGTTGCCGTGGCCGTCGCCAGGACATGGCTGTAATTGCCGGCGAGGCTGACCAGCAGCTTCGCCAGATTTTCCGCGAGACGGTTGCCATAGGCGGCATCTTCCGCCAGCAGCACCTTGGCAACGCCGCCGACCTTGGCGGCTTCATCGGCCACGGCGCCGGCATTGGTGCCGGCGACCAGGATATGGAGGTCGCCGCCGATCTTCTGCGCGGCAGTCACCGCGTGCAAAGTGGCGGCATTCAGCTTGGCATTGTCATGCTCAGCGATAACGAGAATGCTCATGGATTGATCCTCAACAACTTGATGGGGGTACGGTGTCGGCGCAGCCGCAGGGGCGCGCCAATATCGCTTCCCGTCAGATGACCTTGGCTTCGTTGCGCAGCTTGTCGACCAGCTCGTCGACCGACTTCACCTTGATACCGGCCTGACGCTTGGCAGGTTCGGTGACCTTCAGCGTCTTCAGGCGCGGGGCGACGTCGACACCGAGCTGTTCCGGTGTCAGCGTATCGATCGGCTTCTTCTTCGCCTTCATGATGTTCGGCAGCGAAGCATAACGCGGCTCGTTGAGGCGGAGATCGGTGGTCAGGACGAAGGGCAGCTTGACCGTGATGGTCTCGAGGCCGCCATCGACTTCGCGGGTGACATTGGCAGTGCCATTGTCGTTCAGCACCAGCTTCGAGGCGAAAGTCGCCTGGGCGCTGCCGAGCAGGGCCGCCAGCATCTGGCCGGTCTGGTTGGCGTCATCATCGATCGCCTGCTTGCCGAGGATGCAGATCTGCGGCTGTTCCTTGTCGACCACACCCTTCAACAGCTTGGCGACGGCCAAAGGCTGCAACTCGACATCGGTCTGCACATGCACGCCGCGATCGGCGCCCATGGCGAGCGCGGTGCGGATCGTCTCCTGGCACTGCACCGGCCCGAGCGATACGGCGATCACTTCCGTGGCCTTGCCGGCTTCCTTCAGACGCACCGCTTCTTCGACGCCAATTTCGTCAAAGGGGTTCATCGACATCTTCACATTGGCGGTCTCGACGCCCGTGCCATCCGCCTTGACGCGGACTTTCACGTTGTAATCGACGACCCGCTTAACTGCGACCAGAACTTTCATTTCGCATCTCGGTTCATAGAAGGTTCAACACTTGCCAGCGTCCCGCATGGCTTTGGGCTCAAGATCGCCGATCCAAGATGGTACTTGGCATGCGACCTCTTGCCTGCCGGGCCATCCGGACCGCTCCCCGCTCGTGAGCAGCCGGCTTTTGCAGCCGGCCCAAATTTCGCAGGCGCACAATAAGGGCGTGACATGATCGTGTCAACGACACCCCCGGACTTGCCCGAATGCGTCCGGCTTATGCATTTTCGCGAAATTTTCCTGCGTTTTCGGGCATTTTGGCGTGTTTGGTTAACGCCGTTCTAGACCAGCAGCGACAGCCTCATCCGGTCATGGAACAAGGCCCTTACCCGGCAGGACTGTTATCTTCGCCAGCGCGGGCGGCAGGATCAAGTGGTGATGTTGAGGAAGACCGCGGTGGTCGTCACCTGCGTCGTTATCGTGACGCTTTCAATGCCGAACAGGCTGCTGCTGCCGTCGCCGGTGCCTAACCCGGCGCTGGCATCCGTAGCATCGGTCTGTGCGGCCACCAGCTCCTGGCTGGCGCCGGAAATGTCGTGATTGACCGAGGCCTGGGCGTCATCGACCATGCGTTGCAGCTCGTTGAAGAAACGATCGTCTTCGTTGCCCTCGCCAGATTTCCGCTTGCCCCGGACAAGGCTGGCAATGAAGGCGAGTAGGCCGCGCGCCTGTGACAGCGCGTTATTGGCATCGGTGGAAAGGCTGTTCAGAGCCTTCTGGCCCCAGGCGAATTTGTCGCCGTCCTGCGGCGGGTCCTGGGCATAGAGCGGGGTGTTCTTATCCGTCGCTTTCGCCTGCAAAGCCGTGCCGAGGGGATCGTTATCAGTCGACGGGCTGGCCGGCGTCTCGGACTCGGCACTGGAACGGCCCTCATTGGAATGGCCATCGGCCTTATGCGTGTCGGCCTGTGATAGGCCGGCTCCGGTGGCGGATGCGGCGGGGTTGGCGAGGGCTTCGCCGGTCGGCGTCGATGCGGCAGCGGCGGCCGAGCCATCCGGTGCAGCTTCACCTGACGCAGCGTCACCTGTCGCCCCTTCCGCACTTCCATCGCCGCCTGTCGTCGTCACCGGCACCGATGCGCTGTCGCCGGTGACACTGTCGACCACGCTGCCGGCAAGATCGTGAGCGGCGGAGGCCACGTCGCGCGCGGCGGCGGCCACTTCCTGGGCCAGGCGGCGCAACTGCTGCTTGTCGCCGCTGGCAGCCGCCAGTTGCGCTTGCAACCGCAGGGATTGCAGCTTGGACTTGGCCTGCTGCATCTTCTGCGCGGCAATCTCCTTGTTGTCGTCTTTCGAAGCGTCTTGCAGCTTCTTCATGGTGTCGGCGCTGGGCGCATATGCCGCCGCCTTGTCGGCCGCTCGCTGCCAGAATTCCTTCATCGGCCCGGTGGAGGCGCCCTTGGGCAGGGTGATGGCAGATTTCGTACCTGGGTTCCCGCCGCTTCCACTGCCGGTACCCGCGATATCCGACGTGCCATCGGCCGATTTCGTGCCGGCATTGTGGGAACTGTTGCGGGATACGAACTGCGCTTGAATGCGGGCGGTCTCGCTCCGCATCGTCAGCTGCAGCAAACCATGGGCTTCCAACATGGCAACACCTCGACGGCCTCTTTTGGGCAATGGCCCCTTCTGGGCCCGAACGGACAGGATGCTAACATATTGCAGATGAAATTCCTAATTGAAGCTTAAGAAGGCCGATTCGCGCGACTGGTCATGGCCCGGGGAAGAGAGAATCCCCGCCCGTCAGCTTGCCTGCGAGTTAAGCGGCTGAAAAAATTCAGGTTTTGAGATCGATGCCGGGTGGCTGGGCGGCCGGGCTGTCACCGGTGCCGGGTTGATCGGCGGGTTGACCCGTGGCGGGCGAGGTGCCGGCGATCTGCTGCCCCACGGCATAGACCTTGGCGGTCAGGGTACTTTCCGCCTGGTCGAGCAATTGCGACAGGCC
>Ga0209148_1001358_pt1 | contig 12810 bp, 12 predicted proteins | sample AraplaCol_mMF_r2_2_FD_184288 | JGI IMG/M metagenome (GOLD analysis project Ga0209148, IMG submission 184288) | Arabidopsis root microbial communities from North Carolina, USA - plate scrape CL_Col_mMF_r2 (SPAdes) (version 2) | ecosystem: Host-associated > Plants > Roots > Endosphere | place...
GAAACACGAACGCATGCGGACCGAGCATGGCGCCATGCATGCCGGCCGGCACGATCACACCACCGATGCTGTGCGGATAGGCGACCGGCTTCGGTTCCGGCGTTGCGCCTGTGGTCATTAACGAGGTCAGCAACACGGCGAGCGATCGGGGGAAGGACATGGCCTCTCCTTGGGCGTCATGAGGGGGGTGAGGGGCGTGGCGGCGCGGCATGATCACCGGGCAGCGCACGGGACGCGGTAGCGCTACGCCGAGCAGCCATTGCTCGCCGGCGCGCAGCGCGAGCGCGTCCTCCGTGGACGGATCGCAGGGCATGCGACGCCCCTGGCGCCGATGTGCGTCGAGGAAATGCTTGATGCCCTGCGCTTCGCGTTCGGCGCGCAACCGATCGACTGGCGCGTGGGAGGCCAACACGCCGAAGCGTCCGGCGAGCGCGTCACCGTATTCGCGGAACAGCGCCGTGACGCTGCGTGCCGAAGCGAGACACCGTAGCGTGTCGGCGTGCTCGAGCAGGCACGGCAACCGTGGCAGCAGGTCGAGGCCGTGGATCACCACCGTGGGCGCGTGGTGGCTCGCCCCAGCCCTCCACTGCGTTACGCACGCCTCGATCAACGGCACCGCCGCGTCGCGCCGACCGTACGGCACGTCCAGATAGAGCGTGGCGCGTTCAGGCGCGGCGGGGACAAAGGCCGGGCCGCGCGTCGCCGCATCCACCGTTGCCGAGGCGAACACTGCCAAAGGCGTGCGCAAGCGGGCGACAAGGCGCAGCAGCCCTTCGTCGTCGATGTCGGCATATACGAGCAATGCCGACTTGGTCGCCGGCCGCAGCGCCGGCAGCGCGGCGAGCGCATGCAGCCAACGACGGACGCTTTCGGCGTCATCGAGCGGTTCGAGCAAACGCCACAGGTCGCCCGGCGCCGGTGGCACCGATTCATGTGCCGCGCGCAGTACCGCATCCACGGCCTCCACCAGCCCCAGGAACAGGCCACGCACCTGGCTGACCCGCGCACGCTCCTCGATCCGCCGCTCCGGGTACCAGGCTTCCGCCAGCGCTTCGAGTTCCGGTCGCCGCAGCCGCTCGGGCGTCCAGGCGATGGCGAACGGATTCCACGGCCGGCCGCCGCCGAACGGCGCGAGCCGATGCACTTCGCCGTGCCCGACACGCCAGCCGGCGGTGGCAGCGTGCATCGTGCCGTCCAGGTCGATGACCAAGAGCGGCCCGGTCAGATCGCGTAGCGCGCCGCGCAGCACCTCGTGCGTGATCGGATAGCCCGGGGCGACGACCAGCAGCGACTCGCCGGGCGGCAAGGTAAGCGTGCGCAGGCCATGGCGCGAGAGCGGCGGCTGTTTGGGCCGGGTCCATGCAGGTAGCCGGCGCAGCACGCGCGCCGTATCGACGGGCGACACGGACAGCGAAGGTTTCAGCGCCCGGATTCGTCGCATCAGGCAGACCACGCCGAGCGCCCACAGCATCGGCGCCAGTGCCAGGCCGATCAGCCCAGCCACGCGAATGCGCCCGGCGTAAGGAAGGTACTCGGGCAGTTCCAGCGATTGCCAATACGCCAGCGCCAACCCGTAGTGCAGGTCCGCCAGCGGCACGCCGAGCACCAGCACGATGCAGGCGCCCGACAGATAAGGAGCGATCGCACATACGCCCAGGCCTCCAAGGCCTGCTCCAAGGCGCCACCATCCAGGCATCATGCCGTGTCCGTGCTTGTCCAAAGCGCGGATGCTGCCACGCGCCGCACGCGTCATCGACGCGAGGCTTGGCAACTCAAAGGTTTAGATGCCGGCTAAAAAGCAACCCAGGCGTGACAGCCCTGAGGGCTTTCGTAAGACGGGAAGGTGCGGCGAATCAGCGCGCCTCGCCGGAGGCGGCCACCACCATCTCGATGTATCCCAGCACGTCGGCCAGGGGCAGGTCGAAGACCCCCGCATCGCCGTTGTCGTAGGCCTGCCGCCAGACCGCGTATCCATCCCGCCACGATTCATCGGCATCGGCGTCGCCAGCACGAGCCAGCAGGCTCGCATCCAGCGACGCGCGCGACACGGCGGCGTGCTGCATGGCCGGCTGCAGACCGCCGGGCAACCGGTGGTTGCGCAGCTTCACGTCGAGGATGGAGACGTGGAAGACGTCGCCGTCTTCCGGTTCGCGGTCGAGATGGCGGATGGCAACACGCGAGGCTTCCTCGCCAGGGCGGGTGCGATAGGTCCAGGCCTGGCCCACGGCGTAATCCGGTCGGGTCATCGGCGTCTCTCCTTCCTGCGAACGGCCCCGCATCATAGGACCTGTTTACCGAATTCGCGTTGTCCTAGTGCAGTCGGGTGCGGCGACCCGGATCGATATGGCTTAAACTTGCGCCCCATGAGCGCGCACCTACGCGGTGCGCAGCGACGCGCGAGGCAGCGCGGCCCCACCGGCCGCTTCCCCAGCCGATCCCAGGCCACCGCGCGCGGCGCGTTGGCCCGCCCTTTTCGTCTTTGAGGTTCAGCACACCATGGTGGCACTGGCGACCGAGCACGTGATCGACGTGCATCACTGGAACGACAGCCTCTTCAGTTTCCGCACCACCCGCGACCCGGGATTCCGGTTCGAAAGCGGGCATTTCGTGATGATCGGGCTGGAAGTCGACGGCAGGCCGCTGATGCGTGCCTATTCGATTGCCAGTGCGAATTACGAAGAACACCTGGAATTCTTCAGCATCAAGGTCCAGGACGGCCCGCTCACCTCGCGCTTGCAACACCTTAAGCCGGGCGATCCGGTCATCGTGAGCCGCAAGCCCACCGGCACCCTGGTCCTCAATGACCTGAAGCCCGGCAAGCGCCTTTATCTGCTGGGTACCGGCACGGGTCTGGCACCGTTTCTCTCGATCATCCGCGATCCGGAGACCTACGAGCGTTTCGACACCATCGTGCTGGCCCATGGCGTTCGCCACGTCAACGATCTTGCCTATTCCGAGTACATCGAGAACGAACTGCCGAACCACGAGTACCTGGGCGAGCTGGTCCGCCAGAAGCTCATCTACTACCCGACGGTGACCCGCGAAGCGTTCCGCAACCGGGGCCGGATCACCGACGCCATCGCCGACGGCGAGCTGGCCCGCGCGACGGGCCTGCCGCAACTCAACCCCGCTGAGGATCGCGTCATGCTTTGCGGCAGCCCGTCGATGCTGGAAGACGTCTGCGTGCTGCTCGATGGCGAAGGTTTCCAGGCCTCGCCGCGCACGCGTGAGCCGGGCGACTACGTGATCGAGCGCGCGTTCGTCGAGAAATGACGCGCCTTGCTAGCCGGGTACCCGCTCAGCGGCGTACCCGGCCCTGCCCTTCGTTGTCCCAGTAGCCAAAGATTCGCCGCGCCACGAGTTTGTAGAGGCGCTTTCCGGTCGCGCGCCACAGCCGTGAATGCGGCGCCGGCTGCGCGAGGATGCGCTGCTGCCTTGCCGAAAGACGCTCGGGCGCATACGTACGCTTGTGTTTGAGCAGGTGACGAAGATCCTCCCGCGCCAGCAGGCGGAACAGCGCGCCGCGGCGTCCGCGTGTCCAGGCGATCTGAAAATCCACCAGGCCCGGCGAGCCGTCCTCGCGCACAAGCCAGTTCGGCTCCTTGGCGAGGTCGTTGTGCACGATGCCGCGCCGGTGCAGCACGGCGAGCAGGCGCAATGCATCGCGATAGTAAGCCGCATCGAGCGGGCGTCCCACCTGCATCGGCTCGCCTGCCATATAGCTGCGTTCGAGCACGGTGCCATTCCACGCCAGCAGGCGGGGCACGCCGTCCACGCCCTCCAGACGACGGAGGGCGCGCGCCTCGCGCGCCGCGGCACGACGCGCGAACCAGCGCGCCCACCAGCGCGCCGCACCGATGTCGCGGCGAATCAGCCGCACGCCGTCACGATCTACCCGCTCAATGCGGCCCAGTTCGTCGGCCTTCAGCAGGGTCACCGATTCCGTCGTCGCCGTATGCACGTGGTTCCTTCATTCATTGACGCGCCGTCCGCCATGCGGAAGCTACGCTAGTATTTCCCGTTGCGAGCCACGCGAAGGAGAACACGCAAGATGCCGGTGCGACACATCCTGCCGCTTTTCATCGCCGTGGCCGGGCTCGCTGCCTGCCGCGACGATACTGATCGTGCGAAGAGCGGCAACACGCCGCCTCCCGCGCAGGCAGGGTCGAACAAGGATACCCAATCCGGGCGCGAAGGCCTGTATACGATGGAGCTGAAGCTGCCCGATCTGCCGCCCGAGGCGGCGCCGCTGCGTCAGGCGATCGATCACTACGTGGCGCGCCAGAAGCGTGATTTCCTCGCCACCCTCGATGCGCCCGATGCGCAGGCAAGCGCGCGCGAGCTTCCCTGGGATCTGAATCTCGACGTCGCTATCGCCTCGCGTACCGACCGCTTCATCAATGTGCAGGTGGACGGCTCCTCGTTTACCGGCGGGGCCCACCCCGCGCCCATCGTCGACAGCTTCACCTACGACGTGCGCGAGCGCCGCGTGGTGAGCATCGACGAACTCTTCACCGATCCCAAGGCGGCCGAACGGGCCTTCGCCGCCGAGGCGCGCCGCCAGTTACTCACCGCGCTGGACGACCAGGACGAGCCGTTGGCCTCCGATGCCACACAGATCGACGAAGGCACCGCGCCGGACGCGGACCACTACCGCGTCTTCAGCCTGCTCACAGGCCCCGACGACAAGGTCCACGGCCTCACCTTCATCTTCCCGCCCTACCAGGTGGCGTCGTACGCCGCCGGTCCGCAGGCCATCGACGTGCCGAGCGAGGCGTTCTCCGCGCTCCTCAAGCCCGAGTATCGCGAGGCCTTCCGTTGATGGAGCTGTTTCTCTACCTGCTCGCTGCCGCACTCATCGTCGGCGGCGTGGCCGGTGCGATTCTGCCCGCGCTGCCGGGCATTCCCATGATCTTTGGCGGCATCTGGCTCGCCGCCGCCGTAGATGAGTATCGTCATCTGGGCTGGGCCTGGCTGCTGGCCATCGGCGTCGTCGGCGCCGTGGGCGTGGCGCTGGACTTCATCTCGGCATCGTTGGGTGCGAAACGCATCGGCGCCAGTTCACGCGCCCTTTGGGGGGCAGGCGTGGGCACCACCATCGGCATGTTTTTCGGCATACCGGGGCTGCTTATCGGCCCCTTTGCCGGTGCCGTCGCGGGCGAGCTGTGGTCGGGTCAAAGCGTGCTGCGTTCCGCGCACGTGGGCGTGAGTACCTGGGTCGGCATGCTGGTGGGCATCCTCGCCAAGGTGGTGATCTCGTTTTTGATGATCGGCATGGCAGGACTGGCTCTGCTTTTCAGCTGACAGGCCATTGGGCACATTGGCGCTGGGCCGCCGCAACCGCTAGTCTCGCCGGACTTCACTGGGGAGACACGCATGTTCCGACGACTCACCCTCGCCGCCGCCGTGACCTTCGCGGTCGGCAGCCTGCACGCCGAGACCGCCACGCAACCCGCCTGGATCGCCCGCAGCAACGCCGACGCACAGCCGCTGCTCGACGTCACCGCGCGGTTCAGTCCCGAATCGGCCACCGACATCGGCCTCAAGGGTTACGACGAGAAGACCGTGGACCTCGGCCCCGACGTGGACAAGCGCCAGCGCGCGGCTCTCTTGGCAGTCCGCGACACCGTGAACAAGCGCCTCGCCGTGGAGAAGGACCCCAACGTGAAGCAGGATTTGCAGATCCTGCTCAAGCAGATCGACGGCAGCATCAAGGGCATCGATCTGAACGGGAAATACCTGCTTCCCTGGTACGACGCGGGACAGATCGTCTTCAGCGGCGAATTCTCGCTGCTCAACGCCGAGAGCACCCCGGAACAGAACAAGGCGGCCCTGGGTCGCCTGAAGTGCTACGTGGGCATCGCGCCGGGCTGTACGGCACTGGTCGACCAGGCACGTGCGCGGACCACGGAAAAACTCAGCGATACGAAGCTGCTCGGCCCCGTGAAGGCCGACGTGGAGCAGAAGCTGGGCAATACGCAGCGCTACGTCGACGGCATCCGCAAGCTGTTTGCGGAAAAGAAGATCGCTGGCAGCGATGAGGCGATGGCCAAGCTCGACCAGCAACTCAAGGATTACAACGCGTGGGTGAAGAAGGTGGTGCTCCCGCGTGCACGCACGGACTTCCGTCTGCCCGAGCCACTCTACGCATATAACCTCGAACAGGTCGGTCTCGACATTTCACCGCGCGAACTCATCGACCGCGCGCAGCTCGAGTTCATGGAAACCACCTACGCCTTGCAGATGCTCGCGCCCGTGGTGGCGAAAGCCGAGGGACTCCCCGATGGCGACTACCGCGATGTGCTGAAGGCGCTCAAGAAGAAGCAACTCGCGAAGGACAAGGTCGAGCCCACGTACCACGCCGTCATCGGCAAGATCGAGGACACCATCCACGCGCAGCGCATCGTGGAGCTGCCGAAGCGCGAAATGGCGATGCGTCTTGCCTCCGAAGCCGAGAACGCACGCACGCCGGCACCGCATATGGACCCGCCGCCGTTTGTCGGAAACACGGGCCAGCGCGGCACCTTCGTGCTCACCACAGGCAATCCGCCCGCGGATGGCGACAAGACCCAGACCTACGACGACTTCACCTTCGAGGCCGCAGCCTGGACGCTCACGGCGCACGAGGGCCGCCCGGGGCACGAGCTGCAATTCGCCGCGATGGTGGAACAGGGCGTGTCGCTCACGCGCAGTCTGTTCGCCTTCAACAGCGTGAACGTGGAAGGCTGGGCGCTGTATGCGGAAGCGGAGATGATGCCGTACGAGCCGCCGGCCGGACAGTTCATCGCACTGCAATTCCGCTTGCTGCGCGCGGCGCGCGCGTTCCTCGATCCGATGCTCAACCTGGGCATGATCACGCGGGATCGCGCCCACGACATCCTCGTTCATGACGTAGGCCTGTCCGAGCCGATGGCGCGGCAGGAACTGGATCGCTACACGCTGAACTCGCCCGGTCAGGCCACTGCGTATTTCTATGGATACAGCCGCATCCTGGAACTACGTGCGGAAACGCAGACCCGTCTCGGCGCGAAGTTCGACCGCAAGGCGTTCAACGACTTCCTGATCGCACAGGGCCTGCTGCCGCCGGATCTGCTCGCCGAAGCCGTGCGCACGCAGTTCGTTCCGGCGCAGGAAAAGAAGTCCCCGTAGGAGCCGCCAATTCCTCTGTGGGAGCCGCCATGGCAGCTCCCACACAACAGCGGTGTCCTCAGCGGTCGGACGCCCCGGGGATCACGTACAGCAGCACCGCCAGATAGTGCAGCACGCTGCCGACCAGCACGAAAAGGTGCCAGATCGCGTGGTGATAGGGCAGCCGGCGTGCGACGTAGAACGGCACGCCGGCCGTATAGGCCACGCCGCCACCGAACAGCAGCACGAGGCCGCCGGCAGGTACGTTGGCGCGCAGCGGTTCCACCGCCACCAACGCGACCCACCCCATGGCCACGTACATCGCCACTGCCGCCTTGCGATAGCGCTTGAGCAGACCCAGTTCGGCAGCGCTGCCGATCAGCGCGAGCGCCCAGATCGTGCCAAACAACCCCCAGCCCCATGCGCCGGGCAAGGCCAGCAGGGTGAAGGGCGTGTACGTGCCGGCGATGAGCAGGAAGATGGCGATGTGATCGAGTGTGCGCAGCACGCGCTTGGCAGCCACGCCAGGCACGGAGTGATAAAGCGTCGACGCCGTGTACAACAGAATCAGCGTCGTGCCGAACACTGAACTGGCGACGACGGCTCGTGCATCGCCCTGCATGGCCGAGAACGCCACCAGCACAGCCAGCCCCGCGATGCTGAGCACCCAGCCGATGCCATGAATCACGCTGCTGGCAATCTCTTCGCCGAACGGATAGCGCGGTTGTGCGCTGTCGATGACCATCACTGACTCCACGAGAACCCGTATCCGAGGGTACCCGATGCGACGGGTTATCGAGAACCGCTCGCAACGAGCGCGGCAATTGACCGCGACGTCCTGTCGGTGTTCCATGGCGCCATGACCCTCGAATTGCTCGTGCACATCCCCCGTCTGCCCCCCCAGGGCGCCGGCCTTCGCGCAGCGCTCGCCATGGCGTCGCGCCTGGGCACGCGGCTCGACGCGATGCATGTGGTGGATCTTCCCGCCGCCGCGTTCACGGTGCCGGAAGCAGTCCCTATGCAACTGGACGCGGTGCGACAACGTGCCAGCGATGCCAAGGCGGTAGCGGGCGACTGGGCCACCCTCCTCCAGTCACGCGGGCTGCAGGGCAACTGGCGGGTGGGCAACGGCGATACCGTGACCTTGCTGGCCCATGCCTCGGCCGGCTACGACCTGGTGGTGATGGAGCGCTCCTCGACGATGCGTGGCGATGCCCCGGTCGGGTTCGGCGTCGTTTCGCGCACCGTCTTCGCCTCGAGCCGCGGCGTGCTCGTGGTGCCCGAGGCCGCGCCTGTGGAAACGCTGGGCGATCACGTGCTCGTGGCGTGGAGCGGTAGCCGCGAGTCCGCCCTCGCGGTGCGCTCGTCGTTGCCCTTGCTGCGCAAGGCGTCGCGGGTGACCGTGATCGACGGCAGCCGCGACGAGGACGTCGGCACCTGCGCTCTGCCGGATACCGACATCTGCGGCTGGCTGCAGACCCATGGGGTCACAGCCGAGGTGCGCCGCCTCGACGACGCGGCGCTGCCGTCGCCGGGCCCTGCCCTGCTGGAACTGGCGCACGCGGAGAACGCGGATCTCATCGTCATGGGCGCATGGGGTCGGTCACGACTGTCGGAAATGGTGCTCGGCGGCACCACGCGCTACCTCTTCATGCAGTCCGACGTACCGATGCTCGTGGCGCACTGACGGCCGCCTGGACGTCCATACGTCCCTATTGCAAGTTCTCGCGACGCACGCCTAATCTGCAACCGGACCCGAACACGATCCCCGCCGGTCCCCACCGGCCGTGTTCCCGACCGCGCATCACCTTCCCCCCACGTTGCAGGAGGTGGCTCATGTCGTTCGCTCGTCCGCAGTCCCTGGCCGGAGTCCATCCGGATACCGTCCGCATCGTCGCCATGAGTGCGGCCATTGCGCTCAACGCCGCCGCCCTGCTTGCCGTGATGCGGCCCATGGTGGCGACGTTGTCGCCTGCCCCTCTCCCATCGCCGACCATTCGCCTAATCGACCATCCGGTAGAGCCGACGGTGGTTCCACCTCCGCCGATTCTTCTGAAGCCCCTTCCACCGAAGGTACAGGCGCAACCCACCCGGACGCCGAAGACGGTCGAAGTCGTGACGCAACAGGTGCAGGCACCGAGCGACGAAGGGCATGTGCCCGTAACGCTCACGACGCCGACTGAAGTGATCCCGGCGTCACCCACCACCGAACAGGCAGCACCAGCGGAGGAACGGCTGGCCTACGTCTCGGCACCCGCCCCGGCATATCCACGCGCGGCGATCGGCGCCCGCATGCAGGGCACGGTGACGCTCCGCGTGCTGGTCGACGAAACGGGCAAGCCTGTCGATGTGGTCGTGGAGAACACCAGCGGCCACGAACTGCTCGACAAGGCGGCGCGCGATCAGGTCCTGGCCCGGTGGCGATTCCAGCCAGCCACCGCGAACGGCCATGCAGTCAAGGCGTGGGCGCGTGTGCCGGTCACCTTCGACCTGCGTCATACCTGACGAAACCGGGAGGGCGCCGCGCTGCGGTCCCTCCCTTTCCGCGCCAGGGATCAGCGCGGCATGACCACCACGTCGGGCTTGCGGTTGGCCCGGGCGATGGCCCAGACCAGCAGGGCCAGAAGCCCCACGGGGATCAGGATGGGCAGCAGTGCCACCATCACGACCGGCGCCACGAGCAGCATCACCACGCCGCCGATCACGGCGCCCAGGATGCTGCCGAGCAGGCTGAACACACCGCCGATGATGCCGAAAGCGAGCTTCAGCACCGCGCCGACCAGAGCAAAGACCAGGCAGAAGCCTGCGGCGAGGATGACGAGCGAGGTAAGGACGATCATGGCGGTTCTCCGTGGGCGGGACGACCGCGCGAGGGCGGTCGCCGGTTCGATGCACGGTGTCGTGAAAGGGTTTAACCCTCTTGCGAAAGCCCGAGGTTACGACGGTTTAACAGCCCCCATGCTCCACTCCCCGCCAGTCGATCTACTGGACGCGCCTTCATGGGCAAGCGTGTTTCCATCATCCGAACCTTGCGTGACATCGCGTTCGACCTGTCGGACGCCGCACACCCCGACCTCGCCTCCATGGGGCGCGAGATCGGGCGCGTGTTGCATGGTCGCAGCACCGAGCTGGCCTCCACGCTGGGGCCGCTGCGCGAGCGTCGGCGCGGCTTCGAGCGCTGGATGCTGGCCGAGCGGACGCGTCCGCCCGTCAGTGTGCTGGTGCTCGCGTGGCCGCCGGGCTACGCCACGCCGGTGCACGATCACGGTGGGCTATGGGGCCTCGAGGCCACCATCGCGGGCGCGCTCGAAGTGGAGTCCTTCGATAAGGACGACGCCGATGCCTCGCTGCGCAGCACCGGCCGGACGTGGCTGGGCCCTGGGGATGCCACGTGGTTCGACGCCACCGAGCAGCATGCCCATCGCTGCCGCAATTTGTCGCGGCACGACACAGCCCTCACGCTTCACGTATACGGTGGCGATCTGGCACAGTACCTCGCGTATGAGCAGCCCGGTCCCTCCGGACACTGGATCGCACGACCGAGGCAATCGATCATTGCGGGACGCCTGACGGCCTGACGGTCTCACGGCCCTCCACCCCCCAAGAACGGGCGAAGGACCAAAGCATGTTTCACAAGGTCGCCATCATTGGCGGTGGCGCAGCAGCGGCGACGCTGGTGAGCGAGTTGTTGGAGCGACGCACACCGCGCCCGCTCCATCTCGACTGGTATTGCGGCGCTCCGGGCGCCGGGCGCGGCGTGGCTTACGGCACGCCGTCGGAACGCCATCTTCTCAACGTACGCGCCGCGTCGATGGGCATGTTCGTCAGCAAACCCGGTGGGTTCCTCGAATACGCCCAGGCGCTCGATCCCACCGTGAAGGGCTCGGACTTCCTGCCGCGCCGCATGTACGGCGATTTCCTGCAGTCGCGTGTCACGCAGGCGGTGAAGAACGCCGCCTCCCTCGGTCACGACGTCAACGTGCTGCCCTTCCCCGCCGATTCGCTGGTGCCTTCGGCGGAGGGCATCACCATCGGTTACGGCGACGAGACCTCGCAGGCCGACGCCGCGGTGCTCGCCATCGGCTCGCTGCCGCCGCGCCCGTTGCCCGGTGTGGAAGACGCCGCCATCGCGAGCGGCCGTTATGTCACCGATCCGTGGCCGTTCCTCGCCTCGGCGGAGGACGACGACCGCCCGTTGCGCGTGCTCGTCATCGGCCTCGGCCTCACGGCCGTCGACGTGCTGCTGGAACTGTCCAGTCGTTGGCCCAACGCGCGCTTCGATGCGCTGTCACGCCATGGCAAGTTGCCCGAGCCGCATCTCTCCGCCGCGTCGGCACCCAACGACGATGGCGGCGAACTGATCGAATCCATGCGCGACGATCCGAATCTGCGCGTCTGGCTGCGCCGTCTGCGCGACGCCGCTGCACAGGCCGAGGACTGGCGCACGGTAGTGGACGGCATGCGTCCGCATACGCAGTCGCTATGGCGCGAACTGCCTGCCAAGGAACGCGCACGCTTCCTGCGCCACGCCCGCTGGGCGTGGGAGCGGGCACGCCATCGCATGCCACCGCAGGTGGCGGCACGCGTCACCGCGCTCGAAGCCGAAGGTCGTCTGCACCGCGGTCGCGGTCGCATGCGCTCGGTTCACCTCACGCCGCACGGCAAGCTCGACGTGGCGAGCGCCGTGCCCGGTGGCAGTGAAACGATCGCCGCGTACGACGTCGTGATCCAGACCGTGGGTCTCAACACCGATACGCAGCGCACCGAGCACCGCCTCATTCGTCAGTTGGTGCTCGGTGGTCTCGTGACGCCGGACCCGCAAGGGCTGGGCCTCGCGGCGCTGCCGGACGGTCATCTGCTGGACGGTGCGGGCAAGCCCCGGGCGAACCTCTTCGCCATCGGCAGTCTCCTGCGTGGCGCGTTGTGGGAATCCACGGCGATCCCCGAGATCCGCAAGCAGGCGCAGGGCGTGGCGAACATGCTGCTCGCCGAAAAGCCGGAACGCGTCGCGGCGCGCTGAAGCGCGTCGCCGCCCGCCGCCGGGGATTTGCCCCGGCGGCGGGTTACTTCATCCAGCGCAAGAGGCCGCGACGAGCGGTGCACGCCGTTCGATGGCCACGCTCGCGATCGTCGCCAGCAGTCCCGCCGCGGTGACCGCCGCGCCAGCAAGGCTCACCGCCGGCATGGCATAACCCGCGGCCAGCACCGCGCCACCCAACCACGCGCCACCCGCATTGCCGAGATTGAACGCCGCAATGTTGAGCGTGGACGCCAGATTCGGTGCCTCGCCCGCCACGTGCACGACACGCGACTGCAGCGGCGCGACCGTGGCGAACGCCGCGATACCCCACACGAACACCGTGACGATGGCGCCGACCGTCGAGTGCATGGTCCATGCGAACAGAACCAGCAGGAGCGTCAACGCCACGAGGATGCCCGCCAGCGACGGCATGAGCTTCCAGTCCGCCAGACGACCGCCAAGGATGTTGCCCAACGTGGTACCCAGCCCGAACAGCACCAGCACCGCGCCGGTCCAGTGCGGGCTGACGTGGGACTGCTGCTGCAGGATCGGCGCGATATAGGTGAACACGGTGAACACGCCGCCGAATCCGAGCACCGTCATACCCAGGGCGATGAGCACCTGCGGTTCGCGCAGTACGCGCATCTCGCGCGCCATGTGCG
>Ga0209148_1001359_pt1 | contig 12806 bp, 15 predicted proteins | sample AraplaCol_mMF_r2_2_FD_184288 | JGI IMG/M metagenome (GOLD analysis project Ga0209148, IMG submission 184288) | Arabidopsis root microbial communities from North Carolina, USA - plate scrape CL_Col_mMF_r2 (SPAdes) (version 2) | ecosystem: Host-associated > Plants > Roots > Endosphere | place...
CTCGTTCGCCAGCGAAGGCGATCCGTCCGTGCTGCCGCAGGGTGGCCTGGATCTGAAGGATCACCTCGCCGGCATCGAAATCGGGCTGATCCGCCAGGCGCTGAACTCCGCGAACGGCGTGGTGGCTCATGCGGCGAAGCTGCTTCGCGTCCAGCGCACCACGCTGGTCGAGAAGCTGCGCAAGTACGGTTTGTCCGAGACGGTGCAGGCCGGCTGATCGTCGACGAGTTGGCACAGGTCGTGCATCGGGTGTCGCAAACCCGTTCCCGCGTTGGAAAACCGTCATGACCACGATCGACGTCAACAGCCTCCTGCTCCAGATGCGCCGCATCAGCGCGCAGACCGAGATGCCCGCCCTGCGCGGTGTGGGCGAGGCGGCTCCGGCGGCCAAGGGGGAATTCGGCGATCTGCTCAAGCAGTCGATCGAGGGTGTGGCGAAGACGCAGGACAAGGCCGCGAAGATGTCGGCGGCTTTCGAGCGTGGCGATCCGGGCATCGATCTGGCGCAGGTGATGATCCAGGGGCAGAAGGCCGATCTTTCGTTCCGCGCCATGACCGAGGTGCGCAACAAGATGGTCGATGCGTACAAAGAAATCATGAACATGTCGATCTGACGCGACATGCACGCAATGACAGGATTCGAGTCGAACCATGGCAGATAACGGCGTAGCCACCACGGACAGCAATGCGTCGCGCATGGACTCGTTGAAGTCGCTCGCGCAGACCCCCGCTGTACGACAGATCCTCTTGCTGGCGGGCATCGCCGCCGCCGTGGCTATCGGCATCGCTGCGGTCATGTGGTCGCGGGCGCCGAACTACGGCCTGCTCTACGGTGGCCTCGAACAGAAAGACGCCGCCGCCGTCACCCAGGCCTTGCAGGCTGGCAACACGCCTTACACCTTGAGCGCCGATGGCAGCTCCATCTTCGTGCCTGCGGCCGATGTCGCCGGTATCCGCCTGAAGCTCGCAGGGCAGGGGCTGCCGCAGGGCAGCGCCGCCAGTGCGATGCCGCAGGCGGATTCGCCGTTCGGCATGAGCGACATGGCCGAGCGCTCGCGCTACCAGTCGATGCTCGAAAGCGATCTGTCCAACACGATCGCCGGGCTGCAGTCCGTGCGTGCTGCCCGCGTCCATCTCGCGCTGCCCAAGCCGTCGGCCTTCATCCGCGACAACAAGCCGGCCAGCGCCTCGGTCGTCGTCACGCTGTATCCCGGTCGCCAGCTCGACCAGGGGCAGGTGGCCGCCATCGTCCACCTCGTGGCCGCCAGCGTGCCCGATCTGGACACGCGCCAGGTCTCGGTCATCGACCAGGCGGGCAATCTGCTCACCGTCAGCGATCCGGACAGCGCTTCCGCCATCGGCGACAGCCGCCTGCGCCTGTCCAATCGCATCGAAGCGACGTACACGCAGCGCGTCGAAGACCTGCTCACGCCGCTCGTCGGCGCCGGCAAGGTGCGCGCACAGGTGTTCGCCGATCTGGATTTCTCGCAGACCGAAAAGGCCAGCGAGACCTTCAATCACGACAACCCGGCGCTGCGCAGCGAGCAGACCAGCAGCGATACGCGCACCGATGCGGCGAACAACGGCGGCGTGCCAGGCGCGTTGAGCAATCAGCCGCCGAACACGGGTGCCAACGCTACGGCGGCGAATCCCGCTGCGGGTGGCAAGGCCGGCGCGCAGACCGCCAGCACGCAGGGTGCGCAATCGCCGACGCAGCAGACGCAGAGCGCCACGCGTAACTACGAACTCGATCGCACGGTGAGCCACGTCACCGATCCGGCGGGGAAGGTCGCTCGTCTGTCGGTGGCCGTGGTGGTCGACAACAAGCAGGTTCCCGACAAGGACGGCAAGACGAAGAGCGTGCCGTTTACCACCGAGGAACTGGCCCGCCTTACCGAGCTCACCAAGAATGCGGTCGGCTTCAGCGCCACGCGCGGCGACAGCGTCAGCGTCATCAACGAACCGTTCCATGGCACGCTCGCCGAAGATGCGCCGCAGAGCACACCCTTCTGGGAGCGGCCGGGCATGCTTGATCTGATCAAGCAGGGCCTCGGTGTCATGATCGCGCTCATCGTCGGCTTCTTCGTCCTGCGTCCGATTCTGAAGGGCTTGCTGAAGCCGGCGCCGATCGTCATGAACAACGCCGCGCTCGCCGGGCCGATGCCCACGGTGTCGGTCATGGTCGATGACGACGACATGACGCCCGATCGCGTCAGTACCTCGTCCCAGGCCCAGCTCGGTTCCCCCGCGCTACTTGCCTACGAACAAAAGGTCGGCCTTGCCAAGCGCATGGCTGCCGAAAATCCGAAACAGATGGCTCAAGTCGTGAAGAGCTGGGTATCCGACGATGGCAGCTGAGCAGAAAGAGGCCCTGACGGGCGCACAGAAAGCGGCGATCCTGCTCCTCACGCTGGGTGAGGAAGATGCAGCGTCGATTCTGAAGCACCTCGGCGCACGCGACGTGCAGGCCGTCGGTACGGCCATGGCCGCACTGAAGAACGTCACCCGCGAGCAGGTCGACCATGTGTTGACCAAGCTGCAGGAAGACGTGGGTCAGCATACGTCGATCGGTGTCGGTACCGAGGATTACATCCGCCGCATCCTCGTCAATGCACTGGGTGAGAACAAGGCGGGCGGTCTGATCGATCGCATTCTCCTGGGCCGCAGCAGCAAGGGCCTGGAATCGCTCAAGTGGATGGAGAGCCGCGCCATCGCCGAGATGATCGGCCAGGAACATCCGCAGATCATCGCGCTGGTCATGGCTCACCTGGAGGCCGATCAGGCCGCCGAGGTCATCGGCTACCTGCCGGCGCGTACGCGTAGCGACGTGGTCATGCGTATCGCCACGCTCGACGGCGTGCAGCCGCATGCGCTCAACGAGCTCGACGAAATCATGGAGCGTCAGTTCTCCGGCAATTCGACCAAACTCAAGTCTGCAAACGTGGGTGGCCTCAAGGCCGCGGCCGATATCCTCAACGCGATGGAGACGGCGCGCGAAGCCGAGCTGATGGCGTCCATCCGCGGCATCGACTCCGGCCTCGGCGAGCGCATCGAGGAGCTGATGTTCGTCTTCGACGACCTGGCCGAACTCGACGATCGCAGCATGCAGACCCTGCTGCGCGAAGTACCCTCCGCTCGGCTCATCACCGCCCTCAAGGGGGCCGAAACCGCCATTCGCGAGAAGATTTTCGCCAACATGTCCAAGCGCGCCGCCGACATGTTGCGCGACGACCTCGAGGTCAAGGGCCCGGTTCGCCTTTCCGAGGTGGACGCGGCACAGAAGGAAGTGCTCGCCACCGCGCGGCGTCTTGCTGACGCCGGGCAGATCAACCTGGCGGGCGGCGGCGAAGAATTCGTCTGATGAGCCTGACTTCCATCCTCACCCGGGAGCGGGTCGCCAACTTCGAGCGTTGGGAGCTTCCCGTCGTCGGCGCGCCCGATGTGCGCGAAGCGGAAGAGGCGGTCGACGAAGGCCCGCAGCGGCCCACGGTTGCCGAGATCGAGGCGATCGAACGCCAGGCTCGTGAGGAAGGCTTTCATGCCGGCCTCAGCGAGGGCAGGGCGATGGCCAAGCGTGAACTGGAAGCGCAGGTCGCCCGGCTCGATGCCTTGTTCGCCGCGGTGGAGCGCCCTTTCAAAGATCTCGATGACGACGTCGCGGGCGACCTCGTCGCGCTGGCGACGGTCATCGCCGAGCGCGTGTTGGGTTTCGAGATCGCCACGCGTCCCGAGACGATCACCGAGGTCGTGCGGCAGGCCGTGGACGTCCTGCCGGCCGCGTCGAATCACTTGAAGATTCATTTGCACCCTGCTGACGCCGCCATCGTGCGGGAACATCGTTCGTCGCTGGATCACGAAGGCACGGTCGTGGACGATGCGACGCTGGAGCGCGGCGACGTGCGCCTGGAGAGCGAGCATTCGCGCCTCGACGGGCGCGTGCGTACCCGGCTTGCGGCCGTGATCGACGGACTCCTGCAAGGCCAGTTTTCCGCCGACTCTGCCGACGGCGCGGAGTCACCGTGAGCGGGGATCGACACGTTGCCGCTCGGCATGCGCGCTGGCGCGAGACGATCGCGGCACAGCGCGCAAGCGCAGAGCACGTTCGCCCGTTGCAGGCCGAAGGCAAGTTGCGCCGCGTGGTCGGGTTGACGCTGGAAGCCGTGGGCTGCGAGGCGCCCGTGGGCGCTCGCTGCATGGTCGCGGGCGCTGACGGCAAGCAATTGGAAACGGAAGTCGTCGGTTTCTCCGATGGGCGGCTGCTGCTCATGCCGACGGGCGAGATGCACGGTGTGCTGCCCAATGCCCGCGTCATACCCGTGGCTGCGGTGTCCGGTGTACCGGTCGGCGATTCGCTGCTCGGTCGCGTGATCGGCTCCGATGGCGCGCCACTGGATGGACAGGGGCCCCTGCTCGCGCGCGAGCGCACGCCGCTGCGCCGCGAGCCGATCAATCCCATGCTGCGCCAGCCGATCGATACGCCATTGGATACCGGCGTGCGAGCGATCAACGCACTGCTTACCGTTGGCCGCGGTCAGCGCATCGGCCTGTTCGCCGGCTCGGGCGTCGGTAAGTCGACGCTGATGGGCATGATGACGCGCTTCACCAATGCGGACGTGGTAGTCGTCGGTCTGATCGGCGAGCGCGGCCGAGAAGTGAAGGAATTCGTCGACCACACGCTGGGCGAGGAAGGTCGTCGCCGTGCCGTGGTAGTGGCTGCCCCCGCCGATGCGCCGCCGTTGTCGCGCCTGCGCGGCGCTCAGGTGGCCACGGCGGTTGCCGAACATTTCCGCGATCAGGGCAAGCGCGTGCTGTTGCTCATGGATTCCCTGACGCGTTACGCCCAGGCACAGCGCGAGATCGCGCTCGCCATCGGCGAGCCGCCGGCCACGAAGGGTTATCCGCCGTCGGTGTTCGCGATGCTGCCGGCGCTGGTCGAACGCGCGGGCAACGATGCCGAGGGCCGCGGTTCCATCACCGCGTTCTATACCGTGCTGACCGAAGGCGACGATTATCGTCACGATCCCATCGCCGATTCCGCCCGCGCCATTCTCGACGGCCATATCGTGCTTTCGCGCGACATGGCCGAAGCGGGCCATTACCCGGCGATCGACGTCGAGGCGTCGATCAGCCGCGTGATGCCCGCGGTGGTCACGAAGGAGCACATGCGTTCCGCGCAGCGTTTCCGTCAGGTCTATTCGGCGTATCGCCAGCAGCGCGATCTCATCGCCGTGGGCGCCTATCAGAAGGGTAGCGATCCGCGCACCGACGAGGCCATCGCGCTCTATCCGAAACTGTCGGCCTTCCTGCAGCAGGAGACCGATGTGCCGGTCAACCTCGAAGAGGCTCAAGCCGGTCTCGCCGACGTCACTCAGGTGAACTGATGCCCTCCCGCGCCGACCGCCTTCAACCTGTCGTGGACCTCGCAGCCGAAAAAGCCGAGGACGCCACCCGCGCGCTCGCCACACAGCAGCGCGCGCTTGCGGATGCGGAACACCAGCTGGTGGAGTTGCGTCGCTACCGCAACGAATACGCCGAGATGCCAAGTGGCATTGGCGTAAGTGCGTTGCTCAACCGGCAGCAGTTCCTGCAAAAGATCGATATGGCGATCGTGCAGCAGCTGGGCGAGGTACAGCGCCGCGAGCGTGCGCTCGAACGCGCTCGCGAGGACTGGACCGCGGCCCGCGGCCGCGCCAAGGCACTGGATTCGGTCACCACGAAATACCGCGAGCAGGAACGCAAGAGCCAGGATCGCCGCGAACAGGAACAGGCCGACGAACGTTCGCAGCACCGTCGTCCGACGCGAAGCGACGCTTGATGTGTCCGACCGGCCACCTCATCCCCATGCACGCATTGAACGGGTACATCGCATGAACAACGCCACGCTTGCTCTCAACATCGCCCGCCCGCCGGCTCCTGCCGCTGCTGCGACGCCGACCGCGGCCGGTCGCGAGCAGGAGGGCGGTGCCTCCACGAAGCGTTTCGACGCAGCGTTGGATGCGGCTCATGCGGACGCGCACGCGCCGCGAGACCAGGCGCGCGACGCGCAGGACACGAAGACAGCCCCAGCGGCTCCTGCTCAGGCGGCCGCCAATGCGAAGGCGGACAAGGAACCCGACGCGAAGCCTTCGGATAAGGAAGCGTCCGCCGTGGACGATCCGTCCATTGCCGCGACAATGCTTTCACTGATCGGCGTGCCGGCGAAAGCGGTCGACGTGGCCGCTGCGGCGCTGGGCGTCACGAAACAGGCGGGCGCCGCGCTCGGCATGCCTGGCGCCGCCGCGCCGTTGGCTGGCGCACTCGCCGCGGGCGGCGATGCCGCCGGTGCGGTTGTGCCGGACGCGACCGCCGCGCTGCTCGACAAGACGACTCTTCCGGCTGCGGGTGTAGCAGGTGCGGCTGCGGGTGTGGTGCCGCCATCGTTCGCGGCGTTGCTGGCGACGCAAGGCGGTGCGGCGGCATCGAAGGACGACAATGGCCCCGTCGTCGACGCTGCCAATAGCCCGATGCCGCTGATGCATACGCCTGACCTTGGGAACGCCGCGCCGGTGATGCAGGTGCAGGCCACTCAGGCGGCCACTACACCGCAGTTCGCACAGGAACTCGGTGAACAGATTGCCTGGATGGGCTCCGGTCAGATCAAGGAAGCACGCATCAAGCTGCATCCGGAGGAGCTGGGCAGCATGGACGTTCGCGTCCACCTCGACGCGGGCAAGGTCAACGTGGCGATTCTGGCGCAGCATCCTGCGGCGGTGCATGCCGTACAGCAGACGCTTTCGCAATTGGACAGCATGCTCGCCCATCATGGCCTCTCCCTGGGGCAGGCGGACGTGGGGCAGCGTCAGGGCGGCGAAGCCGCGGATGGGCGCAGCGACGGTTCGCAGGGGCAGGGCGCCGAGCCGGGCGCATCCGGCGCCGCAGAGACGGTCGCTGTTTCCTCCGTAAGCCGCAGCCTTCTGGACGAGATCGCCTGACGCTTGCCTGACGTAAAACCGTCGGTCGTCAAATTTTCGACCGACAATCCTTCGGGCGGGAACCGCGAACCGCGCTGTGGCGCGCCCCTGTCTCTCGGTGAGCATGGCACGCGGTTTGCAATACGATTCGCGAGGCCCAGGCGCCGAGTCGCCCGGGCCCATTCCATTCGACAGGCAAGAGGTTTTCCCCGCATGGCTGCTGTACCCGACGAAGTGACCGAACAGGCACCCAAGAAAAAGAAGAAAGGCCTGCTGCTCATCATCGGCGCGCTGGTGGTCCTCGCTGCGGGTGGCGCGGGCGCCTGGGTCATGCTCAAAGGCGGTCACGCCAAGGGTGCGGAGAACGCCGCTGAAGCGGCGAAGTCCAAGCCGGCGTTGTATCTCCAGCTCGATCCCGCCTTCGTCGTCAACTTCCAGGACGAGAACGCCCTGCGCTTTCTGCAGATCGGCGTGAACGTCATGTCGCACGACCCGGAAGCCATCGCTGCGGCGAAGCAAGCCGATCCGGAAATCCGCAATGCACTGCTGATGCTGTTCTCGGCGCAGGACGTGAAAAGCCTGTCCGACGTGAAGGGCAAGCAGAAGCTGCAGGCTGCGGCGCTCGCGGAGATCCAGAGGGTACTGAAGGAAAAGATCGGCCGCCCCGGTGTGGATGCGGTCTATTTCACCAGCTTCATCATGCAGTGACGGGAATCACTCGGCCATGAGCGACATCCTCACCCAGGAAGAAATCGACGCCCTGCTCGCAGGCGTGGAAGGTGGCGCGGTCGAGACCGAGGTCGAGCTGCCGCCACCCGGTGGCATCCTCGATTACGACTTCACCCAGCAGGACCGCATCGTTCGCGGTCGCCTGCCCACGCTGGAGATGGTCAACGATCGTTTTGCCCGGTATTTCCGCGCGAATCTCTTCAATGTGTTGAGAAAGTCGTGCGAAGTGTCGGTGCTCGGCGTGAAGATGACCAAGTTCAACGAGTACGTGCACTCGCTGGCGGTCCCGAGCAATCTGAATCTCATTCGGATCAAGCCGCTGCGCGGTACTGCGCTGATGGTGTTCGAACCGCGTCTGGTCTTCACCGTGATCGACAACTTCTTCGGCGGCGACGGCCGGTACCACGCCCGTATCGAGGGTCGTGACTTTACGCCGACCGAAAACCGGGTGATCCAGATCGTGCTGCAGGAAGCCTTCGGTGCGATGGCCGAGGCCTGGGCGCCGGTCTTGAAGATGCATTTCGAGTTCTTGAATTCCGAGATCAATCCGCAGTTCGCGAACATCGTGAGCCCCACGGAAACCGTGGTGGTTTCGCGCTTCCACATCGAACTGGATGGCGGTGGCGGCGAAGTCCATCTGACGCTGCCGTATTCGATGGTCGAGCCGATCCGCGAATTGCTCGATGCCGGCGTGCAGAGCGACCGTGCCGAGCGCGACGATCGCTGGATCCAGAACCTCCACGAGGAAATCCTCGATGCGGAAGTCGAAGTCACGGCGATGCTCGCGGAAGCGCGGCTGACGATCCGGGATTTCCTTCACCTGCGTAAGGGCGACGTCATCCCGATCAGTCTTCCCGAAACGGCCACCATCTTTGCCGAGGACGTGCCGGTCTTCCGTGGTCGCATGGCGAATTCCAACGGCAACAAGGCGATCCAGTTCGAATCGCTGCTGCGTCGTAGCGCCCCGCGCTCCACGCCGGTTCCCGTCCAGCCGGTGACCGAGCCGGCTTGATCAACTGTGCCGCGGTCGACCGCGGCACAGCCGCAACAAACAAAGCCTGGGGCCGAGTACTACAGTACGGGCGGCTCCCGCTTACATACATAGCACCTGAGCCTCCGTAGCTTTCTCGCGCTCTACAAGCGGTAGAGAATTCAACCGGAGGTGATGATGCGCAACGTGACACTTGAAGAATCTCGGCGCGTCGATCCGATGATTGTTCAACCATGGATCATGCGTGGGCACCCGTGATGGTTGCCTCGGGAGCAACCGCCAAGCGGCAAAGGCGGCCTTCATGGATCAAGGAATGGATGGTGTGTATGTCCGTGTTCCTGCTGGCTCAAATTGCCAGCTATGAAGGCGGCTTTTATCAAAACCTTAAGCATGACGTCGTTTTCTGGTTCATCGGCGCCGTGGCCTTGACGATGGTAGGGGTGGTAACCGCCATCTTCTTCAAGAAAAACGCTGCCCGTTGATATCCGGTGGTCCGGGCGGCTCGGCCACCCCGACTATGCAACGTCCCTGACGCCACCCGCCATCCGTCGATGGCGGGTGGCGTCCTGCGTTCCGGGCGAGCTTTCCGCCATGTGACGCGTCAATGCCCCGTCATGGTGACTAACTGCCGTCGAGCGTCAGGTTTCCGTCTGCCCTCCTGCGTCACCTTCCGTTCTCGACCTCGCCCTGGCGTCCAAGTGACTGATTCAGCGCAGAAACGTGCGATTCACGCGGCGCAGACATCGTGGCACGCCGCTTGCTTCAAGGGGATAGCAACCCGCCATACCCTCTCTTACACGGAACGGCCATGAACGAACCCACCATCCACGAAGAACTCGACAACGGTGCCGAGGCGTCCATCGCCGCCACCATGGGCCTCGGCAGCGAGGTCAATCTCGACGTCATCCTCGATGTGCCCGTCACCATGGCCATGGAAGTGGGCCGCACCAAGATCAGCATTCGCAACCTGCTCCAGCTGAACCAGGGTTCGGTGGTGGAACTGGACCGCGCCGCGGGCGAGCCGCTCGACGTGTTCGTCAACGGTACCCTGGTCGCCCACGGCGAAGTGGTCGTCATCAACGAGAAATTCGGTATCCGGCTGACCGACGTGATCAGCCCGGCCGAGCGCGTCCGCAAGCTGCGGTGATTCTCGTGCGCCGTACGTTCGCCGCCTTCGTCGCAGCCCTTCTCCCGTGCGTCGTGCTGGCGGCTCCCGCCGTTGCGCCCGCGGTCGACTCGGGCGCGGAAATCGTCCGCGTGCTGATCAGCCTGCTCGGTGTCGTGGCGCTCATTTTCTTCGTCGGCTGGCTGAGCCGTCGCGCCCAGGCAAGGGTGCGTCCGGGCGGCCGGCGGATTCGCGTCATCGAGTCGATGCCGGTCGGTATCAAGGAAAAGGTCATGTTGATCGAGGTCGGCGGTACCCAGTTGCTCGTCGGCGCCTCGCCGACCGGTGGCCTGCGGACGCTGCACGTGCTCGACACCCCGATCGCGGAGGACGTGCTGCCGCCGTCGTCGCCTGCCATTCGCGGCTTCCGCGACGTGCTTAACCAGTGGAAGCGTCCATGAAGTCTGCCAGTCCCGCGGCCCCCCGCCGCTCGCGCGCGATCCTGCGTTCCGCCTGGTGGATCCTGATCCTGTTGCTCGCAACACCCATGGTTGCGTTTGCCGCGGAGCCGCCGGGCATTCAGTTGCTCAACGTGCAGCCGGCCGGCAACGGCGGCCAGACCTGGTCGCTGTCGATCCAGATGGTGGCGCTGATGACGGCGTTGACCGCGCTGCCAGCGATCCTGCTGATGATGACCTCGTTCACCCGCATCATCATCGTGCTGGGCTTCCTGCGTCAGGCGCTGGGTACGAACAGCACCCCGCCGAACCAGGTGGTGCTCGGTCTGTCGCTGTTCCTCACGTTGTTCGTCATGACGCCGGTGATGAACAAGGCGTACGACGCAGGCGTCAAGCCGTACATGGATGGGCAGATGAGCGTGCAGGACGCGCTGCCGCTGGCTGCCGCGCCGTTCCGCCACTTCATGCTCGAGCAGACGCGCGAACCCGACCTGCAGTTGTTCACCAGGCTTGCCGGTGAGCAGCCCTATGCGGACAAGGATGCGGTGCCATACCGCGTGGCGCTGCCGGCGTTCGTCACCAGCGAGCTAAAGACGGCGTTCCAGATGGGCTTCCTGTTGTTCATTCCGTTTCTCATCATCGATCTCGTCGTCGCCTCCGTGCTGATGTCGATGGGCATGATGATGGTCTCGCCGATGATCATCTCTCTGCCGTTCAAGATCATGCTCTTCGTGCTGGTCGACGGGTGGACCCTGTTGCTCGGTACGCTGGCGGGGAGTTTCTTCCCATGACGCCGGAATCGGTCATCGGCTTCGGCCAGCAGGCCCTGCACATCGCGATGCTGATCGGCGCGCCGCTGCTGCTCACTGCGCTCGCAGTCGGTCTCATCATCGGCATGGTCCAGGCGGCTACGCAGATCAACGAGCAGACCTTGAGCTTCATTCCGAAGCTGATCTCCATGGCCCTGGTGATGATCATCGCCGGCCCGTGGATGCTCCGCACGCTGGTGCAGTTCACGCGTACCTTGATCGAGAACCTGCCCCAGGCGGTGCGTTGATGCCGATCGACGTCGGCCAGCTCGAAGGGTGGGTGGGCAGCGCGTGTTGGGCGTTGGCGCGGATCTCGGGTCTCCTGCTCGTGGCGCCCGTCCTGGGTGCCACCATGATTCCTGCGCGGATTCGCCTCGGTCTGGCGCTGCTGCTGACCATGGCGCTTGCGCCGTTGGCGCCGCTCGACATTCGGCCGCTCTCCGCCGAAGGCGTGGCGACGCTCGCCCAGCAGGTGCTGGTCGGCGCCTCGCTCGGTTTCATCCTCAAGCTGATCTTCGAAGCCGTGTCGTTCGGCGGCCAACTCGTGTCGCAGGCGATGAGCCTTGGCTTCGCCGAGACCGTGAACCCCGGTGTCGGCGGCACCACGCCGGTACTCAGCCAGTTCTACACGATGCTGGTGACGCTCCTGTTCCTGGTCATGAACGGCCACCTGCAGCTGATTGCGCTGCTGGCCGATAGCTTCCGCTCGTTGCCGGTGAGCGAGCAGGGCATCGGCACCAACGGTCTGTGGGGTGTGCTCGAGTTCGCCAGCCATTTGTTCGGTGGCGCGGTACGCGTGGCCTTGCCGGCGTTGACCGCGACGCTGGTGGTGAACCTGGGCTTCGGTGCAATCAGCCGGTCTGCTCCGTCCATGAATCTCTTCGCGGTCGGTTTTCCGATCACGATCTGTCTCGGCCTGCTGGCCGTCTGGCTTGCGTTGCGCGCGCTCCCCGGCGCGTTCGATTCGCTGCAGACCGAGGCGTGGGACGCCATGCGTCAACTCGTCGGGAGGTCCTCGCCATGAGCGAGACCGACAAGGAAGACCGCACCGAAGCCCCTAGTGATAAACGCCTTCGCGAAGCTCGCGAGAAGGGCGACCTTCCGCGTTCGCGCGACCTCTCCACCGCGGTGGTGGTGCTCTCGGGCGTCACCACCATGATCGCCTCGCGTGAGCAGATGGCTGCGCATGCGGCCAACATCATGCACGTGGGGCTGCGCTATTCGCGCGACGACCTGTTCGCCGCCGATGGCATCTCACGCGCGCTGGCGGCGGCGGCGCTGGAAGCCTTGAAGCTGCTGGGCCCGGTATTTGCCGTGACCGCAATCGCGGCGATCGCTGCGTCGGCGCTGATGGGCGGACTCAATTTTTCGGGCCAGGCACTCATCCCGAAGTTCGACCGGCTCGATCCGATCAAGGGGTTTTCCCGGCTGGTTTCGATGAACGGGCTGGTCGAACTCGGCAAATCCTTGCTGAAGCTGCTGCTGATCGGCGGCGCGCTGGCCTGGTTCCTGCGCCGTTCGACGCAGGAGATGTACACGGCAGGCACCGGCCCGGTGAGCAACGGCATCGCCCAGGCCTTCGGCATCTTCGGGCATGCCTCCCTCGTCTTCGCCTGCGCCCTCGGCGCCATCGCTCTGGTGGACGCGCCCTGGCAGAAGTTCAGCTTCACCAAGAAGATGAAGATGACCAAGCAGGAAGTGAAGGACGAGCACAAGGAAAACGAAGGCAGTCCGGAGCTGAAGTCGAAAATCCGTCAGATGCAG
>Ga0209148_1001360_pt1 | contig 12802 bp, 11 predicted proteins | sample AraplaCol_mMF_r2_2_FD_184288 | JGI IMG/M metagenome (GOLD analysis project Ga0209148, IMG submission 184288) | Arabidopsis root microbial communities from North Carolina, USA - plate scrape CL_Col_mMF_r2 (SPAdes) (version 2) | ecosystem: Host-associated > Plants > Roots > Endosphere | place...
CCAAACTGCTGGACACGAACATCGACCGCCTGTCGACGGGCGAACGCCAACGCCTCGCCCTCGTCCGCTCGCTGGCGCGGCGCCCGCGCGTACTGCTGCTCGACGAACCGACGGCCGCCCTCGATCCGGACGCCGTCGCGCGCGCGGAGGCGCTGCTGGGCGACTGCCTCGCACGCGGCATGGCGGTGCTCATCGTCACGCACGCCGCCGAGCAGGCGCGCCGCCTGGCGCAGCGCGTCTTCCATGTCGAGCAGGGCAAGCTGGCGACGACCGGCCAACGACAATGAACCCCATCCACCTCGGCGCCTGGGACCTGCTCGCGGCCGCCCTGCTGATCGTGCTGGACGCCGCGCTGTCGCTCGCGCTGCGCCTCGGCCTGCACCGCCAGATCCTCGTCGCGGCCGTGCGCATGGTGGCGCAGCTGACCATCGTCGGCCTCGTGCTGCGCCACGTGTTCGCGACGGCATCCGCGGCGGCGACGCTGGCCGTCATCCTGTTCATGATCGCGGCCGCCGCGCGCGAAGTCGCGACGCGGCCGAAGCAGCGTCTCGAGCGCCACATGAATTACCAGATCAGCGCCGCCGTCGTTTCCTGCGCCGGCTTCGCCACGGTGCTGCTGGCCCTGGCGACGGCCGTGCGCCCGACGCCGTGGTACGAGCCGCGCTACGCGATTCCGCTGATGGGCATCGTCCTCGGCAGCGTACTGAACGCCGCCAGCCTCGCACTGGACGGCATCCTCGACGGCGTCGTGCGCGAGCGCGCCCGCATCGAAGCGCGACTGGCCCTCGGCACGCCGTTCCGCGACGCCATCGCGCCGCTGGTCCGCGGCGCGACGCGGCGCGGCATGATCCCCGTCGCCAACCAGATGTCGGCCGCCGGCATCATCACGCTGCCCGGCATCATGACAGGCCAGCTGCTGGCCGGCATGGACCCGATGGAAGCCGTCAAATACCAGATCCTGCTGATGTTCCTGCTGGCCGGCGCGAGCGGCCTGGCGGCGAGCGGCGCGGCCCTGCTGGCCGTGCGCGCATTGAGCGACGACCGCCAGCGGTTGCGCGTCGACCGGCTGAAGGCCTAGACCGGACGGGCGACGATCAGCGCCGAGTCGATCGTGAAGCTGCCGTCGTCCTCGATCGCGAAATAATCTTTCACCTCGGCCGACGCGCGCCGCTGCAGCGAACGGATCGCGGCGACGTGAACGTCGGGCGTCTGCATCCGCTCGATCCACGAACCGAATTCGAGCCGCAGCCTGTACGTCGCGACCTCTTCGATCGCGAAGCCGAGGTACGCCAGCGTCGCCCGCCACTCGTCCAGCGACGCATTGCGCACGTGCGACGGATCGCGCAGCAGTTCCAGCGTCTGCAACCAGGTATCGAGCAATGGGACGCCGGGCGACACGACGTCCATGAACAGCGCCAGGCCATCCGGCTTCACCACCCGCCGCATCTGCGCCAGCCCGTCCGTGAACGCGTCCCAGTGATGCGCGCTGAAGCGTGTGGCGACGACGTCGAACGCCGCGGACGGGCAAGGCAGCGCCTCGGCCGCGCCCCGCTTCGTCACGATATTGTCCAGGCCCCGCTTGCGCGCCTCGGCGGCGACCGTCTCCAGCATCGCGGCCGACAGGTCGCACGCGACGACCTTCTTGACGAGCCCGGCCATGCGGAACGCCACATGCCCGCCGCCGCACCCCATGTCCAGCGCGACGGCGTCCGGACGGCTGCCGATCACGGCGGCCATCCGCTCCAGGTCCGCGCCGCTGGCGTGCACGGCGCTCGCCAGATAGGCCTGCGCGCGGGAATCGTATTGTTCGAGAACGGTTGCATCGTGGGTGACGGTATCCATGAGGGCTCCAGGTTGTTGGTGAAAACCCATTGTCGGCCATGCGTTTTCCTGTTACAAGGAGCCTGTTTATACTGGTATTAAGTACACCATGACCGACTCCCACCAGCGCCAGATGCTCGGCGCATTCATCCGGGCCCATCGCGCACGCCTGACGCCCGCCAGGCCCGGCGGCCGGCGCCGCACGCCGGGCCTGCGCCGCGAAGAGCTGGCCGACGCGGCCGGCCTGGGCGTCACGTGGATCACGTGGCTGGAACAGGGCCGCGACGTCCAGCCGTCCGTGGCCGCGCTGGCGCGCCTGGCCGAGGCGCTGCAACTGTCCGCGGCGGAACGCGCATCGCTGTTCGACCTCGCCGACAAGAAAGATCCGCGCGCGGGCGCCGGGCACGTCGACGACCTGTCGCCGGCCCTGCTGGCGCTGCCGGGGTTGATGGCCGCGCCGGCCTACCTGCTCGATCACACCTGGACGGCGCGCGCCTGGAACGACGCCGCGGCCGCATTGTTCGTCGGCTGGCTGGACCCGGACGCGACCGACCGCAACCTGCTCCGCTACGTCTTCCTTCATCCCGCCGCGCGGGAGCTCATCGTGGACTGGGACACGCGGGCACGGCGGCTGGCGGCCGAGTTCCGGGCGGATTTCCACCGGCGGCCGGCGGATGCGGACATGCACGCGCTGGTCGAACAACTATGCCGCGAGAGCGCGCTGTTTGCGGCATGCTGGGACAAGCAGGATGTGCTGCATCGCGAGGGTGGCGAGCGGCAGTTCAGGCATCCCGTCAGGGGGGAGCTCAGGTTGGTGCAGACGACCTTGCTGGTGGCGTTGCAGATGGAGATCAAGCTGGTTTGTTTGGCGGCAGGGTGATTTACGGCGGGACGCTGTCGGCTGCCGGCCGTTAATGGCGCCGCGAAAAACGCGAGGTGGCGGCTTGCTATTTTGGCCAGTAAACCGCGTCGTATTTGAGCTCATGGTTCAAGGCGTGATTGAAATCGTCGAGGGTCGATTCCGATTCAGTTCGCGTTGCGTCACCATGACATCTCTGAATGTCTGGACACCCGGAAAATACTTGACGTCCTTCTTGGCAGCCAGTCGAGGACGCCTGGTTTCGTCATCGCAAGCCCCGGAGTTCGCGCACGAATCGACCAACACTTCCTGACATGGCTTCGATTCGAAAACCCTTGTTAATTCTTCGGCCGTAGTTTGCCGCACCACTTTCCTGCCACCGGGTAGTGAAGTCGTTTGACCGTGCAGACCCAGCGGCGGCCGCCGCCACCGAACGGCTGTTTCGCCGGACCGCGCTCGACTTAACAAATTTCAAAACTTTCCATCGCCCTCATTCCACACAAAATAAGACGTCACATCTTCGCGCTCAAGGAATGGCAACAAAAATGGCCCGAGCTATTCGTCAAGCGCGTTTAGGACCAAACGGAACTCGACACGTAAGCACACGACCGGCCCGGGTCGTAATTGTCCACCCGCGCCACCGGCGCATACGTCCCCGGCTCATACAGATACGTCGCCGATGCCCCGCCCCGCTGCTCCTGGATCATCTGCAACCCGTCCCACAGGAACAGTGTTTCGCCGAAATCGTCCCGCTTCCTGATCCGCCGTCCGAGCGCGTCGTAGTCGAAATGGACGGCCTGTCGCACGCCATTGCGCGCCGTCTGCACTTCCAGCAGCCGGTGTTCGCCGTCGTAGCGGAATGCCTGCTCCGTGTGCCTGCCGATCCGCTTCGTTTCCATCCGCCCGTGCACGTCGTATTCGTAGCGCTTGTCCTGGAAGACCGTCACGCGGTTGTATTTCACGTAGCCGCCCACGTGGTCGGTATCGACCAGATTCGCGGCCGCATCCCAGTGGCAGAATTCGCTGCCGGCCGGGCCGATCGTGCCGACGATGCGTCCCAGCGGGTCGTAGTGGTAGCGCGTCTCGCCGTTGTGCGAGTGGATTTTTTTGACCAACTCGCCCGCGCGGTCGAATTGCCAGGCCTTGCGCAGCACCGGCTCGTGCGTTGCGCGGCGTGTCGTGTCCTGCCAGGTCTTCCGCCCCAATTTGTCGTAGCCGAAGCGGGTCGCCAGCGGGCCCTGCGTGCGGGCGATCTCGCGGTGCAGGTCGTCGCGTTCGACGTCGCTGACCACCTCGCCGTCGATGTTGATCTGGTGCAGGTGGCCCGAGCCGTAGTGCAGGCGGTTGATCGTGCGGCCGTCCGGCGAGGTCGTCGCGCAGCGGTTGCCCAGTTCGTCGTAGCGGTGGGCCAGCGTCCCCATGTGGCCGGTCTCGCTGAGCAGTTCGCCGCGCCTAATACAGGCCGGCGGCGGACCAGCGGCGGGCCAGGTAGTTCGCGTCGCTTTCGTCGAACTGGCAGGCGTCCGTCATCGGCTTGTCCGGCCCCCTGACCTGCCAGTCCCAGTCGACCAGCCCACCGTCATCGTTGAAGATGCTGCGCGTCTGCTCGTACAGCGTTGTCTCGTGGAACAGGTAATTATCCTTGCGCAGGCTGAGGTAGTTCAGCCACGGGCCCAGCCTCGCCTCGTAATAGGCGAGGCCGCCGTCGACCCGCTTCAGGCCGAAGCGGAATACCCGCCCCGTGAAATAGCGCAGCGAACCATCCGCCCGCACCAGTTCCACGCACAGCATCTTGCCCTGCAAGTCCTTCAAATGGATGAGTGCATCGTCGGACAGCAGCTCGACCGTGTACTCGAAGGGACGCGACAATCCTTCGGACGCTTCCAGCGTATTCACGAGCAAGGCTGCGTCCGGACCATCGCCTTCGGGGAACGACAAACGCAGGATACGGTTGTGTTGGCGCTCGGCGGCAGAGAACTCCAGTAGTGACATGGCGTCGCGCATTTCCTGTCTCCAACGTGGCAGATAACTCAGCAGCGTCATTATACCGATTTGTAAAAAATGTATTAAATCGAATGCAAGTTTTATGTGGCGCGGCGCAAACGACCCAGTCTCGACGCGAACCTTGCGTGCCGGACGCTGTCCAGTGATGAACGGGATGGCTCGCGCATCGTTGCCGCGCGCCGCGACCGACCGACAGACCGAGGTCAGCATGGACGAGCACGCCACGGACACATTCGACGTCGCCACGCTTGTGCCGGGCTTTCGTCCCCCGCCGCGGCCGGAGGCGAGCGACGCATCGCTGCCCGACGCGAGCGCCCGGCTGGCCGCGGCAGACGCGCGCATGCGGCACTGGCGCGATCCCGCCGACGGTCCGTTCGCGCCCGGCTCGGACCGGCACGCGGATGCAACCTGCCGCATGTTTCGCGAGACGTTCAATCCCTACCGCCCCGCCGTGCTGGACTGGCCCGTCCTGGCCCCGGCCACGCGCGACCGCATCGCCGCACTACCGATCTGGGACATCGCCGTCCAGACGGAAGGCAAGGCGCGCCTGCGCATGGCGGCCTATGCCGGCACGCTGCGCGAACGGGGCATGCGCGACGCGCTCGCGCTGAACGCGTGGGAAGAACAGCGTCACAAGGAAGTCCTGTCGCGGATGGTCGCGGCGTACGGCATCGAACTGGCGCCCGAGCCTGTGCCGCCCTTGCCGCGCGACCGGGAGTGGGCCTATCTCGTCACCGGCTACAGCGAATGCATCGACAGCTTTTTCGCATTCGGCCTGTTCGAACTGGCGCGGCGTTCCGGCCTGTTTCCGCCGGCGCTCGTCGACACGTTCGAACCCGTGATGCAGGAAGAGTGCCGCCACATCCTGTTGTTCGCCAACTGGGCCGCCTGGCACCGCGCCCGCCTGCCGCTCTGGCGCCGCGTGCGCTTCGAAGCGAAGGTCGCCGCCGTCTGGTGTTTCCTCGCGTGGGAACGGATCGGCCTCGCGCGCGCCGTCGACGCGCACGGCGGCGCGCGCGACCAGGACAACAATTTCACGCTGCACGGCGCGCGGTCGGTGGCGGACGACGGCATCGGGCTCCGCGACCTGATCGCACTCTGCCTGGCAGAAAACGACCGGCGCTTTGCCGGCTACGACGAACGACTGTTGCGGCCGCGGACCGTGCCGCGCCTGGCGCGTTTCATGCGGAGCCTGTCCGGGCCGTTCGGGCGGCGGCGCTGAGGACTAGTCGAGATAGCCTTCGCGCCCGAACCACGCGACCGCCTCCCGTACGCCGGCACCGTACGGTCCGGGCCGGTAACCGAGTTCCCGCCCGGCCTTCTCCGACGAAAAAAACATCCGGTTGCGCGCCATCTTCAAGCCGTCCACGGTCAGGAACGGCTCGCGCGCGCGCAGGCGCGCGAGCGCCTCGGCCGCGTACGCCAGCGGCACCAGCGGCGCTGCCGGCAACCGCAGGCGCGGCGGCGCGCGGCCGACGAGCTGCGCGATCTCGGCCAGCAGCTCCCGCAGCATCACGTTCTGCCCGCCGAGGATGTAGCGCTCGCCCACGCGTCCGTGCGCAAGCGCGAGCAAATGCCCGCGCGCCACGTCCTCGACGTCGACGACGTTCAGGCCCGTCTCCACGAAGGCCGGCATCCACCCGCGCGCCGCCTCGACGATGATGCGCCCGGTCGGCGTCGGGCGCACGTCGCGCGCGCCGACCGGCGTCGACGGGTTGACGATCACGGCCGGCAGGCCGTCCTGCGCGACCATGCGCTCGACCAGCCGTTCGGCCGCGACCTTGCTGCGCTTGTACTCACCGATGGCCTCGTGCTCCGCCAGCGGCTCGTCTTCCGTGGCCGCCACGGTCGCCGGCCCGACACGCAGCGTGGCCACGCTGCTGGTGACGACGACGCGCTCGACCCCGGCCGCCAGCGCGGCCCGCATCACGGCCAGCGTTCCGTCGAGGTTGTTGCGCATGATCGCGCCGGGCGCTGGCGCCCACAACCGGTAATCCGCTGCGACATGCAGCAGGAAGCGCGCACCGGACAGCGCCCGCCCGATGGCGGCGGGGTCACGCATGTCGCCTTCGACAAGCTCGGCGTCGAGCCCGGCCAGGTTGCCGCGGGGACTGCTCGCGCGCACCAGAGCGCGGACCGCGTAGCCTTGTGCCAGCGCCGCGCGCGCCACGGCGGCGCCGACGAATCCCGCCGCGCCCGTGACCAGCACGAGGTCCCCCGTCACCGTTGCCTCCTTCCGGCCTCCATCTGCGTCGCATTCTAGTCCGGCATGCAATCCGCATACGCAGTTAGATCAAACGAATCGGCCGAACTTGCGCGCGGCCGCGGACTCCAACCTGCTCGAACGGAAAGCACCGCGGGGAGCCGTCATGCATGTCATCCTTGCCCAGCCGCGCGGGTTTTGCGCGGGCGTCGTCCGCGCCATCGACATCGTCGAGCGCGCGCTCGAACGGCACGGCGCGCCCGTTTATGTGCGCCACGAAATCGTCCACAACAAGGCCGTCGTGAACGGGCTGCGCACCAAGGGCGCCGTGTTCGTCGAGGACCTGGATGAAGTACCGCGGCAGGCCGTGACGATCTTCAGCGCCCATGGCGTGGCGCGCGCGGTCGAGTCCGATGCCCGGGCGCGCGCCCTGCACGTGCTGGACGCCACCTGCCCGCTCGTCGCGAAGGTCCACATCCAGGGCCGGCAGTACGCCGCGAGCGGCCGGACGGTGATCCTGATCGGCCATCCGGGCCATCCCGAGGTCGAAGGTACGATGGGCCAGATCGACGGCCGCGTGCTGCTCGTGCGCGACGAGCGCGACGCCGAGGCGCTCGACCTGCCGGCAGACACGCCGGTCGCCTACGTCACGCAGACGACGCTCAGCGTGGACGACACGCGCGGTGTGATCGCCGCGCTGCGGCGGCGCTTCACGGACATCATCGGACCCGACGTGCGCGACATCTGCTATGCCACGCAGAACCGCCAGCGCGCCGTGCGCGACCTGTGCCGCCGGGTCGACGCACTGCTCGTCGTCGGCGCGCCGAACAGTTCGAACTCGAACCGGCTGCGCGAGATCGGCGCCGAGACCGGTACGCCCACCTGGCTGCTGGCCGATGGCGGCGAACTCGATCCCGCCTGGGTCGCGGGCGCGGGCATCGTCGGGATCACGGCCGGCGCCTCCGCGCCCGAGGCCATGGTCGAGCACGTGATCGACGCCCTGCGTGCGCTCGGGCCGGTCGAGGTGTCGACGATGGACGGGATCGAGGAGCACATCGAATTCAAGCTGCCGCGCGCGCTCGCAGACGCGCCGCGCGCCCCCGGCTGACCCGATTGCAAGGAGACGCGCATGGCGATCCCGTTCCTGCAAAAAACCCTGGTCGGCGCCTACGTGCTGCGCAAGCACCTGGCGGGCGAGCGCCGCTATCCGCTCGCGCTGATGCTCGAGCCGCTGTTCCGCTGCAACCTCGCCTGCGCGGGCTGCGGCAAGATCGATTATCCGGGCGAGATCCTCGACCAGCGCCTGTCGGTGGACGAATGCCTGGGCGCCGTCGACGAATGCGGCGCGCCCGTCGTCTCCATCGCGGGCGGCGAGCCGCTGCTGCACAAGGACATGCCCGCGATCGTCGCCGGCATCGTCGCCCGCCGCAAGTTCGTGTACCTGTGCACCAATGCGCTGCTGTTGGAACGAAAGCTCGACCAGTACCGCCCGGGCCCGTTCTTCACATGGTCCGTACACCTCGACGGCGACGAAGACATGCACGACCGCTCAGTATGCCGGCCGGGCGTCTACCGGCGCGCGGTCGCCGCGATCGGGCGCGCCAAGGCGGCGGGCTTCCGCGTCAACGTCAACTGCACGCTGTTCAACGATGCCCGCCCGGAGCGCGTGGCCCGCTTCTTCGACTCGTTGCAGGCGATGGAGGTCGACGGCATCACCGTATCGCCCGGCTATGCGTACGAACGCGCGCCCGAGCAGCAGCATTTCCTCACCCGCAGCCGCACGAAGCAATTGTTCCGGGACATATTGGCGCGCGGAGAAGGCGGACGCCGCTGGGCGTTCAGCCAGTCCAGCCTGTTCCTCGACTTCCTTGCCGGTAACCAGACCTACCGCTGCACGCCCTGGGGCAACCCGACGCGCACGGTCTTCGGCTGGCAACGCCCCTGCTACCTGCTCGGCGAGGGCTATGCCCGCTCGTTCCGCGCACTGATGGACGAGACCGACTGGGATGCCTACGGCACGGGCCGCTACGAAAAGTGCGCGGACTGCATGGTGCACTGCGGCTACGAAGCCAGCGCCGTCGCGGACACCCTCGCCCACCCGCTGGCCGCCGCCAAGGTCGCGCTGCGCGGCGTGGCGACGGGCGGACCGATGGCGCCCGACATTCCGCTGCGCGGCCAGCGTCCCGCGCAACACGTGCATACGCATCAGGTGGCCATCCGGCTGGAAGAAATCCGGGGCCGCAAGACCGGGACGAACGGAGGGGCGCAGTGATGGCGCCGGCGCTGCCGCCCTTTGCCGCCATTGCCGGCACGGCGCTGACGCTGCTGGCGACGCTGTACGCGCTGGTCGCGCTGTATTGCCGCGGCCGCGTTCGCCCGACGGCGCGCGTGGCCGGCGGCGGCCAGGTGGGCCCGGCGACGGCCTGGACACCCGTCACCGTGCTCAAGCCCCTGTGCGGCGCCGAGCCGCGGCTGGAGGCCAATCTTGCCGGCCTGTGTACGCAAAGCCATCCGCACTACCAGCTCGTGTTCGGCGTGCGCGATCCGGACGACCCGGCCATCGGCGTCGTCGCGCAGCTGGCGCGCCGCTTCCCCGGCGTCGACATGCGGCTCGTCGTCGATCCGCGCGTCCACGGCAGCAACCTCAAGGTGAGCAACCTGATCAACATGATGGACGCCGCGCGCCATCCCTGGCTCGTGCTGGCCGACAGCGACATCGCCGTCGAGCCCGATTACCTGGCGCGCGTGACGGCGCCCCTGGCCGAGCCCGGCGTCGGCATCGTCACCTGCCTGTACCACGGGCGCCCGCTGGACAGGTTCTGGTCCCGTATCGGCGCCCTCTTCATCGATACCTGGTTCGCCCCGTCGGTACAGGTCGCGTGCAGCGGCGGCAGCCGGGCGTTCGCATTCGGCGCGACGATCGCCGTGCGCGCCTCGACGCTGCGCGCCATCGGCGGTGTCGGTGTATTGAAGAACCGCCTGGCCGACGACTACCGGCTCGGCGAACTCACGCGGGCTCTGGGCCTCGCGACCGTCGTGTCGGACGTCTGCGTCGGCACCGACGTGACCGAAACCAGCCTGCGCGCGCTGTGGTCGCGCGAACGGCGCTGGATGCAGACCATCCGCTCGCTGAACCCGCTCGGCTACGCGTGTGCCTTCATCACCTTCACGCTGCCGATGCTGGCGCTCGGCGTGTCGCTGGCGCCGACGGCATGGAACGGCGCGCTGGCGCTCGTCGGCGCCGTCGCGCGCATCGGCCTGCACTGGCGGCAACCCGCGCCCGGCGTGCCGGCGCCGGACCGCGCCCGCTATGCGCCGCTGCGCGACTGCCTGCTGTTGCTGGAATGGCTGAGTGCCTTCGCCGGCACGACGGTGCGCTGGCGCCGGCATCGCCTGCCCATCGATACGGGACGCGCGCCGGCCGGGACGCCGGCCGGTGGACCGTCCTGGCAACGACGATCATGGACACGATGGAGACAGCGATGCTGAAGACCCTGTTCCTGCAGGCGCCGTCGTTCGACGGTTTCGACGGCGGTGCCGGCTCGCGCTACCAGGCGAAGCGTGAAATCCGCTCGTTCTGGTATCCGACGTGGCTGGCCCAGCCGGCCGCCCTCGTGCCGGGCAGCCGCCTGCTCGACGCCCCCGCGGACGGCCTCACGGCCGCGCAGACGCTGGAGATCGCGCGGCATTACGAACTCGTGATCATCCACACGAGCACACCGTCGTTTCCCGGCGACGTGCGCTTCGCCGGGATGCTCAAGGAGGCGCAGCCCACGGTACGCGTCGGCATGGTCGGTGCGAAGGTCGCGGTGGATCCCGGCGGTTCGCTGCGGGACGGTCCCGTCATCGATTTCGTCGCGCGCGAGGAATTCGACTACACGTGCCGCGACATCGCGGAAGACCGGCCGCTGGCGGACATCGCCGGCGTCAGCTGGCGCGATGCGGACGGCGGGATCCGCCATAATCCGCCGCGCGCCATCGTCGAAGACATGGATGCGTTGCCGTTCGTCGCCCCCGTCTATCGGCGCGACCTGAACATCCGCAACTACTTCATCGGCTACCTGAACTATCCGTACGTATCGCTGTACACGGGGCGCGGCTGCCGCTCGCACTGCACGTTCTGCCTGTGGCCGCAGACCGTCGGCGGACACCGCTACCGCACCCGCTCGGCGGAGAACGTGCTGGCCGAGGTCCGCTGGATCAAGGAGAACATGCCGGAAGTGAAGGAGATCATGTTCGACGACGACACGTTCACCGACTTCCGCCCGCGCGCCGAGGAGATCGCGCGGGGCCTGGGCACACTGGGCGTCACGTGGTCGTGCAATGCGAAGGCGAATGTGCCCTATTCGACGCTCAAGGTGATGAAGGAAAATGGTCTGCGGCTACTACTCGTGGGCTATGAATCCGGCGACGACCAGATTCTCCTGAACATCAAGAAAGGCTTGCGCACCGACATCGCGCGCCGCTTCGCCGCCGACTGCCGCGCGCTCGGCATCACGGTACACGGCACGTTCATCCTCGGCCTGCCCGGCGAGACGCGGGAGACGATCGCGAAATCGATCGCATTCGCCAAGGAAATCAATCCGCACACGATCCAGGTCTCGCTCGCGGCCCCGTATCCCGGCACGCGGCTGTACGAACAGGCGCTGGAAAACGACTGGATACCGCCGCACAAGACGATCCACCTCGTCGACGGGAGCGGCGTGCAATTGGCCGCGCTCAGCTATCCGCACCTGTCGCGCGACGAGATCTACCATGGCGTGGAACAGTTCTACCGCAGCTTTTACTTCCGCCCATCCAAGATCTGGGAAATCGTCGGCGACATGCTGCACAGCTGGGACCTGACCCGGCGCCGCCTGCGCGAAGGCGTCGAATTCTTCCACTTCCTGCGCGCCCACGGCGCTTCGCATTCATGAATGCCGGCACGGCGGCGATGCGAAGCATGCGCGGACCGGGCCTGGTCGTCACCGCCGACGACTTCGGCCTTCACCCGGCCGTAAACGCGGCCGTCGAACGCGCGCACCGGGAAGGCATCCTGACGGCCGCCAGCCTGATGGTGGGCGCATCCGCGGCCGGCGATGCGATTGCCCGCGCCCGCGCCTTGCCGGGCCTGCGCGTCGGGCTGCACCTCGTCCTGGCCGACGGCCCGTCCGTGCTGCCGCCGCGGGCGATCCCCGATCTCGTGGACGGTAACGGACATTTCGGCACACAGATGGTACGCGCCGGCATGCGCTTTTTCTGCCTGCCGCGCGTGCGCCGCCAGTTGGCGCTGGAAATCCGCGCCCAGTTCGAAGCGTTCGCCTCCAGCGGCCTGGTTCTCGACCACGTCAACGCCCACAAGCATTTCCACCTGCATCCGACGATCCTGTCGCTCGTCGTCCGCATCGGCCGCGAATTCGGCCTGCGCGCCGTGCGGCTGCCACGCGAGACTGGGCCGCCGCTGTCGTCCACGTGCTGGCTGCGTCCATGGCTGGCGCTGCTCGAGGCGAAGCTGGACGCGGCGCATCTTGCCCACAACGACTACGTGATCGGCATCCGCCAGTCCGGTCGCTTCGACGAGCCGGCCCTGCTGGCGGCGCTGCGCGGCCTGCCGGCAACGGGGATCGGCGAACTCTACCTGCACCCCGCGCTCGACTCGGGTGCGGCGATCGCGCCGTCGATGCGCGGCTACCGCCACGCGGACGAATTCGCCGCGCTCGTCGCGCCGCGCGTGCGCGCCGCGTGCGACGCGCTGCGCGCGCGCGGCTGGCGCATCGGTGGATTCGCCGACCTCGCCGCCGCCACGGACAGTGCGCATGGCGCGCCTCACGGCGGCCCAGCGGAAGCACCGCAGGACGACCCGGCGGAAGCGCCGCCATGCCCCGTGCCCGCCAACGCCGCAACCCGGCCGGCGCGCGCTGCCAGGCGCCCCGAGT